>Ga0268263_1000240_pt1 | contig 117590 bp, 105 predicted proteins | sample Biomet5_FD_190358 | JGI IMG/M metagenome (GOLD analysis project Ga0268263, IMG submission 190358) | Microbial communities from bioreactor (seeded with sewage sludge) at LBNL, California, USA - Biofuel metagenome 5 (SPAdes) (version 4) | ecosystem: Engineered > Bioreactor > Anaerobic >... | reverse complement strand
CTTACGCCGGCTGATTTTGCAGGTAAACAAGCCAATATAGCCATTTAGAAACCCCGATTTTTAACCTTTAGACTGGTACAATTATTGGGAGCACCTCAAAACCCCGATTTTTAACCTTTAGACTGGTACAATTATTGGGAGCACCTCAAAAACCCCGATTTTTAACCTTTAGACTGGTACAATTATTGGGAGCACCTCACGACGGAACATTCCGTAATGTTATATCACATTTTTCCAATCAGCCATATTCTTCATGATATACCGTAAACAGCATTCTTCAATATCTATATCTCTTCTTTTAAAACTACCATTTATATAGAAAGTATACTGTTATATAAAAGAATTGTATATATCCAAAGAAATAAATTTACAGGTTAATTGTTAGTACATATGCTAAATATTTCTGCAGACTATAATCTGCAGACAAAAAAACGTAAAATTTAATAAAAAAACAAATCCTGCTGTCATCCGCGAAAATGAAAATCATTCAGATTTCAGTAAAACTTCAGTAACAGAATCATGTACAAAAATTTAAGACGGTACTGCTTATCGCAATACCATCTTAAACCTTGGATTCCATTCTTGCAGCAGGGAGAATCGGCTTTTCCTCCTGCCGCAGGAATATCAGATTTCGTTCTTGAAAAAGAACAACAAGAAATCTCTTATTATATATTTGTTATTTAAGGAGTATTAAAAGGCAATATTATATATGATATGCTCTCTCATGATGAATCGATTCATCCAGCCCTAACGTTTCTTCTTCTTCACTTACACGTACAGGCATGAAGATATTGATCACCTTAAGTATTATGAATGTCACTGCGAAAGCATATGCTCCGGCGAATACCGCGCCGCCAAGCTGCAGCAGGAACTGATGCACGTTGCCCTCTATGAGGCCGCTCACACCGTTGACCGATTTTACTGCGAACACTCCCAGGAGGATAGTTCCCAGTATGCCGCCCATACCGTGGACGCCCCATACATCCAGAGCGTCGTCCCAGTGAAGCTTTTCTCTGAGCTGGACTGCATAGTAGCATACGAATCCGCATGCAAGTCCTATGAGTACTGCCGCCCAAGGCTCAACATAACCTGCTGCCGGAGTTATCGTAGCGAGTCCTGCTACAGACCCGGTCAAAGCGCCTACGAAGCTGGGTTTTTTCTCTTTTATCCAAGAGATCACCAGCCATGTGACCATTGCCACAGATGCGGCGATATCGGTATTTACGAATGCTACGGATGCCAGTTCGTTTGCGCCCAGTGCGCCGCCGGCATTGAAGCCGAACCATCCGAACCACAGAAGTGCAGTTCCTAAAGCCACATGGGTCACGTTATGAGGTGCAAGTTCTTCTTTGCTGACTTTCTTCCTGCTTCCTACGAAAAATACTGAAGCAAGAGCTGCCATACCTGCACTGGCATGTACCACTATGCCGCCGGCAAAGTCTACTACTCCCAGCTGCTGCATGAAGCCTCCGCCCCATACCCAGTGAGCCAGCGGAATGTATATCGCGAAGCTCCATACTATGAGGAATACCAGATAACTCTTGAAATTTACTCTGTCTGCAAAGGCACCGGTTATAAGTGCGGGCGTTATTATGGCAAACATCTGCTGATAGCTGAAAAATGTCAGGAACGGTATCGTTCCGCCATAATCGGGGTTAGGATCCATTCCTACTCCGTTCAGGAACATGTATTTCAGTCCGCCTATGATCCCGTTGATATCCGGCCCGAAAGCCAGGGAAAATCCTATTACGAACCATATGATCGTTACAACGCCCATCGATATGAAACTCTGCATCATTATCGTGAGCACGTTTTTTCTGTTGACCAGTCCACCGTAGAAAAATGCCAGGCCCGGAGTCATCAGACATACTAGAGCCGCGCATATAAGCATAAACGCAGTATCTCCGGTATTTATCATAGTGTCACTTCCTCTCTGTTAATTATTATTTTCAAATATAAGTATAAAAAAATAGAGGCCTGATTGAAATACAGTAAAACCCCTATTTTAGCAGGTAAAAAACTTTAAATTTCTATGGTATGGTTCCGGACCGCGTAAAGAACAAGTTCTGCGATGTTTTTGAAGTTGTGTTTGCGCATTATATTTGCCCTGTGGGTCTCGACCGTTTTTACGGAGATCATAAGCATTTCGGAGATTTCCTTGTTGCTGTAGCCTTCTGCAAGAAGCTTGAGAACCTCCATTTCCCTGTCGGAAAGATCTTTGCTTTTCTTTTCATTCTCGAGGAATCCGCTGAGCAGCAGGGGAGACAGGACAGACGATACATATATCTTGCCGGCATGTACAGTGCGTATTGCTTTTGCCAGTTCACCGAAAGCGTTTTCCTTTAATATATAACCCTTTGCCCCGCAGTCGAAAGCTTCAAATATCATTTCCTCGCTCTTGTGCATGGTAAGAAATATGACTTTTATGTCCTCTTTTTCGGACAGGACACTCTTTGCCACTTCAAGGCCGTTTTTTTTCGGCATGGAAATATCGAGCAGCAGTATGTCGGCATCGTTTGTCTTTGCTTCTTTCTCAGCAGCCAGACCGTCTTCGGCCTGACCTACTACCATAAAGTCATCTTCCTGATCCAGCAGCATCTGAAGCGACTCTCTGAGTATATTATGATCATCTGCCAGTATTATCTTTATCTTCTCATTCATATTCTGCAGGCACCTCCAGTATTATCGAAGTCCCCTTCCCGATTTCGCTTACTATTTTTATATCGCCGCCGAGCATTTTTACCCTGTCAGTCATCGAAGATATCCCTACGCCGTAATTGACGTTGGAAACATCGAAACCGTTTCCGTTGTCCCTTACTTCAAAAATATACGCGTCTTCGTCTTTCGCACGGCATATTATCACTGCCTCGTCCGCATAGGCATGCTTTACGACATTCGTAAGAGCTTCCTGCACCAGTCTGTACAAATTCAGAGAGACAGTCTCATCGAAATCCGGCATAGGTGATCTCACGTCAATGGTGCACTGGAATCCTTCCAGTTCGCTGAGGCTGTCGGCCATATACTGCAGTCCGTTTTCGATGCCTTTTTCCAGAGCCTCAGGTTTAAGATCGTTAAGCACATTGCGCATTTCCTGGATGCTGTGTTCAGTAAGTTCCAGAGCCTTTGAGGCTGTGTTTATAAGTTTCCCGTCATTTGTCTGAGAGATTTTTTTCTTGTTCATGTTCAGGATCAGCTTCAGTGCGGCAAGGCTCTGACCCAGTCCGTCATGCAGTTCTTTGGCAAGATTCTCTTTTTCCTGAGCCTCTGTGACCGTGAGAAGGCTGGTCTGTTTTCTCAGCAGTTTGTTCTTGTTCTGTATTTCTTTTTCGTAATATGATGTTTCTATATAATTTTCCCAGGAATATATGTCATTGAATTCTACGATATTAAGACCCTTCTTTTCTTCCTCATCGCTTACCCTGAGGCCTATGGTCTTGTCTATGATAAAAAACATAAGAGAAGCGAGACCGAAAGCCCAGGCAAAATTCGCCATTATACCCAGAGTCTGGACGCCAAGCTGTTCTATCCTGCTTGAACATGTCAGATAGTCCATGTCCGCAAAAGCAGCAACAGATATGCAGCCGACCACTCCCCCCACCAGATGGGTGGGTACTGCGCTGATAACATCATCTATCCTGTATCTTTCAAGTATTATCATGGAAAGATCCGCCGCCATGCCGGCGATGAATCCTATAGCCATCGACGGGATCGGATGACAGTATGCAGAAAGTGCAGTTATCGCCACCAGCCCTGCAAGTACTCCGTTGAATATTGATATCAGATACCTTCCTTTTCTGTTGAATATCTGATTCACAGCCAGAGCGCCAAGCATGCCGAAAGCAGCCGAAAGGGTGGTGTTGAGGAATACCAGTCCCAGCCTGTCGTCAAGCACCGAAAGATTGCCGCCGTTGAATCCGAGCCACCCGAACCAGAGTATGAAGACTCCCAGCGTAGCAAGCGGTATATTTGATTTGCCGGCTTTCGTTTCCTTTCTCGGTCCTACTGCTATGAGTCCGGCCAGAGCCACGAACCCTGCAGTTGTGTGAACTACCGTAGCTCCGGCAAAATCTATGTATCCAAGGCTCTGGAGCCAAGTGGAATCACCTAAGAACTTTCCTCCCCATACCCAGTGGCCGAATACAGGGTATATCAAAGCAGCAGTCACGACGCTGGCAATGAGCAGCGCCGATAATTTCGTCCTTTCAGACATGGCTCCCGCAAATATAGTCACTGCAACAGCCGCAAACATTATCTGAATAAAAAGATGAGCATATCCTGCATCGCCGGTACTGCCGATCCCCTGAAGGAACCAGAATCCGCTGCCGAACAGCCCATATACGCTCTTCCCGTACATAAGAGGGAAGCCCACAAGCGTAAATACAACAACAGTGATCATAAAGGACAATAGGTTTTCTATCGAGACCGATATGACATTTTTGCTCTGTACGAAGCCTGCTTCATAACAGGTGAATCCTGCCTGCATGAAAAACACAAGACTCCCGCATATCAAAATCCAAACTATTTGTACTGACATAACTATTTATCTGTTGTGCTCTCTTATTATCTCCTGCTTCAGCTCGTAAAGCCTCTGTGAGAGATCCACATAATATGTCTGCGGGTTTTCGAAACGCAGCATCTCATCCCACAGATCGCCAACCTGCCTGGCACAGTAGCTGCGTATCTCATCAACTGCAGGCAGTTTATAAACAAGTTTTCCCTTGTCAAAAAGCTGCACTCTTATGTTCTTCACGTAGAAATTCCTGAGAGTCTTTCTTTTCCACGGCGCTATAGGATCGAATATCTCAAACTCATCGCCGGAAGGTGCAGGCTCTTCGTCCAGCGCTATAAGATCCGCCTTGCACTGATTGCTGTCTTTGTCATAGAACCTGTACAGAGTCTTGAATCCGGGGTTCGTGATCTTTCCTATGTTCTCGCTGATCTTCATTTTCGGGATCATATCGCCGTCTTTTTCCAGCGCCGAAAGCTTGTATACTCCGCCAAACACCGGAGAAGAGCTGGCTGTTATCAGTCTTTCCCCTACCCCGAACGAATCTATGCATGCTCCCTGCTGTATGACATCTTCGATTATATATTCGTCGAGAGAATTCGATACCACTATCGTGCACTCCTGAAGGCCGGCATCATCCAGCATCTTTCTTGCCTGTTTCGTAAGATAGCTCACATCCCCGCTGTCTATCCTTATTCCCATTTTTTCAGGTTTCATGTCCCTGAAGACTCTTATGGCTGCAGGCACACCGCTTTTCAGCACATTATATGTGTCTACGAGAAGAACGCAGTTATCCGGATATATCTCGGCATACTTCCTGAAGGCGGTATCTTCGTCCGGGTACATCTGCACCCAGCTGTGAGCCATCGTACCAAGTGCATCGATGCCGTAATCCCTGTCTGAAACCGTACATGCCGTGCCCATGCATCCGCCTATATACGCAGCCCTTGCTCCGTATACCGCAGCTGACACTCCGTGAGCCCTTCTGGTGCCGAATTCCATGATCCCGCGTCCCTTGGCCGCCCGTACTATCCTGTTGGCCTTGGTGGCTATAAGCGTCTGATGGTTGACAAGAAGCAGGACCATTGTTTCAACAAACTGAGCCTGTATCACCGGGCCTCTCACCGTTATTATCGGCTCTCCCGGGAAAATAGGCGTGCCTTCCGGCACCGTCCACACATCGCATACGAACCTGAAGTTCCTGAGATATTCCAGGAAACGGCTGTCAAACATGTCTTTTTTCCTGAGATATTCTATATCATCATCGGTGAATTCAAGATTCTGCATATATTCAGCCACCTGCTCCACTCCGGCCATTATTGCAAAACCGCCGCCGTCAGGTATGTCACGGAAAAACATATCGAAATATGCCGTATCATTGGCCATGCCTGTTTTAAAATACCCGTTTGCCATAGTGATCTCATAAAAATCGGTCAGCATGGTCATATTAAGTTTCTCGATCATTGGAAGGGCCCTCCAGTTTTCCCTTTTCCCTTATAACGATATATCCTGCCGAAATGACCACTACGCCTCCCAGTATCTGCAGGGGGCTTATCATTTCGCCCAGAATCAGCCATCCGAAAATTGTAGTCGTAACGGGCAGGAAATTCGAATAAACAGCCATAGTGGTAGGCTTGAGTATACTCAATGAATATACATATATCATGAACCCTATTCCTGCACTGAGTATCCCAATAAACAATACGCCGCCCACCACACGCGGAGTGAGCTGATACGCCGCAGGCAGATGACTGATCATATATGGGAAGGTCAGCAGTAAAGTACACAGTATCTGGTTGAAAGCAATCGTTATCGTTCCATATCCCCCGCTGAGATGGTCGGTCACAAAATTATATAGATTCCAGGAAAGCACAGCACCTGCGCACAATATATATCCTATTATCCTTCCCTGAAACAGTATCCTGAAATCGGCCCCGATTATAAGCGCTATACCAAGAACCGACATGATTATTCCCGCTATTATCGGCATCGTTGGCGACCTCTTATAAAGCAGCTTCTCGGTCACCACCGATACTGCAGGGACAAAGGCCAGGATCATTGTTATAAGAGATACAGGCATATAATCCATGGCCTCATATTCGCAGAAATAATAAAATATCTCTCCTGCTATGGCGCATGTGATGAATACCGGTATATCTTTTTTCCTTATAAAATTTTTCCTCTCTGTCTTGCTTGCGAACTTGATAGTGCCGATAAGCATTATAGCAAGTATATACTTAAAACCGATAAGCGTGAATATGTCAAGTTTCGCCAGGGCCCATTTTGCCGCCACATACTCCAGTCCCCATATCATCAGAAGCAGCAGCATCAGCACATGTGCACCCTTTGTCCTTTTATTCAACAGATCCAAACTTTCACCGCCATCTCCCTATTCAGATTCACATTGTTTATTTTAACACCTTTTTTAGATATTGTCCTGTGTAAGACCTTTTTTCTTTCGCAACTTCTTCAGGCGTGCCTGAAACTATAACGCGGCCGCCTCTGAATCCGCCGTCAGGTCCGAGGTCTATTATATGATCAGCTCTTTTTATCACATCAAGGTTGTGCTCTATCACAACAACAGTATTCCCCCCGTCGACAAGTTTGTCAAGCACAGAAAGCAAATTGTCCACATCAGCAAAATGCAGACCTGTAGTAGGTTCGTCAAGTATATAAAGTGTCCTTCCCGTACTTCTCTTCGAAAGCTCTGAGGCAAGCTTTATACGCTGTGCCTCTCCTCCGGAAAGCTGTGTGGATGGTTGTCCGAGTTTTACATATCCCAGGCCCACCTGTTCAAGTGTTTCCAGCTGCCGTGCTATAACAGGGATATTCCCGAAAAAAGCCACGGCCTCGCTGACATTCATGTCCAGTACCTGATATATGTTCTTTCCCTTGTATTTCACTTCAAGCGTCTCGCGGTTATAACGTTTCCCCTTGCATACCTCACAGGGCACATATACATCAGGCAGGAAATTCATCTCTATTTTTATTATACCGTCGCCGCTGCAGGCCTCACACCGTCCGCCTCTGACATTGAAGCTGAATCTGCCTTTCTGATAGCCCCTGATCTTCGATTCCGGCAGCTGCGCAAAAAGATCGCGTATATGCGTGAAAACCCCGGTATAGGTAGCCGGATTAGATCTTGGCGTACGCCCTATGGGAGACTGATTTATATCTATTACCTTGTCGATGTTCTCCATTCCTTCTATGCTGTCATGCTCGCCCGGCGGATTTTTCGAACGATTTATCTCTGCGGCAAGTCCCTTGTAAAGTACTTCATTTATAAGACTGCTCTTGCCTGAACCGGAGACCCCGGTAACGCATACGAATTCCCCCAGCGGTATATCCACATCTATATCTTTAAGATTGTTTTCCCTGGCTCCTTTTATATTTATACTAAGCCCGTTGCCTTCCCGTCTCTTTTCCGGCAGAGCTATTTTCTTTTTGCCGCTGAGATACTGGCCGGTGACGGATCTTTCGCATTTCTTGATATCTTCGACCGTTCCCTGCGCTACAAGTTCCCCTCCGTGTATTCCTGCTCCAGGTCCTATGTCGATTATATGATCCGCGGCATACATGGTCTCCTCGTCATGTTCCACCACCAGAAGAGTATTCCCCATATCCGTCAGATCCCGAAGGGTCGCCAGAAGCCTGCCGTTATCCTTCTGATGCAGACCTATACTTGGTTCGTCGAGTATATACAATACGCCTACAAGGCCCGATCCTATCTGCGTTGCCAGCCTTATTCTCTGAGATTCGCCTCCTGACAGAGTTCCTGCGGATCTGGACAGAGTCAGATAGTCCAGTCCCACATCTGCCAGGAATTTCAGCCGCGCTCTGATTTCATTCAGTATCTGGCAGGCTATCATTTCATGTTTTTTGCTCAGTCTGAGTTTCCCGATAAAAGCCATGGCCTCGACAACGGACATATCGGCGAATTCAGATATGTTCACTCCGCCGACAGTCACAGCCAGGATCTCCGGTCTCAGCCTCCTGCCGCCGCATTCCTCGCATGGTATTGTACGCATATACTTATGCATCTTCTCTTTTATGAAGTCGGAATTAGTCTCCGTATATCTTCTTTCAAGATTGTTTATCACGCCCTCGAACGGATGATCTCTGTAGGATCTCGATCCGTTGTTCCGGCTGACATAATAATATTTCAGATGACGGTTCCCGGTGCCGTAAAGCAGTTCCTGCCTGAATTTGGCAGGAAGGTCTTTATACGGGGTATCAAGATCCACTCCATGATCACGTGCAAGTGCATCTATCATCTGCCTGTAAAATCCTGTTATCTCCATAGAAGCAAAAACATTCCCGAGACAGCCTCCTGCGATGCTGAGATCTTTGTCTTCGATTATGAGATCCGGATCTATTCTCTGAGTGAATCCAAGTCCGTTGCAGGCAGGACATGCTCCGAACGGGCTGTTGAACGAAAACATCCTCGGCTCAAGTTCTTCTATGCTGACTCCATGCTCCGGGCAGGCCAGTTTCGTGCTGAATATTTTTTCTTCGTCATCCTTCCCGTTTTCGCCTCCGGAAACCAGCACTCCGACCAGTCCGTCTCCGTGGGTCACAGCCAGTTCACAGGCCTCGGCAAGACGGCTTTCCACGCCCTCCCTGACGATTATTCTGTCTATCACTATTTCTATCGTATGTTTTATGTTTTTTTCAAGCGATATCTCATCCTCACCTATTTTATATATTTTCCCGTCGATGCGTATACGTGTAAAACCTTCTCTCTGTATCCTGTCTATGATCTTCTCATGCATTCCCTTGCGCTGTCTCACCACCGGCGCCAGCACAGTCAGTCTTGCACCCTCTCCCAGAGCCGTAAGCACATCTACTATCTGATCCACCGTCTGGCTCGTTATCTCCCTGCCGCAGACCGGGCAGTGAGGTATGCCTATCCTGGCGTACATAAGACGGAGATAATCATATATCTCCGTCACAGTGCCTACTGTGGAACGGGGATTTTTACTGGTGGTCTTCTGATCTATGGATATGGCAGGAGAAAGTCCCTCGATGAACTCCACGTCGGGTTTTTCCATCTGTCCCAGGAACTGTCTCGCATAGGAAGAAAGGCTTTCGATATAACGTCTCTGACCTTCCGCATATATCGTATCGAAAGCCAGCGAAGATTTGCCGCTGCCTGAAAGCCCTGTAAGGACCACCAGTCTGTCTCTCGGTATCTTCACGTCCAGATCTTTAAGATTATTTTCACGTGCACCTTTTACATAAATTTCGTGTGCCATCATATCCTCGCTTTGTATTCAAAAAGCTCGTCGCGCAGCATGGCAGCCCTTTCGAACTGCAGATCCGCTGCCGCCTGTTTCATTTCCTTTTCCAGTTTTTTCACATGAGCTGTAAGTTCTTTCTTGGTCATTTCAAGAGGTGAGCGGTCTTCACGGCCTCCCGCATTCTCTTCAGTCTTCGTGGCCTCTATGACTTCTCTTACGGATTTTTTCACACTCCTGGGGATTATACCGTTGGTCTTATTATATTCTGCCTGTATCTTACGCCTTCTTTCTGTTTCATCAAGTGCTGTTTTCATCGCCGGGCTGATGCTGTCCGCATACATGATCACCCGGCCCCGCGAATTTCTCGCAGCGCGGCCTATGGTCTGTATAAGTGAAGTTTCGGTTCTCAGGAACCCCTCTCTGTCTGCATCCAGTATGGCTACCAGTGATACTTCAGGCAGATCCAGTCCTTCCCTCAGAAGATTTATGCCTACCAGTACGTCAAAGGCTCCGAGCCTGAGTTCCTTTATTATCTGCATCCTCTCCAGCGTATCGACATCCGAATGAAGATATCTGACTTTTATGCCGGCGTTTTTTAGATAATCTGTCAGATTCTCAGCCATTTTCTTGGTAAGAGTGGTCACGAGCACTCTGTCGCCCTGTGTCTTCACCTTGTTTATTTCCCCGATAAGATGGTCTATCTGTCCCTGTGAAGGTCTAACTTCCACCGGAGGATCCAGTAGCCCTGTAGGGCGTATCAGCTGTTCAGCCGAAACACCTCCGCTGACTTCTTTTTCATAGGCAGCCGGCGTTGCGCTGACATATACCACCTGACGGCATAATTCGTCAAATTCTTCGAATTTCAAGGGTCTGTTGTCCAGAGCTGAAGGCAGTCTGAATCCGTAATCCACCAGAGCGCTTTTTCTTGAGCGGTCTCCGGCATACATGGCCCGAAGCTGAGGAAGCATGGCATGAGATTCATCTATTATGATCAGAAAATCTTCAGGAAAATAATCTATGAGAGTATAAGGTCTGCTGCCTTCAGGAAGTCCGTTGAGATGTCTCGAATAATTCTCTATTCCCTTGCATCTCCCTATTTCCCTGAGCATCTCCAGATCATATCTTGTCCTCTGCTCTATCCTCTGGGCCTCAAGAAGTTTTCCCCTGTCACGGAACCATGTCACACGCTCCTTCAGTTCCTCTTCTATGGACACCAGGGCTTTTTCCATTTTTTCGTCCGTGGTCACGTAATGCGATGCAGGAAATACGGATATATGGCTGCGTACGCCTGTCACTTCGCCTGTCACCGGATTCATTTCCCGTACGCTTTCGATCTCATCTCCGAAAAGCTCTACTCTTACTGCACTTTCGGCTCCGGCCGGATAGATATCCACAGTATCGCCCCTGACTCTGAACGTGCCGCGTTCAAAGCTCAGATCGTTTCTGTCATACTGTATGTCCACCAGTCTGCGAAGAATATCGTTTCTGCTTTTTTCCATGCCGGGACGCAAAGAGAGTACCTGGTTCTCATAATCCACCGGACTGCCCAGACCGTATATACACGAAACACTGGCCACTATTATTACATCCCGGCGTTCTGCCAGAGCCGCCGTGGCCGAATGTCTCAGCTTCTCGATCTCATCGTTTATATCTGAATCTTTTTCTATATAAGTATCAGTAGAAGGGACATACGCTTCCGGCTGGTAATAATCGTAATAACTTACAAAATATTCTACGGCGTTTTCAGGGAAAAACTCTCTGAATTCGCCATGCAGCTGCGCAGCCAGAGTTTTGTTATGAGATATCACCAGTGTGGGCTTCTGCACTTTTTCTATAAGATTCGCCATGGTGAAAGTCTTGCCTGAGCCTGTGACTCCCATGAGCACCTGATGTTTCTTCCCCTGCATTACTCCGTTCGCAAGCTTATCGACTGCCTGTGACTGATCTCCCATCATATGGTAATCTGAAATTATTCTGAATCTGTCCATATCTGATAAATTATATCACAAATGTGTCTTATGCCGCAATAAAGCCGGCCAACAAAAGGGCATGACTTCATATGATCAGAATTAAAAGATAATATGAACTTCTTATGACTATCTTGCTATTATCCGCTTTATTGTGATATAATATCCGCATTACTGATCGATTGCTTATGTAAGGAGGATATACTTATGTTCAGCATCAGACGAAAAATAACAGCCGGTAAAAAAACGGCCTCCGGCATTCCGAAATCATATCTTGAAAACATGTCGAAGAAACTGACGGAAAAGAACGAGATAGCCGCCGATTTATATTCAAAATATAACGTTAAACGAGGTCTGAGAAATGCCAACGGCACCGGCGTCATAGTCGGCCTGACAAAAATCAGCGAAGTGAACGGTTACAAAATAGATGAAAACAAAAACAAAATACCGATCGACGGGGAACTTTTTTACCGCGGTTATAATATCAACGATCTGGTTTCGAATTGTGCCAGAGAAGATCGTTTCGGCTTTGAAGAAATAACTTATTTGCTGCTTTTCGGCGACCTCCCGACAAAAAAAGAACTGTCCGAATTCACCGGACTTCTTTCGGAGAAGCGTGAATTGCCTGATGGTTTTGCCAGAGACATGATACTGACTACTCCGTCCAGAAACATAATGAACAAAATAGCGAGAAGCGTTCTTGCTCTTTACTGCTATGACGAAAACCCTGATGACACATCAGTAGGCAATGTCCTGCGCCAGTCCATAGATCTTATGGGATATTTTCCGTCACTTGTTGCTTATGCATATCAGGCCAAAAGTTCTTTTTACGACAAACAGAGCCTGCACCTGCATAACCCTCTGCCCGAACTGTCTACAGCAGAGAACATACTGAGGATGATCCGTCCCATGGGAGAGTACACTCCTCTGGAAGCCAAGACCCTGGATCTTTCTCTCATTCTTCATGCAGAGCATGGCGGCGGCAACAATTCGTCCTTTACGACACATCTTGTCTCGTCATCCGGGACAGACACCTATGCTACCATTTCAGCAGCCATAGGTTCGCTGAAAGGGCCCCGTCACGGCGGAGCCAATATAGCTGTCCTCAATATGATCGACGACCTGAAAAAGCATGTCAAAGACATAACCAATATGAAGAGCGTGGACGCATATCTGGTCAAGGTACTCAACGGGCAGGCCAACGACGGCAGCGGTCTCATATACGGCATGGGCCATGCTGTTTACACGCTGTCGGATCCCAGAGCAATACTGCTGAAGGAAATGGCAAGAAAACTTGCAGAAGACAAGGGGCTTATGGACGATTTCGCTTTATGTGAACATATAGAAACAGTGACGCCCAGGCTTTATGCACAGGTCAACGGCTCAGACAAGCCTATGGCCGCCAACGTCGATCTCTACTCGGGATTTGTCTACAATGCGCTTAATATACCGATAGATATCGCCACGCCGCTGTTTGCCACAGCACGACTTTCCGGCTGGTCCGCACACAGACTGGAAGAGATAATAGCCGGAAAGCGCCTTATGCGTCCGGCCTATATCAACGTAGAGAGCCACAGGGACTATATCCCTATAAATGAAAGAAAAGATGCACGCGAAATAAAGAAAGAGACCCGAAAGGAAGCCAGAGATACCAAGAAAAACCTTGCAAGAAAATGAATGATGAAAACAGCTTGATTCTTTCATTGATAAAAGAATCAAGAGAGGGAGAACAAAAAGTTATCCCTCTCTTTTTTATCAGAACATATCGGATCAATATGCATTCAGGCTGATTGTCCGCAATAAATCATGCATAATCCTGCATAAATGAGCGTACATGACAAAATTTGCGAAATATCCAATGATTCATTCGCAGTATGGGCACTTTCAATATCGCCAGGCCCTAAAACAATGGTTGGTATTCCGCCACGCGAACAGAGTAAACCAGCGTCTGTCCATGCACTGAAAGTTGTCAGTTCAGGCTTTTTCTTAATAACAACACAAACGATTTTTTCAGCTGCCATTACTAAAGGATGCTTTGTATCGATCTCCATAGCTTCGCATACAAACGGATATTTAACCTCTATATCTGTGGTCAGCGATCTCATGATCCCGTTAAATTCAGGATCACGCTGATGCATCAAATCGAGAATGTCCTGATATTCTTTTATCACATCTTTATATTTTTCACTTGGCACCCAGCGGCGATCTATCTGAAGTATACATTTATGTGCAACAGTACTTGGCTGTGTTCCTCCCTTAATTACACCAAAATTCATAGAGGATTCTCCGATTATAGGATGAGTTCTTCTTGCAAGTTCAGGAACCAGCTTCTGTTTAAGTTTTGTACCAAACATCATGGCATGATCAATAGCATTAATTCCTTCGCTCTGTTTACCTCCATGGACAGCCTTGCCGTAAAAAGTAAATTCCAGCCATTCAAGCCCACGATGTCCCACAACAACATCCAGATTTGTACTTTCACCGACCACAGCAGCATCCGCAGAAAATCCATTCTCCAAAAGAGCCATTGTGCCTTGGCAATCACTCTCCTCACCCACTACTCCGGCAAAAATAATATCGCCTTTGAGTGTCACAGACGCTCTTTTGATTGCCACCATCGCCATAATCATGCAGCCCAATGCCCCTTTCATGTCTGTAGATCCGCGGCCGATAAGCCTGCCGTTTTCTATCTTCGGCTGAAAAGGTTCTTCCATATCATATGGCGGTACTGTATCCATATGCCCGGTCAGCATAAGAGATGGGCCCCTGCCGTTTCCGCGCAGTCGGGCAATGACATTATATCTGCCATCTTTTACATGAACAAGTTCAGATTCAATTCCCTGATTCTGAAAAAAATGATGGATGCAGCGTGCCACTTCCGTCTCCTGACCTTCTACTCCTTTATAACTGGGAATCCTGACTAGTTCACTTATCAAACTGACTATTTCTTCCTCTTTCAGATATCTGCTTATTTCTCGCATTGCTTTATCATCAAATATGTCCATAATGTTACCCTTTCATTAATGTATATAATCCAAAAATTATAAATTTTTATTGTTTGCTTCTTGCATAGATGAAAAAAGGAAATCCGACAAGTATAAGAATAAATCCCCACATTACATAATCTGCTCCGGAGCCATATATGGCATAAACGCTGTAGACAAAAGCCAGCAGTGATATTACCGATTTTTTTATGAATGACAAGGGGTTAGCAGGATGGTTTTTCCTGCAGGACAGCATGATCTCCGAAGCTGCTCCGAAAACATAGAATACAAGAAAAGACATAACAGAAAGCAAGGCAAGAAAATTGTATAGATTGCCTTCTTTAGTGAAAAAAGCTATAAGCATAATTATAGTCATTAATATCCCATTAACCACAAGCGCCACATTCGGCGTTTTGGTTTTCAGATTTATTTTTGCCATTGACCCAGGGAACAGATCATACTCTCCGAGAGAATACGCTATCCTTGCTGAAGATAATATCCATGCTCCCACACAGCCGAAAGAAGAGATAAAAACTGCTATTGCAATAAAACCTCCTGTCCAGTATCCTCCCGTTGCCTCATACAGTATATCGGCTAAAGGCGATGACGAATCCATAAGTTTTCCCTGGCTCATGTTGCCTGCCGCAAGTATGATGAGCAGTAAATATATAACTATTACGATGCCGGTGCCCAGCATCGTCGCCTTTTTTATTATTTTTCGGTTTTTCATTTCAGCTGCGTTTATGCACGCTCCCTCAAATCCCAAAAATGACCAGAGAGCATATGCTATAGCTAAAGGAAGTGCTCCCATGCCTCCTGCTTCAGGCGAAGATACTGTTTCCAGATTAGCCGAATCAAAATGAGCAACTGCAATCACTATAAAAAGTATCAGAGGCAATAATTTTACTATGGTTATTATGAGATTCATGATCCCAGCTTTCTTTACTCCTCTCATGTTCACTATAGTAAAAAACCAAAGAGTCAGTATAGTGATTCCGTATTTAGCAAAATTTGCAGTTGCCAATATCGGGAAAAAATACGACAAATAATTGAGCCCTCCGAGAATTATTGCACCATTAGCTATCCAGCATCCACACCAGTACGACCAGCCGACCATGAATGCCGGCAGATCTCCGAATGCATCTTTCGTGTTTACTATGGCAGATCCTGATAATGGATTCTCTTCACTCATTTTCGAAAAAGACCATGCCAGCAGAAGTGAACCGATTCCGGTGATTACCATAGCTATGATGGCTGCTTTAGGATTAGCCAGTTCAGCCAGGCCCTGAGGCGCCATGTATATCCCTGAACCAATCATCTGACCTACGCAGATAGCTGTAGCAGAGAAAAGCCCAATATCTCTTTTCAACATCTGTTTTCCATCATTCATATTGTACTCCATATTATCAGTAACAGATAATCTTTGGATTCGCTACGACTGTTAAACGGGCATCGGTTTTTTCTGCAATCTCCGCCGCACTGTGTCCTTCAAATATCTCTGTCAGCTCAAAGCCTTCATGTGTTATATCTATAACTCCTAAATCCGTTATTATCCTCGAAACACAATGATCTGCAGTCAGAGGGAATGTGCATTTCTTTTTTAATTTAGGGTTTCCCTTTTTATCTGTGTGCATAGTAACGACGATTACTCTTTTGGCCATCCTGGCCAGATCCATAGCCCCGCCCATACCTGGGACAGTTCCTCCCGGTATCATCCAGTTTGCCAGATCTCCGTTCTCTGCTATTTCCAGTGCACCCAGAATAGTTATGTCCAGCCGCCCGGAACGCACAAGAGAGAACGATTCTGCGCTGTCAAAATATGCAGCGCCGGGTATTACCGTAATAGGAATATCTCCGGAATCTACCAGATCAGGATCTTTTTCATCATCGCTGGCGGCATGACCTACGCCAAGCACGCCGTTTTCTGCATGCAGAAAAACGATCTTATCTTCAGGCACATAATTTGCGACTTTCTGAGGCAGTCCTACACCAAGATTCACCACATTGCCGCTCTGTATTTCTTCTGCTGCCCTTTTTACCATTTTTTCTTTCACATCCATGGCCAATTCCACTCTCCCCTTTCCTGAACAATAATATCAACATATGCACCCGGTGTCACTACTTCTTCAGGATCTATGCTGCCTGCAGCAACGATTTCTTTTGCTGCCGCAATTGTAGTCTTTGCTGCTTTTGCCATTACAGGATTCATTCCTCTGGCAGTCTTGCTGTATACCAGATTACCATATTCATCAGCTTTTTCAGCAAGAATAATCGCTACGTCTGCAGTCAGAGGTTTTTCAAGTATGTATTCTTTTTCATCGACTGTTATTTTCCTTTTGCCTTCTTCTATTATTGTGTTAAGGCCCACTTCTGTCAGAAATCCTCCCAACCCCGAGCCGCCGGCCCTTACACGCTCTGCCAGCGTGCCTTGTGGTGAGAACTCAACTTCCAGTTCTCCGGCATTGTAAAGATCAACACAGCCCTTTGTAAATCCTATATGACTTGTGATCAGTTTCCTGCATTGCCGGTTGCATACCAGATTGTCGAGTCCCACTCCGACATCGCCAGCATCAAGAGAGATTACCGTCATATCCTGTACGTTTTTTTCATATATGGCCTGGCAAAGTACATAAGAAGTGCCTATTGCGCCGAAACCTGCCATCATGACAGTACATCCGTCATTTATATATTTCATGGCCTCTTCTACTGTCTTTATTTTTCCAAGTTTATTTTCCATGATCACACCTGTCTTTCCATTGATTTTAAGTCTCTGGTCTGAAATATTATGGCCTTTCGAATATGGTCGCGGAACCTTCTCCTCCTCCTACGCACATAGTTACTATGGCATACTTTCTTTTTGCTTTTTTCATTGCGTAAGCAACCTTGGTAGTCAATATCGCACCTGTAGCTCCTGTGGGATGTCCTAAAGCAATGGCTCCTCCGTTGGGATTGACTCTGCTCATATCAAGACCCAGTTCTTCGATGCAACCTACGGCCTGAGATGCAAAAGCCTCGTTCAATTCTATCATTTCAACTTCATCCAGCGAAACTCCGGTTTTCTTCAGAACTTTTCTTACAGCGCCTATCGGGCCCAGACCCATTATTGCGGGACTCAGGCCTACAGCCGCAAAGCCTTTAACTTTAAGTAAAGGTTTTATGTGCAGTTCTTCTGCTTTTTCAGCGCTCATAACTACCACGGCGGCGGCTCCGTCGTTCATGGGGCAACTGTTTCCCGCAGTAACAGAACCGTCTTCGATAAAAGCCGGAGAAAGCGCAGCAAGACCTTCCATAGTAGTATCAGGTCTCGGACTTTCATCCTGATCGATTATAACTTTTTTCCCTTTTCTGTAACATTCCAAAGGAATTATCTGTTCTTTGAATACGCCATCCCTGATAGCCTTTACAGCTTTTCTCTGGCTGTTCAATGCGAATTCATCCATTTTTTCTCTTGATACCGGGTGTATTTTCAGAACGTTTTCCGCAGTGGTGCCCATAGTAGGATCTCCTATCTTCGGCGGCGCGCACATAATCATAAAAGTCTGTGGAGGCGCATAGCTGAAAGGCCTTTTCGTTTTTTTCATGAACCATGGCGCGGTACTGGTACATTCCACACCTCCGGCAACATAGATGTCCCCATGTCCGCTTTCGATCATAGCGGCTGCCGTATTTATGGTTTCCAGTCCAGAGGCACACTGTCTGTCGAACTGAATACCGGGCACCGTGTCAGGAATATCTGCTTCCAGCAGGGAAACTCTGCCTATGTTTCCCGGAGCACCTTCACAGTTGCCCATATAAACTTCTTCGATCTGGCTCGGATCTATTCCTGCCCGTTTTACTGCTTCTCTTACAACGATACCGCCGAGCTGGTAGCTTTCAAAACCGGACAGCTCTCCGGCATATCTTCCAACTGGTGTCCTTACAGCAGATACAATTACTGCCTCTCTTTTTTTGTCAGTCATTTTTTTCTCCTTTTTTATGAGCAAAATTCAGTATGGGTACAGGGACCGTTCCTTTAACCGTAACGATCCCTGCAAATCTATTCTCTTATATGTGTATATGACATTTTATTTGAATTATAATTTATGTTTTTCTTCAATGACAGTTATGCTCTCATCAAGTCTTCTAAGCAATTCATCTATCTGCTCTTCTGTGATTATAAAGGCAGGAGAGATCATCAGGCAATCGCCTGACTGTCCATGATTGCATCCTGAACTTGATTCTATAATCAGCCCGTGCTTATTAGCCTCACGATTTATCAGAGTGGAAAGTCCCAATGCAGGATCAAAACTTTCTTTGGTCTTTCTGTTTTTTACAAGCTCTATCCCAATCATAAGACCTCTGCCTCTCACATCCCCTATCATAGAATGCTTAGGTACCAGTCTTTCGTTTATCTGTTTTTTCAGGTATTCACCAAGCTGTGCTACTCTGTTGATCAGGTCATGCTCCTTGAGATATTTGAAAGTAGCAACTGCCATAGCTCCGCCCATAGGATTTCCTCCCCAGGAATAACCCTGACCAAAGGATCCGCCGTTCTTATCCATTTCATCAAATACTCTTTTTGTAATGGAAACCGCACCCAGAGGATAATATCCTCCGCCTATAGCCTTTGCTGTACTTACGATATCAGGCTCGATCCCGAAATGCTGATATGAGAAAGCCTTCCCTGTCCTTCCCATTCCAGCCATGACTTCATCTACAATCAGAAGAACATCATATTTCTCACATATTCTTTTTATTTCCCTGAAGTATCCGTCAGGAGGTACTGCCCCCGGTATGGACATACCTTCGATAGGTTCAGCGATAAATGCGGATACAGTTTCAGGTCCCTGGGCCATTATTTCATACTCCAGTGCCTTTGCACATTCAAAATTGCATTTTCCGCATTCCCTGCCATACCAGCATCGATAACAATATGCCGGGGGCACATGTCCATATTCCCGAAGATACGGTTCATAACCTGCTCTTCTGGAAGTAAATCCCGATACAGATAAAACTCCGTCAGTGCTTCCATGGTAGCTTTGCCATCGGGACATAACTTTGAACTTGCCAGGGTTGCCTCTGAAAAGATGATAAGACCTTGCAAGTTTTATAGCACATTCGTTTGCTTCCGATCCTCCTGACACGAAAAAGCTCTTATCAAGAAGGCTATCTGATAATTCGTAAATACCTTCACATGCCTGCTCCAAAACTTCTGTCACACAATCGTCTCTGTGAGCATAGACTATTTTTTTTGCCTGTTCATGCATCGCTTCAATCATAAATTCATTTCCATGTCCCAGGCTTACAAGCACCGGGCCGCTGGCTCCATCGATCAGTTCCTGCCCATCTTCGGTATACATATATATACCTTTGCCGTGAGTTACCCTCGGGTAGTTACGTTTAAAATCCGAACTTAATACATGATTGTTCTTGCTCATTTTATATTCCTCCTAAATTATTATTGTCATGTCGAAATATTTTCACTGTAGCTCTGCGTTTCCTGACAGCCTATTTTTCTGATCTTTTTTTACGCTGATTCTCACCAGACATGAAATTACTGCTGCTATAATGCAGACCGCTATCAGATAGCAGAAAATGTAGTTGTAACCTGTGTTGCCGAATTTATCCAGCCAGTTCCCGAACATTGTAGGCATAAAAATATCAGGAGTATAACCTATGACCGAAGCAATGCCTATTGCTGTTCCCATAAAAATTACAGGTATTTTTATTTCTGTAGCGATGGAGAAAGTTATACTGTAAATCGCAAGCCCGATGATTCCCGGCAGTATAGTATAAAAAGATACGAATCCAACACTTGCATTGCCCGGTATAAGGAAAATCCCTGCAAACATTACAGCCATCACTGCATACATTATGATGAACCATTTACTGGTAGACTTTATTAATTTGTCCGCAACTAAACCACTGAGCGGAGCGAACACATAAGCAAAATTTGTTCTGAATATCGATAAAAAACCTGTTGTCTGCGGGCTGACGCCGACAACATTGGTCAGATAAGGAGTAAAATAGGTAGTGCTGCTGTAAATCGAATATCCACAGAATACTATTATCGCCAGGAGCCAGAGTTTTGGACTTTTAAGCAATCTCCCTGCCTGAGAGAACTGAAATTTCTCTTCAGGATTTGCAACAGTCTCAGCCGGTTCTTCATCTCTGATAACTATAAATGCCAAAATTCCTGCCACGGCAGTGCTTGCGGCGTAAACAATGACAATATAGAAGAATTTCGTAGTCATGTTTCCGCCGAAATCTGACACCCATATCGCTATTGCGTTTATTATTCCGCCGGTAATTCCCTGAATACAATAATAAAGACCGAACATAAATCCCTGCTGGTCCGAAGTGCCGCATAATCTTACTGCTTTCATTATCGCAGACCAGGAAATAAAAACAGTAGTAACTGCGAAAACTACCCATATCGCTACTGCCAGGCCATAACTCTCTGATGTAAAAGCATAGATAACAGTAAACAATGTCGTCAGTAAAAGTCCTCCGCTAATAAGCTTTCTTGAAGAAAATTTATCAGCAAGAACACCGCCCGGGATATAGAGTATCATAGCCGCTATCCCGTATGCTGTACTAAGCAGTCCGATCTGAGTATTGCTTATTCCCATAGCCTTAATCTGGTAATCATAAAACGCATATCTTGTATAGGGAATTAAATAAATGGATCCGCTCGCAAGCGCCAGCACGCAAATCTGAATTATTCTCCGATATTTGCTCTTCATAGTTAAACCTCCATAAAAATAAATTTTGATTTTGCAGAAATCCAACAGTCTTTACGTTTATTGCTTGATGTTTTCCTGGATTGCCATGCACTTTCATGATTTTTTCAATGCTTAGCATATGAATACATACTTAATGAATGATTTCTTACAGCTTGTAGTATACGCGTATACGTATTTTTGTCAAGATTCTTTTTTGATTTTTTTGAAAATTTTTTATTCATATTTTGTTATTAAATGCTTGTTTATCAACAAATTTTTTATTTAATTATTTTATAAACTTTTTTTGCAATTATCTATATTCGCGATTTCTTTTATTTACGTATTCATGAATTCATATATTTCCGGGCATTTTTTGCAATAAAAAAACCGGACTGTATTTATGTCTGCAATCCGGCAAAATGTAAATTCTATTTTGAGTTTTGTATTTCATCAGGAATCAAATCATATCAGGATATCTAACCTCCCAATGCACATCAGCTATATACCGCTGTAATCCATCCGCATCCTTTTCTATGAATAATTCTACTATATGTTTATGTTCATTATTGGTCTCTGCACAAACTCGAAAAAGTTCATCCGTATCTTTGGAATAATAAATATATCGGGTAACGCTTTTCTCTGTCTGCTCTATATATCTGATAAGTGCAGGATTATTGCATTTATCTATATACACTCTGTGGAAATTGTCCTGTGCCTCACAATATCCGGTGTAATTCCTGAACTCTATAGCTACATCGGCCATAGCAACTATTTCTTTCATTTTGCGGATATCATCTTCGTCGACATACTTCACAGACAATTTAGCGGCCAGACCGTCAAGTACTCCCCATATGGTATGTATGTCGATTTTATCTTTTTTTGTAGTTTCTCTCAAACGATATCCCCTGTTTGGCACTTTTTCCATTATACCGTTAGCCGTGAGTTCTATCAAAGCTTCCCGTACAGGAGTTCTGCTTATCTCCAGAGCCTTACAGATTCTGCTTTCGGTAACTATATCATTTGTCGTAATTCCGCCGTGATGAATAGCATCAAACAAATAATCCATCGCCATAGTTTTCAACGGAGTATGAGCCAGCATAAAAATACCTCAACTTGTTTCTAAACACCAACCAATTTAATTATTCTATCATCTGAATTTTAAAAAATCAAATACAATAATATCGATATGATCAATATTTCCTTGTCATATGGTTCAACACTTCAAAAAATATTTCAAATTTCAGCATACGCTCTTGATGAATTTCCTGAAATCCCCGATTATCCTATCCATATCCGCAGACTCGTCATCCAGTGCCAGGCCGTAAAAAGGCGGCAGTTCCAGGCCCCTTGCTTCGATCTCCTTTTTCAGTTCTTCGATATATACGCCGGAGCCTTCAGTTATCGCTTCGTTGAAATCAAGATCTGCCGGACTGCCGCCCCACCGCTTGTCCCAGCACGTTATCGAAACGCCGCATGTGGGCGATCCGTCACAGCTCAGTACGGCGACAGTCTTATAGCCTTCCCTTCTGTATTCCTCCATATAAGTGACGACATCCGCCGCCACCTTTCTGCAGAAGGTCCTGAAGCCATGGTTGTCATAAAGGTTCTTGGTATGCCACCATCTCTGGATGCCCAGGTAAAGTGTTTCAGGGCAGTGCATCTGCTGGATGCCGAGATCGTTTTCATAGAGAGTATCGAATACTTCCCTGCACATGCCCGGATAACGGGCAAGTCCCTTCACCTTGTTGTTCGTGTTCATCAGGCAGCTTGAAACGAATATTATCTTCTTGCTGCGCGCGTCTTCATTTCTGTCCATATGGCACCTCCTGTAAAAAACGATTCACACTTGAAATTAAAAAAATCATGTTTCTTCTGCATCACTGTCACGGGCTTCTTCTGCACATGACCCCCCTCCCATAAAAAAAGCAGACTGCTGCTGTCTGCTCCGGATCATTGCATATAAAAATATTTTACGAAATCCCGACATCATCATCTCCGTCTGTCATCGCTGCATTTTTTTTATTATATCACAGCTCCGCGCTCTTTTCATCAAAGAACGCGATCATCTGTAAAATGCAGCCCGGCAGGCGCCGGCCGGAAAAAATCCGGCACTGCCCATCCGGGCTGCAGATAAAAATCTCCATGCTCAGGTCCGGGAACGCATTACAGTTTTACTGCAGTACCGCCGCCTATAATCTTTACGAGGATCTTTCGCTCCTTGGGTCCGTCATATTCGAGAAAATATATGCTCTGGGATTCGTCAAGCATCAGTTCTCCCTTTTCGATTATTATATTTTCCGAGAATCCCATTATGCTTGCTTTCACATGAGCTGCCGAATTGCCCTCGGAATGATGACGGTATGGGTCTTTCCACGGCACGACCCGGTTCATCTCACGCATAAAGTCATCCAGCAGATCAGAAGTCCCGTTCATATTTATCGTGACCGCTGCTGTGGTATGCGGTACGAAAACAGTGCATATCCCTTCCGTTGCTCCGCTGTTCCTTACGGCTTCCCTCACCTGTGCAGTGATGTCCTTCATCTGAGTATGATCTTCCGTCTTGAGTGCCAGTTCATAAAGTTTATCCATTTTTCTGCCTCCTCTTCTTTTAAGAAATCTTACGCGCTCAAATACAGCAGCTGACAGATTTCAAAAGCCGATAGATATGCTTATAATGGATTCCAAGGTCTTCCGGAATAAACTCTGCTGACAGTATCCTGCTCACAGGAAACCACACAGACGTTACGGTCTTCATAACAACAAGACTATCCTTTTAATACTCTTATCCGGAAAGAAAACCGAAACATAAAGAAAAAAATCAATATTATGCGGAACATATCCGCCTGATGCGCGAAATGATATCAGAGGCCCTCAGCATATTCTGGGCAGCCCTTCGCCGTAAAGGACATCCAGAACCCTTATGCCTCCCAGATCGGTCACCAGAGATACTCCTTTTCCCTGAACGACTTCACCTATCACAGCAGCATCCCGCCCCTTTGCAGTCTTTCTCACTGCTTCCAGAGCCTTCTGCGCCTCTTCCCCGGGCACAGCGGCGATCAGTTTGCCTTCGTTGCCCATATAAAGAGGATCCAACCCCAGTATATCACAAAATCCCCTGACTTCAAGATTAACCGGTATATCTTTTTCATATATTTTCATGCCCGTGCCAGAAGTCGACGCCACCTCATTCAGCACAGTAGCAAGGCCGCCTCTTGTGACGTCTCTCATTGTCCTGACAGTTATGCCGGCATCGAAAAGCGCGCCGGTCACCTCCGAAAGGCAGGCGCAGTCGCTGCATATATCATTTCCTATATCCATCCTTGCGCTGAGTATACATGCATGATGATCGCCCAGATCACCGGACAGTATTATCTTGTCTCCGGGCCTGCATCCTGACGCGCTTATACTGCGTCCCTCCGGGATCCTGCCCAGACCTGTGGTATTTATAAAAAGGCCGCCATGTCCTTCTATGACCTTTGTGTCTCCTGCTATCACGGATACTCCCGCATCTTTTGCCGCAGATGCCAGGGATGCCGTTATACGTTCCAGTACATCTATATCCAGTCCTTCTTCCATAACGAATCCGCAGGTTATGTATTCAGGCTCCGCACCCATCATAAGCAGATCGTTCACTGTCCCGCAGACGCTGAGTTTGCCTATGTCGCCTCCGGGGAAAACAAGCGGCGTCACTACGAAAGTATCGGTGCTGCAGGCCGTCCGTCCTTTGATATCCAGTACTGCCGCATCTTCCATCCTGTCCAGTATCTCATTGCTGAAATATCTGCCGAATATATTTTTCATGAGTTCAGCGGAATCTTTTCCTCCGCTTCCGTGTGCCATGGTTATTTTCATAATCTTTCTCCTGGTTCCCTGTTATTTCCTGTTGCGGTACCATATCCCGCACGCTCCTTCCGCGGATACCATGCATGGCCCGAAAGGATTTCCCGGGCTGCACTGACCTGCGAACATGGGGCATTCATCAGGGTTTATTCTGCCTACGATAACATCACCGCAGCGGCATCCCCGTGGAAGCTGTATATCTTCATCGAGACCTCTGCTGCCGCCGTCATAAAGTCCGACAGGAGGCTCCTCCCGGAGATACAGTCCCGAATCTTCTATTGTACCGAGACCCCGCCACATTGCCGGGCCCGGCTGAAAATATTTTTCCGTTATTTTCAAAGCTTTGATATTGCCTTCTGTACGCACTGCGTTTTCATAAAGATTCCTTACTTCAGCCCTGCCGTTTTCGATCTGCCTGACTATCTCATATATCACAGCGAGTATATGTTCAGCTTCGAATCCTGCTATGACGAAAGGTTTATGGTACTTTTCCGCAAGAGGTCCATAAGGCCTGCTGCCTGTTATCACGCTGACATGCCCCGGACATATGAATCCGTCTATATCCGGCTGGTTCTCGCAGATCCATGTCAGAGCAGGGACTACAGTTTTGAGCGCTGTGACGAATCTGACATTCCTGACGTCCTGTGATATGCCTTCCTCTATTGCAAGAGCATAAGCGGGCGCCGTGGTCTCGAATCCCACTGCCGCTACGACATATGTCTTATCCGGATTGGCACGTGCCTTTTCCACCGCTTCCATAGGAGAATACATCAGTTCTGCCCTGGCGCCTCTTCCTTTGAGATCAGCAAGGCTGCCGCTGCTGCCGGGCACTTTCATCATATCTCCGAAAGTGAGAAGTACATGGTCTTCCTTCATGGCGTATCCGGCACATTTGTCGATGAATGATGCAGGCGTTACGCAGACCGGGCAGCCCGGCCCCGATATGAGTTTTATCCTGTCGGATATCATGCTCCTTATCCCGCTTTTGAATATGGCTGCCGTATGAGTTCCGCATACTTCCATCAGCTTCAGCGGACGCCCTTTATAATCTTTAAGATACTTTATCACTTCCGATATATCAGTCATATCTTTCTCCTTAAGGGTGTCTGTCGTCCTATGCCTTGTAAGGCTCTTCAAGTTCGGCAAAAATAGAGATCAGTTCTTCTGCCTTGTCCTTTTCCATGACCTCTATGGCGCAGCCTGCATGGACAAGCACATACTGGCCTATCTTCGGTTCCACCAGCCCCACGTTCACCATAACTGTATTGCCGCTGAAATCGACTTTAGCCTTGTTGTTTTCGAGAGAGACGACCTTTCCCGGTATAGCTATGCACATTATTCTTCCTCCGGTATCTTACATACATCTATCCATTCTATAGCCTTTGAATATTCAAAGAGCTCATCACATGTGAATTCCACTGCACTGCTGCTGCTGCCGCAGGCCGGAAAAACCGTGTCAAAACGCTTAAGTGAAATATCTGTGTAGACTTTTACCCTCGGATCGTCGACAGCAAACGCACACACGCCTCCTATCTCATGGCCTGTGAAATCGACTACCTCTTCAGGAGTCAGCATCTTAGCCTTGAATCCGAACCGGGCTTTATATTTGCCGTTCTTTATCTTAGTATCGCCTGCAGTCTGTATCAGGATGCATTCGCATTCAGGTGTCCTGAATGAAAGCGTTTTGCATATCCGGGCCGGTATCACTCCCACTGCCCCGGCGGCAAGTTCGACCGTAGCACTGGAAACATCAAATTCTCTTATGCGATCTTCAATCCCGAGCGTTCTGAAATAATCTCTTACTTTTTCTATGGCCATCTGATATCAAGTCTCCTTTTAATGTCCTGACATATATCTGTCACTGCCGCATGGCTGCATATATCTGTCCCAGAGCTATGCCGCCGTCGTTCGGGCTGACCGATATATTATAATATGGAACGAATCCGTCATCTCTAAGCAGCCCCAGAGTTTCCTCCATAAGTATCCTGTTCTGGAAAACGCCGCCTGTAAGAGCCACCTGTATGACATCGTTCCCGGCATCATCCCTGATTATCCGGCACTGATCAAGGATCATTTTCGCCACGTCCTTATGGAATGTCAGAGCCAAGTCGTCAGCACGGGCAGCACCAGGATCCTTCGCGCCTCTTGCCGCCGCATCTTCCAGCATGATGGCACACTGACCCTCATAGCTGTTGTAATCACATATTCCCAGCATGGAAGCCGCCCCGTCGAAAAGCCTGCCCATGCTGGAACTTTCGATAGTATTTATGTCCTGCTCAAGAGCTTTGCTTATTATAATGCCTGTATCGCTCTTCATACGCTTTGTAAAGCCGCTGTTTTCAGCATACTCCAAAATACTGCCGATGTCCAAAACTATTTCCCTGCCGTTTTCCGGTCTGATACTGCCTTCAGCAGCAGATCTGTCTTTGTACGCCTTTATATAACTCAGCGCAGATTTCCAGCCTTCCTTCATGGAAGAATCTCCGCCTATCATCTTTACATATTTAAGATGCGCCTCACGGCTGAATCGCCCTTCACTGCACAGAAGGAACTCGCCGCCCCATATGGCTCCGTCTGTGCCGTATCCGGTACCGTCGAAGCTTACCCCTATGACAGGGCCATGCAGATCATGCTCCGCCATGACAGAAGCCACATGCGCATGGTGATGCTGTACCTTGATAAGAGATATATTATTTTCCTCCGCGTAGCGTTCTGCGAAGCCCGTGGTGAAATACAGAGGATGTAAATCACATATGACCTTTTCGGGCCTGATCCTGAAAAGGTCTGCCATCCTGCCAACATTAGCTTCATATATATCTCTGTTTTCGCTGCTGTCAAGGTCTCCGAAATACTGACTCATATAAACGAACGGGCCCTTTGAAAGAGCAAACGAATTTTTCAGCTGACCGCCGGCAGCGAATAATTCCTGTTCTCTGAAACTTTCTGCCGGAATTCCGGCACCTTTTTCAACATAAAGCGGCACCGGGGCATATCCCTTGGAACGACGTATCATCTGAGGCTGCCTGTCTATTTCTCTGACCACCGAATCGTCAGCGCTCACACGTATCTTGCGTTTATTGTATAACACTGCGGAGATAAGGGGCTCTTTTTCCATCATTTCCAGCATTTCCTCATCTTCCTTTATGATAGGCATGTCGCTGATATTGGCGCTGGTGGCGATCAGGGGCCCACCGAACTGCGAAAGAAGCATATACTGAGCACCCATACTGGGAAGGAAACTTCCTATGAACCGGCTCCTTCCAAGCTCTCTGTTCCATGTCGTCCTGCCTCCCGCAGAAGGCATGCCGTCTGTCCGCCGTTCCAGAATCAGTATAGGTCTTGCTGAAGATGTGACCAGCTTTTCTTCAGTATCGCTCATCAGGCAGTAGTCTCTTATCTGGTCAACGTTTTCAAACATCACTGCAAAAGGCTTTTCTTCCCTGACCTTTATGTTTCTCAGAGCCTGGCTGCCGTTTTCGCTGGACGGATCCGCCATCAGATTATAGCCGCCCATGCTTTTGAATGCTATTACTTTCCCTTCTTTCATAATATCCGACGCTCTTCTGATTACTGCATCGCTGCGCGACAGTATCCTTCCGGTATCTCTGTCGCAGTATCCTTCATACTCATCTTTCCTTCTGCCACGGATACGCATAAGCAGCTGAGGCCCGCATTCATGACACGATATTGTCTGTGCATGATATCTCCTGTCTTTTATGCTTTTATACTGGCCTTCACAAAAATTACACATATGGAAATCCGTCATAGAAGTATTCTCTCTGTCGTAAGGGAAGCGGTCGGTTATCGTATAACGCGGACCGCAGATCATACAGCTTATGAAAGGATGCCTGTAACGCCGATCTTCAGGCGTTTTCATTTCGGCAAGGCAGTCCGGACATATGGCCAGATCGGCCGGTATCATTGCTGCCTCCCTGTCTCCCGCGCGGCTGTCCAGTATGGTGAAGCCGCCGAACTCCCTGTACCCGGCAGGAATGCGGCTTATATGTACGATCTCAGCAGGCAGGGGTTGCTGTTCCGTAAGCACGTTTATGAATTCATCTATACGGGATTCCATGTCTGTAACCACTATTTCAACAAGACCTCCTATATTACGTACTTCGCCCTTCATGTCCATTTTTTCGGCGATCTTCGCTACAAAAGGCCTGAAACCTACGCCCTGCACTATGCCCCATAATTTTATTTTTTCCGTCTTCTTTTTACTCATGACTGTGTTTATGAACATGTCCTTCATGATGCCCGCGGTCAGTCAGTTCCGATGCCCTGCTCTCAAGCCAGGCGGCCACTTCCGCGAAGCCTTCGCCGGTCTTTCCCGAGACCTTGAAGACCGGTACATTTTTATTCAGCGCCCTTACGCCTTTCATGAAAAATTCCTCATCGAAATCAAGATACGGGATAAGATCAACCTTGTTGATCAGTATCAGATCTGCCTTCTCGAAAGCAAGAGGATATTTATACGGTTTGTCGCTGCCCTCTGTTACAGTCGATACCAGCATCTTCAGATGTTCTCCGATGGAGAATTCCGCCGGGCAGACAAGATTGCCTATGTTTTCGATGAAAAGTATCCCCTTTTCGTCGAACTCCATATTGCCCGTCATGTTGTGGATCATAGGCGCATCCAGATGACAGTTGCCGAACGTATTGATCTGGAAAGTCTTTATCCCCAGGCCTCTGAGATCTCTGGTATCAAGATCCGATTCTATATCGCCCTCGATAACATACGGTTTCGCACTTTTAAGGTGCCTGATTATGTTTTTTAGGCTTGTGGTCTTGCCGGCTCCCGGTGATCCCATTTCGTTCACTACAAGTATACCGTGATCCTCCATATGCTCTTTCACATGCCCTGCTATATGGTCATTCTCATCCAGTATCCCTTCCATAACATCTACTTTTTTCACATCATGCATGTCATTCCACCTCTATACTTTCTATATAAAACTCCTTGCCTGTATCTGTAGGCTCTCCGTCAGTCCCGCATTTCGGACACGCAAAAGACAGTGGCTTTCTGGTAAAAAGCTCACCGCAGGAAGGACATTTCAGCTTAGTGCCTATCCTTTTTATGGTTATCTCCGCTCCTTCGCATAATGTTCCTTCTGCAATAAGGTCGAAATACATATGTATCGACTCGGGAACGAAACCGGAATTTTCTCCAAGAACCAGGTTTATGGTGACGACTTTTCTGCCTCCCGCTTCCCGGCAGCGTTTTTCAGACATTTTTACTATATGTTCTGTTATAGGATATTCATGCATAAACTGCCCTTCGGATTTTTGTTTTACTGCTTTTATACAAATCTTCTGTATTATATTATAGTGTTTTTATAGATTATATACAAATTATATTTTGCAACAAAAATCAAAAGTGTTTTTTATCTGCCGGAAACAGTTCCGGCGTTGACATTCCAATATTCTTTTGATATATTATTCACGTTGGATTTATTTTTTTTGTTCAAAAAAGCACGAAATGAGTTTTTGAGGAGGTGCGTTTTTTTGAGAGAACAATGGAATACTAAAGCAGGTTTTCTGCTGGCCGCGATCGGTTCTGCAGTAGGCCTTGGCAATATATGGCGTTTTCCCTATATTGCTGCACAGAATGGAGGAGGCGCGTTTCTGCTTCCATATTTCTTTGCGATCCTAACAGCAGGTATACCTATCCTTATTCTGGAATACACTATAGGAAAGACTTACAGGGGCGGTGCTCCGGTGGCCCTGGCCAGGATCAACAGAAAGTTCGAGTGGCTTGGCTGGGCTCAGGTAATGGTAGCATTCATGATAACAATATATTATTTTGCGATCATAGTATGGGTAGTCAGCTATATCGGATTTTCATTCACGCAGGCATGGGGAAACGATCCCACCACTTTCTTCGTGAAATATCTCGGACTCACATCAAGCGGTACGGATCTTGGCGGTATACAGACATCTCTGATATTCCCGTTCCTCCTGGTATGGATCATAGCGGCGGTAATACTCTATGCCGGCATAAAAAGAGGTATCGAGATCGCATGCAAGATATGTCTTCCTATACTTCTTATAATGATAGTCATACTTGTAATACGCGGCGTTACTCTTCCAGGGGCATCAGACGGTCTGGAATATATGTTCAGGCCTGACTGGCACGCGCTTGGAGATTCCAGCGTATGGGTAGCGGCATACGGTCAGATATTCTTCAGTCTGTCCATAGCATTCGCAATAATGATCTCTTATTCCAGCTATCTTCCCAAAAAGACTGACGTAGTCAACAGTGCTTTCATAACAGCTACCGCCAACCACGGTTTTGAAGTTTTCGCAGGCATAGGAGTATTCTCAATAATAGGCTATATGGCTATGCAGCAGGGAGTCCCTGTGGCCGATGTAGCCGGTGCAGGCGTAGGCCTTGCTTTCATGACATTCCCTACAGCTATAAGCACGCTTCCCGCACTGAATGCATTTTTCGGAGTATGTTTCTTCGGTGCACTTTTCACCGCGGGACTGACATCGCTCATTTCCATAATACAGGCAGTCGTTTCAGGCATGCAGGACAAATTCGGCATGAATCATAAAAAAGCGGTAACCGTAGTTCTTATTCCCGCATTTCTGCTGAGCATCCTGTTCATAACTGGCGCAGGCCTGACTATCCTCGATATCATAGACGCTTTCGTCAACCAGATAGGCATCACTGCCTGCGGCGTACTGGAAGTCCTGCTCATGACCTGGTTCTTCAATCCGGAAAAACTCAGAGCAGAAGCCAACGAATTTTCCAATTTCAGCATAGGAAAATGGTGGACATGGTGTCTCAAGATAGTTACTGTCATAATACTGGGCATAATGCTCATACTTAATACAAAGACATTCATAACGAAAGGTTACGGCGGATACGCACAGCTGGACGTAAACATATACGGATGGGGATCCATTGCGATCATAGTAATTGGCGCTGTTGTCTTCACTGCAATGAAGGGGAAAGACGGATACAGGGATCTTCATGAAATTTCCCGTAAGGAGGTTGAGTAATATGAGTACAGGCGCAATAATAATGATGATAATAGGCTGCGGCGCCCTCTGGGGCGGATGTGCAGTTTCATTGGGTATAGCTTTCAAACACAGGAATAAAAATTAAAGCCTGAACTGAAATCCGTGCAGATCGATTTGCCGGCAGGCAGTTTCAGCTGTCTGCCGGTTTTTTGTATAAGAAAACATATGCCGCGCGGCTGATCCCTTTTGATAAAATGCTGCATGAGCACACGTTTCCGCAGATATCAAAACAGGCCCGCAAAATGCGGACCCGCTGATCATTTATCATGTAAACGCCAAAAGACTGTCACGCATGAACGTCACAGTCCTCTGGCATATGAAATGTGAATAAGAAAGAAAGAAAGCATATCTATATTATCTCCCTATTAATGTAAGAATATTCTAACATTAATCTGCTGCTTTGTCAATTCTTTTTCAGAATATTTCAATATAAATATTTTGTTTAAAAAAATCCGGCCGGATTGCTCCGGCCGGATAATGTCCTATTCCGCCATTTTCTTATATTTATTATATCTTTCCATGGCGTCTGTCTCGGTCTTGCTGAACAGTGCTTCTGCATTGTCAGGGAATTCCTTGGCCAGTGAAGAGTACCTCACCTGATCCATTATGAACTCTCTGAATCTGCCGTCAGGTTCTTTGCTGTCCAGAATGAACGGATTCTTTCCTTCCTTCTCCAGTTCAGGATTGAATCTGTAAAGCTGCCAGTATCCGCAGGAAACGGCGTCCTTCGTATTTTCCTGCGTCTTGCCCATTCCCTTGCGCATTCCGTGGTTTATGCAAGGAGCATAACACATTATCAGAGAAGGTCCGTTATAAGCCTCGGCCTCTGTGATAGCCTTTATGAACTGGTTCTTATCCGCACCCATGCCTACCTGTGCAACATATACATATCCATAGCTCATTGCCATCATGCCAAGATCCTTCTTTTTGGTCTTCTTGCCTGATGCCGCAAACTTTGCTATGGCTGCTGCCGGCGTTGCCTTGGATGACTGCCCTCCTGTATTTGAATATACTTCTGTATCGAATACCAGTATATTAACGTCTTCACCGGAAGCCAGCACATGATCGACACCGCCGTATCCTATATCATAGGACCATCCGTCTCCGCCTACTGCCCATACTGACTTCTTGACGAGAAAATCTTTTTTCTCCATGATATCATCCGCAAGAGTTCTGCAGTGATCGCACAGGTCAGTTTCAGTCAGCACTTTGACAAGTTCATCGCTTATCGTTCTGCTTTCTGCCCCGTTGCTCATATTTTCCGTCCATTTGTTGCAGATGTCGATAACCGGCTGTTTAGTGGTATATTCAGCTATATCTTTAAGATCGTCTCTGATCTTTTCCCTGATCTGACGTACACCTGTAGCCATGCCCATACTGTATTCCGCATTGTCCTCGAACAGAGAATTTGCCCAGGCCGGCCCCCTGCCTTCAGAATCCTTGCAGTAAGGCATCGAAGGTGCCGGTGCTCCCCATATGGATGAACATCCTGTTGCGTTCCCTATCATCATCCTGTCGCCGAAAAGCTGAGTTATGACCTTCATATAAGGAGTTTCGCCGCAGCCCGCACATGCTCCCGAGAACTCGAAATACGGCATTGCGAACTGGCTGCCCTTGACAGTGGTCTTTGACATGAGACCGTCCCTTATCGGAAGGCTCATGGCATAATCCCAACAGGGAGCTTCTTTTTTCTGAGTCTCCAGGTTCTCCATGGTGAGTGCCTTTGTCTTTGCCGGACATATGTCGGCACAGTTGCCGCATCCGAGGCAATCCAGAGGATCCACCTGCATCCTGTACTCATATCCTTCGAAACCTTTTCCTGCCGCTTTTTTCGTAACGAAACCCTCAGGGGCTTTTTCCTTTTCTTCAGCATTGACCAGTACAGGTCTTATGGCTGAATGAGGACATACGAAAGCGCACTGATTGCACTGTATGCAGTTTTCCGGATGCCATTTCGGAACACGGACTGCTACGCCTCTTTTTTCATATGTTGCAGTACCTGACGGGAATGTACCGTCAGCCATATCTTCGAATACGCTTACCGGCAGTCCGTCGCCTTCCTGTCTGTTCATTGGGATCAGTATCTTTTCTACGAATTCCGGATACTTCTTTGTTTTCCCGTTCTCATCCGCTGCGTTTTTCCATTCCGGATCAACCTTTACCTCATGTATGCCGCTGATCCCCTGGTCTACGGCATCCTGATTCATCCTGACGATCTTTTCGCCTTTCTTGCCATATGTCTTCACTATGGATTCCTTCAGGTATCCTATAGCATCTTCAACCGGGATAACATCGGCCAGCTTGAAAAACGCCGACTGCATCACCATGTTTATACGTCCGCCAAGCCCGATCTTTTCGGCAATGCTGGTAGCGTTTATGGTATAGAACTTTATGCCGTTCTCCGCTATAAAACGTTTCATGTAAGCCGGAAGTTCACTGTCCAGTTCTTTGTCGTCCCACTTGCAGTTGAGTAGGAATATGCCGCCTTTTTTAAGTCCCTTGGTCAGGTCATACTGATGTACATATGACTGGTTATGACATGCGATGAAATCAGCTTCCGTTATAAGATACGTGGATTTGATCTTGTTTTTCCCGAATCGCAGATGCGACATGGTAACGCCGCCGGATTTTTTCGAATCATATGCAAAGTATCCCTGAGCATACATGTCCGTATCATCGCCTATTATCTTTATTGCCTGTTTGTTTGCTCCGACTGTGCCGTCAGATCCCAGGCCCCAGAATTTGCATCTTACTGTGTCCGCAGGTTCTGTAGTTATATCTACCGGATCCAGAGAACTGTGATTGAGATCATCGTTGATTCCTATGGTAAAACCGTCTTTGGGTTCAGCCTGCTTCATATTTTCATATACAGCAGCTATCTGGCCCGGCGTTGTGTCGTTGGATCCAAGTCCGTATCTTCCCCCGTATACCTCAGGTGCATCTTTTTCTCCGTAATACATGGTCTTTATGTCCATGTAAAGAGGATCTCCCAGAGCGCCCGGTTCTTTTGTCCTGTCAAGCACAGTGATCCTTTTTACAGTCTCAGGCATGACTCTTCTGAGATATTCCGGCGCCCATGGCCTGTACAGCCTTACTTTGATAAGTCCTGTCTTTTCTCCCTGAGCCGTAAGCTTGTCCAGGGTCTCCTCAGTCGTTTCACATACTGAACCCATAGCTATTATTATATTCTCTGCATCAGGTGCGCCGACATAATCAAAAGGTTTGTATTCCCTGCCTGTCACTTCTGAGATCTGTCTCATATAATCATCCACTATAGCCGGAAGTTCGTCGTAATATTTCTGAGAGGCTTCTCTCTGCTGGAAAAAGATATCCGGATTCTGGTTAGTTCCGCGGATAACCGGATGTTCAGGATTCAGTGCGTTGTCGCGGAATTTCTGTACAGCATCCATATCTATCATTTCAGCAAAATCAGAATAATCTATAGTCTCTATCTTCTGTACTTCATGTGAAGTCCTGAACCCGTCAAAGAAATGCAGAAAAGGTACTTTTCCCTTTATTGCCGAGAGATGCGCAACGCCCGCCAGATCCATCACTTCCTGAACAGAACTGGAACACAGCAGTGCGAACCCTGTCTGCCTTGTTGCCATTACGTCGGAATGGTCGCCGAATATACAAAGTGCATGCGTTGCCAGAGTCCTGGCTGTCACATGGAATACTCCGGGAAGCAGTTCTCCTGAGATCTTGTACATATTCGGGATCATAAGGAGAAGTCCCTGAGAAGCTGTATATGTAGTGGTAAGTGCGCCAGCTGCCAGAGATCCGTGTACAGCACCGGCAGCTCCTGCTTCCGACTGCATCTCTACTACTTTCACTTCCTGGCCGAATATATTCCTGGCACCATGTGCCGCCATGTCATCTACGACTTCAGCCATCGGCGATGACGGTGTAATTGGATAGATGGCAGCCACGTCGGTGAATGCATACGAAACATATGCTGCCGCAGTGTTGCCGTCCATAGTTTTCATTTTCTTACTAGACATTTCGTCCCTCCTGTTTTTTTATGTCATAAATAAGCGTATTTTTATACAACAAAATAGATTTTCCCACATTTACATTAGAAAATACTTTATCTCAGTTCAGGAACAAAGTCAATATTGTACAGAAAATAATACAATATACACCCGGATATAATTATTAAAGCAGAGTCCCCATATATCCCATGGTCCTGATCAGCTGGCTCACATAGCTCATTTCATTGTCATACCAGGCTACTACTCTTACTTCATATATCTTTGTGCCGCATCTTTCTGCCAGAGTCTGAGTAGCATCGAAGAGCGAACCGTAATGCATACCGATTATGTCGCTGGATACCAGCTGCTCCTCGCTGTATCCGAAAGATTCATCAGAAGCTTTTTTCATGGTCTCATTCAGGCCCTCTGCGCTTACTGTTTCCGTATCATCCTTCAGGGTGGCGTCCAGTATCGTTATCGATCCCGAAGCTACCGGCACTCTCTGGGCAGAACCTATGAGCTTCCCGTCCAGTTCAGGTATAACCAGGCCGATAGCCTTTGCGGCTCCCGAACTTGCGGGTACGATATTTACCGCTCCTGCACGCGCCCTTCTGAGATCGCCTTTTCTGTGCGGGCCGTCCAGTATCATCTGATCGCCTGTATAGGCATGTATGGTAGTCATGAATCCGGTGCGCAGTTCTCTGTATCCGTTGAGAGCCTTCGCCATTGGAGCCAGACAGTTCGTAGTGCATGATGCGCCTGAAACTATGAGATCATCTTTCTTCAGTGTTTCATGATTGACTCCGTATACTATCGTCGGCATATCATTTCCGGCCGGAGCTGATATAAGCACTTTTTTCGCTCCCGCATCTATATGTGCACTGGCTTTTGCCTTCGAAGCAAAGAATCCGGTGCATTCCAGGACTATATCCACTCCCAGATCCTTCCAGGGCAGCATTGCAGGATCCGCTTCCTTATATACAGGTATCCTCTTTCCGTCTACGATGATCGAATCCTGATCGCTGCCGACCTCATGACCTGCATATGCTCTCTGTACAGTATCATATTTGAGGAGATAGGCAAGCATCTCAGGTTTTGCCAGGTCATTCACAGCTACGATTTCCATATCATCCCTGCCGAATATCCGACGGAAAGACAGTCTTCCTATTCTTCCGAATCCGTTTATTGCGATTTTCATATCATATCCCCCTTTTCGTTTCCGAAACATATCTGTCGTTTGTCTTTTAAAAAAATCCTTTTATGCTTTTCAATAGTATATCATACTTTCAATATTTACTGACATATCAATTTTTTGAACATATTTTTCGTAAACTTACAGTTTCTATATCGGTTTTCAGACAGGATCCGGTATCGGAAAACAGTATACAATATTATATTGCAAGTACATTTCATGGTTTTTTTTCTTTTGGCAATGTTATTCTTCACAACATGATGCTTTATGATATAATGTTTTTCGAATTCATATCTTTATGAAAGGATGGACATGTTCAGAAAATCGGATATCATACTCGCTGCTATAATACTGGCAGTCGGAATAGGTGCCTCTGTTTTTTCGGCCGGAGGCGGTGCCGGTGAGAAAGTAGTCATAACAGTCGACGGAAAAATTTTCGGCACTTATGAACTTTTTGAGGACCGCATCGTAACGATACGCAGAAACGGGCACATAAACAAAGTGAAGATACGCGACGGCGAGGTCTCCATGGCAGAATCAGACTGCCCGAATCAGGATTGCGTACATCAGGGGAAAATATCCCGACCATCGCAGAGTATCATATGCCTCCCCAATAAGGTAGTTGTCGAAATAAAGGGAGGGAAAAATGAAGATTATGACTCCATATCCCGCTGATCCCCTTCCCATATCTGAAAAAAGCACTGCCTACAGGATCGCTCTGTCCGCAGCGCTTGCAGCGCTGGCTCTTATATTTTCATATATAGAAGTACTGATCCCTTTCCTGCCGGCTCTTCCCGGAGTCAAACTGGGAATCGCCAATCTGGTAATAATCATAGCGCTTTATAAACTGGGGTTCAGATATGCTCTTATAATCGATCTTATACGCATAGCCGCAGCCGGCGTGCTTTTTACCGGAGCATTTGCGACATTGTATTCTCTTTCCGGAGCAGTTATCAGCCTGATCGTTATGTATCTGCTGATGAAAAGCAGACTGTTTTCCGTCACCGGCGTAAGTATGGCCGGCGGTGCTGCACATAATACAGGACAGCTGCTGGCAGCTGCCCTGATAGTTTCAACTTCAAAAGTCTTCGTTTATTTTTCCGTTCTGGTCATATCCGGAGTGCTTTGCGGTGCATTTATAGGAGTTATCGCCTTCCTGATCATGGAAAAGATCAGCTTTTCTTCTTTTTCCTTATATCAATGATCGCTCCGGTCACACATTCCTTTACGCACATGCCGCACATCCTGCACTTGTCATAATCTATCCTGGCCAGATTGTTTTCCACCTTTACAGCATCGAATCTGCATACACTCTCGCATCGTCCGCAGCCTATGCATCCCTTGGCGCATGCTTTCATAGTGAAAAGTCCCGTGTCGAGAGATTTGCATGCTATATATATGCGTTTGCTTTTTTCATGTATCTCTATCAGGTTCTTCGGACATGCGTCAGCACAGATGCCGCATCCTACACAGGCATCTCTGTCTACTACTGCCAGCCCGTCTGATATCTTTATGGCATCATGAGGACATGCCTGGACGCAGTCACCCATTCCCAGACAGCCGTAACGGCACTCCATCTGTCCTCCGTAAAGCTGGTTTGCCGCCCTGCAGCTCCATGCCTTGTCATGCTTCATGGCTCTTCTGATCGCATCGGAACTGCCCCTGCACATTACAGCAGCTACTTTCTCTTCTGACTCATCAGCTTCCACTCCCAGTATTCGTGCTATGGCTATCGCAAGATACGCTCCTCCTACAGGACAGGCTGAAGTGCTGATCCCTTCGCCGTGTACCAGAGCATTTGCATAATCGTCGCATCCTGCATAGCCGCAGGCTCCGCAGTTTGCTCCCGGAAGCTTTTCCCTTATGCTCGCAACTTTTTCATCAACAGAAACATACATCAGTTTTGCTGCCAGAGTCAGGCCCGCTCCGGCGATCAGACCGATTGCAGCAACTATCAAAACAGGTATCAATATATCCATTCGACTTCCTCTCTATCCGAAAATTCCGTCGACGATCCCGCTGAAGCCCATGAAAGAAAGGGACAGGATCGACGCTGTGATCAAAGTGATAGGTATTCCTTTAAATGGCGCAGGTACCATTTTCGATTCATCCAGTTTCTGTCTGAGTCCGGCAAAAAGCACCATGGCCAGCAGAAATCCTATTCCCGCACCCGCAGAATTGAAAACTGCCTGAAGGAATGTATATCCGTCATCTATATTCATTATGGTTACCGCCAGTACCGCACAGTTCGTGGTTATAAGCGGCAGGAATATGCCCAGTGAACGATACAGCGAGGGCACGTATTTTTTCAGAGCCACTTCCACCAGCTGCACCAGCGAGGCGATTATAAGTATGAAGACCAGTGTCTGCATATACCCTATCCCTAAAGGATCAAGCAGGAAATGCTGTATGGGCCATGTCGCAACAGTAGACAGCACCATTACAAAGGTGACCGCCAGCCCCATTCCCGTAGCTGAATCCAGTTTTTTGGAAACGCCCATGAAAGGACACATTCCGAGGAACTGAGAAAGGACGAAGTTGTTGACAAGTATTACACTCATCATTATCATTATGATCTCTTTCATTATATCCTTTCCTCCTCTTTTTCGCAGATACCTCCGCATTCATCTATCATGGGACAGCCGTCACAGCCGATCTCCTTTTTCTTTATAGCCCTTCCCTTGGAAAGCCAGTTTATAGTCGCTATTATGACAGCCAGTACGAAAAATCCTCCCGGCGCCAGCAGGAATACAGCCATAGGCGTGGTCCCGCCGTTCACCAGTTCGATGCCGAAAGCAGTCCCCGAACCGAAAAATTCCCTTATGAGCCCTATGGTCCCAAGAGCAAGAGTGAATCCGACGCCCATGCCAAGACCATCCAGAGCGGAATCTGCCACGGAATTCTTGCTGGCAAACATCTCGGCTCTTCCGAGGATTATACAATTTACGACTATCAGCGGTATATAAAGTCCCAGAGACTTATCAAGTTCCGGCAGATATGCCTTCAGCAGCAGCTGGACTACGGTAACGAATCCGGCTATAACTACTATATAGCATGGGACGCGGACTTTACCAGGTATCACATTCTTCAGAAGCGCTATTGCCATGTTGGAACAAAGCAGAACCGCGGTCACTGATATCCCCATGCCGAGACCGTTGAGAGCACTGGTAGTTACCGCCAGCGTTGGGCAAAGTCCCAGGAGCAGCACCAGAACAGGATTCTCCTTTATTATTCCCTTGGTAAATATGCTGATCTTATTCTTCATCATTTATCACCACCCGATCTGTCGTATTCCTTCAAAGCTTTTTTGACCGCATTGTAGACAGCATTCGAAGATATCGTAGCTCCGGTTATGGCGTCGACCTGGTCATCATCCTTGATTTTATCTGCCTTAAGTTCCTGTATGCCCTTGTACTGTGAAAGATATTCAGGTTTTGTGGCCTTGCTTCCGAGTCCGGGCGTATCGCTGTTGGATATGACCTTGACTCCGGTCACTTTTCCGTCCTTGCCGATGCCTGTCATAACAGTCATTGTTCCGCCGTAACTCTGGACTTCCTCCTTGAGAGCAGTGCCATCCGTACCTCCCAGTACTTCTGATGCGGCCTCCCTTTCAGTCTTTTTCGCGTTCCTGTCTATGACAGGTTTTGTCTTGTCATAGGTGAAAGCCAGAGTGGATGTGACTATCATGCAGATGACCACAAGCACTATGGTAGGCAGAGCATAGGCTCCGAATTTTTTTCTGGATCTCATTTTGCGCCCTCCCTTATCTTTCCTGTTTTTTTATAGATCAAACCTGTACAGAAATTGTCTATATGTGGAACTAATATGTTCATCAGCAGAATCGAGTATGACACTCCCTCCGGATAATTGCCGAAGAGCCTTATCGCCATAGTCACTACCCCGCATCCGACACCGAATATCACTTTTCCCAGAGGCAGTACAGGTGTGGTAACGTAATCAGTCGCCATGAAGCAGGCGCCAAGTACTACGCCCCCTGCCAGAACATGAAATATCGGATCCTGTCCTGCTGCAAGAGCGAAAATGAATACAGTGCCTATGTAACATGCCGGTATTATAGGCGAAACTATCTTCTTCCAGAGCAGGAAAGCAAATCCTATGAGCAATGCCAGAGCGCTGACTTCTCCCATCGACCCTCCTACATTGCCCAGGAAAAGATCCATATTGGAAGGCATGCTGCCGCCGCCTTCGGCGAGAATGCCCAGAGGCGTGGCTCCGGTCACTGCATCGGCACCGGAAGTACCTGGCAGAGGCCAGGATGTCATTGCCGCCGGGAACGAAACAAGAAGCACGACTCTTGCTGTGATGGCAGGGTTGACAAGATTCTTGCCTATCCCGCCAAAAAGCTGTTTCACGATCACTATAGCTACGAAACTGCCGATCATGGCCATCCAGTACGGGAAATTCGAAGGCAGGTTATAAGCCAGCAGCATACCTGTTACCACAGCGCTGAAATCGCCTATGGTCTGCTTTCTCTTCACCATAAGATTGAATAGATATTCCATTATGACACAGCTGATCACGCATACAGCTGTAAGCGTCACAGCTCTGAACCCGAACACATATGTGCTGACCGCAAGGGCCGGCAGAAGCGATATGATGACATACCGCATTATCTTGGACGTGCTCATATCCGTGACCAGGTGAGGTGACGATGATACTGTCAGTTTCAGATTGTATTCGTTTTTCATCATATTTATCATTTCGAGGACGCCTCCTTTACCATCGTTTTGCCTATTTTATTGGTAAAAGCAAGAGGTTTCCTTGCAGGGCAGACATAGGCACAGCTGCCGCATTCCATGCATTCCATTACCTGCAGTCTTTTCAGTTCTTTCACATCCTTTCTGTCGTAAGCTCTTGTAAGAGCATACGGCAGAAGCGAGAAAGGACAGGCACGGGCACATCGACCACAGTTTATGCATGCCGTTTCATCCGGTATCACAGCCTGTCTGCCTGTGAAGGCCAGTATCGCATTGTTGTTCTTCACTATCGGCAGTCTTTCTGAAAAAATGCTTCTTCCCATCATCGGCCCTCCCATAATTATCTTGCCGGGCTTTCCGCGGAAGCCGCCGCAGAAATCGATGACATTGTCTATAAGTGTGCCTACAGGTACTCTGATGTTTTTCGGAGTTCTCACTGCCGAGCCGTCCACTGTTATCCTTTTTGAGACAAGAGGCATACCTGTTCTGAAATACTGTCCTACAAAAGCCGTGGTAGTAACATTCGAAACTATGACGCCTCTTTCTGCAGGCAGCATTCCCGCCGGCATCTTTTTGCCGGTTATTTCATATATCAGCACTCTTTCTGCTCCCTGCGGATAAGAAGCTTTAAGAGTGACCACTTCCACGTTTTTGATTTCCTGGGTTTCTATTTTGTCTTTCAGCAGTGATATGGCATCAGGCTTGTTCTCCTCTATGCCTATGTATGCTTTGCTGATCTCAAGATATTTCATTATCAGACGTATACCTTCTATTATATCGTCTGTATCCTCCATCATGCTCCTGTAGTCTGACGTGATGAAAGGCTCGCACTCCGCACCGTTTACTATAAGCGTGTCTACCTCGTCGAGATTCTTAGGATCGAATTTTATATGAGTCGGAAAGGCTGCTCCGCCGAGGCCTACCAGACCGCTGGCTCTTATTGCCCTTATAAACTCTTCTCTGTCCTTTACCTCAGGCGGCTTTACTTCCTCTGATATTTCCTGTTTCCTGTCGCATTTTATGACAACAGCCTTGTCTTCGCCGCCTGTTACCGAACGGAAACCGCCTATTTCTTCTACGGTGCCTGACACGCCCGAATGTATGGGTACACTGAGAAAAGCATCGGAATCTCCGATCATCTGTCCCACTTTGACCTTGTTTCCGGCGTCCACCAGCGGTCTGCACGGGACACCGATATGCTGCGTCATGGAAATATAAACCATAGGAGGTACCGGCATAGTTTCCGTTTCCGATTCAGCCGTAGTTTTATTATGGCTGACTTTTATACCCTTCAAATGCTTTCTGTTCGGACCCATTCCATTTTTTCCTTTCGTTTTGCAAACTAATAACAATTCTCTACTGAAATTGCGCAAATTAATCATTTCTACAACGGCTTATTCTACATTAAAATAATTCTTCTGACCAGTATGACTGCAGAAGTATTATGTATACTTCTGCAGTTTAACACAATAAAAAGCAGGCACCTGATCAGCAAAATCAGGTGCCTGCCGAAAATATCCGGATATCATGACACATCACAGTATCTGTTATGCCCTATTTGATCACAAGCGAACCCTTCGGGCATTTTTCGACGCATACCCCGCAGCCTATGCATATCTCTGCATCTACTTTCCATGTCTTCTCTTTTCTGTCGACAGTTATAGCATTGCATGGACACTGTTTTGCGCATATACCGCAGTATATGCAGGTTTCCGCGTTGCATCCCGGAGCGCCGCCGCCTGCGGTGCTGCCGGCAGTCTTTTTTTCCGCTGCCGGTATATCGAATGTATCTACTGTCTTCGACACGTCTGGAGCAGTATATTCCGGTCTCATGACCAGACATTTTTTCGGACAATTCTCGTAGCAGGAACCGCACTGTATGCACTTCATCCTTTCGATCATCCATGTCCTTTTTCCCTTATCCACCGTGATCGCGTTGGAAGGGCATTTTTTTGAACATATACCGCATAATATGCAGTCTTCGACATTTATTTCAATATGGCCTCTCGTCCTTTCCTGCCATTCTCTCGGTACTATAGGGTACATGAGAGTCGCAGGCTTTTTGAACAGGCTTTTCAATACAACTTTTCCGATCTTGAGTACTGCCATATCTCTCACCTACCTTTCAGTGCAGCTTATGCACGGATCTATAGTCAGAACGATCATCGGGACATCGGCAATTTCACAGCCCTGCAGTATCTTCACCATAGCAGGTATATTTGCATCGGTAGGAGTCCTTACTCTCATCCTCTCAAGGAACTTGGTTCCCTGTCCCTTTGCATAATAAACTGCTTCGCCTCTGGGCTGTTCCATCCTGTTTATGAATTCTCCGTCTACATTTCCTTTTACTTCAACAGCGATATCTCCGCCTTCGGGCATTCTTTCCACAGCCTTTTCGATCAGCTCTATGGACTGGAACACTTCACGTACTCTTACTTTGCATCTTGCATAACAGTCTCCGTCTGTTTCCACTATCGGTTCAAACCCCAGATCCAGATATTTGCCCTGACCTGCAAGTCTCATATCCTGCACTATGCCTGATGCTCTGGCAACAGGGCCTACAGCGCAAAGTCCCTCCGCATCTGTCTTAGTCAGTACTCCAAGTCCGCACAGTCTGCTCTTCACTGAAGAATCGTCGATGAATACTCCGAGGACATCCCTGAGTTCCTTTTTTATGCCATTGAGCTTTTCGACTATTTTCTTAAGTGTGGCAGGATCTATATCCTTTCTTATCCCTCCGACCTTGCATACCGAGAAGATGACTCTTCCTCCGGTAGTCTCCTCGAAAAGATCAAGGACTGTTTCTCTCAGCCTCCAGCAGTGCATGAAAAGGCTTTCAAAGCCGAAGCCGTCGGCAAGAAGTCCCAGCCACAGAAGGTGACTGTGTATCCTGCCCATTTCATTCCATACAGTTCTCAGATAATCGGCTCTTTCAGGTACTTCTATTCCCATCATGCCTTCAACGGTGGAGCAGTATCCCCATCCGTGTCCGAAACTGCATATCCCGCAGATTCGTTCTATAACATATACCATTTCGGTATATTCCTTTTTTTCCACCAGTTTTTCCAGACCTCTATGGATGAATCCTATAGACGGTATGGCTTCGATCACCTTTTCGTCCTCTATTACCAGATCCAGATGAACCGGTTCGGGAAGCACAGGATGCTGTGGTCCGAAAGGAATAATAGTTCTTTTACCCATTTTTTCTACCTTCCTTTCTCACTTTTGAGGATTCCAGGGGGTTTTCTCGGAAATCCTGAAGAAATGTCCGCCGTAATCCAGTGCCAGGTGTCTGAAATCGATCCCGAACAGATCATGCAGTTCGTTTTCGTAAATGAATGCTGCCCAGCATACGTCCGATATGCTTGATATCTCTCCGTTCTCCGGGACCATGACTCTCAGGTTCTTAAGCACGTGATCCTTATCAAATGAATAGAGAAGTTCGATTCCCTTTTCGCCTTTGTTTGTCGCGCATATCTGAGTGACCCTGTATCCATCGGCAATGAGGTCCTTGACTGTATCAGATATCTTTTCAGCTTCGACGGCGACAAAATCCTGAATCATGAATTTCTTTTCACTCATTTCGTTTCTACCTCCGTTTCTGCCTTCAGTTCTTTTTTGTCATGAGACACTGCCATGGCAGCACGTTTCTCTGCCAGTACACCGAGTCCCTTGACTACAGCGTCTATGATCGCCTCAGGTCTTGCGGCGCATCCTGGGACATAGCAGTCTACCGGGATGACTTTGTCGATTCCGCCCATTACGTTATAGCATTCTTCGAATATCCCTCCGGAGCACGCGCATATGCCTATGGCAACTACGACTTTGGGCTCCGGCATCTGATCATATATCTGCTTTACTACATTTTTGTTCTGTTCGTTCACAGCACCTGTTATCAGGAATACATCCGCATGTTTCGGATTGCCTGTATTGATGATGCCGAATCTTTCAACGTCGTACATAGGTGTAAGGCATGCCAGTACTTCTATGTCACATCCGTTGCAGCTTGAGCCGTCGTAATGTATGATCCATGGTGATTTTGTTACATATGACATTGTTACACCTCCTATCCTACTATCAATATGAACAAGTTTATACCGCCAAGAGCCAGTGCAACTATCCATGCAGAGTTCAAAGCGGCCTGCCATTTCATTCTTGCGAAACTGTTATCTATGAATATTTCCAGGAAATATGCTGCAAGGCATACGATCACGCCTATAACAGCCATAAGTGCTGTCCCGTTCGTAAAGAAGAGGAACACAACAGCAAGAAGAAGTATGTTCTCATACCAGTGAGCTGCTTCTATCAGAGCCAGTGTTTTCCCTGAGAATTCGGTTTTCAGTCCTGCCACCAGTTCCTGATGTGCATGATGAGACATGGAAATGTCGAAAGGCGATTTTCTGAATTTGATAGTCAGGATAAAAACGAACCCTGCGAAAAATCCTATGAGAGGCAGCAGCGATACACTGTGCCCCTGCATTATTTCATCTACTCTGAAGCTTCCGAAATGCTCATAAAATCCTATTGCCGTAAGCAGCACCATCGGTTCATAAGCCATCATCTGAAGCAGTTCTCTCTCGGCACCGATCTGCGAATACGGCGAATTCGATGAAAAAGCAGCTACTATAAGGAAAACGCTGGCCAGAGTCAGGGTAAATATTACCATAAGCAGACTTTCTCCTGCGAAGAACAGTCCGCCGGTCACTATCACAAAGATAAAGAATCCTGCGACATAAAAATCCTGTACCCTGTTCACAGTTATATTTTCCTTTTCGCATAGCTTGAAGACGTCATAGAACGGCTGAAGCACAGGAGGGCCTACTCTTCCCTGCATCCTTGCGGTTATGATCCTGTCCACTCCAGCAAGGAATCCGCCGATAAAGGGAGCCAGGACCAGGTATGCTATTACAGATAAAATTGAAACCAACATATTACATACCCCCCACTATTGTTCCGATTACCATGCCCAATGTGGCAACTATTATCACCGACGTGGTAACTACTCCGATAACGTTCATTTTGAATTCACCGAAATATCCTTCCATATACCAGTTCCTTAATGATACCGGCGTATCCCTGTCCATGGCTCCTATGAAATTGATATTGTCGCCTTCGCTGACACCTGCCATATATATCGGAACGATCTTTTTATCGGTCTTCCCGAAGAAGAATACGAACAGAAGTATTATCACGGCGACTATGATGCACATGGTGAGCATATCGTTGGATGTCAGTCCCAGACCTGATACGCTGCCGAAGCTGTCCTCCAGATAAGGCACTACCATACCCTTTGAGATAAGAGGGAATGTCAGGCATATTATGAGCACCAGCGCCACGTGAGTGCCCTGTGATATCCATTCTTCCGGATGTACCTTGCCTTGTATGTTCTCTTTGCCTGCTACTATGGCAGACATCTTTCCCAGCCACTTAGTCCAGTAAAAGGCAGTGGCTGCACTGCCAAAGCATATTATCAGTATCAAAGCTATATTAGAGGAATCTACGAAAGCTGTCATTGCCGCCCACTTCGATATCAGCATACCGAAAGGTGCAAGGAACATGCCTGCGATCCCTATCATCATAAACGATGCGAGACGAGGCATCTTTTCGAAAAGTCCGTCCATATCTTCTATATTTCTGCTGCCGATGTTATGTTCAGCTGTACCTACGCACAGGAAAAGCAGAGACTTGGTGACTGCATGGAATATAACAAGCATTATGCCTGCCCATACTGCCCCAGGTGTGCCGACGCCTGCGCATGCTACGATCAATCCAAGGTTCGCGATGGTTGAGTATGCGAGTACTTTCTTGGCGTTGCTCTGAGAGATAGCATTGAATGATGCCATCAGGAAGGTTATGCCTCCTACGAACATCGCCAGCACTCCGGCCAGGTTCCACCCCAGGACCGGAGCAAGTTTGAGTATAAGGAATACGCCGGCTTTTACCATCGTTGAAGAATGGAGCAGTGCCGACGTAGGTGTAGGTGCTACCATTGCTCCCAGCAGCCAGCTGTTGAACGGCATCTGTGCTGCTTTTGTTATTCCTGCGAATACCAGGAAAATGGCAGGAGCGACTACGCTGTATCCCATAGCTCCGATAGTAAGCATCGTGGAAAGTTCCAGAGTCCCGTAATATGCTCCAAGTATCACTATTGCTGCTACGAAACCCAGTCCGCCTACCAGGTTCATTATCAATGCCCTGAAAGCGTTTCTGGTAGCGATCTTATCCTCGTTCTTTTTATGGAACAGTCCGTTATATCCGATCAGCAGGAAGGAACATAACGTTGTGATCTCCCAGAAAAAATACAGCCATACCAGATTATTCGATACTACTATGCCGAACATGGCCGATAAGAAAATGAACATAAGGAAAAAGAACCAAGGTCTCCTGTCCTTATCTTCGCTATGGTGCTTCTGGAAGTCCTTCATGTAGCCTATGGCATATACACATATAAGAGTTCCGATGATCCCGATGATCAGCACCATTATCATCGACAGCCTGTCGATGTACAGATTGTTGACCACTGTGATGTTATGCCCGATGCTCGTTTCAAACCAGATCATTACAGGGGTCTGAACCAGGACAAGGATAACTACCAGCGGCTGTCTGTATCTGAACCCAAGATATATAATGAAGACGGCCAGTGCTATCTCTATGGCCATCATCAAATATCCGATGACCTCACCGTCCACATCAAAATAACGGCCGCCGCTGCCGAAATTCTGTGCGACAAGGACTATAGAAGCCACGGCTATTATTATAGATGCCGCTTTGACTATTATGTCCCGGGGGCCGTCAGTCTTGAGTATCAAAAGAGCTATTGCCACTGCCAGTGGAAACAATATAAGAAAAAAAATAGTGCCCATTTAATCCTCCTTAATATATAAAATTTTAAAAAATTCGCCTTACATATTATATACGCATAGCCTCCATAAAACAAGTAATTTAGTATTTTGAGATTGTTCTGACTATTGTCTTACCCCTGAGAATTCAACGGTTCGCCAGTGAGACTGAAAGTCTTTCCTTCCGTTATCCTCACATCCAGGATCTTTCCTGTCATAGAAACGTCACCCGGAAAATCCACCAGCTTGAATCCGGGAGTACGCCCCGTCATCATTGAAGGGTCGGTCCTGCTCGGGCCGTCCACAAGGATCTTCTCAGTTCTGCCTTCAAAAGCAGAATTTTTTTCTGCGGAGCATCTGTCTATGATCTCTACGAGGCGTCCGAATCTCTCATGTTTCACCTCTTCCGGTATCTGACCCCCATACCCGGCGGCAGGCGTTCCTTTTCTCACAGAATAAAGAAATGTGAAGGCAGAATCGAAACGTATCTGCCGGCAAAGTTCAAGCGTCTCTTCAAAATCTTTCTCCGTCTCGCCGGGAAAACCCACGATGATATCAGTCGTTATACATATGTCCGGTGATACGGCCCGGAGTTTCTCCGCAAGCAGCAGATACTGTTCTCTGGTATATTTTCTGTTCATTCTCCGCAGCACATCATTGCTGCCCGACTGTACCGGAAGATGTATCGACGGGCACAGGCTGCCGCAGTTCCTGTATGCTTCTATGAGTTTTTCCGAAAGATCCTTCGGATGCGATGTCATGAATCTTATACGCTCAAGTCCCCTTACTTCCTGGAGCATATATATCAGATCCGCAAAATCCACACTTTTTTCTGTCTCTCCGCTGTTTTTCAGTCCGCGGTATGAGTTTACGTTCTGCCCCAGAAGAGTTATCTCCTTGGCGCCGTCTGCTGCAAGAGCTTCGGCTTCCTTCAGAATATCCTCCGGTCTTCTGCTGCGTTCCCTTCCTCTCGTATATGGAACTATGCAGTAAGTACAAAAATTGTTGCATCCGTACATTATATTCACGAAGGCTTTATGCACATAACGCCTCTTTGATGGGAGGCCTTCCGGTATTTCTCCTCCCTGATCCAGCACAGATATCACTTCCCGATGCCTGTCTCTGGAAAATGAACGTATATCCGTACCGAACTCTTTTCTTTTCCTGCTCAGTTCCTGAAGCAGTTCAGGAAGTTCATGTATGTTATTGGTCCCGAATATGATATCCACCCAGGGGTATTTCTCGCTGATCTTATCGGTTATATGCTCCTGCTGCATCATGCATCCGCATACACATACAACAAAATCAGGACGAGCTTCTTTTATTTTCTTGAGCTGTCCCAGTGTGCCGAAAAAACGCTTGTCAGCATTTTCCCTGACACTGCAGGTATTGATGACCGCTATATCGGCATCTTTTCTGTCTCCTGCTTCTGTATATCCCATCTGTGCCAGTATGCCCGCTATAGTTTCGGAATCCCTTTCATTCATCTGACAGCCGAAGGTCTGTATATTGAATGTCCTATTCGCTTTCATGCTTTCTGTCGCGTTCCATGAGCATCTTTGATGCAGTGGCTGCATCGATCTTGCCCTTTATTACTTTGTATATCTGTTCTGTTATAGGCATATCTACGCCGACCCTCTGGGCAAGTTCATATGCTGCCTCGGTCGTGAACATGCCTTCTACCACCATTCCTACTTTCTCTGTGGCCTCATCAGGGCTCATGCCCTTGCCTATCATTATACCGCAGCGGCGGTTCCTTGAATGCATGCTCGTACAGGTGACTATTAGATCTCCCACGCCTGTGAGTCCAAGGAATGTATGGGCATCTGCTCCCATTGCAGCCCCCAGTCTGGATATCTCGGCTATGCCTCTTGTCATCATTGCAGCCTTTGCGTTGTCTCCGAATCCCATTCCGTCTGATATACCTGCGCCAAGAGCGATTATATTTTTAAGAGAGCCTCCCAGTTCCACGCCTACTACGTCATCGTTGGTATATACCCTGAATCTGTCAGTTATGAAAACATCCTGCATATATTCAGCCCAGGCTCGTTCCTTCGATGCCACTGCTACCGTAGTAGGAAGATTGAGGCCTACTTCCTCGGCATGTGACGGTCCGGAAAGGACTACATATTTCGCTCCGGGCACAAGTTCATCCGCTACCTCTGACATACGCATAAGGGTCTTCTGTTCTATTCCCTTTGCCACATTCACTATCATCATATTGTCTTTGAGATAAGGCATGGCATTTTTCAGTGCGCTCCTGAAATGCTGGGCCGGTGCAGAAAAAAGTACGATGTCAGCATCTTCAAGAGCTTCCTGCACAGTATCTGCGGTTCGGAGATTATCGTTGAATTTTATCCCCGGAAGGAATCTCACGTTTTCTCTGTTCTTTCGGCATTCAGCCAGATGCTTGCTGTCAAGATCCCATATTTTCACGCTGTGGCCCTTGCCGCTGAGCGTTACAGACAAAGCCGTTCCCCAGCTTCCTGCTCCTATTACTCCGATTTTTCTCATTTTTTCCTCCTTAGATATTGCACGAATCCCGGCATCATTTTTTTCTTTTAAGATTTATCTTGGGTTCTTCACCTCTGTACATGCGTACTATATTATCTCTGTGATTAAAAAATATTATGCAGGCCATTATGGTCCCTGGTATCATAAAATCAGGCTCCAGAAACCAGATAAGAAAAGGACATGCTACTGATCCTGCCAGAGAGCCTACAGACATGCGTCTTGATACCAGCACTCCAAGGACTACCGCTCCTAAAGCAGCAAGCCCCAGCGCGGGGTTCAGTCCCATAAGTGCCCCGAAGGCTGTGGCGACTCCCTTTCCTCCTTTGAAATGAAGCATTACCGGCCACACATGACCGCATATCACACTCAGAAGGCAGTACATGGCGGCGGTATGCCCCAGAAGTATGCCCCCAAGTAATACAGCCAGTGTCCCTTTTAGGACATCTATCAGCAAAGTGACCGCAGCAGACTTAAATCCAAGTACCCTCAGAGCATTTGCTGTTCCGGCATTTCCGCTGCCTTCTCTTTTGATGTCCACGCCGCTGGACTTTGCTATCAAAGTTGATGGTGAAATATTTCCTATAAAATATGTAATTACTATTATCAAAAAAAAGAGCGCATTATTTTCACCAAGCAACCCATTGATGCTATACATTTTCTTTTTCTCCTTTTTCCCTGAATACGAATTTTATTGAGGTGCCCTTGAAGCCGTAGCCTTCCCTTATCCTGTTTTCCAGATAACGCGAATATGAAAAATGCATGAGTTTCCTTGCATTGATCTGAAAAGAAAAAAGCGGGGGCTTCACGCCTACCTGTGTCACATAATATATTTTCAGCCGTCTGCCCTTATCCGAAGGCGGCTGTTTCATGGCGACAGCATCCGCGATAAGGCTGTTGAGCTGTCCTGTAGGTATTCTCTTAGCCCTGTTCTCTGCTACTGTTCTGGCGCATTCTATCACATTTCCGAGACGCTGTTTTTCTTTGACCGATATGAAGACAGATGGCGCATATGACATGAAGGTCAGTTCTTTTTCTATTTCCTTTCGGAATCTGTTCATTGTATTGGTTTCTTTTTCAATGAGATCCCATTTGTTGACCGCGACCACTATGCCTTTGCCCGCTTCATGAGCGATCCCGGCTATTTTCTTGTCCTGCTCAGTTATTCCTTCAGGAGCGTCTGTCATCAGCAGGCATACGTCGCATCGTTCGATAGCAGCAACTGCCCTAACGACACTGTATTTTTCTATGTTGCTGTCCAGTCTGCTTTTTCGCCTTATACCCGCTGTATCTATGAGCAGATATTTTTCTCCGTCTTTTTCGAAAGGCGTATCGATGGAATCTCTGGTCGTCCCTGCCACAGGTGAAACGATCACCCTGTTTTCGCCTATAAGCTGATTGATAAGAGACGACTTGCCTACGTTCGGTTTGCCGATTACTGCTATCTTGACAGCGGCATCCTCATCATCTTCGGTGTTTTCCGGCAGATTATCCACGACGATATCGAGAAGATCTCCTATTCCGAGCATATTTGCTGCGGAGACAGATACCGGTTCTCCCAGTCCAAGTTCATAAAAATCGTAAAAAGTTTCGGGATCGTCTCCTTTATCGGCCTTGTTCACGACAAGTATGACTTTTTTGCCCTTGCGGCGCAAAATATCGGCTACATCCCTGTCTGCCGGAACAATGCCCTCTCTTCCGTCAGTCATGAAAAGGATAACATCCGAAGTCTCCATGGCTATCTCGGCCTGCATCCTTATCCCGGATGTTATGACTTCCTTATCATCCAAAACGATCCCGCCTGTATCGATCAGCGCAAAATCCACGCCTCTCCATTCAGCCTCGCCGTAGATCCTGTCACGGGTAACTCCGGGCGTATCTTCGATGATAGAGCGTCTCTCTCCTATTACTTTATTGAAAAAGGTGGATTTGCCGACATTAGGCCTTCCCACCACTGCAACCAGAGGCCTGCTCACTGAAAAATCCCTCCTATAAATCTTCCGGGGTCGAATTCTTCCATGTCATCCTTGCCTTCCCCCGTGCCTACCAGTTTTATGGGCATGTCGAATTCATCTGCTATTGTCACGGCTATGCCTCCCTTTGCGGTACCGTCCATCTTGGTTATCACTATCCCGCTTATATCTGTGATCTCTCCGAACTCTTTAGTCTGGGAAACAGCATTTTTGCCTGTTGTGGCGTCAAGTACAAGCAGTGTTTCTCTTGCTGCTTCGGGGAATTCCCTGTCTATGACTCTGTTCATTTTTTCCAGTTCAGCCATAAGATTTTTTTTGGTCTGCAGCCTGCCTGCTGTATCGCAGATCAGTACATCCGTGCCCTTTGCCGCCGCCGAATGGACAGCATCGAATATCACTGCCGAAGGATCAGCTCCTTCCTGACGCTGCAGCACGTCTGCCCCGGCCCTTTCGCCCCATACTGCAAGCTGCTCGCCTGCTGCAGCGCGAAAAGTATCCGCTGCAGCGATAAGGACGCTTCTACCCTGCTTTCTGTATCGGTATGCCAGTTTTCCTATGGTAGTAGTCTTGCCTCCGCCGTTTATGCCTATCATAAGTATGACCAGAGGCATCTTTTCCGAAAGCTGATGTCTGTCTCCCTTGTCCACCAGCTTTATCATGACTTCCTTAAGATATTCCTTTACTTTTTCGGGTTCCCTGATACGCTCTGATTTTATTCCGCTGCGAAGTTCGTTTATGATCTTAACGGTAGTGTCCATTCCGATATCTGACGTGATCAGTATTTCCTCCAGCTCTTCCAGAAACTCTTCATCTATAGAAGGACGGGCCATTATGGCATCGCCTATCCTTTCGGAAAGTCTTCCGAAAAAGCCTTTTTTCTCTTCTGCTATCATATTTCTTCTCCCGCTGCATGAATATCATACAGCACTTTCCATGTCCAGTGAATAGACTTTCGATATTCCTCTTTCCGGCATAGTAACCCCGTACATGACGTCTGCATGTTCCATAGTGGCTTTCTGATGCGTTATGAGCGTGAACTGTATATCCTTGAAATTTCTAAGATAATTCGCGAATATATCTATATTGCTGTCATCCAGCGAAGCCTCTACTTCATCCAGTATGCAGCATGGCGTCGGTTTTGTCTTCAGTACTGCGAACATGAGAGCTATCGCCGTCATTGTCTTCTCTCCGCCGGAAAGAAGATTTATGTTTTTCAGCTGCTTTCCGGGAGGCTGTGCGGTTATTTCGATCACCGCGTTAAGCGGATCGTCTTCATTGTCCAGAGTTATGTTGGCTGTGCCGCCTCCGAAAAATTCCCTGAACACCGATTCGAAATTCTCTACTATCTTATCGAAACTCTCTTTGAACCTGGCCCTGATGATTCTGTCCATATCGCTGATGATCTTTTTCAGCTCATTTACGGACTTTTCTATATCCTCTCTCTGTGCAGTCAGAAAATCGTACCTTTCGCTGACTGTGCCGTATTCCTCTATGGATCCCACATTGACCTCGCCCAGTTCACGAAGTCTGTTCTTTATGTCACGGTTCTCCTTTACTGCATGTGCCATTATGAAATCGCTTTTTCTGAAGTCCATTGCCTGTATATATGAAACCTCAAATTCATCCCAGAGTTTTTCCTTATGGTTTTCCAGCTGCGTCTCCTGTCTTGCTATTTTTATCTCTGCTTCATGTTTCTGGCTCTGAAATGACAGGGTTTTTTCCGAAAGCGCTTCTCTTTCCGAAGACAGTTCCTCTGTGGCCCTGTTTATATCTGCACGTTCTGCAGTCATTCTTTCAAGATCCTTATTCAGCTGTTCTTTTTCTTTTTCTTTTTCTCTCAGGACAGCTGCCGAAGAACTGCTGTCAGACATCTGATTTTTTTCTTCCTCAAGCCTTGCCATCTCCGATTTTTTTCTTTTGATGTCAGCTTCGATCTCATCCATGGCCGTCCTGATCCTGCTGACGATGACATCCGCTTTGTTTTTTTCGCTTTCCGCCGCTCCGAGTGCGATCTTCATATCTGTTATTTCCTCATTGAGAGTACTGAGGATATTTTTTTCTTCCTCATGATCTGCGGATTCACTTTCCAGCCGCGCTTCAGTTTCGCGGATATCCGATTTCAGTTTCTCCACTTCTTTTCTGAGATCCCCGACGCTCCTGTCGGAAGATTCCTGTTCCTGCGTGATATTGACAAGTTCCCTATCCCATTTCGCACTGCTGCTTTCAAAATCGTCCAGCGCCGTCCTGACCAGCGTTATATCGTTTTCCAGAGCAAAATGTTCTCTTTCTTTCTCTCTGGCTTTCTCCTCATATTTTCTGATACTGTCCTGTATCTCTTCGGCATGCGAGGCAGTCTCTCTGCGACGTTTTTCACAGTCCTCAGCTTCTTCCGAAAGGGCTGTGAGTTTTTCTTTCATACGGGATATCTCCGCGCGCCTTTCCAGCAGATTGGCAGTATTGTTTCTGTAGCGCCCGCCGGTTATCGCGCCGCCCGAATTTATTATTTCTCCTTCAAGAGTAACGAAGCGCAGGCTGCCGCCGGCTTTCTTCGAAATCCGTATGGCATTGTCCATATTGTCGGCCACGACCACTCTGCCAAGCAGATATTCCATGATGTTCCGGTATTTTTCATCGAATTTCACACAGTCTGTCCCGAATCCGATGAACCCGGGCATGGATTCGATATCTCTGCTCCGGCTGCTGTGGCCGGGCCTTACTGATTCTATAGGAAGGAATGTCGCCCTTCCGCTCCTGCCGGCCTTGAGTTTTTTGATAGATTCTTTTGCGGATGCGTCATCGTCGCATATTATATTCTGAAGCGCTCCGCCCAATGCTGTCTCAAGCGCTGTCTCATATCCGGAAGGTACATTTATGAGTTCCGCCACGACACCGTGTATGCCTCGTATGCCGGACTTCATTACCGATCTGACACCGTTGTTGTATCCTTCGTAATTGCTTTCCATCTCCTCGATGGTATTTCTCCGCGAAGCAAGCTGCCCTATGTCCAGCTTCAGTTCCTGAAGCTTTTTCGACAGTGCTTTTTCCGTATGTATGCTGTTACCGTAAAGAGCTTTCGATTTTCCGATACTGTCTTTCAGCTCATCCATTTCTGCCTGCAGGGTCTCTCTGCTGCGGGAAAGTTCTTTCATCTGCAAAAGCGCAGCATCACTGCTGTCCTTCCCCCCGTCTTTTTCCTCTGTCACCTGTTTTCTTCTGTTTTCCAGGGTTTCCTTCAGTTCTTCAAGGCTCTGTATCTGACGTTCCCGGGAATTCACATCTCCATGCAGTCCGAAAAGTGACTCCTTCAGATCCTGTATGGTTTCAGCTCTTTTTTCCGAATTGCATGCATGGCCGGAATACTCTTCCGTTTTCCCGGTAAGGTCTGTACTGATCCTGGAGAGCGATTCATCTGCTTTTTCTTTGTTTGCGAACTGCTGCATAGAATCTTGTTTTTCTTTTTCCAGTTTTTCGGAAAGGACCGATATCTCTTCCGAAAGCCGCTGACGATCCCTGTCTATAGCCGCCAGCCTTTCGCTGTTCATCTGGCTCCTGCTGGTCATGGCGTTGATGTCTTCGATCCGCTGCATAAGGGATTCTCTGGCATGCTCACAGGACAGATCCAGTTCGCTGCTCTGTTTTTTCTTTTCCGAAAGTTCCCTGTCAAGTTTCTCTTTTTTCCTGTCAATTTCCGTCAGTTCTCTTGTCAAAGAATCCACATCAGAATGATATTCCAGATTCTTTTTTTCATTGGTCTCTATATTCTTTAATGTTATGTTTATTTCCAGTTCTTTGTATCTGTCTCTGAGTTTCAGATATTCAGCAGCCTTTTCGCTCTCTTCCCTCAGTCCGCCTATACGGCCTTCTATTTCACCGATTATATCGCTGACCCTTTCCATATTGGCTGATGTGGACGACAGTTTTTTTTCCGCATCGTTTTTTTTCGTTCTATAGCTGACTATGCCTGCGGTCTCTTCAAAGATATCTCTTATACTGTCCGATTTATTGCTTATTATATCCGCTATCTGTCCCTGACCGATGAGAGAGTATCCTTCTACGCCGATGCCGGTATCCATAAGCAGTTCCCTTATGTCTTTCATCCTGCACTGATTATTGTTTATGGCATATTCGCTTTCACCGGATCTGTACATTCTCCGGCTTATGGCTACTTCACTGTAATCTATAGGCAGTATACCCGTTTCATTATCGATCACAAGCGTGACCTCTGCCATTCCGCGGGATTTTCTGCTGGCTGTACCTGCAAATATAACATCTTCCATCTTCCCGCCCCGGAGCATTTTGGGGCTCTGCTCACCCAGCACCCACCTTATTGCGTCGCTTATATTGCTTTTGCCGCTGCCGTTGGGACCGACTACACAAGTTATTCCTCTGTCGAACTCGATAGTCACCGGATCTGCAAACGATTTGAATCCGTGCATTTCAATCCGCTTAAAGTACATACTGTTTTCTCCTGCATATAGCTTCCTTTGCTGCATTCTGCTCGGCTTCTTTCTTGCTTTTGCCGCTGCCGCTGCCGGCGATTTTTCCGTCAACGAAAAGATTCACATAAAAAGTTTTATCGTGATCGGGACCTTCTTCTTTATATAATATATACTTTATATCGGTGATGCCCTTGCCCTGTATGATCTCCTGCAGTTCGGACTTGTAATCGCTGTGCATCCTTCCGTTTATGGCAGCTTCCATGGTCTTTCTGAAAAGCCTCATCACTGCTGCTTTGGTCTCTTCATATCCGCCGTCCAGAAATATGGCTCCTATCACAGCTTCTACCGCATCGGCTATAATGGACTCCCTGTGGCGCCCGCCGCTGATGTCTTCGCCTCTGCCCAGATGCATCTGCATTCCCAGCTCAATTACGTTTCCTATTCTTGCCAGCGATGATTCACAGACTATGAGCGCTCTGGTCTTCGAAAGTCTTCCTTCTTCACCTCTGGGCATTCTTTTGTAAAGTTCCTCGCTTATTACAGCATCGAGGAAAGCGTCTCCCAGAAATTCAAGACGTTCGTTGTCCTTCCCGGGTCCCATACCGCGTCCGCGGAAATATGAGCTGTGGGTCAATGCTTTCTCCAGCAGCTCTGTATCTCTGAAATTATATCCTAATGATGTCTGAAATTCAGTCCTGTTCACTTATAATTATCTCCTCGATATCCAGCACCGAATTCTGGATAATTTCTACAACGCCTTTTTCTGCATAAGGTATGCCCTTAAGTATGGTGTTTTTCACCGCATTGGCACCCGAAGAACCATGCATTTTCAGAATGGGTCCCCTGACTCCCAGAATAGGTGCCCCCCCGTATTCCGAATAGTCGAATTCAGACTTAAGCTCCTTCATCTTGCCCGAAAGCAATGCTGCACCCATTTTAGCTTTCACTCCGTCGGTGAATTTCCTTTTCAGCAGTTTCAGTATGTTCCATGCCAGCCCCTCTGTAAGCTTAAGTATGACATTGCCAACGAAGCCGTCACATACTATAACATCGCATGCGCCCTTTGGCACTTCTCTGGCCTCTACATTACCTATGAAATTCACATCGCTTTTTTCCAGCATCTCATAAGCTGCCTTGGTGAGCATAGATCCCTTCATTTCTTCAGAGCCTATGTTAACCAGTCCGACTCTGGGATTTTCTCTGCCGATGACCTTATCCATATATATGCTTCCCATTATACCGAATTCCAGCAGATTATCAGGTTTGCATTCTGAGTTTGCACCTGCATCAACCAGCAGTGAAGGTTCTCCCCCCAGCATCGGATATATGCTCGCGATAGCGGGCCTGTCAATGCCCTGTATCCTGCCCAGCGTGAAAAGACCGCCAGCCATCAGTGCTCCTGTACTGCCTGCGGAAATAAAAATATCACCCTGCCCGTCTTTGATCATGCTGATACCTTTCACAATGGATGAATCTTTTTTTGTCCTCACTGCTTTAACAGGTGCTTCTTCATTCTCTATCACCTCAGAAGCATGGATCACAGATATCCTTTTTTCATCATATCTGTATTTCTGCAGCTCCGCGGTTATTTCTTCTTTTTTCCCGATTATGCATATCTCATCGTCTATAGCCTTTGATGCGTCCACAGCTCCCTTCACTATTTCAAAAGGAGCATTGTCACCGCCCATTCCGTCAAGAACTATCCTCATTTCAACACCTCCGGTCTTTCTGACAGCTTCTCATCAATGTCCGGAGCTTCCGGACTGTCTGTCGGTATCATCCTTTCCATTATCTGGATCTGTGAATATCCTGAGCCTGTTATGCAGCACCGCGAATTCCAGCGGAAATTTTTCACCCTTTTCTCCGTCAACATCAGTGGATATCTCGACCGGAGACTCCAGCCTCAGCTTTTCCGTCTGGAAAGTAAGCACATTCTTGTGTTTCGGATGATTCCCCTGAGCCACATTTACAAGAAGCGGCAGAAGTTCAACGACCGGGATCTCTCTGAAAAGTATAACATCGAGTTTTCCGTCGTTGATCTCGGAATCAGGCGAAATCTTTTTGAAGCCCCCTGCAGATTTTCCGTTCATCACTACCATAAAATACATATCTTCTTCATAAGTTTTTTCCGGTGTTATCAGAGTTATGGGAAGGGGTTTCAGATTATGCACCTCAGATAATCCCTTCAGGTAATACGATAAAACGCCTATGGTGTTTTTCAGATTGGGATCTGTCTTCTGGCTGACATCCACCAGTGTGCCCATTGCTGCAACATTTATGAAGTGTCTGCCGTTGCATACGCCAACATCCGCATATGTAAATTCATTGCCCATGGCTATCTTTATCATGGGTGCTATTTCATGAGGCAATTCAAAATAATACGCGAAATCGTTAGCTGTGCCGGCTGGGAAAATAGCTACCGGGAGATCGATATCATGCCGTATCATGGCATCTACACAGATATTTATCGTACCGTCGCCGCCGGCGACGATGATCTGCCGGTATTCATCCGGATCTATTTCCGAAAAGACAGTTTCTATAGCTTTGTCCCGCGAGGCCCTTACAGGTATTACCTGCAGTCCCTTCGCCTGGATCTTTTCTATTATGAAGTCCAGATTGTTCTTGAAGAGTCCGTTGCCCGCGTGCGGATTGTAAAACATCAGGACTCTTTTTCTTTTTTTAACTTTCATCAAGTAACATCCTCCTTATATCCCCTATCATATAAAGCGATCCTGTAAAAACTATTATATCAAAATCATTCTCCTGCTGCACTGCTTTGTGTACAGCCTCCGAAAGATCCGGACATGAAACGCATTCTGCGCCTGTATCCCTGATTTTCCTGCAAAGAACGCCGGCTTCAAGCTTGCGCGGATTGGGAGGTTCGGTTGCTATGAATTTTCTTCCTGCCGTGGCCAGGCTGCCTGTCATGGAATCTGCATCCTTGTCGCTTAGCACGCCCATGACAAAAAGTATCTTTCTGCCGTGAAAAAGGTCTCTGATATTATCTGCAAGGCGTTCGGCCCCATTGGCATTATGAGCTCCGTCCAGTACGTAACGTACCGGGTCCCCGATCATTTCAAAACGTCCTTTCATAAAGGCGGCTGCCATGCCCTGGCGGATTTTGTCGGAAGTAACTTTTATTATACTATTTCTGCGCAAAATTTCAATAGCAGCAAGCGCTGTGGCCGCATTATCGACCTGATGTCTGCCGGGCATTGATATCTTTATGTCGTGATAACTTTTTTCATCTATCATTACGTCGAATGAAGTCCCCTGAAGTCCGAAATCGCCGATATGCGTCTTCAGTTTGCCGGCATCGTACAAGAACGAGCCTTCACGGTATGCTTTACCGGCGATCACCCTGGCTGCACCCTTATCCTTGACGTTTATTACCACAGGAACTTTCTTTTTTATTATTCCGGCCTTCTCACGGGCTATTTCTTCCAGGGTATTGCCCAGTCTGTCCATATGGTCATATGATATGGATGTTATTACAGAGATCAGAGGAGCTTCTATTATATTCGTGGAATCTCCTCTTCCTCCCAGTCCGACTTCCATTACGACGAAATCGGGTCGCTCCATGCTGAAATACAAAAAAGCTATTGCTGTGACTATCTCGAACTCCGTAGGCGAATCTGATCCCGAAGCGATCATTTCCTCAGCTTTTTCAACTACCCGCAAAGTACACCGCTCCAGAGCTTCCTCGCTTATTTTTTCTCCGTCGTTTTCTATTCTTTCACAGAAATCCTCTATGAAAGGCGATGTATAAAGTCCCGCACTGTAGCCATTGGCCCGCAGGACTTCATATATGAAGCGGCAGACCGAGCCTTTGCCGTTGGTGCCGGCCACATGGATCACCTTAAGATCTTTCTGCGGATCTCCCAGCCGTGCCATGAGCTCGTTCATTCTTTCCAGGCCCAGTATGCTGCCGAACTTTGCGAATTCAGATATTTTTTTCAATGCATCCATCACTTGAATTTTTTCTCCACTGCCGTCAGGCGCTGACAGACTTTGTCAAGCATTATCCTGTATTTTTTCAGCTTTCCTTTTTCTTCATTTATCAATTTCTCAGGAGCCTTGCTTATGAATCCCTGGTTCTCCAGTTTTTTCTCCGCCCGCTGCACTTCTTTTTCCAGCTTTTCCTTTTCTTTCGAAAGTCTTGCCTGCTCAGATGCGTAATCGATGAGTTCTTCCGCAGGTATCAATATCTCTGCGCCGTCTATGACTGCTGACATGACATCTTCCGGGATATCCTCCTTATCTTCGATGAACGATATCTCCTTTATGTTCGCAAGCTTCATTATGTATCGTTTTCCTGACCTTATGGTATCCATGGCTTTCCCGTAAGCAAGTATGACTGCGCTCAGTTTCTTTGAAGGCGCTGCCTCTGCCTCGGAACGGATATTCCTTATAGCTCTTATGGCTGCCATAGCCATATCCATCCTGGCGGATTCCTGAGGATATTCCTTTGCCGGATCGTATACCGGCCAATGTGCCGTCATAAGGAACCTCTTTTCCCCGGGAGCATCAGATCCCGGCAGGAAGCTCCATATTTCCTCGGTTATGAATGGCATGAAAGGATGGAGCATTTTGAGCATATCCCGTAGTGCATATACCAGAACTCCCCTGGCCACTTTCTTATCATCTTCGTCATCGCCGTAAAGCCTTCCCTTTACTATCTCTATGTACCAGTCGCAATACTGGTTCCATATAAGGTCAGAGACTTTCTGTCCTGCCAGACCCAGATCGAATTTATCCATTGACGCAGTGACATCTCCGGCAGTACGGCTGCAGGCAGATATGATCCATTTGTCCTCATCCTGTAGCGCATCGGGATCTGTCTTCTCTATATCTGCAATATCAAGAAATCGGCCGTCCTCGTCCTGAAGATTCATTATGACGAACCTTGACGCGTTCCAGAGTTTATTGGCGAAATTTCTGGCCGATTCCAGCCGTTCTTCCTGAAATCTCATATCATTCCCGGGCGTTATGCCCGTAGCCAGCATGAACCTCAGAGCATCAGCGCCGACCTTGTCTATGACTTCCAGCGGATCTATGCCGTTACCCAGCGACTTGCTCATTTTACGTCCCTGAGCATCTCTTACGAGGCCGTGTATATATACATATCTGAAAGGTGATTCTCCGGTGACCTCCAGAGCTGAGAAAACCATCCTGACTACCCAGAAGAAGATGATATCGTATCCTGTCACCATGGTCGCCGTGGGATAGAAATATTTCAGGTCTTCAGTGTTTTCAGGCCACCCTAAGGTGGAGAAAGGCCACAACGCCGAGGAGAACCATGTGTCCAGCACATCTTCATCCTGATGGATCCTCGTGCTGCCGCAGGCTGGGCAGCAGGCAGGCGCCTGTGTATCCACTATTACCTCACCGCAGTCATCACAGTACCATGCCGGTATCTGGTGCCCCCACCAGAGCTGCCTTGAAATGCACCAGTCTTTTATATTCTCCAGCCAGTGCATATATACCTTCTCGAATCTTTCCGGTATATGCTCCAGCTTTCCTTCGCGTGCCACAGCCATGGCCGGTTTTGCCAGTTCTTCCATGGATACGAACCACTGGTCAGACAGCATGGGCTCCACTGCTGTCTGGCAGCGGTAACATTCTCCCACAGGTATGTCCAGTTCTTCAGTTTTTACCAGATATCCTGCAGCATCAAGGTCTGCCACCCAGGCTCTGCGGCATTCATACCTGTCCATTCCCTCGTATCTGCCCGCAAGACTGTTCATCCTCGCATTCTCATCTATGCAGGAAAGTCTTTCAAGGTCATGGCGCTCGCCGACTTCAAAATCGTTCTGGTCGTGGGCCGGAGTGATCTTCACGGCTCCGGTCCCTTTCTCAGGATCCGGATATTCATCTGCGATAACAGGTATCTCTCTGTCTGCAAGCGGCAGGATCACTTTTCTGCCTACCATATCTTTATATCTTTCATCGGAAGGATGGACTGCGATAGCCACGTCCCCGAACATCGTTTCCGGCCTTGACGTGGCTACTACTATGCCCTCTCCGCCGTCAGTACCCGGATATCTGAAGTACCAGTATTTTCCTTTTTTGTCTTCATGCTCTACTTCGGCATCGGAAAGAGAAGTACCGCATTCAGGGCACCAGTTGATCAGACGGTTTCCCTTGTATATCAGTCCCTTTTTATAGAGCCGCACGAAAAATTCATTGACTGCCCTGTTGCATCCTTCATCCATGGTAAAACGTTCACGGCTCCAGTCGCAGGAATCTCCCAGCTTTCTGCACTGCTGCGTTATCTTTCCTCCGTAGATACGTTTCCACTCCCATGCCTTTTTAAGGAATTCTTCACGGCCTATATCTTCTTTCTCTTTTCCCTCTTCTTTGCGAAGTTTTTCCACTACCTTGACTTCTGTAGCTATGCTGGCGTGATCGCTGCCCGGGAGCCACAGTGCGGAAAATCCCTGCATCCTTTTCCAGCGAGTCAGTACATCCTGCAGAGTCTGATCCAGCGCATGGCCCATATGAAGCTGGCCAGTTATATTAGGTGGAGGCATAACGATGGTATACGGTCGTTTGTCCGGATCCCTTTCTGGCGTAAAAGCACCTGCATTTTCCCATTCCGAATATATCCTGTCTTCAAAATCCTTTGGATCATAAGTTTTCGATAGATTTTTTTTCATTTTTTTCTGCTCCTTTGAGTAAGTTTCCGCCGGCATAAAAAAAACGTCCTTTTTCTGTTTTCCGCCGGTTAAGTGAAAAGGACGAAACGATATTCCGCGGTACCACCTTTATTCCACAGGAAAGCAACCAGGCATAGTCAACAAAAAACATGCTTATCTGCCCTTTCCACATGACCCTCAAATAAAAATCAGGCTCGCGGACAACCTTCGGGAAAGGCATGTAAAGGGATATCTCAGCCCTGGCTCCCACTCTCTGTAATAATGCTGTTTTCCCTACTCCTTCCGGTCACTGCCTGTATTCAGTTGCATAGGAACAGTATAGGATATTTGGCAGGTTTGGTCAAGAAAATTCGCTGCCGTTTCCGGAAGCTCAGAACAATGCTCTGAGCCTGTCCAGAAAACTCTTTTTTCTGTCGCTGCTGTCCGCGCTTTGCACGCTCTTCTCCGCGTTACCTATGCTGTCGGTTTTTATTACGAACTGGACCAGCCTTACTTTCCTGTTTTCCGGGGAAACAAAGGATTCCGGACTGTAGCCGGAAGTATCATATGCGGAAAAAAGTTTTTTCATAGCTTCCGACATCTGTGACGGCATCTCAGATACCGCTCCGCTCAGGCCGGAAACTCCGCTGTCCAGCGAGCCGGCTCCCTCATACAGTTCTTCCGTTCCTTCCGAATAATTTTTAAGGCCTTTGTGAAAGCTTCCGTATTCCCGGCTCAGTGCAGATATGTTCCCGGACAGTATGTCAGCATTTTCGGTCAGGCTGTTCAGAGCCGGCGTAACCGATCCGAAAACAGGAGAGAGGCTGCTGTATGTGTTTTTCAGTCTCTGTGCCGCTTCATAAGTACTGATCAGCATTTCAAGGTTCTCCGTATCATCTGCAGTACCTCCTCCCGATGTCACTGCCGTTTTCAGCGCATCGAAATCAGCCTGTGACAGATCCCCGTCCGGTATGGATGCAACCAGTTCTGAAAGTGTCGTTTCCGCATCGGAAAAAGCTGCCGAAAGCCGTCTGAGATCATCCTGGCTGTAGCCGCCCTGGCCCCCGCTCAGAGAAGCGGCTGTCATTTCCAGAGCCTTTTTTATCTGCGCCGAAGCGGAAACCAGCTGATCCGAACCGGAATCCAGCTTCTTAAGTCCTTTTTTCATGTCGGCGGTCCCTTCTTCCAGCCGAGATACCGCATATGACAGCGGAGTAAATTCTTTTCTGAACGTATTCTCTCCCGGAAGATCCAGTGAGGCGGAAAAAGGCAGTGCGGAAATGCTGATGCCATCCATGCTGAAATCTTCTGCCTTTGCTTTCAGCAAAACAGAACCGCTGTGTCCGGGCATCACGGAAAAAGTGACGATCCTGCTGCTTCCCGAATCCGCGATGGTCGCTCCGTCTCCCCTGATACTGCTGCACTTTGCGGGATCCAGTGTAAAAGATATCTGGATCAGATAATTGTCGTAATAATCTTTGTAGGCTTTGCTGCCTGCGGAGGTATCGACACGTATCTCCAGGTCTCCGGAAGCACCTGCAAGTTCACTGCCGTTTACAGGTCTGCCGTCAAGAAAATACAGAACTTTTATGTCCCATGGCAGCTTTGATTCCTTCATTTTCCCCTTGTAAAAAAATATCCCTTCCGACGCAGTGAAAGTGATCCGGTCTCCGTCCTGTATGATCCTGCTGTCGTTTGTAAGGTTCTCCGTTTTCGAGTAGTCTCCGTGATCGGTGACCTTGTTTTTTTTCTTCATTTCAAAGCTGCTGACGACATATACGGACTTGACCGAGCCCGAGTCGGACAGGTTGCCGTATACGACTTCATCCTTTGACGAATATCCGCCGCTGCTGCCGGCGGCAGCGGCAACGGAAAAGATACCTGCCGATATCACGACTGCCGCTGTTATGATCAAGATGAACGGCGATATTTTCTTCATCCTGCCTGACAGAAGATTTTTTTTATGTGTTTTCACGATTCCCCTCCTTATTCGCCATTTCCGGTCTTTTTATAAAAAAACCGGGCGAGTATGTCGTCTTTCGGATCAGACGGTCTGATATCAGGATCAATACCGGCAGGAAACATACAGTCATGAATACCGATAATACAGCTCCCCGCCCCATAAGGAAACCCATCTCCGCTACCAGAGGATTGCTCGATACAGCCGCTAATACGAATCCTGCAGCAGACAATATTGAAGCCGATACCAGTATCGAACGGAACCTGAGGCCAAGAGTCTCTTTTATTGCTTCTTTTGCGGGCATTTCCTTCCTCTTGTTCATGTATGTGTCCATCAGCAGGATGGCATAATCTACCGTAGCCCCGAGCTGAACGGTATTTATTACCAGATATCCTATAAAATTCAATGGTGTATCCGTGAAATACGGTATAGCAAGATTCAGCCATATCGCCGCTTTTATAGATAATACCAGCAATACCGGTATTATGAGCGATCTGAAAGTCAGCAGCAGTACGATACCTATAGCCAGCACTGCTATCAGGCCTACACGTTTGTTGTCTTTTTCCACGACATTTTTCATATCTTTCAGATTTGCGCTCTTGCCGCATAAATATGCGGAATCTCCGTAGTACTTTTCTGCCGCCTTCTGTATCTTCCCCACTGCGGAAAATGCCCTGCTGCCTTCTGCTGATGTGTTTGTGTAAGCCACTATCCGGGCCCATCCACCTGAATAAAACTGTGCATATATTTCTTTGTCCACATATTCATAAGGCACGTTCCCTGCTGCAGAAACGGCATATGAAAGCACTCCTGTTACAGAGGATATATTTTCAAGATCGTCGCAGAGCATTTTTTCTTTGCCCTGGCTGCCCGAAGGTACAAGCACTACGACAGGTGTCGACCTTCCGAAATTCTTTTCCACTGCGGCTTCATCCTGTCCGGTCCTCTGTCCCTCTACCACACCGGTGCTCTCATAGAGGAAATTATTCTGTGACTGAGCCAGCCAGCATGGGTATATCAGCAGCAGCACCAGTATGAAGCACACTTTGCCGATCTTAAGGAAATATCTGCCGATATTGTTCATTTCAGGCATCAGACGGCGGTGAGAAGTTCTGTCTATGAATCTGTACATACATAAAGTAAGCGCAGGGAGGAAAACTGTTACTGAAATAAAACTCAGGATTATACCCTTTGCAAGGTTCATCCCGAGATCCGCTCCTATATGGAAATCCATGAATACCAGGGCGGCAAAACCCAACAGCGTAGTAGCCGCACTGGCCGCGATTGCCGGCATGGACTTCTTCATAGCCGCGATCATGGCATCCTTGGGATCGCTTTTTTCTTTGCGCATTTCGGCGAAGCGGTGAAGAAGGAATATGGCGTAATCCAGAGACACCGCCAGCTGAAGCACCGGACTCACTGCCTGGGTTATGTATGATATGCCTCCGGTAAAAAAATCCGTGCCCATATTTATGATGACCGCCACACCTATAGCCGCAAGGAAAAGCAGCGGCTCCGCCCATGACGAAGTCGAAAGCAGAAGTATCAGTAATATGACAGGCACCAGAATGGCAGCAGCCTTAAGCGTTTCTCCTGACGTTGCAGATCTGACGCTGGCCTGAGCTACCGCATCTCCTTCCAGCGCATTTTTTTCTCCTATCACATCATATATCTTATCTGTTATCTCCGCCTCATTGCCTTGCCTTACTGAAAGGTAGATAAGCGCATTGCCGTTTTTATAATATTCGTCCCTTACATCAGCGTCCATCATATCCTCCGGCTGTGTGACGTCCTCGGCATCGTCAAGCCAGAAAACATCAGATACGCCTTTTATATCCGAAAGTTTTTTCTTATATTCCAGAGCTTTGCCCACAGAAACATTTCTGAGCATGACCCTTGCGTTGGGGACACTGCTTGAAAATTTATTTTCCATTATCTTCAGCGCCACAGTGGAGCGGGCATTGTCCGGAAGATAATCAGAAAGATCGTAATTTACCTGAACGCCAAAAAATAAAAAAAGGCAGATACCAGCTATCATCAGGAACAAAGCTGTTACTGCTTTTCTTTTTCGTACTATGATCCCTGCCATTATATCCATCTTTTCACCTTTGCATACACTGTGTTGATTTATGAACACGGTTAAATTATAATTAAATATACAGGCGAAAACAACGGACAGATGATGATCTGAAGTACGATAACGTACAGATCGCGCAACGAATGTACAGAAAATATCAAATCATCTGTACTGCGGCGCGGCAATGCGGAGATCACGGAAACAGAAAGGTTATATAATATCATGAACAGCAAAAAAACAGACCGCCGTATCAGATATACGAAAATGATGCTCCGGCAGAGCCTCATAGAACTGCTTGAAGAGAAAAACATATCCAAGATAACAATAAAGGAGATCTGCGAAAGAGCCGATATAAACAGGGGCACTTTCTATTCTCATTACGGGGATCAGTATGAACTTCTCAAGGAAATAGAAGCAAATGTAACTGCGGAAATAATGGAATACATATCGGGATATTCTTTCCCCGCAGACGAATCCGATTCTCTTAAGATGATGGAGCGAATTATAAAATACATATCGAACAACAAAAGACTATGCATGATCCTGCTCGATGAAAGCGGTGACCGTGATTTCGTAAAAAATCTGATAGCCATCGTCAAAAAACAATTCATCGGTTCTGCAGGAACGCAAAGCATCAAAGAAGAATATCTTTACTGCTTTGCTGCTATCGGCAGCATAGGGCTGCTGGAAAAATGGCTCAGAGACGGTATGAAAATCCCGTCACGTGATATTGCGGAAATGGTTATAAAGCTTAGCGGCAGGGGGCTTTCCGCCTATAAGTCCTGAGGCGTGGGCACTTCTTTATTTATCAGCGCCCACTGTCAAACAGGAAAGCCTCAAGGCCTTTTTTCCCGGTCTGTCTCGTTCCTCTGCATACGGCCTTTCTTATTATGCTTCTTTCTTCCGGAACTGTTTCTGTATATTCCGCTCCTGTACCTATCAGGACAGCCAGCCCTGTAGGCGTTACCATCTCTGTCTGTATTTCTTCAGATGCGAACCTGTAGCTGCATTCTTCCATCATAGCAGCCACCGCAGGCACCGGTACGGGTATTACACCGTGGCTGCACCTGATCCTGCCCTGTCCGTCATGTATTTCAGAGCAGTATATATTTTTTATGTCCAGACTTTTCAGGGCAGCTGCCGTGCCGGTCATATTAAGGATCGCACCGTCTCTGCCTACTTCATGAAAATGTACCGTCTCCGGCGAAGCCTTATGCACTCTGGCCTCTGCTGCTGCGATCACAGAATATATTGCTTTCACCATACCGGCAACATCTTCGTCCAGACCTGATCCGGATATCATATCAGTGATATCTTTGAACCCTCTGTGGCTGTGACCATGTTCCTTTTTTACAGCGGCATCGTTTTCCCCGCATATTCCAAGAAGCGCTTTCTGCTGTTCCACATAACGCTGATCTGCTCCAAGGCCAACAAGTGCACCAAGGATCATGTCACCGCTTATGCCGCTCCGGCAGTCTAAATACAGATCCATTATTTCCCTCCTTATAAAACGGGCATGCATATATGCACGCCCGTTTTCGATTATATCATGTATTCCTGAAAAATCAAATAGCATTCACCATCTTGGTAAGTTCCTTCATGCTGCCGGTCTCGTCATCCAGATATGTCTTAAGATCTGAGAAGCAGTCATCCAGAGCAGACTGATAGACTTTTTTCGCAGCATCGTAATCAGGTGTCTCTTCCGCATTGGCCTTCTGCACCAGATCATAAGTCGTGCTGCCCACATCAACGAATGGTACCAGCTTGTCGGTACACCAGAAAAGCTTTCCGGTCCATCTGTCCGGGTCATACTGCACTGTCATATCATCGGCTACGTCTTTGCTGAATATATAATAGTCATAGTCGATACCGGCATTGATGTTATATGCGGCATCCAGCGCACCGGATTTTTCGTCTTTTGCATACAGTTTTTTGTTATCCAGACCCTTTATGACGGTCTTGAGCGTCTTGATGTTATCATTTATTCCTACATTTTTTATATGCAGGCCCCATGTATCCGTGCTGATAAGGTTCTTCTGGATATATTTGAAACATTTCAGCGTCTGTTTGTTGACCGTTTTCCCCTCTTCTCTGAGCTTGGCAGCCTTGTCTTTGTCTCCGTCAGACACTGCTTTCTGATATTTCTCGTTTATGTCGCTTATCTTGGAATCCATAGCCTTTGCCGCAGTACTGAGATCGGCCAGGTTGTCTTTATACGCCTGAGTATCGGCACCTGCCGCTTCTGCATATTTGTCATTCAGTGCGGACTCAAGATCACTGCATGTCCTGGTGAAGTCAAGCTCCAGCGCAGGCATCTGGTCGACATATATGGCCATGGCTCCGTAAAGATTCATATTAGTCTTGATCGTGGCCTTGTTCCAGGTGCTCTTATTGTCGTAGGATGTATGGTATCTGTTTGCCATAAATTTTTCACCCTGGAATGTATTGATGAAATAAGGCACGCCTGCCCACCGGTATGAGACTCCGTCCTCCATAGTATCGGCATCGTTACTCTTGTATTTTATCTTATCTATGCCTTCAGCTTTGACAGCAAGTCCGGAATCCTGCACAAAATTTTTGTAAAATTTACTGAACTCCGGTACACATGTCATTCCGATCTCACCTGTACCGTCAGAATATGCAGGCAGTTCACAGTTGAACAATGCAAGAGTTTTGCCTACCCATTCGGGATGAGCCTTGGTGATTTCGCCCCATGCGCCCATAGTCCAATCGAACTGAGTATTGGTGGCTCCCCATTCTTCCGAGCCGTGACAGACGAATACGATATCGTTCTCAGGCTGATAACCCGAATCGATCATTGCCTTTGCCGTTGCCAGCACAAGACCTATCGCGCAGGAATCATCCTGGAAACCGTACCAGTATTTATCATAATGTCCTGAGATTATGATCTGCTGATCAGAACTTTTGCCCTTTATTTTACCCACTACGTTATATGTGGTTCCCTGACCTGGTTCAAATTCACTGTCTACCTTTAGCGTAGCTTCGTCATTCCCGTTTTTTATGGCTTTTTTGATTTCCTTCGCCTGGTTCCTGCTGATCGCTACTGTAGGGATGATATCCGCACAGCATATATCCTGGACATTTACAGTATTATCATTAAGCTGACCATACCCGCCTACCGAATATGTCACTATTGCCGCAGCTCCTTCATGATCTGCCTGTCTTATATAGCCGTCTATCCAGGATTCATTGGACTGATCGACACCTACGAGTACGATCTTGCCCTTTACATCCTTGCCGTCATAATCGCTTTCGAATCCTGTTCCGCAATTTACTATCTGCGCGCTTATTCCGTCTTTGTCCGTACCGCTGCACTGATACGAAGCCGGCATAAGGTCTATCTTGGTCCCGCTGACAGTAAGGCTGGAATCATTGAACTGGAATTTATCCACAGTCACCTTGTCTTTTGTGACATCTTCAAGTCCCAGATCTGTCATTTTATCCATCAGGTAGTCGGAGCATGCATGCTCGGCGTCGGATCCCGCACTTCTCCAGCCCAGTTCATTGTCAAAATATTTATCATCGTAAGCCAAAGTTTTTGCGATATTATAAGCATATTTCGTGTCGATCTTGTCCATATAGTTCTGGACATTGTCTGCAAACGAATAATCGGAAGTAATTGAAGTCTGATTCGATTCTTCATTATTTCCGCATGCGGCGAATGTCATGACCACAAGGGCCGCTGCCACCGCAACGCTCAGGATCTTTCTTAATCTCATACTGTCCTCCTCAAAAAAAAAAGCATTCCAATAATAATAAATTAATCTCATCATTATTAAAACACCAAAAAAAAAATAATACAATAATAAATAAGCTGAGTTTTCTAACTTTTTTGTTTTTTCTGATTTATCATCCGCCGCCGCTTAAAAATGCACATGGCGCATGAGCTATGCACTTGCCGCACACTTCGCTTCCGATGCTGTCTTCACCTTCTTCCTGCCCATACTGATAAGAGCTTCCAATATCTTTATATATCGCGGCATTTTTCATACAGATCTCATAACATTTATGTCTGTCGAAGCCTTCCTTTGTCAGTGCTCCCGATGGGCACGCCTTCACGCAGGCTCCGCATGTGCCGTTCTTTTTATATATGCAGAGTTCATCATCCATAGGAGCATCCGGCTCCAGAGGCATGTTGGTCACGATGCTGCTGCAGCGGCCGCAGCACCCGCTTTCACTTATCAGCATGTTGTTCAGCCCGAATGTCCCCAGTCCCGCAGCATACGCAAAATGGCGGTGAGACCAAAGGCTCACGAGCTCATGCCGGTCAAAGATCCCGGCCTCATCCGGGAATACAGCTTTATATCCCGTCCCGCATATCTCACTGATAATCTTGGCATTGAGGGCTGTAAACATGGCATTGGTTTCTTCATATGCAAGCGCCCACTGACGTGACGCATATATGCCCCGCTCCCTGTTGGATGCCGCCAAAAATGATGTGAACGGGACGAAATATACTATGACGACAGAAGCATCGGGAAGGATCTCTTTCGGGAGCACATGATCTGTATCCGTGATTTTTTTCAGAGACAATACATAAGGATGCTCGGCTCCCGCAAACCCTGTGACAGGTTCTCCCCAGGCTGTCGAGATATCATCCCTTGCACTGTAACTTTTTATGAAATCAGAGACAATGCTGCTGATATTTTCTTTGTTTTTATTCGCCGATGATCTTAACAAGTACTCTTTTGTCCCTTCTTCCGTCGAATTCATAATAGAATATCTGCTCCCAGGTACCGAAATCCAGTCTGCCTCCGGTGACTGCCACTACGGACTCTCTTCCCATCAGACTTCTTTTAAGATGCGCGTCAGCGTTGTCTTCGAATCCGTTGTGTTCATACTGTTCGTAAGGTTTTTCCGGGGCCAGTCTTTCCAGAAGGTCTTCGAAATCAATGTGCAGGCCGCTTTCATCATCGTTTATTATGACACTGGCAGTTATGTGCATCGGATTCACCAGGACCATCCCTTCTGCTATACCGCTCTCGTCTATGGCTTTTTGCACCTGCCCCGTTATATTTACCAGTCCTCTTCTGGAAGGTATGTTGAAATGCAGTTCCTTTCTGTAGCTTTTCATTGTCGTTCCTCCTTTCTTACCTGACTGTGCTGACATACGGATCATAGAATATCACTTTCCATGCGTCTGCCAGCTTTTCCAGGGAATACGCGGCATTAGCCGGACTTGTGGAAGGCAGCCTTACGATATCCATGCCCGTATCTCTGCGGCACAGCTGATTATAGAGGCGGAACGCCATGCTGCCGTTAGCGTATATATTCCTTATCCGTGTATTTTCCAGAAGTTTCCGGATGTCATTCGGGACAACGTCCCTTATAGAACTGTCCTGCGAGCCATCTATATCGCATGCTCCGGCTACGTCCCACAAAGCTATTCCCGCTTTAAGCAGGAATCTCTTTTTTTCTTCGATACTGCATGCTTCTCTCTGGCCTGTCAGAATGCTCATCAGTTTCCAGAAACGGTTCCTGGGGTTGTGGTAATAAAATCCCCCTTCCCTTGATTTCACTGAAGGGAAAGTCCCGAGTATCAGTATCTGTGAGTACCCGTCGAATACCGGATCGAAATCGTGTGTCAGACGCATTGCATATATCCTCTGCAGTTCTTCAGAATCTTATGATCCTTGGAGCGTCAGTAAAAGACATGATCGTGGCTACCGCTTCCGAAAGGTAAAAGACCTGTGTATTGCCGTCATCGGCCTTGTACATCGGCTTCAGATCCGGATATGCATCAAGCATATGTTCCTTTGGCTCCAGTCTGCTGTCTTCCACAGCAACCGCCTCTATACGTATCCACCTCTCACCGTCGAAAGCGCATATCTCCACTTTCGGATTTTTTTCTATCTGTCCGGAGACCTTATTTGCCCTGCCTGTCTGTATATATAACCGGTCATCGAAAATATCCACAGTTCCGAACGGGCGCACTCTTGGCTGATCTCCCTCTTCAGTAGCCAGATAATAAGTCCCGCATTTTTTCAAAAAATCATATACTTCTTTCATTTCCGGCTTTCCTTTCTGTTTTATGATCATCTGATCAGTATTCCTTTCCTGTCCCGCTGCAGTCGTCCCGACGACAGTATGATGGCCAGTTCTTCAGCAGCAGCTATGCTGGCAGTTGCTCCTGCTATCCAGCCGCTTATTCCTATCCCTGCAAAATAATATATGAACGGGAAGCAGAACAATACCGCTCCGGCGATCTTGTTAAGATAGGTATGTATGAATGGCACCGCACCATACTTTGCAGCGCCCGTTATGAACGCTGCCAGCTTGACCGCACCGATAGCGCCTGCCCATATCCAGAACCAGGGCGCATAGCCGATGACCGGGATCATGATCACGAACATCACTGCTATGAAAACGATATCCGCAAAACTGTCCCATAACGCTCCGGATCTGCTGACACTGCCGGTCTTTCTCGCCGCATATCCGTCAAGGATGTCTGTGGAAGCGCATAAAACATATACGGCAAAAAACAGCAGCGTCATAGGCTGGCAGAGCAGCAGCATGGCAGACAGGAATATCCTGCCTGCCGTCATTATAGTTGAAAGATATTTCATATTATCACCGTCCGTTATAAATATATTTTTAATATATCATAATCTCTCATCAGTGACAAACCCGCGGCAGATCATTCCGCAGCCACAGGCAACTGCAGATCTGTCAGAGAGCCCTTCTGTTGATCTTGGAAGCCAGGCATGCCGCGCCGTACCCGTTGTCGATATTGACTACGCCCACGCCGTCAGCACAGCTGTTGATCATGGAAAGCAGAGCAGCGAGGCCCTCGAAATTTGCTCCGTATCCTATGCTGGTCGGCACGGCTATCACCGGGGATTCCACCAGACCGCTGACCACGCTGGCCAGCGCACCTTCCATCCCCGCGATTACTATTATCACGTCTGCACAGCGGATATCCTCCAGTCTGTCGAACAGTCTGTGTATGCCCGCGACACCTACGTCATATATCCTTTCCACATGGTTGCCCAGAAGTTCTCCTGTGACTGCCGCCTCTTCAGCTACCGGGATATCTGCCGTTCCTGCTGTGACTACTGCTATCCTGCCTTTTTTCTCTGTTTCACTGACTGCAGAAACAGATATTATTCCTGCTTTTTTATGATATTCCGCTTCAGGCAGGATCTTTTTCACCGCATCATAATCATTTTCCGTGGCCCGGGTAGCTATTATATTGCCGGAATTTCCCGAAGAACGTTTTTCTTCAGCAAGAGCCTTCATGATATCCGCTATCTGCTCCGGTGTTTTTCCCGGACAGAAAACAGCTTCCGGAGCCCCTGTCCTTTTTTCCCGGAATTTATCGATATAAGCGAAGCCGAGTTCCTCAAATTTTTCTTTATCCATTTTTTTACCTTTTCCTGTATGACTGATATCGCTTAATGTCTATTATAACAAAAAGTTGCTTTTTCTGCTTGCTGCTTTTATTAAAAAAGGGCTTCCTGACGGAAGTCCTTTTCGGTAATACTGTTTCCCCCGGTGATTCCGCCCCCTGCATCGCTATTTTCGTATGCAGGCAGCATCCGCCACATGTTTCATGAGTACGCTTGCGGTCACCGTTCCCACGCCTCCGGGGACAGGTGTTATGGCATCGACCGTATCCACTGCAGCATCCATGTCGGCATCACCGCATATATTGCCTTCAGCATCTGGATTTATCCCTACATCTATCACTGTCTGTCCTGCACGGAAATATCCTTTCCCTGCTGTTTTCGCTTTTCCTGCAGCAGTTATGAGTATGTCCGCCTCACGGCATATCTTCTCTGTATCTTTCGTCCTGCTGTGACATACAGTAACCGTAGCATCCTCTGCCAGAAGAAGCATGGCAGCCGGCTTCCCTATGACCAGGCTGCGTCCCAGCACAACAGCCTTTCTTCCTGATATCTGTATATTCTCATGACGGAGTATCTCCATACAGGCTTCTGCCGTACACGGGAAAAATCCCTGCATCCCGGTGCTGCCGCTTCCGTATATTCCTGCCATTGAACCGTCTGTTATGCCGTCTATGTCTTTCTCAGGGGTCAGTGCCCTTCTTACCGCCTCATCGTCAATGTCGGAAGGCAGCGGTCTGAATACCATTATGCCATGTATCAGCGGATCATCGCTCAGTACTTTTATGACCTCTGATGCCTCAGCTGTGTCAGTTTTTCCGGGCAGCACAGATCTTTTTACTTCAATGCCGAGTCTGTCGGCTTTTTTCAATATGCTTTTTTCATAAGCTATGTCATCCGGGCGTTCTCCCGCTCTGACTACAGCAAGCACAGGTACGACTCCTTCTTTTTTCAGCTGTTCCACTTTCCCGGAAGTCTGTCTGTCCAGTTCGTCGGCAGTTTCCCTGCCCTTTATTATTTTTGTCATATATTTTGTTCTCCCGATTCTTTAGCCTGCCTCAGCGAAGCTGCGTCCTGACTGTATTGAATATATCATCAGCTCTGACTGCATAAGTCTGCAGCATCGCTTCTGCCTTTTCATTGATTTTCTGTGCGTAATTTCTGTCCGTCATAGCTCTCGTATTTATAAAAACATTAAGGCTTGCGCCTTGAAGAGCGGCTTTGCAGAGTACTGCTCCTGTTCCTGCATCACTGACCGCCAGCCTGCTGCCCTTCTCCGCGAATTCCTTCTGCATATCGATAGCTTCACAGCATTTTCTCATTATTTCCAGAGGTACGCTGCAGGCGCCCCTCAGACATTCTTCCATTGTCGTTTCTTTCAGTTCTTTTTCCTCCGGAGTCCCGTCAGGCATGGAATACGCTTCTGCCAGCGGAGCGAAAACCTCTGCGTCTTTTTCCACCAGACCGAAAAGTTCGCTACGCAGTTTCTCCGCTTTCCCGTTCAGTCTGATGATATCATCCCGGACTCTTTCATATTTTTTCTTTCCGTAAGTAAGCGAACCCACCATATTGCCCAGGGCAGCACCCACGGCGCCTGCCAGTGCAGATGCGCCTCCTCCTCCGGGGACAGGCTTGCTGCCGGCAAGTACATCTATAAATTCACTGCATTTCAGATCACACAGACCCATATCTTCCTCCGTTAAAAATCACAGGACGCACAGCATCCTGCGCCAAAAATCAAAACAATCCCGATATTCTTCCAGTATTGTCTACATCTATCTTTTCTGCGGCAGGCTGCTTCGGAAGTCCGGGCATTGTCATTATATCCCCGGTGATTGCCACTATGAAGCCAGCCCCGGCAGCAACTTTTATATTTCTCACTGTAAGCGTGAAATCTCTCGGTGCGCCTCTCAGAGTCATATCATCCGAAAAACTGTACTGAGTTTTAGCCATGCATACCGGCAGTTCCCCGAAGCCAAGTTCTTCCAGACGTTTAAGCTGTTTCATGGCAGCCGGAAGTATGTTCACGTCAGATGCCCTGTATATTTTCCCTGCGATCGCATCTATCTTTTCTTCTATGGACATATCAAGAGAATAAGCCTGTGTAAAAGCATTCGGCTGCTCACAAAGTCTGACGACTTCTTCAGCAAGCGCGGTACCGCCTTCTCCGCCTTTTTCCCACACCTGGCTCAGGGCCACATTCACGCCAAGTTCCCGGCATTTTTCCTCCACCCTTTTCAGTTCAGCCTCTGTGTCCGTGGGAAATTTGTTTATTGCCACCACAGCAGGCAGATTATATACTTGTGTGATGTTTTCGACATGCTGGAGAAGATTCGGCAGGCCGCGCTCCAGAGCATCAATGTCTTCATTCTGAAGATCCTGCCTGTCAGCTCCCCCGTGATGCTTAAGCGCCCTTACAGTCGCAACTATGACTACTGCCGAAGGTTTCAGATCTGCCATTCTGCATTTTATATCGAGAAATTTCTCAGCACCGAGATCTGCACCGAATCCGGCCTCCGTCACCACGTAATCGGCCAGCTTCAGAGCCGTTCTGGTGGCCATTATCGAATTGCATCCGTGCGCTATATTTGCGAAAGGACCGCCATGGACGAAAGCCGGATTATGCTCCAGAGTCTGGACCAGATTCGGCTTCAGCGCATCCTTCAGGAGCGCTGCCATAGCTCCCTGCGCTTTGAGCTGTCCGGCAGTCACCGGCTGGTCGTCGAAGGAATATCCCACGACGATTCTTGATATGCGTTCCTTAAGATCATCTATGTCTCTGGACAGGCACAGGATCGCCATCACTTCACTGGCCACCGTTATGTCATATCCGTCTTCTCTGGGTACGCCGTGAGCTTTTCCTCCCATGCCGTCGACGATGTTTCTCAGCTGCCTGTCATTCATATCCATACAGCGATGCCAGGTTATTTTTCTTGTATCTATGCCCAGGGCATTTCCCTGCTGTATATGGTTGTCGAGCATAGCTGCCAGAAGATTATTCGCTGCACCTATTGCATGCATATCTCCCGTGAAATGAAGGTTTATATCTTCCATGGGCACTACCTGAGCATACCCGCCGCCTGCGGCACCGCCCTTGATACCGAATACCGGTCCCAGTGAAGGCTCTCTCAGAGCCACGAAGGTCTTCCTGCCTATCCTTTTCATCCCGTCTGCCAGCCCTACAGTGGTAGTGGTTTTGCCTTCGCCTGCCGGTGTCGGTGTTATGGCGGTCACCAGGATCAGTTTGCCGTCAGGTACATCTTTTCTTTCATTCAGGATGTTATAGTCCACTTTGGCTTTATGATTCCCGTAAAGCTCGAGATATTTTTCATCGATCCCGGCTGCAGCAGCGATATCTCTGATATCCCCGGGCTGGTTTTCCTGTGCGATCTCAATGTCAGATTTGTATTTCATTCTTTTCCTCCTGTATGATTTTCCCCCGCCGGTAGCCTCCGGCTTTTACTCTAAAATACTCCGCGGATACCTGAATCGTTTATTATTTCCGCCAGATCCTTATATTTATTGAGAGAATATATATGCATGCCGTCTATACCCATGTTCATGTATTTGTACATCAGGTCTATGGTATATTCCTTGCCGGCCTTTTTGAATTCCTCACGGTCATCCCCGTATTTGCCGATTATATCGGCCAGATCCGAAGGTATCGAGCATCCGTTTGACAATGTCATACGTATAAGTCCGTCCTTGAACAGCACGGGCATTATTCCGACTATGACAGGGACCGTTATACCGGCCTTCAGCATTTTTTCACGGAATCTCTGATATGCCTCCACATCATAACACAGCTGAGTCATGAAAAAATCCGCACCATTATCCTGTTTGGATCTCAGATGCGCCATATCTGCTTCAGGCGAGACCGCCTGGATATGTTTTTCCGGATAGCATGCTCCGCCTATGCACATATCAGGGAAATGTCTTTTGATATAAGCTATAAGCCTGTCAGCATGAAGAAAATACCCCTGCGTATCCTTCCAGCCGTCCGGCAGATCTCCTCTCAGGGAAAGCATGTTTTCCACGCCCATATCGCTGTATTCCTTTATTTTTTTGCCCGCATCATCCTTAGAGCTGCCGATGCAGGTAAAATGTGTCATTACATTGCGGCCCGCATCCATGATGGCCCGGCACGTCTCCAGGCTCCTGCCTACATTAGTGCCTCCGGCGCCGTAAGTGCAGCTTATGAAATCGGGTCTGAATCTGGCCAGTTCCTCAAGGGTTTCTGTCAGCGGCTCCAGAGACTGATCCTCCTTCGGCGGGAATACTTCAAAAGAAAAAGTCATTTTTCTTTTCAACATATCTTTGATTTTCATAATATCTCCTGACGAACAACAGCCTTTATATATTTCAGGCTGAAGCCTTTCTTAATATACTAACTTATTTACTGCGCTTGTCAAAGAATTTTTTCGGATTCATCATGATCATTTCCCGTTTGTATAATTTTTTACGAAAGTACGCCTGTGTATACGGCAGATGCCTTTCTCTCTGATCGCATCACAGTGTGCCTTCGTACCGTATCCCTTGTTGCTGTCGAATGCATAATCCGGATATATTTTATGATACTCCCTCATCATCGAATCTCTTTCGACCTTGGCTATTATTGAAGCCGCCGCTATGGATACGCTCAGACTGTCGCCATGTATGAGCGGTGTCTGCGGGATATCCACATCATCAAGAGACACCGCATCCAGCAGGATATGCTGTATAATTCCTCCGTTCCGCTGTCCCAGTTTCGTCCCGGCTTCTTCCAGAGCTTTTTTCATGGCTTTTCTGGTAGCTTCCAGTATGTTTATTTCATCTATGACTTTTTCATCGACACTGCCGATGCCGTAAGCCAGTGCCTTTTCCCTGATGACTGCCGACAGCTCTTCTCTTTTCTTTTCACTGAGCTTCTTTGAATCGTCTATACCCAATATATCTATGTCTTCAGGAAAGATCACCGCTGCCGCTGTCACCGGGCCTGCCAGCGGTCCCCTCCCCACTTCGTCCACACCTGCAATGAAAGTTATGCCGTTTTTATATAAACCTCTTTCATATTCCTTCATCTCATAAAGCTTCTGTCTGAGATACTCTTCTTTCTGAAATTTTTTCATAGCTTTTTTTCCTCTTCATGTCCGGCGGCATCTTCCGGTCTTTCCAGCGTTATCCTGCCGATCTTTCCCTTTCTGAATTCATCCAGAAGTGTTCTGGATGTCCTTTCGTAATCAAAACGTCCGCCGGAGAAAATGAAACCTCTTATGCCTGCTATGGTTTCCATTATTTCCAGCGGGCTTCCGCCAAGGCTGGCTTGCTCCAGTCCGTAACGATGCGCCAGCAGTTCAGGATAATCTTTTCTCAGCATATCTATAAGATCGACGGCAAGTTCCGCCGAATCGGTTATCTCGTCTTTTATGGATCCGCAGATAGCCAGATTTCTGCCGGTCGCCGCTTTTTCATACCTCGGTTCAAGTATGCCCGGAGTGTCCAGAAGCTGCATCGTGTTATGCATATTGCCTGCGGCGCCTCCTCCTTTTGCGCCGCCGACAGTCAGCCACTGCTTTCCCCTCGTTACCCCCGGTCTGTTGCCCACCTGCGCTCCTCTGCGTCCGGCCAGGCGGTTTATAAGAGATGATTTGCCTGCATTCGGCACACCGACTATCATTATGCGGAAAGGACGGCTGAACGCTGCCTCTCTGTCCCTTTTTTTCTGAAGGCTGTGAAGAACCGACATCAGTTCTTTTACGCCGTCGCCTGCAGCACTGTTCATAAGTACAGCTTTTTTCCCCTCAGCCCTGTATTTTTCCATCCACCTGACGTTCTGACCGCTGTCAGCCAGGTCGCTTTTGTTCATTACAGTTATGGATGTCTTGTTTTTTATGATCTCATCAAAAAGAGAATTGCTGCTGGACAATGGTATCCTTGCGTCTATAAGCTCAATAAAAACATCTACCAGTTTCTGGTTCTGCTGAATGAGTTCTTTCGTTTTTTTCATATGTCCTGGATACCAGTTGATATTGTTTGCCATTTTATCTCCTTGTTATACACTCCACAGCTTTCATTATAACAGACATACACGGTGTCTATCAACGAAAAAGGCCGTCCCTGAAGGGACGGTCTTCAAAATGATCATTCATCTTTTTTTTCTTCTGCGGCAGGCTCTTCATCCGGCTTGCTGCTTTCTTCTTCCTTGTTTTCCCCTGCTGCAGGTACAGTTTCCCCGGAAGTTTTTTCTTCCGGTACATCCGTACTGCTATTTTCCGGGGCGCTTTCAGTTTCAGGAACAGGTTCTGCCTTTTCTTCCTGAGCGCCGGCTTTTGCTTCGGATGCTTCTGCCTCAGCTGCGGCCTTTGCCTCAGCTTTCTCCGCAGCTTCCGATTCTGCCTTCAGCTTTGAGGCTGCTATAGCTGCCAGCTGTTCTTCCGTATATATCTTTGTCTTGATCTTTGCCGATTTCCCGGTCCTTTCACGCATGTAGTTGAGTTTGGCTCTTCTTACGCTGCCTTTTCTCACTACTTCGATCTTTTCGATCCTGGGTGAATGGAGCGGAAATGTCTTTTCGACACCTACGCCGGAAGCTATCCTTCTTACTGTAAAAGTCTCATTGACGCCTCCGTGCTGTCTTTTGAGTACGAATCCCTCAAATATCTGGATCCTTTCCCTTGAGCCCTCTTTTATTTTGATGTGTACCTTTACGGTATCTCCCACATCAAACGCAGGGATGTCACTTCTCTTATATTCGTCAGTGATCGCATCGATTATATTCATCGTTGATTCCTCCTTCCCTCCAAGACGTTCATGGCATCGCTCATACCAGAGGACCGCCCGTAATAACCAAATTACTATAACATAAAACCCCTGCTGTTGCAAGGGTTTTTATCCGGTTTAATCTGTATCGTTCACATATTCGGAAGTCTTATTATAGCTACTGTCTTTCTGCTTCCTATCTTTCCCACTATAACCCCTGTATTATAATCCGATGCATGGATGATCTTTCCGCTGCCGTAATAGAATGCCACATGAGTTATATTCTTGATGCTGCCCGTCCTAGAGAACATCATTATATCTCCCGGCTGGGCATTCTTGACGTTAGTGCCTATATTGTATTTCTTATACTTTTTATATGTCGCCCTGCCTGTCCTCGGGACTTTCGTGGTCTTGACGCCCGAATGCTTCATTACCCAGTATACATAACCGCTGCAGTCGAAAGAGCTTGGTCCGGAAGCACCGTAACGGTATCTTGCCCCCAGTTTGCTCTTTGCCTTTTTGATGACTTTCCCGGCATTAGTGCTCCAGAATCCTGCAGTCTTCTGAGTGAGCCTGGCCGGTGTTGTTGCAGATGCGGAAGAAGAATAGCTGCTGTATATCTTTTTGCTTCCCGATTTTTCGTAGGCTCTTACTTTATAATAATATTTTGCTCCCGAAGTCAGTTTGCTGTTAGTGTAGCTAACTGTGCTTTTCTTCGTAACAGTCTTTATCTTTACATACTTCCTATATTTGCTTTTGTATCTGTAAACCACATATCCGCTGGCATCGGTTATTTTTTTCCACGATACCTTTACGGACGTTCTCGATTTCACTGTGGTTTTGACTGCCGGGACATCAACAGCAGGTTCTGCTGCAGTCTGCGTGGCAGATTCTTCAGAAGGTGTCTCCGTCGTAGTCCCGGCTGCAGGTGTCCCTGTACCGGTTCCGTCGTCGGCAAATACCGGTACAGTCAATACCGAAAATGCCATTACGATGATGATAGCCCATATTATTGGTTTCCCTCTCATATAAACAGTTCTCCATCTTTCTTGATTTTGGAACCCCAATACTCCCAAAGGTTACCATTCTGTCACTTTGATGTCAATAAAAAAAAATAATGTTCACACAACATACACATAATACATCACCGAACATTACCGAAAAGCCCAATATATAGTAATATCCGCATGCCCTCCGCAGACTTCACTTGTTCTGGTCTTTATTTTCATCTTCTTTCCTGTTTTCACGGATATGCGGTTTTTTCGTCCTTGCATCAGTCATCACGATAAATACATACATAGCTGCCACAGCCATAAGACCGCCTGCCTCCACATAAAGTTCCCGGCTGAGCAGTACCGCAGCTGTACCCATTATGCCGCATATGCCGTACATAAGCAGTACTGTACGTCTCTGTCCCAGACCTGCTTTCATAAGACGGTGATGGAGATGGCCCTTATCCGCCTGCATGACAGGTCTTCCGTTGACTTTTCTGCGTATTATCGCCCATATGGTGTCGAATATAGGCAGAGCCAGTACCAGGACCGGAATAAGTACGGCTACCATGGTCGCCCTCTTTACCGGTTCCAGTATCGAAAAATTGGCGATCATAAAGCCAAGGAAAAGTGAACCTCCGTCGCCCATGAATGTCTTTGCCGGATAGAAATTGAACGGCAGGAACCCCAAAGCTCCTCCGGCTACTGCCAGCATACACAGACAGCCGGGATAATAACCGAAAATGTAAGCTACATATGCTATGCACAGAGAAGCTATAGCCACTATACCGGCTGCCAGGCCGTCGACCCCGTCCACAAGGTTTATAGTATTGGTTATAGCGACTATCCATAATACTGTTATTATGAATCCCACTACACCGGCCAGTTCCTGAGTGCCGTGTCCGCCGAAGTAATTTGCGATGAATCCTATCCTGTTGCCGTAACAGAATACGACTATGGCACATATTATCTGCCCAGTAAGTTTCACCAGCGGCGAAAGATTCTTTATATCGTCTACAGTCCCGAGGACATAGATCAGTGTCCCGCCTATAAGTATTCCCTCTATCTTTTCGGAAGTCACTCCGTCTCCTCTGAGGAGACCAAGTGCAAGCGCCAGCAGTACTGCAGAAGTCACGCCGACAAAAATAGCCATCCCGCCTATGCGCGGGATCGGCTTTGTATGTATCCGCCTGTTGTCTTTAGGTATATCCATAGCTCCTGTTTTTTTTGCTATGGCTATCGCTGCAGGTGTAAGAAGCGCTGTAATAAAAAAAGCGCAGAGATATATCGTTATAAGCCAGATCATTCTGTTTGCCTCGTCCATGTAAAATAATTCTCCCGATAGATCCCGGTGCATGTTCTGCTATGCTCTGGGATGTGTTCTGTCATAAACATCTTTTATTCGGTTCTTTGTGACCGAAAGATATATCTGAGTTGCCGCTATATCCTCATGCCCCAGAAGTTCCTGAAGTGATTTAAGATCTGCGCCGTTCTGTATCATATGGACTGCGAAAGAATTTCTGAGAGTATGGGGAGTAAGTTTATGTTCAAGGCTGGCTTTGGAAGCATATTCCTTAAGTACTTTCCACAGTCCCTGCCTGGTCATCCTCTGTCCGTAATAATTCACGAAAAGCGCTCTGTCAGATCCCGCATCTTTCATCATGACATCCCGCGCTTCATATATATATTTCTCCATAGCGCTCCTGGCAGGCCTGCCCATAGGTATAATCCTGGCCTTTCCGTGATCTCCCGGGCATGTGAAGAATCCTATCCTGAGATTGACATCCTCAACATTGGCAGCTATTATTTCATTCACCCGTATACCCGTGGCATAAAGAAGCTCCAGAATGGCGCTGTCCCGTATCCCCCGGTTGCTGCTGTCCGGCATGGAAAGCAGTCTGTCGACTTCGTCAAGCGTGAGATATTCCAGTTCCTTGCGCTCAACTTTCGGTGTCTTTATCCCTGTCGTAGGATTTGCCGCAGTTTCGCCTGAAATGACCATATAGTTGAAAAAAGCCCGTACTGATGCAAGTTTCCTGTTTATAGTAGATGCAGATTTTCCATCATTCCTGAGCTTAAAAAGATAAGATACTATTTCCGTATTCGATGCATTCTTTGCTTCACTGACGCCTTTTTCCTCCGCGAACGCAAAAAAATCCAAAACGTCACGTTTATATGCTTCCAGTGAGTTCTGGGACATTTTTCTCTCTTTTGACAGATAATCAACAAATTCTTCTATACACATATCCCTCAACATAAAATCCCCATCAATTTATTACATAAGTATAACTCACCGCAATTTGGTTTACAATAAAAATCATAATGATCACATATAATTTTTTGCAAAAAATACAGCTACGATCGTTTTTGCATCCTCTATTTTTCCCTGGAGCACCATATCATATATCGTATCAAAATCATACTCTACTACATCCAGCGCTTCATTTTCGTCCGGATCAGTTTCTCCCGGCTTGAGATCCGTAGCAAGATATATGTATAATTTTTCAGTCGTATATCCTACCGAAGGCATGATCACTGTCATGAGCCGGATGCTGTCTGCTGTATATCCTGTTTCTTCCTTCAGCTCGCGCTTTATCGTTTCAAGAGGATCTTCCCCATGTTCGATCTTTCCGGCAGGCGCTTCAAGGACTACACGTTCCGCCGGTTTACGGTACTGCTTTACCATAACTATCCTGCCTCTGGAAGTTATAGGCGCTGCAACGGCCCCTCCGTTATGCTCCACTATTTCCCTGTATGAAGTCCTGCCGTCCTTGACGGTCACCTCATCTCTTCTGAGATTGAGTATCTTGCCCTTATACAGCATTTCACTTTTTAAAGTTTTTTCTTCGAATACCATTTTACTGCTCCCGGATATTTTATTTGGTCATCTTCTTCGATTTTTCCACAGCTGCCTGAAAAGCTTCCGCAACATCGTCACAGAATCCGTTATCCCGCAGGACCCTAACAGCCTCTATGGTCGTGCCGCCCGGGGAGCAGACATTATCTCTCAGCTTTCCGGGGTCTTCACCGGTGTTGAGAACCATTTCCGCAGCTCCCAGTACAGACTGTGCGGCAAATATCTCCGCTTTTTTTCTGTCCATTCCGTTTTTTTCCGCTGCTTCAGCCAGCGCGTCTATATACATATATGTATATGCAGGGCTGCTTCCGCTGACACCTGTCACGCAGTCTATAAGATTTTCCGGCACAGGTTCTGCCCTGCCTACGGAATTCAGTATCTCCATTACTTTTGAGAACATTTCTTCGCTGACATTGCCGTTCCTGCTCACAGCAGTCATGGCCTGCCCGATCAAAGCGGCTGTATTGGGCATTATTCTGATCACCATTGCGTTTTTGCCCAGATATTTTTCTATAAATGCTGTGCTTACGCCGGCAGCCATAGAAACTACGGTTTTCCCGGCATCATATGCCTCGGCTGCCTCAGGAAGTACCGTTTCAAATATACCAGGTTTGACCCCTAATATAATAATGTCACATTCCCTTACCAGTTCTGCCGTGCTTTCACATGCGGCTATACCGTATTGCTTTTTAAGTTCTGCCAGTTTCCCGCTGTTCCTGTCATATGCTAAGACTGTGTCCCCCTGCTGGCCTGCTGTCGGAGCAAATCCTTTCAGTATGGCTCCTCCCATATTCCCGGTGCCTATGAATCCTATTTTCATTTTCTTCTCCCGTCAATAATTCTTATATCATACTTCTCATTGCCAGAGAAACGCCGTGCCGGTCTCTTCACCATCCATGGCTTTTCTCAATATTCCTGACTTTTTGCCATTGAGAAGTACAGTAGGTATATAATAGCGTCCGGCCTTACGTGCGGCATCTATTTTTGTTATTATGCCGCCGGTGCCGAATCTGCTTTTGCCGTTCACATCTATTTTATTCAGAAGTTCGTCTATATCGTATATCTCTTCCACCAGCTGTGCATCCGGATCACTTTTCGGATCTTTGCTGAATATGCCGTCGATATCGCTCAGCATTATCATCACATCCGCATTCCACAGGCTTGCGGTATAAGCTGCCAGTGTGTCATTGTCTCCTATTTTTATTTCCTCCACGCTTACACTGTCGTTTTCGTTTATTACCGGCACGACCCCTTCGTCTACCATAGTGAAAAGGGCATTCCTTATATTGAGTTTTCTCTGACCATCGGTAAAATCATCCCTGGTCAGCAGCATCTGCCCTACATGTATGTCATGTGCCGCAAAATTTTCCTTGTATGCCATCATCAGCTCCACCTGCCCTATGGCGCAGAGGGCCTGTTTATAGTTTATATCATTACGCCTGCTCCATTTATCTATTGCTCCGACTCCGCATATTCCCGCACCCGATGATACGATTATCACCTGTTTTCCGATTTTTATCAGGCCGCAGACTTCGTTTACGATGTCATTCATTATCCTGCGGTTAACAGTGCCGTCATCGCTGGAGAGCACGTTGCTGCCTACTTTCAATACAATTTTTTTGCTTTTTTTTAAAAGTTCACTTATTCCGCTCATTTTCGTCCTCTTTCACTTTTTTCATACAGCGCTATTATATCATCTTTAAGATGTAAATAATAATCCATTTTATAAAAAACACTTGATTTTTTTGCCTGTATTTGATACATTGATACTGTGGTTATCCCCTTGATAACCTCATTAATCTCTAATCCCAATACCCCTTTTGAACAAAACAGACTGCTTTTGCAGTCTGTTTTGTTTTTTGGATCTATTGTTTTGTTTTTGTTCCGCTTCAGTTTTCGTCGATAGAATCGGTTCTGTATACGAATTTGACTGTGCTGTCCATTCCGCTGCTCTTTTCGGTAAAGATATCATATTCTTTTGAAGCTTTCTGCAGAGAATCCAGTTTCCCGGCATATCCTTCCGCGTCTTTGCACAGATCTACTATTTTTTTGATTCCCTGGTCATAAAGCTGCTCCATGCCTGTGTTCAGTTCCTGTGCGCCACTCAGGAGCTTATTCTGTCCCGAAGCCAGAGTGCTGCACCCCGAAGCCAGAGTGCCTGCGCCGCTGCTGAGTTTCAGACTCCCCGCATATGCGTCCTTAAGTCCGTCGTTCAGTGTGGCTGCACCGCTCAGAAGTCTGTCAGTCCCGGAAGAAGCGCTGTCTATTCCAGCCTCGATCTGAAGGATCCCGTCTTTCATCCCGCTGTTTCCGGCCTTCAGACTGGAATCCACTCCCTGCTGTGCCGCTATGGTTTGCTGCATGGTGGCGACCATCTGTTTCAGGCTGGTGTTATCAGGATTTTTTGCAAGCATGCCCTGAAGTCCGGCCAGCACCGACTGGTCTCCCTGTATGCTCTGATCCAGATAACCGGAAGCCGTATCCATTCCGGACGAAAGACTTGATGCGCCCGTGCCGATAGTGTTCATACCGCTTTTCAGGCTGGTCAGTCCGCTGACAAGTGATGCGGATCCGGATCTGGCAGAGTGCAGACCCTTGCTCAGATCGTTCATGTTCTCGTAAAGTTCCTGACTTCCGGAAGCCAGTTTTCTGCTGCCGGCGTAAGAGCTCTCGATCCCTTTCAGCAAAGTTTCCGTTCCCTCTGTCAATGCCTGTGAAGCCTGATCAAGCTCGCCCATCTGCTTATCAAGTCCGGAAAAGCTTCCTGATATATCCGTGCTTACATTACTGAAAATATCGTCGGTGACTACTGTCATGATAGTATCCAGCGAAAAATCTTTCACCCTGGCGGTTATCTGCACCGAATCCGGTATGTCCGCTTCACCCGCAGATATCCCGAGACTGCTGGCCAGTCCTGGCATAGCCATTCCTACAGCGATCTGCCTGTCACCGTCATCTATCACCTTTCCGTTGTCGATATCGACGTCGCTGAACACATCGTTATCCAGTATCATTCCGCTCATAGCCACAAAAGGCACATATACGCCGTCAGCTTTTTCATTGTTTATATAATTTATGCGTATTTTTACCTTTCCGCTTCTGCCTGCCAGATCTGAAGGATCTATCTTCGAGCCGTCAAGATAATAAGTTATCTTTGTAGTGACCGGCGTAGCTTTTACGGCATCTCCCTGGTAATATATGGTGTTGCCGTCTGCCTGCCACTTCAGACTGTCATTTCCGTTTTCCGTAAATTTTTCATTGCCCTTCATGTTTTCTATATTCTTAAGATCGCTTTTGTCGGAAATGGTCTCCGCCTTAGAAGGATTTTTAAGACAGTCGCTGACGATAGTCTGCTCCGTTGCGCCGTCGGCCCCGGTAACGACGTAAACCGTCTCGTCTTTTTCCGTACTCTGCCTGCTGCCGGCCAGAGCCTCCGCAGGGAACATAAGGCCTCCTGCCATGGCCAGTACTGCAAGCCATGCTGTGATCCTGATCTTTCTGCTTTTTGCTCTAATCATAATTCATTCCTCTGTACTATCATTGCCTCTTACTGCTGTTTATGCATATCCATATGTTTTTATTCTTTCTGCACCTAAAAAAGCCACATATCTGCGTGATCTTTTCATGACCCTATTATTATAATTTAGTATGCAGAGATATTTTTTGCCATAAGCAAAAAAGCAATGATGCCCAAAATTTGTGCACTATTGCTTTTTTGTACAACAGGTATATTCAGATCATTTTTTATTTTCAGAATTTTCCAGTGCCTGCTTCAGGGTCCCGGAGAATATACGATCCAGCTTGGAAGCCGCTTCCCCGGGTTCTTCCGTCATGCCGTTCTCTATCCAGTGCAGCGCCCATCCTACAAGAGCATATTTGAAAAAATCCGCTATAAGCCGCCTGTCATCCCCGGATATTTCCATGCCCTCCGAAAGATATGCGACATAATCCAGAACGACATTCTCCATTACTTCATAGAGGTATCTTTCCAGTTCCTCCCGCCGTATGGAATAGTAAACATGATATATCATTTTTTTGTTCTGAAAAACATAATCCATGGCGCTCTTGATGCCTTCCAGCCACTCGCCTCTGTCTCTGTGGGCCGCTATTATTCTTTCGGCTTCCTCCATGAATATCCAGTTCAGCAATGAATATATATCCTGAAAATGATAATAAAAAGTATTCCTGTTGACGCCGCAGTTCTCAGTCAGTTCTTTTATGGTTATCCTGTCCAGCGGCTTTTCTTCCAGCAGTGTTATCAATGCATCTGCCAGCATCCGTTTTGTGAACTGTGTCATAACGATCTCTGCTCCTTATTATCCTGTATTGGCTGTACTTATTATACTCTATATTATTATAACGAAAAATACAATTGTTTTGTGTCTTTCTTATGTTACAATATGCCTATGGATATTATAGAAAAGAAAATAGATGTCCCGTTTTTTTCGTCAGAGATATATGACAGCTATTTCGCAGACATGAAAACCGCAGTTTTTGATATCGAAACTACCGGACTGAATCCCGAAAAAGATTTTTTCATACTTGCCGGATTCCTGCTTCCGGGTCAGGGCGGTCATACTGTGCGTCAGTACTTTGCCGCTTCACTCAGCGAAGAACCCGATGTGGTTGCCGCAGCCGTAAATGAGATAAAAGATCTGGATGCGGTCGTAACATATAACGGCAACAGCTTCGATATACCGTTCACAGCTGTACGCACCAGGCGTAATAATATTCCTCCGGCCACTTTCCCCTGCAGTCTGGATATTTACAGTCTGGTAAGGAACTATTCACCTGTGAAAAAGTTCCTGCCTAATCTGAAGCAGAAAACACTTGAGGATTTCCTCGGCCTCTGGGAAAGCCGGGAAGACAGGATCTCGGGCGCCGAAAGTGTATCAATGTACTGTGAATACCTCAGCAGACATGATCCTGATCTGAAAGAAAAGATACTTCTTCATAACAGCGACGATGTGGCGCAGCTTTACAGACTGCTCAAAATAACCGAAAAGACAGACTTCCATAAAGCTATGTTTTATATGGGTTTCCCTGTCAGATCCGGCATCTGGAGCGGATATATAAAGGATCTGAAATTTTCGGGTGACAAACTGTATATAAGCGGTGTCCAGAGGAAAAATCCTCTGGATTATTCCTGCTTCGGGGAAGAACCGGATTCTTTTTCCTGCAGCTTCAGGCATCGAAGTCAGACCTTCAGCATACATATGCTGCTGCATTCTGAACAGAAATACATATTTGCCGATCTCAGAGCTGCGGATATGGATGAAACGCCTTATTGCCGCTATCCGTTTTTCGAAAACGGATGCCTTATATTAAAAACACCTGATAGGATCAATTATCAGGAAACAAATCATTTTATAAAAGATTTTCTGGAAAGGACTATAGTGAAATGGATTATATGACCACAGCAAAAAAAATCAAAGCCGACAGTTTCCGTCTGGCCTCTCTCAGCGAGGAAATACGGAACAGTTCCTTATCAGTCATATGTGAAGCGCTGGAAAAAAACAGCCATAAAATATTTGCTGCCAACGAAAAAGATCTTATGGCAGCGAAAGAAAAAGCTCTTCCCGCACCTATAACAGGCAGGCTGAAATTCGACCGTTCGAAACTGGACAGCTGTATAAAAGGCATACACGATCTTATGGCTCTTCCCGATCCGCTTTTCAGAGTCCTGCTGAGAAGACAGCTTGATACAGATCTCCTTCTGGAAAAAGTCACTTGTCCCATAGGCGTGATCGGTGTCATATTCGAATCCAGACCTGACGCTCTGGTCCAGATCTCTGCGCTATGCATAAAAAGCGGCAACTGTGCCATACTCAAGGGCGGAAGTGAAGCTGCCGCCACCAACAGAGCTCTTTTCGACACAATATACGAAGCGGGCTGCAGCAAAGGGCTTCCTTCGGGTTTCGCCGCACTGATCGAAGACCGGGCAGGTATAGATGAACTGCTGAAATGCCATGATTATGTAGATCTTATAATTCCCAGAGGATCAAACAGCTTTGTCCAGTATATAATGGAAAACTCGAAGATACCTGTAATGGGCCATGCCGACGGCATATGTCACGTCTATGTCGATAAAGAGGCAGATATCGAAAAGGCCATACCGGTAATAATAGACTCCAAAACACAGTATCCGGCTGCCTGCAATGCCGCAGAGACACTGCTGGTACACAAGGATTCCGCCGGCAAGCTTCTTCCCGCCCTGGCCGAAGCCTCAGCCGGAAATATCCGTTTCAGGGGAGATGAGCCTTCATCCAGGCTCATGATATGCGAAAAAGCCACAGATGATGACTGGAAAAAAGAATATCTGGACTGTATACTTTCTGTAAAAATCGTAAATGATATAGATGAGGCTATCGAACATATCAACAGATTCGGGTCTCATCATACAGATTCGATAATTACCGAAGACGCCGCGGCGGCTGAAAAATTCATGTATTATGTTGATTCGGCCGGAGTCTACCATAACTGTTCCACGCGATTTGCGGACGGGTTCAGATACGGTTTCGGCGCAGAGGTAGGCATCAGCACGGGAAAACTCCATGCACGCGGGCCTGTAGGCATCGACGGTCTTGTAACATATAAATACAGGCTTCACGGAAACGGTCAGACAGTGGAAGAATATGTCTCAGGCAGACGAAGTTTCAGGTTCGAGGACAAGACTGTCTGAGATACTCTTTGATCGCATCGACAGCTTCATCTATATGCCTGCCCATAGGAGCCTCTTCAGTACCTACTATATGTATATGACAGCGGTTCAGCGGCAGCAGCACTTTATATGCGCGGCTCCCCCCGATAGCAGCTGCCATCGCCGGTGTCAGTTCTCCCATCATGGAATTTGCTGCAAGTATACCAACTACACCGACAACGATATCGACATTATCTATATTATAGATTATGGCATTTTCTCCGGTGGCACCCTCATCTGCTCCTGCCCTGAGCATCTGCCCCGTAGCTACAGAATTCGTACCAAGTGCTGCTATTTTTATGCCGGGCAGTTCCGCTTTGATCTTTTCCACTATTGCACGGCCTATGCCGCCGCCCTGTCCGTCTATTACGGCTATATCCATATCAACCTCCACACAGCTGTTTACAAGATGATTATATCATATTGCCGCCGATTCTCAATATAATATGGAAACGAACTTTTTTCTTAAAAGAGCGGTTTCAGCATTGACATAAAAATGAAAATGTATTAATACAGTATTAAGATATTGTTTTATTTATGGTGACAAAATGAAAATAGTTTTTCTTACCCCTGCCAGTGCCATGCGCAGGTCGATTTTTTACAGGATCGGCGGCAATCTTTACGGGCACTCGAATTCTATCACAGGGCCGCTTATTCTTGGCCGCATTTTAAAGAATGCCGGTCATGATGTTTCCGTATATGAAGAATTGTATAAAAAGGTAGATTACAAAAAACTGACAGGCACAGATGTTTTCTGTATATATACAATGACCTCGACAGCCCCGAGGGCATACAAACTTGCCGATATGATACACAAAGAGACAGATGCTCGCGTTATAATAGGCGGTATGCATGCTTCCGCCCTGCCTCAGGAGGCTCTCGAACATGCAGATCAGGTCATAACCGGAGAAGGAGAAGCCGTAATAAAGGATGTTGTGGAAGGCAGGATCACCGATCCTGTAGTATCTTCTCCATGTCCCGAAAATCTGGATGAACTGCCTTTCCCGGATTATTCTCTTCTGAAGACTCCATGTGACTGTGCTAATATCATGTCCACGAGAGGCTGCCCTTTCCGCTGCTCCTTCTGCACAACTTCAAGGATGTTCAATCCGTACAGGGAGCGAAGCATCGACAGTGTAATAGAAGAGATGCGCTACTATAAAAAACTCGGCTTCAAATACATGAATTTCGAAGATGACAATTTTACTGCCAACAAGGAAAGGGCAAAGGAGATCTGCCGCCGTATGATAAAGGAAGATCTTGTATTCAAAGAAACATTTTTCTTCGGGCGTACCGATATGGCGAATGACGAAGAGCTTCTCGATCTCTGCCAGAAGGCTCACCTCAACCGTACTCTGGTAGGCATCGAATCTCTGAATCAGGAGGCCCTCGACACAATACACAAACACCAGAGCGTAGCGGACATAAAGAGATGCGCCGAAGCCCTGGCAAATCATAAAATAAGGCTGATCGCCAGCATAGTTCTCGGGATAGACGATGACGACCAGGATGATATAAAGCGCAGCGTGGATTTCGCGAAGGAAATAAACGCATATCAGCTGCAGCCTGCTGTGATGACGCCGTTTCCCGGCACCGAAACTTATGAACAGATGGAAAAAGAGCACCGCATGCTGACCAAAGAATGGAGTTCGTTCGATATGATGAACGTTACTTTCATCCCCAAAAAAATGACTCCCTGGGAACTTCAGAAGCAGTTCATAACAGCCGGCAAACGCTTCTATACCTTTGTTTCTTCGTTCAGGATATGGAAATTGTTCGGCGCAGGTTTCGGTCTGCGGCGTCTGGCGTTTTCATTGGCAGTAAAGATGGGGGTCCCGGCTTCATATATGATATCAAAAGTATTCAAGACGACCAATATCTATAAAATAAGACATATGGACAGCAAAGACCTGTCATACTGACGCTGTTTCATTATCCTGCAGACAGGAGCTGTTTCTCTATGTATAAAATAGGTGAATTTTCGAAAATGGCCCAGGTAAGTCCTAAAATGCTCAAATATTATGAGCGCTGCGGTCTTATACGTCCTGTGCAGATCGCAGAAAAAACAGGATACCGCTATTATGATACAGATCAGCTGATACTGGTCTCACGGATCCGTATACTTATGGACATGGGTTTTTCCACATCTGAGGTGGGAGATATCCTGAACAGTCATGATACCGCCTCTTACTTCAGCTATAAGATAGATGAGCTCAAAAAAAAGATTGATGATGACCGGCGCCGGATAATGCTTCTCGATTTTTACGGACGATCTCTTGAAAAACAGAGGAACGGCACTTTCTATCACGCCCGTATCAAGACCATCGAAGGCTGTATGACAGCCGCAAAAAGACTCGTCATAAAAAGCATTTTCGATCTGCCGGCAGAATGGCAGAAACACTATGAGGAAGTCAGGCTTTCCGGTTCTGAGATTCTTCGCTTTCCCAACAGTCTGACCTGTTTCCACGACAGGGAATATACCGTTGAAAACAACGACATAGAACTTATTCTTATGCTGCGGAAGACAGGCACCTGCGGCAGCAGTTTTTTTTACAGAAAAATGCCGTCTTTCAGTGCCGTCAGCGTGATACACAACGGCAGCTATGATTTCATGAGCGACGCCTATGCTTTTGCTTTTCACTGGATGGAATCCGCAGGCTTTTCGATATGCGGCGATCCTATGGAATCCTATCTGAAAAGCATATACAACACTGATGATGAAAATGAATTCATAACAGAGATCCTGATTCCTGTTTCAGCGTTCTCCTGACCTGTCCGACTTGTAAATACCATTTTTCACTTTTTTTCAAAAAATATTGACCTGTCCATAATGGGCAGGTTTATTATTTTTATATATCAATAAACAATAAGTCTGAAAACAGTGATCTTTGAAAGGGGTTCCAAAATGAACGAAATACAGAAATCGAAAAAAATCGTCTGTCTGCTTCTGCCAGTCATGATACTGGCCATGACGCTTTGCATCCTTCCGTCATCTGCATACTCATATTCGAGGGCATTTATATCGAATGTCCGGGTATCCCCTTCCGGATGGACCAGCGGAGCTGTTACCGTGTCCGGAGAAATCAACGGCATCGCAGATGAATTATGGTATGAAAAAGAAGGAGGATCACCGGTACATGTTAGCGATTTTGAGCCTTATTCAAAAAACTTTTCTTTTACATTGCCTGCTGACGATTACAGCGGCGGTTATACCATCTATTGCATAGACACTGATATGCATATGACTTCCACAGCAGTAGCTTTTACTGTCCATCAGGACAAAACTGCACCGGCAGCCGAAGGAATAACCGACGGCGGCACATATTACGGAGACCAGGAGATCACCATAGATGAACTCAATCCGGATACAGTCACTGTGGATTCTGCAGAAAAGACTCTGACAGACTCGAAGCTGACCATAAAAGCCGACGGGAAAACTCACGACATAGTGATAACTGATCTTGCCGGCAACACTGTTTCTTACAGTATCACTGTAAAGTTTCCGCCTGCAGCGAGCACAGCTGCAGCCGCAAAAGACAGCACGCCTGATACAGGCGACATATCCGGTGTGATGCCATGGATCCTCCTTATGATCCTTTCTCTCGCAGTTTTCGCTCTGATCAGAAGAAAGAACATGTGATATTTTATCTCCTTGCTCCTTCCTTCATGCTTTTTACATACTCTCTCACATATGGGCCGGCATCACGTCCGTACTGTGCTATGAGTTTCACTATGGCCGAACCTACTATCACTCCGTCTGCCCTTGCTGCCATTTCCGCTGCCTGATCCGGCGTCGATATCCCGAAACCCACGGCAGCAGGGATATCGGTGCTGGAATGTACGAGATCCATCATTTCCGATATATCCGAATGTATTTCTTTTCTTATCCCGGTGACTCCCAGAGACGATATGCAGTAAAGGAAGCCTTCTGCTTCTTTCGCTATCATGGATATCCTCTTTTCCGAAGTAGGCGCCACGAAAGAAATAAAATCCATACCGTGCTTTCTGCATGCCGGAGCGAAATCTTCTTTTTCCTCATATGGCACGTCGGGCAGTATCAGTCCGTCCATTCCCGCTGCTGCTGCAGTTTCGGCAAATCGTTCAGTGCCGTATGAGAACACAGCGTTGGCATATGTCATGAAAACCATTGGCACATCTGTCTTTTTTCTCACCCGGCGTACCATCTCGAATATCCTGTCAGTAGTAGTACCTGCGGAAAGCGCTCTGATATTGGCTTCCTGTATAACAGGTCCTTCTGCTGTAGGGTCGGAAAACGGTATCCCCAGTTCGATAAGGTCTGCTCCTCCGTCGGCGATATCTCCGATGAATCTTTCTGTAGCTTCCAGATCAGGATCTCCGCATGTCAGGAAAGCGATGAATGCTTTCCCGTTCTCAAATGCTTTGTATATATTGCTCATTCTGTGATATTCTCCCCTCTGTATCTTGCTATTGCGGCGCAGTCCTTATCGCCTCGTCCCGAGAGATTTATCACGATTATCTTATCTCTGTCCATTCGGGGAGCGATCTTCATGGCATGAGCCACTGCGTGAGCGCTTTCCAATGCAGGGATTATGCCTTCCGTACGTGAAAGATATTCAAAGGCATCCACTGCTTCGTCATCGGTGACCGGCACGTATTCCGCTCTGCCCGTATCATGCAGATAAGCATGCTCCGGGCCTATGCCAGGATAATCCAGCCCCGCAGAAATAGAATATACCGGCGCGATCTGCCCGTATTCATCCTGACAGAAATAGGATTTCATGCCGTGGAATATACCCGGCTTTCCGGTAGCTATCGTAGCTGCGGTCTCAAATGTATCGATGCCATGCCCGGCTGCCTCGCACCCTATAAGTCTTACGGAATCGTCTTCAATAAAATTGTAAAAGGCGCCCATAGCATTGGAGCCGCCGCCTACGCAGGCCATTACCGCATCAGGCAGTCTGCCTTCCTTTTCCATTATCTGCGCTTTTATCTCTCTGGATATCACTGACTGGAAATCTCTCACTATAACAGGAAACGGATGAGGACCCATTACTGATCCCATGACATAATGTGTGTCATCTATTCTTGAAGTCCACTCCCTCATAGTCTCTGATACCGCATCCTTAAGCGTGGCAGTCCCCGAATCCACCGGATGAACTTCAGCTCCCAGGAGCCGCATCTTATAAACATTCAGGGCCTGCCTTTCGGTGTCTTTTCTTCCCATGAATATCTCACATTCCATGTCCATAAGAGCGGCAGCAGTAGCTGTCGCTACACCATGCTGTCCTGCACCGGTCTCGGCGATGACTCTGGTCTTTCCCATTTTTTTTGCCAGCAGGGTCTGACCCAGTACATTGTTTATCTTATGAGCTCCGGTGTGATTCAGATCTTCTCTTTTAAGATATATTTTTGCGCCGCCCAGATCTTCTGTCATCTTGCGTGCGTAATAAAGCCTTGACGGCCTTCCCGCATATTCTCTGAACAGTTCTTCCAGTTCTTTGTTGAATCCGGGATCATTTTTATATTTTTCATATTCTTCCTCCAGCTGTATCACGGCATTCATAAGAGTCTCCGGTATGTACTGTCCGCCATGATCTCCGAATCTTCCTCCAGACATCTTTCTCCTCCTTTTTCTTTTCTCAGGCCAGAGATATATAAAAAACCCATCCCTGACATTTCTGTCAAGGACGGGCGTAAGCTCGCGGTGCCACCTTGATTTACGATACTGCTATCATACTCTCGACAGGATACCTTCATATCCCCGGCAACTGACGCATGCCTCCTCGTTGCAGGATACTCGGCTGTCTGCCTTTCACTGCACCCTCAGCGGTCCATTTGACGACTTGTTTTCTGTCCGGTTCTCATCATCCCGGATTCTCTGTAAGAGCATCATCACCGTTATCTCCGCCTCATCGGTTTGAACTGTATTCTTTATTGTCTATAAAAATACCACACAGCTGTCCTTTTGTCAACATCCATCATATATTATCCGTCGCGCATGCCTGCAGATACTGCTGATACTCCATCTGCTCCGCCTGTGTGTACGGCTTCGCATCAAGTATGACTCCCGGATCGTGCTCCACCTCGGCGCCGTTGAATATCTTTATTTCCTTTTTCCCGCTGCCGTCAAGATTTATCACCGTCTCTTCTCCCTTATACCATGTATATATCTCTCCTGTACCTGAACATATATATCTCATATCCTCCAGAGGGCCTTCAGTCCTGTGGTTTTCTATATAACGTGTTTTTTCCAGAGCTTTATGCCGCAGCTCTTCATCTTCGCATTCCGAAAAAAGCATCATCACATAAAAGCGATAATCTTCCAGAAACGGCACGAGAGACCTGGCCTCTTCGCGGTTCAGACGATATCTGTATTTATAAAGCATCTCAAGGGCTTCGCTTCTTACGGGAGGATACACGGTCTTATCTGAAAATATAAGTCTCATCAGTCCTTCCTTGCTGCTGCCTGCTTTTGAAAAAGCCCGCCGGCCTATGAAACTGAACACCACATAATATCTGCTTGCAAGATCTATGAGTATTTCTTCATTCTCCAGACGATCCAGAGCTGCCAGCTTTACATCCTCAGGAACAGCTGGACCGGCTTCTACGATCTCAGTCAGATCGGATTCCTCCGAAAGGAAACCCGCAGCCGTTATTCTCAGACTCATGTCGTTTTTTTCATCAAGTGCGAATCGCTTAACGAACTCATTATCCTGTGCATTATGAAGTATTTCTTCTTTCTTCGCAAGATCCTCTGTGCTGTTCATTGCCTCCGCGAGCTGGCTTCTGTCCATCCTGCCGACGAGGTATCTGTATATTTTTTCATCCCGCGTACCTGATGCTGCTTCGTTCAGGCTTCTGCCGTCAAGTTTCTGTGCAGAGGCTTCCCTCACCGATTCGTGACGGCTATACAAGGCTGCCTTTATCAGTTTTTTCTGATCATGCAGATCTGCAGTCGCATCCAGAGCTTTCGCTTCGCTTTCATCATCCCAGCGCGTAGAAAAAATACCCATGATATATCCTTCTGCTTCCTTTCCCTGCACGATATTTCTCCGCACAGGATCATCATTTTTCCCGTAACTTCCCGGCCGGCTCTTTATTTATGCCGGCTGAAAAAATCCGCTGCCGTTTCCACTACCGTTTCCATACCTCCCGGCACCATGAATATATGGTCTGCGCCCTCCACTTCAGTTAACTGCGCGCCGGCAAAAGATGCGAATCGTCTTGCATCCTCAGGCATTGCGGTTTTATCCGCAGTGCCGTGGATCATAGCTATCTCGGCAGTACCGGGTACATAAATTTCAAAAACATCATGTGACCCTATATCCTCAAGAAAAGCTTTCGTTATTTTCAGGGGACGCATATAATCGAGATCCACAATAAGGAATCCGTCTTTTTCTATTTTCGCCACCCTCTCTTCCGTCAGTTCCCGTTGCATGATCCCGGGCATGTTTACTGCAGCGCATCTCAGAAAAGACTTTTTTCCCGTGCCCATCCCGGACGCAAGATAGATTATGTTCATATATGCTCCGAAGCTTGAAGAAAAATAGCAGATCTCCGCCTTCGGGGCAAGTTTCAGTACATGCTCTTCCACAGCGGCGATATCTCTCAGGCAATTGTCTATCCTGAGCATATCTCCGTTCACAGGACTCTCCCCGTGAGCAGGGAAATCGAAGCGGCATGTGCCGATCCCCATTTTCTCAAGCCTTTCGGCAACAGCGACCGCAGCAGGACTTTTCTTGCTGCTGCCGAACCCATGGCTTATTACCACCGCAAGATCCTCATTGCCGTTTATTTCGTCCACACAGGGTATATCGTAGCCGTTCCTGCCTTTTATTATGTTATCCTTCAATCTTATTCTCCTTCCGGTCGGTCCCTGCGGCCTCCCGCTGTATTTCTTATGAACAGATATGCTACCGCAGGCATTATTATGTCAACAGCGATGCTTACAGGAATAAGAGATGAAAACATACCTGATATGTTCCACTTCAGAAGAGTCATTATAACCGCTCCTGCACAAAATGATGCCCAGATATAAAATCCGGCTCTTTTTCCCGAAAAAATAAGTATGGCAAGTCCTGTCACCATCCCCGCTTTGATAACGATGAATAAAACATTCAGAGCTGCAGTGCCTATAGGATACAGCATCAGTCCTCCTGCAACTGCCAGTACCACTGACAGCCACAGCCATGCTCTCAGTTTTGCCGTCATTTGTCTCGTCCCCCTTTGCTACCTTTCTTTGATTGCATCAAGTATCTATCAGGATTATAACACATATCCGCATATATTATCACTGTCCCCTCCGATTCTGCCTGTTTTCACTGTCGTCGCATTTTTTATCTCCGCCGCTGTCTGTATTTTCATCAATCAGCTCCTTTATTTTTTTCATCGTCATGTTTCGACAGTCTTCCGTAGTTACGGACGGATCGCAGTTCTCAAGTTTTTCCGAAGCCTTGTACTTTCCGAAGGACATTCCTGCTTTATGCGCCTGTCTGCGTTCGGCACCGGTACACGTTCCGTATTCCTTCTGCACATTCACGCTCCTGGAACAGCTCTTGAGTCCTTTCAGTATATTTTTTTCTCCGCTGCCGCTCACAGTAAAGACAAGCACGGAATCATCCTTTATATACATTCCGAACTTTTCACTGTCCAGCAGTTCAGATACAGCCTCTTCATATTTTTTGTCCTTCAGTTCAAGACCATTCAGAACTCCCGCACTGTCATTGTCATAAGCCTTTGTGGATATGACACGTCCGAATCTGTTTATGCCCAGTTCTATGGACGGATTCATATCTATACTTATGTATGCTGTTTCAGAAGCATAGGCATTGTAACCGAACCCGCCGGCTACGATCAGCAGCACGGCTGCCAGGGATATGGCCAGCCTGCGGAATTTCATCCCGTGATTTCCGGCCCTTTTGTTTTTATCATTTATTTTTTCCTGCAAAAAATCGAAAGTTCTGTCCTTCAGTTCTTCGTCAGCCTTTATTTCCGAAAAAGCGTTCTCGATTCTATTTTTCAAACCGATCTCTGCTGCCGTATATCCTTCATAATAGAAAAGATATATCACATCCTTATATTTATCAGGAAGAGCCAGCACCATTTCCAGTATTTCTCTGTTCTCATAGGATGCCGCAGGGACCATCTGCTCCGTATACCGATCCGTCAATACGACATTCTTCCTGTAAAAGCTTTTCAGCAGATCTCTGCATGCGTTGATGGTAACTCTTATAAGCCATGCTTTCTCATGTTCAGGACTTTCAAAAACGCCGTCATGGAGGACGAATTTCAGAAACACTGTCTGAAATATATCCTCCATGTCGGCATGGTTTTTAAGATGCAGAAAGCATATTCTTTTGACAGTGTCCGCATAAGCTTCTATAGCCGCTGCGGCTTCTGCTTCACTTCGCATAATTTTTCCTCATAACCGCTAAAGTCCACGTCCGCTGCCATATCCGTTCCCGGTTCCTGTTCCGTCACATACGCCGTTTCCGTTGCCGCTGCACTGACTGCCGCTGCCGTCACATACGCCTGTGCCGGATCCCCTGCAAGTATTGTTTCCAGCAGTATCAGATTTGTTTCCTGTTTCGCCGTATGTCCTGCTGCATGTTCTGGTCCTTATAGTCTGGATGTTATCTGACGCGGCCTTTTCTGCAAGGCAGTAAGTCCTTTCGAATATGCTCCTCATATTCGTATGGCCGTTCCCGGTGTCTGCCATGGCAAAAGTGGTCCCTCCTGCGAGCATCAGTGCCGCAGAAGCAAAAATCAACAACATTCTTTTCATGAAATACTCCTTCCTGCCGTAATGATCGGCTTTATACCAGTAATACGATCGGCAGTCCGGAAATCTTTCAAAAAAACATATTTTTATATCGCGTCCTGCATCCTGATGCAGTTGCGTCCGCCGCTCTTAGCTGTGTAAAGGGCTTTATCCGCAAGTTTTACAGCTTTGTTCACGCCTTTTTTATCAGTTATAGATATAGAGGATATGCCAAGGCTTATTGTTATATGCGCTTCGTCTCCAGCAGACAGATCCGCAAACCCCAGCTCTGCGACCCTTTTTCTTATGATCTCGGCCGTATCCCGTATCTCCTCCGCGTTTCTGTTGAAGGCCGCATAAACGAATTCCTCGCCGCCCCAGCGCACCGCAAAGTCATACGGCCCGGCTACAGCAGAATTGATCTCGCCGGCTATGGCGATAAGAGCTCTGTCTCCGGCTTCATGTCCGTAGCAGTCATTGAATTCCTTGAAATGATCCACGTCGATCATGATTATAGAGATACTTGAATCTTCCCGGACATAAAGCTGAAATGCCCTGTCGATAAAATCCCGGAAGCTCCTGCGGTTGGGGATGCCGGTCAGTTCGTCGATAAGAGCCAGTTCTTTGAGCTGGTTGTTGGCAGCTTCCAGCTTTGCGGTTATCTTTATGTTTTCTTCGATTTTTTTATTGAGCATTGAATTGGATCTGTTGAGAAGCACACGACTGCTGTAATTTTTACAGTAATTGCGGTAGATGATCCTGGATGCTATCCATGAAACGCATATAAACACAGAAAGATTGGCATAATGTCCGACCAGCATGTCGCCAGAACTCTGATAGAAAGGCAGACAGACCAGCAGTATGATGACGGAGACAGCATACGGTATCAGCATATGTCTGCTGTTTATTATATATATCACTGAGCAGACTATCATATTGACCATGAATGGCATGACCTGCCCGTACAGTTTCTGGTCCATAAGCGAAAGTATGCTTCCCCAGGACATGATCATGGTAATATATATGATCAGCATATATCTCAGACCTTTTATTCTGTTGTCCGGGGTCTCGCTCCCGCTGTAAAACACATGAACTGTCAGCAGATATGCTGTATTTATCAATATCATGATCAGATACATGATCAGATATGCATCGAAGGCGAACCTGTCATCGACCTTCATTATCGACGCTGTTATATCTATAATGATATATACGGCTTCAAAAATTATAACGATCGCTGCCAGTATTTTACCTCTGTGCAGATTATCGGCAATCAACGTTCTTTCGAAATCTTCTCTTTCGCTTTCGTCGATGTCGTCTTTAAAAAAATATTCTGCTTTCATTTTTACCCCGCCGGCAGGAAACCTTTATCCTAATATCAGGCATATACTCTATATAGCAAGACTTGATGCTGCTACATTATATCATAATTTTTTTCAATGTAAATCCTTTTGTCCGGAAGCAAAAAAAGGGCCTTTTCCGGTGCAGGCCGGAAAAGGCCCTTTGATTTCTGTTTTTTGTCAGTCTGCTGTATTGGTCTTGCGCTGTTTGCCCACCAGCAGCGCTATGATGATGAAGGCTGCCGCGAAGCCCAGCTGTATCAGAATACTGTTCACTATGCCTTCCATAGCTCCGGTGCCTTCGCCCATAGACGATCTTATATCGTTCACAGCCTTTATATACCAGTAAGCCGGAGTGAAGCTGGCAGCGGAAAGCACCGCGCTTCCCAGAAGCTCCTGCGAGACGAAGACTCCGCTTATGAAACTCATCCCCAGAGAGGTCACATTAGTTACCGCAGCCTGCACGGTATGGTTCCTGACGAATTTGCCCGCCAGGAATCCGATACCCAGGCTTGCGGCAGTGAAAGCCAGCGCATTAAGACAAAGAAGCAGAGTCCCTCTGTTCAGCACGAAATGTCCGTACATAATGAATATCAATGCGCACATCAGCGCCCACAGTCCTATGGCAAATGTACCGTTGGCGGATATCATCTGCAGGTTCATTTTTACAGTGCTCAGCGGTGCACATCGGTTGCGCCTGCTGATATCCTCCTGGTTGAAAGACATGGTTATGGTTGTTACTCCGGTCAGCATTATTGCCAGTATCGAATATGCTATGATCTGAAAATAGTATGACGCATTCATTGTGGTGGTTCTGCCGGTATCGCTTTCGTAAAGGACACTGGATCCTGTTTTAAGATCCCTGAGGACGTTTTCGGATATCTCCTTCTGTCCTATGCCGGGCACATTTTTTATATACAGCCTGGATATGTCCAGATAACGGTTTATCATAAGATCCACACTGGTTATGTCGGCAGACTCCTGACCAGCTGTCTTGTCGAGTTTCGGCGATCCGCCTGAAGCCAGCGACTTTCCGAATCCGCGCGGTATCTTCACAGCATATATGATCTTGCTGTAAAAAAGAGCGTCCTGTATATCTTCTTTGCTGTCATTTATTTTTATTATATCGGCATTTTTCGAAAGATATTTTTCCAGGCCGCCGGACAGCGGGGAATCAGTATCTTCATTTATAACAGCTATGCTGCTTTTTGTTTCCGAAAACGACTCCGAGGTCTGGCTGCTGACAGAACTGTTTATTATCATAGCTATCACGAAAAATATACCGAAATATATAAGAAGCGACAGTATATGTTTCCTTATCACCTTGAAATAAGCTTTATAGACTTGCATATCTTCGCCTCCTCAGGATCAGGCATACAACTGTGAAAAACAATGCCGACATGATGCACATACAGCCTATGTTGATGAAAAGCCGGGTATAGGTACTGTAATAATAAAGGGAATAAAAAGCATCGGAAACAAGGTTCGCCGGATTTACATATGCCATCAGCGGGAATGCATGGGTTACAGTATATTTCAACGTCACCGACATGAGTCCGGCAAAACACGAAAGCAACATGCTGACGGCCAGTATCACCGACGTCCTCAGATGAGAGGAACCCCTTATCAGAACTGCCACGAAAGCGCCGAAGGAAACGCCCGTTATGCTTCCGAAAAAACATACAGCTGCTATGTATCCCGTATCGTGGCCGAAGGAAACGCCCAGCACCAGTATGAGGAAAGCTATCAGTATAAGGAGCGATGCGAACTGTATGCATACGGCAGCGCAGAAAGAACAGCCGAAAGCCTTCATCTTGCTCACCGGCGCCAGATCAGACCTGGCGCCCACCGGCGACATGTCGGCCTGTATGTCTTCCACTTCTCTCTGGCCCCAGTAACCGCCGAACATGACCGCCATTGCAATAAGTGCGTAAAAGAAGCCAGCTATACCGTCATCCGGATCTCCGCTTTTCGTTTTCCGTATATTGTTTTCCGAAGAATAAGGAACGAAAGAGGCCCCGGCAGAAGGTGCGATCTTCATTATGGATCTGTAAGACGCGGACACCTGCAGATAACTGTCCGCGAATTCCCTTATGACAGTCTGGTCTATGTCAGATTCCTTCACTGCTACATGGAGACCGTCATCGAAAAAAACATAACCTTTGATCTTTCCGCCTTCAAGGTCTTTCTGCGCTTTGCTCCTGCTCGTCACTTTTACTTTGAACAGTTTCTGTCCCGAAGAGCCGCTCCCCTGTGAGGCGCTCTTCATAGCCTCCGTGAATCCGGACGCGGCGCTGCTGCTGTCTTTTACTACAGCTACAGGTATGCTGCTGAAACTGTCGCTGCTGTATATGTTCCCCAGTGCAAAATTGAAGAATACCGCAAGTACCAGAGGAAACATCAGGGTCCAGAAAATAGTGCCCCGGTCCCTCAGCAGACATTTCAGTCTTGTCTTGAAAATATGCATGCACATCATATGCCTCCTTCAGTCCCTGAGTTCCTTGCCTGTGATCTCCAGAAAAACATCGTTCAAAGTCGGGAGTTCGCAGTATACTTTTCCGTAAGGCACATTGCGGCGGCTGAGATGCTCAAGTATCTGCGCCAGGTTGTTGCTGCCGTGTTCCGATATTATATGAAGCTCGCTGCCCTGCATCCCGGCCTCTTTTATATGCCGCAGATTTTTTATTTCCCCAAGCAGTTTCTCATCAGGCCCCGGCAGTTCTACAGTTATTTTTTCGCCTGTTCTTATCATGTCCTTCAGCTGGCTGTTAGTTCCTGAAGCTATTATTTTGCCCTTGTCCATTATGGCTATTTTGCTGCAGATCTGCTCCACTTCCTCCATATAATGAGATGTGTACATCACAGTCGCTCCATTGCGGTTCAGATCTTCTATACCTTCCAGTATGCTGTTCCTGCTCTGAGGATCGACAGCCACAGTAGGTTCGTCCATTATTATGAGCTTCGGCCTGTGAGCTATGCCGCAGGCTATATTCAGACGTCTGAGCAGGCCTCCGCTGAGTTTTTTCGGATAAAATTTTTCATAATCCTGCAGTCCTGTGAACCGTACGGCATCCCGGACCATATCCCTGCGGGTGCTTTTAGAAGACACATAAAGGCCGCAGAAATAATCTATATTCTCATAGACGGTCAGTTCTTCCAGTACCGCTACGTTCTGCATGACTACACCGATATTTCTTTTCGATTCATACGAATCCGGGTTCATGGGCTTTCCGAAAACCTCTATAGTGCCTTTATCGTATTTGAGCAGAGACAGTATGCAGTTTATGGCTGTAGTCTTGCCGGATCCGTTGGGGCCCAGAAGGCCGTATATCTCTCCTTCTTCCACTTCCATGCTGAAATGGTCAAGAGCTATAAGATCTCCGTATCTTTTTACCAGATTTTTCACGCTGACGATCATATCACGTCCTCCTTTTACTTATGATATTATTTTATATGACCGGAACTGTCTCCGGAAGTGAACGTCTTCCTTAAAATAAATGACAAATGTCACTGTTTGTATTATATAATACAGATATGGGAATGAACCGCTATATAGACAAGATAATGCTTTTCATACTCTGCACGGCTTTATATCTGCAGTTCTGCACAGGCACATATATGATCGTTCCTGTCATATCTGCAGTCATACTCAGCGCGCTCATGAGTTATTTCGATCATCTTATCTTCAGGGCAGCGGCTTTTTTTGCCTTCTGTGTTGCAGCAGTGATGTTTCCGTTCCTGACGTTTTTTCTTCCCCTGATCTGCTATGATATGTTTTTCCCCGGAGTAAGATATACAGCTGCCGCAGGTCTTGTGCCTCTGTTCACGAATGCCGGCGATCTTTCTCCGAAGGGACTTGTTTTCATTCTGCTGTTCTGCCTGCTTTCATTTTTTTTATACTGCCGGACTATTTTGCTGGAAAGGAACACGAAAAAATATATACAGCTCAGGGATACTGCCAAAGGCTTTTCCATGGAGCTGGAGGAAAAAAACAGGGAGCTGCTGGAAAAACAGGATTATGAGGTAAATCTGGCTACCCTTAACGAACGGAACCGCATTGCCAGAGATCTGCATGACAGTATCGGGCACACGCTTTCAAAATCTATCCTGCAGACCGGAGCCATGCTCGCGGTATGCAAAGACAAAAATATGCACGGAATGCTCGACTCCCTGAAGGACACGCTCACTCAGGGCATGAACAGCGTAAGGGACAGCATCCACGGGATTTACGACGATTCTATAGATCTTTATCTTGAAACAAAAAAGATAACGGATGATTTCACCTTCTGCGAAATATCGCTTGATTACGATATGGGCTCCGGCCCGGACAGAAAAACAAAATACGCTTTCATCTATATAATAAAAGAGGCGCTTTCCAATGTAATGAAGCATTCTGATGCTTCCCGCGTAAAAGTTTCCCTTACCGAACATCCTGCCATCTACCAGCTGATCATAAAGGACAACGGCTCTCCGAAGTCCGCCGGCGAAGACGGCATAGGCATAAAAAACATGAAAAACAGAGTGGAAAATCTTAACGGCATAGCGAACACAGGATACAAAGACGGATTCACCGTTTTCGTATCGATACCAAAGGACGGCACAGAATGAAAATAATGATAATCGATGACGACAGGCTGGTGGGCATCTCGCTCAAGACCATAATAGAGGCTCAGGAGAACATGACAGTCCCGGCTGCAGGCTGCAGCGGCAGCGAAGCAGTCTCGCTGTACGATGAAATATCCCCCGACGTGCTCCTGATGGATATACGCATGGAGGGTATCTCCGGCCTTGAGGCCGGAGAAATGATACTGAAAAAGCATCCCGAAGCCAGGATACTCTATCTGACTACTTTTGCGGACGACGAATATATCATCAAGGCTCTCAGTATCGGCGCCAAAGGATATATACTGAAACAGGATTTCGAAAGCATAGCTCCGTCCATCAGGGCCGTCTGCGCCGGTCAGAGCGTATTCGGAGATAACATAGTATCCCGTATACCGAAACTTCTCAGCAGCAGAAACGAAAAGGAAGCGGATCTTGTACCGAAGCTCAGCGAAAGAGAATCCGATATCACGTCTCTGGTCGCCGAAGGGCTCAGCAACAGGGACATCGCCGCAAAACTTTTCCTAAGCGAAGGAACAGTAAGGAACAATATCAGCGTGATCCTGGAAAAGCTGCAGCTGAGCAGCCGTACGCAGCTGGCCGTCTTTTACTATAAGAACATGAGATGATATTCCCTTACGCCTCTGCGGGTCATTCCTTCATAAGATCTGTGCAGAAATCCACTGCTGCGTCTGTATCCCTGCTGTCAGGATGGCCTTTGCTTATTCCTCCCACCAGTTTGAACGGGCCGAAAGTGTCAAAACCTGTACATGCGAATCTCCCGATCACATCAGCCCCTCTGTTCTGCAGTTTTCTTACGAATCCCGCGTCGAAATTCTTCGAATCGAATCCGCTGGTATACATGGTGAAGCAGTCTTTGCCCTCCAGGCCTTCAAGTCTGTCAAGAAGTTCTGTCAGCGGATGGCCGAAAGAAGAAGCATATATCCCAGATGCGAACCCCACCAGTTCATAGTCCCGGATATCCGGCACCTCATCTCCCGGCAGTCTTACCAGCTGCGCGCCGCAGCGGTCCCTTACAGCTTCTGCGATCTTCAGTGTATTTTCATGATGTCTGGAATAACAGAAAATAACAGTTTTTTTCATGATTCTTTGCCTCCTTTATTCTCTCTGAATTATTCCCGTTTCAGGTCTGTTCAAACTTTTTTTCTGAATTTATACATGGTATGACCTGTTGAAGTCAAATTCATGATATCATGCTTCGCCGCATAACAAAAGAGATACCTGAAGATATCTCTTGTCTGGTGCGCCTGGAGGGATTTGAACCCCCACGGTCTCCCACCAGATCCTAAATCTGGCGTGTCTGCCAGTTCCACCACAGGCGCATATCATGCTGATGTGCACGATGCCGCACACGATAATAATATTATCCGACATGACGCGGCCTGTCAATATGTGATCGCATATATGCTGCAGCCGATTTTCACAGTACCTCCAGTGTCAGTTTCTCAGTATGCCCCGCTTTTACCGCGCCGGTCAGACCGCTGCCGTAAAGTGCCGCATGACTGTTGATGATCACATTCACCGGGATCTTCTCGACCAGAGACGAAAATCTGCCCTTTGCTCTGAAAGCTCTGAGGAAATTGTCTTCCTTCAGCTTGGGAAGTATTTTCGGAGGGATCCCTCCTCCCAGATATATTCCTCCCAGAGCCATGGAACGCAGCGCGATATTGCCCGCTTCCGCTCCTAGTATGCTCACGAACATTTCGAGTGCTCTGACCGAAATGTCACAGCGCCCTGCAAGCGCCCTTCTCGTGACTTCTTCCGGTACAAGATTGAATCCGGGTTTTTCCATTCCTCTTTCCTTCATAAGGAACAGCACCAGCCTGCAGAGACCCGCACCGGAAAGTATGTGCTCATAGCTGACATGTCCGTACTGCTCATGAAGGAAACGCCATAATCTTATTTCCTCTTCCGTTCTCGGTCCGAATTCGCAGTGTCCGCCTTCCGAGGGGAAAACATGTCCGCCCAGGATAAGCGCTTCCCCAAGGCCTGTGCCAGGAGCAAGGACCGCTTTGTTATCCTTCTCCCTGACGTAAAGGTACGGCGTAAGCTCCATAACATCGCTTTCCGGGAGTATCTGCAGCCCCGTTCCCACTGCTTCCAGATCATTGCAGAGAAATATCTCCTTTATTCCGGCGAACCTTTTCTTCATATCCTCTGCATTCACACGCCATCCGAGGTTCACCAGGAAACAGCTGTTTTGGACTACAGGGCCGGCCATACTGAAACAGGCGGTCTCTATATGAGATATATCCGCCTCTTCACTGATATCGGACAGAAATGTCTCTGTCGCTTCTTCCAGTGAAGAAAACTGTCTGCTGGGATACCTCTTCATATGTGAAAGTGAAAGTTTTTTATCCTCAAGCACTTCGAAACATCCAAAAAGCAGTTTAGTCCCGCCTATATCTGCCGCAAGAATCATAATACCTCCTCAGGAATACAGTCCCCCTGATCATATCGATCAGATAAAAATCATACTATATCGAGCAGATCCGAAAATCTGCCAAGAACGTAATCGGCTGCTTCGAAATTTTTTGCATCTCCCATAGCAGCACAGTCCATGCCCGCAGCCTCCGCAGCTTCCACTCCGGCTTTTGCGTCTTCCACCACCAGACATTTCTCCGGTTTCATATTCAGATAATCAGCGGCTTTAAGGAATACCTCCGGATCGGGCTTGGAACGTGTTATATCAGTGCCGTCGGCCACTGCATCGAAAAAATCTTTCAGCCCCAGCTGTTCCAGTATGAATTTCGTATTTTTGCTGGAAGAACCTATCGCGACCCTGATCCTCGATGCCTTTATGCTGCAGAGCGTGGCTTTTACATCTCTGTCAAGATCTGCTTCAGAAATGTTTTTCAGCAGAGATCGGTATATCCGGTTCTTCTTATCCGCATAACATTCCTTTTCCTGCCATGAAAGATGTCCCTTGAAGTTTTCAAGAAGTATCTCCATGCTTTCCATCCTGCTTATGCCCCGCATGCGGTCATTTATCCTTCTGTCAAAAACTATGCCCAGTTCCCCGGCGATCTCCTTCCATGCCATGTAATGATATTTGTCTGTATGACATATCACCCCGTCAAGATCGAAAATAACAGCTTCGTAATTCATGATACCCTCTTATTCTTTTTCTTCTTTTTCATTCGACGGCCTCAGGATAATGAGTTTGTCCTTCAGCCTGTAGGACTTGCCGTATACGCTTATCCTTTTGCTTCTTCCCTTTTCCAGAGAAAATATGCATTCTTTTTCCCCGACATCCACTTTTATCCTTGAATTCTCATATGATATCGTGAAATCATATCCCTTCCATTTCTCCGGAAGGATAGGATCGAACGATATGCCGCTTTCTTTCAGCCGGAAGCCGCCGAAACCGTATACGATAGTAAGGAAAGTCCCTGCCATATTTGCCGTGTGTATTCCGTCTTCAGTATTGTTGTATAAATTAAGAAGATCCAGCTTGGCAGAGTCCCCGAAATACTTGTATGCCTTTTCCTCCATTCCCAGCCTGGCTGCAACTATGCTGAATACAGGCTGCGACAGAGACGAATCATGAGTCGTTATCTTTTCATAATAAAGGAATGAATTGCGCATGGTTTCTTCACTCTGAGCATCTTCAAGTATGAAATACGCCATCACGGTATCTGCCTGCTTGCATATCCTGTGACGATATATATAAAGCGGATGGTAGTGCATGAGCAGTGGAAAATTCTGCCTGGGGATAGTGGCGATGTCCCATTCCTTCTTTCGCAGGAAAGAATCGTCCTGAGGGTTTATTTTCAGTTCCTCATCATATGGAAGATACATGGCTTCCGCCGCTTTTATGAATCCCCGTATCTCAGTCTTCCTGAATTTGATTTTTTTTGCCACTGCGTCCAGTCTGCCCGCTTCTTTCAGCATACTGTAGAATTTTACCGCCCACCTGAGATGATACTGCGCAAGTGCATTCGTATAGTAATTATCGTTAACGACACAAGTATACTCGTCCGGACCCGTCACATCGTTTATATGGAACTGGCCTTTGTAAAAATTCCCGGTGTCTATCCACATCCTGGCCGTTTCGAATATTATCTCGGCACCTTTTTCAGCAATGAATTCTATATCTTTGGTCGCAAGATAATAAGCTATTATTGCATACGCAATATCACCGTTTATATGATACTGTGCCGATCCGGACGGGAAATATCCTGAGCATTCCACTCCTGTGATCGTTCTCCAAGGATAAAGGGCTCCCCTTTCATGGCCCAGTATCCTGGCATTTCTTCGGGCCTGATCCAGCTGTCTGTATCTGGATTCTATCAGAGTCTTTGAGATCGCAGGGTTGGTTATGGTGAAAAACGGCTGTATAAACATTTCCGAATCCCAGAAATACTGTCCCTCATATCCGTCGCCCGAAAGGCCCTTCGGCGCTATGTTGCCGAAAATATCCTTGCTTACCGACTGATTGAGCTGATACATGTTGAATATCACTGCCTGAGCCAGTTCATCATCTCCGTCGATCTCCACACGGCAGTTTTTCCAGTAATTCCGCAGATAGCCTTCGTGTTTCCTGTGATGCTCGCTCACACTGACAGAAAGAGCCTTGTTAAGCTCTTCCCTGGCCTGCATGCTGCAGTCGCTGTATCTTATCGAATCACAGAGTACAGCATATTTCACAAGTTTTATTTTTCTGCCTGAGTTGGCTTTTGTTCTCATGATGCATGTCGTTTTGTTATTGTCTATCAGAAATTCCGTCTGATTTTTCTGCGACAGTACATTTTTGACGCAGCTGCATACTTCCAGTCCCGATCTTGAAGTCCTGGATGTTATATAGGAAGCTCCGTCCTTTATCTCACAGCTTTCAGGTATTATGTAGTCCTCACATCTATCCGCAGTACGCGGATCATCAGGATCGGCAAAATTGCAGACATTGCCGTCGTGAGCGGATTCGATTATCACTTCTCCCCTGAATTCGAGAGGATCGATCTCATATTCTATCAGGAACAGCGGGAGCTGATGCAGGGAAGCCATCCTTGTTATTTTCAGAGCGATCTCATGTCCCTTTGGAGACTGCCATTTCACTTCCCGCACTGTCACGCCGCGATCCATATCGAGGTACAGCTGAAAATCCATCAGTGTCCCGCTGAACATGGAAAACTGCTCGCCGTCGATAAAAAGTTTTATTTCCTGAGTATCGGCTACATCCAGCATCGTCTGTTTCTTCTCTGGAAGGCCGTAAAGCCTTTCGGCCTGCTTCATTTCCGCATAGTCATAAAAACCGTTTATATACTGGCTGCGCGTTATCTCATATCCATCCGGATATCCCTCCTCGAAATCGTATCTTATGCCTATATAACCATTGGCATTATGAAAGATCGCCTCATTGAGCAAGAGATTATAGTTGTCCAGCGAGGAATCTGTGAGATTGTAGATCTTTCTTTTTTCTTTCATTGCAAATCCTCCGGTATGCGGTCTTTTTATTCTTTCCTGCTTATCTCCACGAAATCATTAAGCATCATACGCATCGACCTCCATGATTTCATGCGGTAATTTGCAGAAGTATCTGCAAGCCCGATCTTTACCGAAAAAGCATCATCAGGCAGAGCATTGAAAACATCCTCATCTGTAAAATCGTCTCCTGCTCCGAATATGAAATCGAACTTCTGCCTTTTTATCATAAGAGAGACGACATTGCCTTTGTTCACCCGGCTGTCCTTGATCTCGAGGACTTTGCTGCCTTCCTGAAGCATCAGGAAAGAAGATGTTACCATAGAAACAAGAGTTGCTTTCAGTTCATTCAGTTTCACGCCTGCCATATCCGGATCGCAGCGCCTGTAGTGCAGTGAAAGAGAAAATTCTTTTTCCTCGATAAGAGATCCCGGCATACGATCCATGTATAATTCGAGTATAGGCCGCACTGATTCTTTCCATTTATTGTCCAGAGCCGCTGTCATGATCCATTTTTCGTCGGGATATCTCAGCCACAGTCCGTGTGAAGCGACAAAACGCAGACCTTCGATATCCGAGAACCACTTTTCCAGAAAATCTCTGTCACGTCCGGATATCATCACGACGGTGTTCCTGCTGTCGGCAGTCAGTCCCCTCAGCAGATCCTTGAGTTCGCTGTCCGGCTTTGCCTCTGCCGGTATCGTCTTGAATCCCACCAGTGTCCCGTCATAATCCAGAAAAAGTATACGGCTTCCGGCATTACGGTATGCCCTTTTTATTTCGCTGCTGCTTCTCTCCGCGCTCCTGGGCGACGTCGGAGTTATCGATTCATCGCCGATTATCTTAAGCTGATCCAGAAAATCCTCAGCCCATAATTTTACATCATAGCGTTTCAGACGTCTATGCATTATCCTGTTCCTGACTATTTTTTCCTCATCAGGCATATCCAGAGCAGCCTTTATGCCGCTGGCAATGGAATCACAGTCATTGGGATTGACTATTACAGCTTCTGCAAGTTCACTGGCTGCTCCTGCTGTTTCGCTTATTACGACCATACCTTTGTAATCAGTCCTGGCTGCCACGTACTCCTTTGCTATCAGATTCATGCCGTCTCTGAGAGGTGTTACCAGCAGTACATCGGAATTCCTGTAGAAAGCGATCATATCGTCCTGTGAAAAAGACTTGAACAGGAACCATACGGGCATCCAGTTCAATGTGCCGAAAGTCCCGTTGGTCTCACTTACCAGTTCCCTTATCTCCTTCAGCAGGAGTTCATAATTGTCTATCTCGACCCTGGACGGCGCCACGATAAGGTTGAGTCTTACTTTTTCCTTATATTCAGGATATTCCTGCAGGAATCTTCCGTAAGCCTTTATGCGTTCAGGTATTCCCTTGCTGTAATCAAGACGGTCGATGGACAATATAGTCTTTGTTTCCTTGATCTCCTTGATCTCAAGTACTTCCGGCGCGATCTCCTCTTCATTGTATTCACCGGTGAACCGTTCATAATCGATTCCCATCGGGAAAGAATCCACCTTGACATATCTGTCCTCATAGCTTATGACGTTGAGCTTGTCCTCAAGCCCGAGAAGTCTCCTGGTGCTGCTGAGGAAATGGCGCACATAATCATAAGTATGGAACCCGATTAAATCTGCTCCGAGCATGCCTTCAAGTATTTCCTCGCGCCATACGAGAAGCCTGAATATCTCAAACGACGGGAAAGGTATATGCAGGAAAAATCCGATCTGAGCCAGCGGGTAAGCCTGCTTTATAAGATCCGGAAGCAGCATCAGCTGATAATCGTGAACCCATACTGTATCATTTTTGCCTATAAAAGGTTTTACCTTGTCGAAAAACTTCTGGTTGACTTGTCTGTATACCTCCCATTTGTCCGGATCATATTCCGTCTGCGACGAAAAATAATGAAAAAGCGGCCAGATAGTCTTGTTGCAAAATCCGTAATAATACTGGTCTATTTCATCCTGAGACAAAAATACCGGAACACATTTATAATCTTCCTTTAATTTTTTCTCTATGTTTTTCTTTTCTCTGGCTGAGATATCTTCATCAGAGATACCGGGCCATCCTGCCCATATGCTGTCCGCCTGTTCGTGATAGCTTTTCAGGCCGGTGGTCAGTCCCCCTATGCTTTCGATATACTCCAGATTTTTTCCGTTCCTTTTTACCGTAACAGGTAAACGATTGGAAATTATAACTATTCTGCTCATTAAAATCCCCCCTGGAATATCAGTTTGCTCTGAGAAACAGAAAGAAAGGTCTTTGTAATTTTATTATATTATTTTTTTATTATAACATATTTGCGGTATCAAATCCAAATCCAGAATTTCCCATAAATCCTGCTCTCACTGAAAAACAGCGGTTAAAAAATATATCTTTTATTTGCGATTTGTCCGGTCTTTGCAGTTTCATTGTATTTTTTTGCTTATGCGCAGTTTATCTCATGTCCCTGTCTGCTGCACAGCATCGGACTTTGTCCGGATAAGTCAATAGCGTTATCCTGATAGATTATATCCTAACTATACCATTACACATAGACGGATATCGTTGATTAGACAAAAACTATAAATACTAATATAATGTCTTATAGATAGACGGAGGAAAATAAAATGGAAATATTTTTAACTATAAAGAAAAAAAATGATAATAATAATCCTATAGAACAAAGGTTTGAGGATAATATTAAGCTTTTATCAAACATACAAAAATGGATTACAGACAATGTCAAGGAAAATGAAAAAATTCATCTTTTTATATACACGTTTTCACCAAAGCAAGGCGGAATGGCTAATTTAAATGAAATGTCTGGTTTAAATAAAATAATATATTCAAAATCTGATTATTATTCCAGAGGAAAGGCGTTAGAAACTATAATGAGTCAGTTAAGGATACGTAAGCTCGGCTCATAAAGCAGCTGCGTTTAAGAAAAACGCTATCTACATAGACGTATGGGTATCCTTCCGTAGGTGGTCTGATTCGCCAGTTCTCAATATGTTCATAGGCTTTTTTGTTCAGATTGCGATTGTTCCGGGAGACACTTTTGTCCCCCAGAATATAGTGCCCCCGTTGTCAAGACATTGACGTGCTCCCCGAAAAACTGGTCCAGACAGAGAGTTAGAAATCTGGTAAAATAAAAAGGAAGGACCAGGTGAAAGAAATGAAAAAAAGCAGGTATACAGAGGAGCAGATAGCATTTGCGCTAC
>Ga0268263_1000238_pt1 | contig 118763 bp, 96 predicted proteins | sample Biomet5_FD_190358 | JGI IMG/M metagenome (GOLD analysis project Ga0268263, IMG submission 190358) | Microbial communities from bioreactor (seeded with sewage sludge) at LBNL, California, USA - Biofuel metagenome 5 (SPAdes) (version 4) | ecosystem: Engineered > Bioreactor > Anaerobic >... | reverse complement strand
CCGTCGACCTCGGTGACGATGACGGCGAACTCGTCGCCGCCGTAGCGGCAGGGATAGTCCATGCCCTGGCGCACCTCGCGCAGGAGGATGCCCCCGATGCCCTTGAGCACGGCGTCGCCCGCCAGGTGCCCCTCGGTGTCGTTCACGGCCTTGAAGCGGTCGAGGTCGAAGAAGATCATGCCCATGCCGCGGCCGGTGCGGCGGCAGCGCGTGACCTCGCGCTCCAGGGCCGTGTGGAACTGGTAGTGGTTGAACAGGCCGGTGAGCGAGTCGAACAGCGCGCGCACCTTCAGCTTGGCCTCCAGGCGGCGGATCTGCGTGAGGTCGCGACCCACCACCAGACACTCGCGCCCGACCCCCGGCTTGGCCTCCAGGGGCGCGCCGAGCAGCGCGAAGGACAGCTCGTAGGGCAGCTCCGAGCCTCCGGGCGTGCGCAGCACAGCCTCCAGGGGCGTCCGCGTCGGCGCGGCGAGCAGCTCCGGCCCCCAGCCCTCGGCGCCGGCCTGGACCGGGGCGAAGACCCGGAAGAACTGCCGGCCGGTCAGGCCCAGATCCGGCTGGGAGCAGAACTCCACCACGCCCTCGGCCGTCACCGTGAGCACCAGCTCCTGCATGGAGGCCACGAGCCGCTCCAGGAAGCCCTTGCGCCGGAGCGTCTCCGCCTCCACGTCCGAGAGGTCGCGCAGGTCCTCCACAAGGGCCAGCACGCCCGGTCCGGGGCCGTCCTGCACCCGGTGGGCCGAAAGGTAGAGCGCGCCGTCACGGGCCTTGCCCGCGGCGTCGCGGATGAGGAAAAAGTCGATTTTGCCGAAGCTCTGGCGCTCGTCCCCGGCCAGGAAGGCCGCGAACTCCGCCACGGTCTCCCGGGGCATGCGCTGGCCCAGCAGATCGGCCAGGGCGCGGCCCTTGGCCGGGCCGTCCAGGCCGAGGATCTCGCCGAGTCTGCGGTTGGACTCGGCCACCATCCCGGCCTGATCCAGGCGGGCCACGCCGATGGGAATCCGGTCGAAGGCCAGGGCCTTCTCCTCCAGCACGGCCTGGCGCGCGCAGTAGTGCTCGTAGCCCTGGGCGAAGAAGCGCAGGTACAGCGCGAGGTTCTCCAACTCGTCCGGGGCCAGGCCGGGGTCGCCCAGGCGCAGCTCGCCCAGGCGGCGGCCGGCGGAGGAAATCTCCAGCCCCGCGCGCCGGATGCGCCAGGGCAGCCGCCCGGCGCTGAAGCGGCCCTCGCTGCGCGCGAGGTCGCCCTCGGGCGTCAGGTGGAACAGGGCGAAATGCTCGCCGTGCGGCGACTTGAGCGCCAGGTCCCAGCTCTTCACGTCCCAGTTGAGCTTGATGTGCCTGCCCAGGATGCGCGCCACGCTCAGGAGCCCGCCCTCGGCCGTGAGCAGGTCCATGCACAGGAAGCAATAGCCCTGCATGACCTTGACCGAGTGGCGGTAATACGGCCGGTCCTGGTCGCCCTCGGCGATGCCCAGGGACTCCAGCATGGAGCGGAACTTCTCCAGGCACTGGCTGCGCAGGGCGTCCACCTCGCGCTCGGACAGGCCGAGCACGTTGCGCAGGAGCATCTCGAACTGGACCACGCTGATGGGCCCGCCGGCGTGGCCCAGCTCCATCTCCGACCACTGCGTGGCCAGGATCACCGCCTGGGTCAGCGGGTCCTGGTCCGCCAGGGCGTCCAGGGCGTGGTGACGGCGGATGGACTGGCACATGGCCGCCGGAATGCCCCAGCGGGTGAGCAGCATCTGCGAGAGCGCGCCGTGGTGCATGCCCCAGGCCTCGTGCTCCCGCTCCAGCTGGCCGGGAACGAGCACGGTGACGCGGTCGCGCTGTTCTGGATCAGGCAGCAGGTCCCTGGCCGCGCAGCGCAGGAACAGCAGGGACACGTCCTTCAGCAGGCAGCAGAGATAGGCCTGATCGGCCTGGCGCGGGCACAGCCGCGCGGCCAGCAGCTCCGCCGCGATGGACGACCAGACGATGAGCCGCCAGTCGGGATAGAAGTCGTACTCGCAGTCCGGGAAGGCCTGCTCCAGGTCCTTGTGCAGGGTCATGGCCACGGCGATCTTGAGCAGCTCGCGGCTGCCGAGCACGGACACCGCGCGGTGCAGGTCCGTGACCTGCTGGGGCAGGCCGTAGAAGGCCGAGTTCACGAGGTGCAGGACGGTGGTGGCCAGCGTCGGGTCCAGGCGGATGGTCTCGGCCATGACCGAGAAGTCGGGCTCGGGCTTGAGGGCCTCCCGCATGAGCCGGAGCATCACCGGAGACAGGGATATCTTCTGAAGCAGGTGGGGCGAATTGAGCAGCAGATTCTCGGGCATCGGGCCCCCGTCACTTGCGCCGGACGAGCACGTACTCCGCCGCCTGGGCCAGGACCTCGCGCTCCGGGCAGGCGGGCAGCTTCTCCAGTTCCTTGCGCGCGGCGGCCACGTAGCCGGCCGCGGCCTCGCGGGTGCGCTCGGCCAAGCCCTGTTCCCGCACTCTGGCGACTATGCCTCCGGCCTGTTCGCCGGTCAACCGCTTTTCCCGGAGATCGGCAAGGAGCGCGGCGGCTTCGGTCTGCGGCAGGGACTCCAGGAAGAGGATCAGCGGCAGCGTGATCTTGCCCTCGCGCAGGTCGCCGCCGGCGGGCTTGCCCAGTTCGTCGGCGGAGACGCTGTAGTCCAGGGCGTCGTCCACGAGCTGGAAGGCGATGCCGACGTTGAGCCCGAAGTCGCCGGCGATGTCCTCGCAGGCGCGGTCGCGGGTGGCCAGCGCGGCGCCGCAGCGGCAGGCCGTCTCGATGAGCCGGGCGGTCTTGCCGATGATGATGTCCATGTAGGCGTTGCGGTCCGGCGTGGGCCGCGCGGTGTGGGCCAGCTCCAGGATCTCGCCCTCGGCCGTGGACATGGTGCCGAAGGCCAGCAGCGCGTTGAGCCGGGGGATGTCGTACTCCGCGCCGAGCTTGTTGGCCCGGGCCAGGAGCACGTCGCCGGCGAGGATGGTCTCGGTGGTGCCGAAGGCCACGTGGGCCGAAACCTTGCCCCGGCGCGTCAGGGCGGCGTCGAGCACGTCGTCGTGCAGGAGCGTCGCCGTGTGGAGCATCTCCAGGGCGCAGGCGATGGGCAGGACGTCGTCGGCCGCGTGGCCGAGGGCCCGGGCGAAGAGGATGGTCAGCACCGGGCGGATGCGCTTGCCGCCGGAGAGCAGCACATGGCGCGCCACATCGCGCACCAGTCCGTCCAGGCTGTCCGCCTCGGCGGCCAGGAAGGCGTTGATGCCGGGAATCTCCCGATCGAAACAGGCGCGCAAGTCGTTCATGTCCGGTCCATCCGCAAGAGGTTATGGCGCATCCGCCGCAAACAGCCGCCGCACGGCCCCCCCCAGGGCGGCCAGGCCCCCGGGCAAATCCCAGGCGAGCGGCGGTCGCGAGCCCACGGCGTTGGACACCGCGCGAAGCTCCGCAAAGGGCAGCCCGGCCAGCCGGCAGCCATAGGCCAGGGCGAAGCCCTCCATGTTCTCCAGGTCCGCGCCCAGGCGCGCGCGCAAAGCCGCGGCCCGCTCGGCGTCGGCGCTGACGCCGCTGACGCTCAGGCTGGCGGCCGTCCGCCAGCCCGCCGCGGCCAGGCCCAGACGCTCCAGCTCCGCCGGGGCGTCCCAGCCCAGGCTGTCGAAAATCGCCTCCGCCCCGCGGCCCGCCAGGGCGAAGCCCAGGCCGCGCGCGTCCGCCGCGCAGGCCCCCGCGGCCAAAAGACCGTACTCCGGCCAAGTCTCGCGCTCCACCAGACGCACCGCGCCCAGCGGATGCTCCGCCAGATCGAAGCTGCCGGCCAGCCCCAGGTTCAGCACCCCGGCCGGCGCATGGCGCTCCAGCGCCCGGCCCAGGGCCAGGGCGGCGTTGAGCAGCCCCACGCCCGTAATCAGGGCCAGCACCGGCCGGCCGCAGGCCTCGGCCTCGAAAACCCCGCCCCGCTCCGCAGCATGCGTTCGGCCGAGGGCGGCGTCAAGCTCCAGGCGCGTCGCCGCGACGACCAGCAGCGGGCGCGGCGCCACGGCCGCCTACAGCCGCCAGAGGCGGAAGCCGGCCGCCCGCGTGGCCGCCGGGTCGAAAAAACCCTTCACGTCGATGAGCAGCGGCGCGCCGGGGTCCTTGAACCAGCCGCGCAGCTCCTCCAGCCCCAGGGACGCGTACTGCGCGTGGCTCACCGCCAGGATCAGCGCATCCAGGCCGCGCAGGGCGTCCAGCGGCGCAAGCGTGATGCCGTACTCGCGCTTGGCCTCGTCGTAGTCGGCCATGGGGTCGTGGACCACGGGCACGACGCCGTATTCCGAAAGCTCGCGCACCACATCGATGACGCGGGTGTTGCGCAAGTCCGGCACGTTCTCCTTGAAGGTGAAGCCGAGCACGCCCACGCGCGCGCCCTTGACCTTGAGGTCGGCGGCGATGAGCTTCTTCACGCAGGTTTCGGCGATGAACCGGCCCATGCCGTCGTTGATGGCGCGGCCGGCCAGGATGACCCGCGGGGCGAAGCCCAGGTCCTGGGCCTTGAAGGTCAGGTAGTAGGGGTCCACGCCGATGCAGTGGCCGCCCACCAGACCGGGCCGGAAGTGCAGGAAGTTCCACTTGGTCCCCGCGGCCTCCAGCACCTCCAGGGTGTCGATGCCCATGCGCTCGAAGATCATCGCCAGCTCGTTCATCAGCGCGATGTTCAGGTCGCGCTGGGTGTTCTCGATGACCTTGGCGGCCTCGGCGACCTTGATGGAGGAGGCCCGGTACACGCCGGCCGTGACCACCGCGCCGTAGACCCCGGCCAGGAGATCCGCGGTGGCCGCGTCCATGCCGGCCACGACCTTGACGATGGTGGCCAGCGTGTGCGCCCGGTCGCCGGGGTTGATGCGCTCCGGCGAGTAGCCGACGAAGAAGTCGCGGCCGCACTTCAGCCCGGAGCCCTGCTCCAGCAGGGGCACGCAGACCTCCTCGGTGAGGCCGGGGTACACGGTGGATTCGTAGACGACCACCGCGCCGGGCCTGAGGTTCGCGCCGACGGTGCGCGTGGCGCCCACCACGGGGCGCAGGTCCGGGCTGCGGTGCTCGTCGATGGGCGTGGGCACGGCCACGATGACCACCGAGGCCTCCTGCAGCCGGGCGGGCTCGCAGGTGTAGTCCACGCGCGCGCCGCGCAGGTCCTCGGGCAGGACCTCGCCGGTGCGGTCCGCGCCCGCGGCCAGCTCGTCCACGCGCTTTCTGGCGATGTCGAAGCCGATGACCGGAAAATGCTTCGACAGGGCCACGGCCAGCGGAAGCCCAACGTAGCCCAGGCCAACCACCGCGATCTTGGCGCGCCCGGCGCGCAGTTCCTCAAGGCTTGTCATGTGCTTGCACAACCCCGTGCTCTTTGGCGGCGCGGCCCGGCGGCCCCCGCTGTGGACAACCCGCGACGCGGCGGGTAAAAGCGCCCTATGCACTTCGACTGGACGCTCTTCTTCCTGGCCCTCGGCCTGGCCTTTCTCATCGAGGGCCTGCCCTATTTCATCTTCGCCGAGCGCATGCCGCAGCTGCTGCTCACCCTGGCCGGCCGGCCGCCGCGCGCCCTCAGGGCGCTGGGCCTCTCGGCCATAATCCTCGGCGTTCTGCTCATGTTCCTGGGCCGCTCCTTCGCCTAGGCAGCCCGGCCTCCAGGCGCTCCTCCGGATCGTCCTCCGGGCCCTTGCCCGGGTCCTCCGGCGTGAAGCAGCGCAAAAGATCGCCGGCCTCGTCCCGCGCGGCCGCAAAGCCCGGCGCGCCTTCCTTTTCCGCCACATGCAGGTACACGATGCCGGAGAGCATGGCAACGTGAAACACGCGCGCATAGCCCGCGTCCAGCAGCTCGTGCGCCAGCCGCCGCTCGTCCGGGAACTCGCGGATGGTCTCCGCCAGGTAGCGGTAGGCCAAGCGGTCGCCGGAGACCAGGCGGCCCAGGGTCGGCAGCACGCGGTTCAGGTAGAAGTTGTACAGCCCGCCCCAGAGTCTGCGCCGGCCGGTGCCGAACTCCAGGATGCAGAAGCGGCCGCCGGGCTTGAGCACGCGCAGGACCTCGCGGTGCGCGGCCATGCGCGGCCGGATGTTGCGGATGCCGAAGGCGATGGTGGCCGCGTCACAGGACGCGTCCGGCAGGGGCAGACGGCGGCCGTCGCCCTGGACCGGCAGGATGCGCTCCTCAAGGCCGTCCCTGGCCAGCTTGGGCAGGCCGCGCTCCAGCATGGGCCGGGCGAAGTCCACAGCGGCCACGCGCACGGCCGGGTACATGCGGCACAGGGCGCGGGACACGTCGAGGGTGCCGGCGGCGAGGTCCAGAACCACGCCGCCACTGCCCGGCCGGGCCACGCGGGCCAGCCGCCAGCGCCAGTACACGTCCATGCCCAGGCTCAGGGCGTGGTTGAGCAGGTCGTACCAGCGGGCGATACGGCCGAACATGGCCGCAACCTGGCGGCCGTGCAGCACATCGGGCTGGCACTGCTCCGGGGACGGGGAACGCCGCATCCGCTATTCGTCCTTCGGGGCCTTCTTTTTCGCGGGCTTGGCGGCCTTCACCGGCTCGCACACGTCCGCGCCGTCCACGGTGGAAAGGACCTCGCAATAGATTTCCGCGAAGTGCTCGGCGAAGTTGGCCGGGGAGATGCGGCCGACCTCGATGAACTTGACCACGATTTCCTTGGCGACCTGCAGCGCCTGCTTCTCCACAGAATCCATGCACACTCCCCGTTTGCGGGTGCGCCCCACGGTTCATGCGTGAAAAACCCGCCCGGTGGGAAATGGCCGTGACCGCACCATGCGGGGGACCCCGGGCGGGAAAGGGAAAGAAACCGGCTAAGCCCCTCCCCCTTTGTTTGTTGGGCTTTCCCTAGCACGCCGGCGGCCATTCGTCGAGCGCGGCGGGAGCGGGAAATCCGCCCGGCGCTGCGCTTTTCCCCGCCCTTGCCTCGCCGCCGGGGCCGGGCTATATGGGGCGGGTCGCGCCCGGCGCGGCGATCCCGACCCGCAACGGTGGAGCCATGGCCGAAAAAATCCTTATCGTTGAAGGGGCGCACAACCCCCTGGGCAAGACCCGCGAGGCGCTGGCCGCGCGTTTCGACTGCACCTTCGCCGTGGGCGTGGAGGAAGGCGCGCAAGCCGCGCGCGAGGGCGGCCCCTTCGCCGTCATCGTGGCCGACTACAAGCAGCCCAAGAAAGACGGCGCGAGCTTTCTGGCGCGCATGCGCGAGCTGCACCCGAAGACCGTGCGGCTGCTCCTGACCGTCTACGCCGAGCTGGACGCCGGCCTGGCCGCCCAGTCCGACAACCTGATCTTCCGCTTCGTCATGAAGCCCCTGTCCCCGGACATGCTGGCCCGGCACCTGGAGGCGGCCCTGGCGCAATACCGCCTGGAGAACGCCGAAGCGGCCTTCGTGCAGGACACCCTGCGCGGCGCGGTGCAGGCCCTGACGGAAGTCCTGAACCTGGCCAACCCGGCGGCCTTCGGCCGCTCCATGCGCATCCGCGGCCTGGTCCAGCGCCTGTCCAAGGCGGCGGACATCCCCCGCCTCTGGGAAGTGGACATGGCGGCCATGCTCTCGCACGTGGGCTGCGTCTCGCTGCCGGCCGCCATCCTGGACAAGCTCACGCGCGGGCGCGACCTCGACCCTGCGGAGCGCCGGCTCTTCGAGAGCCACCCGACCCTGGGCGCGGCGCTTCTGGCGAACATCCCGCGCATGGAGCCCGTGGCGCAGATCATCGGGGCGCAGCTCAAGCCCCTGGCCGACAACCCGCCCCTCGGCGCGCAGGCCCTCCGGGTGGCGCTGGACTACGACCTGCTGGCCAACAAGGGCCTGACCTCGGGCGCGATCTTCAGCCGCATGCGCGGCACGCGGGGCATCTACGCCACGCAGCTCCTGGACGCGCTGGAGAGCGTCATCCCGCCGGACGAGGGCTACGTGCGCCGCCGGGTGAACATCCGCGAACTCAAGGAGAACATGCAGCTCGACGAGGACATCGTCTCCGTGGACGGCATGCTGCTCCTGGCCAAGGGTTCGGAACTCAACGAAACCAACATCTACCGGCTCATCGAGACCAAGCAGTCCTTCGACATCGTCGAACCGGTGGCCGTGCTCATCCCCACGCACGCGGCATGACGCGCGGCATGAAAAAAGGGCCGCCCCGAAGGACGGCCCTTTCGGCGTGCGAATGCGGGGGCGCTATTCCTCGCGCATGGAGGCGGCCAGGGCGGCGATCTCCTCGCGGATGACGCGCGCGGCCTCGCGCGGGACGGCGCGGGCGATCTCGGTATGCACCTCGCGGTCGATCTGGGCCTGGCGGTCCTCGACGATGGCCAGGCGCTCCTTGACCGCGGTGGCGTCCTTCTGGCGATCCTCGACGCTGTTCAGGCGATCCTTCAACTCCGAGACGTCCTTGCCGGCCTCCTCGGCCGCCTGGGCGCGGACGCGCAGGGTCTCCTCCAACTGGGCGCGCAGATCGCTCAAATCGCCGCGGAGCATGGCGGCCTCGCTCTGGGAGGCCTTGAGCTCGGACTGGAGCTCGCCCATCGCGCGGTCCTTCTCGGCCAGGCTGCCCTCCAGGCGCATGATGGCCACGCCGCCGCCCGCCACCTGGGTGGTGAGGTCGGCGAAGCGCTCCTTCAGCTCGGCCAGCATGCGGTTGGCCTGCTCCAGCTGCTCGCGCAGGGCGGCGTCGGCGGTCGCTTCGGGCGCGGCCTCCGGCGCGGCGGCCATGGCGGCCAGCGCGGCGTCGGCCAGGGGCAGCACCGGCGCGGCCGGGGCGGGTTCAACGACCGGAGCCGCCGGAACGGCCTCGGGCTGAATAGCCTCGGGCACGACCTCGGGCTGCGCGGCTTCGGGCGCGACGGGCACGGGTTCGGGTTCAATGACCTCGGCGGCTGCAACGGCAACGGCGGCGACCGGTGCGGCCTCCGCCACGGGCTCGGCTGGCGTCGGCTCAACGCCGGCGGCGGCCTCCACCGGGGCGGGCGCGGCGGGCGCGGGCGCGGCGGGGGCGTCCGGGATCGCGTCGAGCAGGGCCGCGGCGTCGAGAGAGGGCTCCGGCTCCGCTTCCGGAACGTCCGCCAGGGCGGACTCCGCGGGCGCGGCCTCGGCCAGGCCGGTCATGTCCAGATCGCCGGCGTCGAGGATCGACTCCGCCTCGGCTTCGGCGGCGACAGGGGTCTCCTCGGCCAGATCGCTCAGGGAAAGATTGAGTTCGCCGCCCAGATCCGCCTGGTCCTCATCGGCGACGAGGTCGCGGCCGGGCTCGGGGTCGGACAGGTCGGGCAGCGTCAGGTCGAGGCCGCCCAGGTCCAGGGGCTCGGCCTCGGGAGCGGCGGGCGCGGCTTCCGGCGCGGCGGCGGCCGGTGCGGCCTCCTCCACCAGATCGCCCAGGGACAGCTCCAGCAGGTCCTCCTCGCCGGCCCCGGCCTGAACGGGCTCGGCTTGGGGCGCGGCGGCCTTTTGGGCCGCGGGCACGTCGATGGCTTCGAGCAGCTCGGACATGTCCGTGCTGTCGAGGGGGATCTCCGCCTGATCGGGCTCGGGGGCCGGCGCGGGCTTCTGCGGCTCGCCCAGGCCGGCGATGAGATCGTCCAGGCCGCCGGCGTCGATGCCGCCGTCCTTGCCGCCGGGCGTCTCGTCGGGCGGGGTGATGTCCAGCGCGCCCTCGGCGGCGAAGTCGCCCAGGTCGAGGATGTCCTCCTCGGCGGCCGGCGCGGCGGCGGAAGGTTCGGAAGCGGCCTGGGCGTCGTCCACCAGGTCGTCCAGAAGCAGGATGTCCTCGTCGGCGGCGGGACCGCCGACGGGCGGCGCGGAGGCGGGCTTTTCGTCGGATGAGGCCAGCTCGTCGGCGAAGAGGGCCTCCAACTCCTTTTCGAAGTCGCTCTCCGCGGCTGCGGCCTTGGACTTGCCGCTGGCGGGCTTCACGTCCAGGTCTCCGAGGTCGAGGATGTCATCCTGTGCAGATGAGGGAGTCGGCGGCATGGTCTTCTCCTCCGGAAGGAGATTAACGAGGCGGGAGGCTTAAAAAAAGGGGGCCGCTCGCGCAGGCCCCCTTGATGCGCATGCGTCCTGCTAGGCCTTCGGATGGCACTTGTCGCAGGCGGTGGGGGCGTTGGGCTTCTCGGCCTTCTTGGCCTTGTGGCAGCCAACGCAGGACTTGGCGTTGTTGCCGTGGAAGGCGGCGTAGAAGGAATCCTTGCCCTGCTTGGCGGTCACGTTGTCGTGGCAGCCCTTGGAGTCGCACTTGGCGTACTCGTTGTTGCCGACCTTCTTGTGGTGGCAATCGGGGCACTTCAGCTCAGCGTGCTTCTTGTGCGGGAACTTCACCAGGCCCTTGGTCATCTTCATGCCGGCGGGGGCCTTGAAGGTGATGTCGGCGTCCGGGGCCTTCTTGGCCGGCGCGGCGTACAGGGGCAGCGCCAGGGCGCAGGCCAGAACGGCGACGACCAGGCTCATAAAGATAGAACGTTTCATGCTCCTCAATCCTCCTTCTACACGTGCGAAAAACTCCACTCTTCCTCTGCCTAAAGGAAGCAGCCCCCAGTGTACCCAAGGGACCATTCCGAGACGAACAGCCGGATAATTACCTCCAAACGGCGCTTCCTGGCAAGGGAGGCCGCACACTTTTCCGGGATTTTTTTCACGATTCCGGCCCGTCCGAAAGGCCGTACTTGCCGGCGTAGCCGCGCGGCGTGAGCAGCCGCCCGCCGGCCAGACGCGTGGACGAATTGCCCACGATGAGCAGGCTCTGCATGTCCACGGCCTCCACGTCCAGCTCGGCCAGCGGCGCGGCCAGGACCTCCTGCCCGGGCCGGAAGGCCCGCTTGACCAGGCCCACCGGCGTGCGTCCGCCGCGATAGCCGCCGATGATCGCCAGGGCCCGCGGCAGCTGGTCCTTGCGCCGGCCGGAGCGCGGGTTGTACAGGGCGATGACGAAGTCCGCCGCCGCGGCCGCCGCCAGACGGCGCTCGATGAGCGCCCAGGGCGTGAGCAGATCGGACAGGCTGATCACGGCGAAGTCGTGCATCAGCGGCGCGCCCAGCAGCGCCGCCGCCGCGCACACCGCCGGAATGCCCGGCACGACCTCCAGCTCCACCTCGTCCAGCAGCCCGCGCGCCTCCAGAAGCTCCAGCACCAGCCCGGACATGGCGTACACGCCGGGATCGCCGCTACAGACCATGGCCGTCTCCACGCCGGACAGGGCCAGATCCACGGCGGCCGCGCAGCGCTCCACCTCGGCGCGCATGCCCGTGGCGATGACGCGCCGGCCCTCCAGCATGGCCGGACCGAGGAGTTTGACATAGCCCGTGTAGCCCACCACGGCGGCGGCGCGCTCGATGGCCGCGACGGCCAGCGGCGGCAGCAGCCCCGCGTCTCCGGGCCCCAGGCCCACCACGGTTATCCGTCCTTTCACACGCCTTCTCCTTCGGCCGCGGGCCGCAGCGCCACGGCGCAGGTCGCGCGGTCGGTCTTGGCCTTGCCCGCGATGAGCGGACCGCCGGCCGCAAGCAGAAGCGCCGCGGCCTCGCAGACGCTGCCGGAGCCCACGCGCCGGCGCACCGTCTCGGACTGCCCGGCCGCCTCCACGGCGGCCAGCGCCTCCGACTTGAAGAATACAACTTCCGCGCCAAGAGCCGCCATGGCCTCGCAAATGCCCGTGTCATCCCGCTTCAGGTCGATGCTGCCCACGGCCGCGAGGCTCTGTTCGGCCAGGCCCTCCTGCGCAAACACCGTGCGCACGTGCGCAAGGATTTCACTCGCCGCCACGCCCCTGCGACTGCCCAGGCCGAGGCACAGGCAGCGCGGATAGACCCGGACGGTCTGCGGAAAATCGCCGCCCGCGCGCCAGTCGCACCAGACGCCGGGCGCGCCGGCGTCCCAGGCCTCCGGCGCGATGGCGACCAGCAGCCCGCCGGCGTCGTCACCGCCGAACAGCCGGCCCTCGGGATCGCGCACCTGCACGCGACGGCCCTCCAGGAGCGCCGCGCTCACCGCCTTGGCCGCCGGGAGGTTGGCCACGGTCATGCCCTTCTCGGCCGCGAGGCCGTCCACCGAGGGCAGGCCCGCGGCGTCGGTGCCGGTGGTGATCACCGCCTGCGCGCCGGTGAGGCCGGCCAGCTCGCGCGCAAGCGCGTTGGCCCGGCCCAGGTGGCCGGAGAGCAGGCTCACGGCGAAACGCGCCCGCTGGTCCAGCACGGCCACGGCCGGATCGGCGGCCTTGCCGCGCAAAAACGGCGCGCAGGCGCGCACGGCGATGCCCGCGGCCCCGATGAACACGTGGCGCGGATAGACGTGGAAGGTTCCGGCCAGCAGGGCGTAGATGCTTGCGAAGGGGGTCACGGAGGGGTCGCCGGCGGCCAGGCGCTCCGGCGCATAGACGCGCGCGACGAGCCGGGGCTGGAGCCGGCGCGCCAGCTCCAGCCCCGCCGCGCTGAAGGCGTAGACCGCCGTTGCCGCTCCGCCCGCAGGTTCGTTCACGGCCGGTCCGCCCAGACGATGAACACCGGGTTCTGCGCGCGCAGGCGCAAATCGCCGGCCAGGCGGTCGGTGGTGCTGGCCTGGAGCTGGGAGATGCCGTAGGGCCAGTTCTGGGCCTGAAAATACTCCTTCACGCGCATGAGCGTGTCCAGCAGGATGGCGTGGATGACGATCTTGCCGCCGGGCTTGAGGCGCTTGGACGCGTAGGCCAGGGAGCGGATGTCGTGGCCCAGGCCGCCGCCGAAGAAGATGCGGTCCGGGTCCGGCAGGCCGGCCAGCGCGTCGGGCATCTCGCCCTGCACCGTGTCCACCAGCCAGGCCCCGATGCGCCGCACGTTCTCGCGGATCATGGCCGCGCGCCGCGGCTCGCGCTCCACGGCGTAGACCTGCCCCTCATGGGCCAGGTGCGAGGCCTCGATGGCCACCGAGCCGCAGCCCGCGCCCAGGTCCCAGACCACGGAGTCGGGCATGACGCCGAGCATGGCCAGCCCCGTGGCGCGCACGGCCAGCTTGGTGATCAGCCCCTTCTCGTGGAAGTAGTAGTGGTCCGGGATGCCCAGCTGGAGCGGAATTTCCGGGGGCGCGGTGCGCTCCACCACCACGAGGTTCAGGTCCGAGAAGGGCAGGTCCCAGGTTTCCTCCAGCCGCAGGCGGCGGGCCATCTCCCCCGGTCCGCCGAGGTTCTCCAGCACGAGGAGCTGGGCGTCCACGACCCCGCGCTCCAGGAGGGCCCGGGCGATGGCGCCGGGGGAATTCTCCGGGTCGGTGAACACGGCGATGCGCTCGAACCGCGCCAGGGCGGCGAAGAGCGGCGCATAGTCCTTGCGGCCGTGCAGCGAGACCACGCGCACGTCGTGCCAGGGCAGGCCCACGCGCGCGGCGGCCATCTGCAGGGTGCAGAGATTGGGGTGGACGACCACGCGCTCCACGCCGAGGCGCTCGATGAGCCGCTTGCCCAGACCGAAGAACAGCGGGTCGCCGTCGGCCAGCACGACCACGCGGCGGCCTTCGGCCTGCTCGCGGGCCAGGTCGTCCAGGATGGGGGCCAGGGGGCCGGCCACCGCGATGCTGCGTTCGGGCTGGCAGTAGCGCGGGGCGGCCTCCAGCAGCCGGCGGCCGGCCGCGACGACCTGGGCGGCCTTGAGCACCGCGTCCACGCCCGAGGGGGGCGTGAGCGCGCCGGGCCGGAGCCCGACCACATGCACCGGGTTTTCGCATTTCTCGAACATCGGGTCCTCTTATCGTGAACTTTCGTCAGGGTGAAGAGGGCGCGCAGGGGAAAACAGCGCCGGGTCGAGGGGATCGGCGTAGAGCAGGGAGCCGTCCGCGTCGAAGGCCACGTAGCGCACGTCCAGGGCCGCGCCGCAGTGCGCCCGCGCGGCCTGCCGGGCGCGTTCCGCGAGAAGCGCGGCGAGGCGGCCGCGCACGTCCGGCGGCAGCAGCGCGAAGGCCTGGGCCGCCGTGGAGCAGCCGGCCACGGCCCGCACAGCCTCGTCCGCCGCGCCGGCGCGGCCCGCGGCTTCGGCCAGCAGGGCGAAGTCCAGGGCGGTCTCGCGGGCGTGGGTGTTGGCCAAGCCCTGGGCCTGCTTGGCCAGCTTGCCGGGGAACACGGCCCAGACCGCGGCATTGAAGCCGCGCGCGGCCGCGGCCCCCAAGGCGTGGGCGTAGAAGTCCGCGGCCTGGATCAGGCAAAGGTCCGGCGCGTCGGGACGGTATTGCTGGAACAGCCGCTCGCTGCGGCGGCCGGTGGTCAGCACGGCGGCGGCGAAGCCGGCCGCGCGGGCCACGTCCAGCCCGGCGTCGATGCACGCGGCCCAGGCGGCGTGGCTGTAGGGCCGGACGATGCCGCCCGTGCCGAGGATGGAGATGCCGCCGACGATGCCCAGGCGGGGGTTGAGGGTGTGCTTGGCGCGCTCCTCGCCCTCCGGCGCCTCGATGACCACGAGGACCACGCCGGTGAAGCCCTCGGGCAGGACCTCGCGCACGGCTGCGCGGATCTGGCCCTCCGGGCCGGGATTGATGGCCGCCTGCCCCACGGCCACGGGCAGGCCGGGCAGGGTCACGCGGCCCACGCCCCGGCCGCCGCCGATGAGCACGTGGGGCCCCACGCCGGAAAATGCCGGGTCCAGCGTCACCAGCGCCTCGATGCGCGCGCCGTGGGTGGCGTCCGGATCGTCCCCGCCGTCCTTGATCACCGCCGCGCGCACGGAAAGGTCCTCGGCCGCGACATCCGCCACGGGGATGGTCAGCCGGCCCGCGTGGGGCTCGGGCAGCGGCACGTCCACGGTCGCCGGGGCCGTTCCCGTGAGCGCGAACAGCGTGGCCGCCCGCGCGGCGGCCGCGGCAGCGGTTCCGGTGGTGAAGCCCTCGCGCAACTTCTTGACATCCTTGACGCTCATGCGTTCGTCCTTGGTCCGAGCCGCTCTGGCCCGGCGCTGATGCGCGCGCCGGCGGCGCGGGCGATGTTTTTCAGCATGGCCCGGAACAGCAGGCCGTGGGCTGGGAACAGGGCCGCCCAGTAGGCCAGGCCCCACAGTCCGCGCGGCCGGAAGCTCGCCAGAATCGTCAGGCGCGTGCCGCCCTCCCCTGCGTCGCCGAAGGGCTCCAGCCGGAACTCCAGGGTGGCCGTGCCCGGGGCCTTCATCTCCGCCAGGAGCGCCAGCCGTCGCGCGGGCGCGATGTCGAGCACGCGCCAGAAATCCAGGGCGTCGCCCACGCCGAGATGCTCCCGGTCGCGGCGGCCGCGCATGTGCCCCGGCCCGCCGAGGATCTTGTCCAACAGACCGCGCAGCCGCCAGAGCGCGTCCCCGGCGTACCAGCCGGTGCTCCCGCCGATGCGCTCCACGGCTCCCCACACGGTGGCCGGCGGGACGTCGAGGCTGGCCGCGTAGCCGGCCGTGAACAACGCGCCCCCGGCATAGGGCGCGTCGCCCGGCGCGGTCCACTCCGCCGGACAGGAGGCCCATTCCAAGGCGCAGCCGCCGCCGGCGTCGTGGCAGCAGGAGGCCACCTGGCCCGTCCGCGTCTCGGACAGGGCCGCGGCGATGGCCGACTCGCAGCTGTGCAGGCGCTGCGGCACCAGGGTCGCGATGCGCCGGTCGCGGCAGATCACCTCGTTGCGCAGGCCGTCGATGAGCGGCCGGATGAGGCGCAAGGGCACCGGGGTCACGAGGTTGACCCACAGGGCGCTCAGCCCCGGCGTGAGCAGCGGGACCGGAATCACGAGGGGCGCGCGGATGCCGGCCGCCCGCGCGTAGGCCCGGAAAAGCTCGGCGTAGGTCACCACGTCCGCTCCGCCGATGTCCAGCGTCAGCCCGGCGGTGGCCGGATTCTCCAGGCAGCCCACGAGATAGCCGAGGACGTTGCTGATGGCGATGGGCTGGCAGCGCGTGTGCACCCAGCGCGGCGCGATCATCAGCGGCAGGCGCTCCACGAGGTGGCGGACGATCTCGAAGGAGGCGCTGCCCGAGCCGAGGATCACCGCGGCCCGCAGGAAGGTCACGGGCACCGGGCCGGCGGCCAGGAGGCGGCCCACCTCGGCGCGGGAGCGCAGGTGCTCGGAAAGGTTCGGCGCGTCGTCGCCCAGGCCGCCGAGGTAGATGATGCGGCCGACCCCGGCCTCTGCCGCGGCCTGGGCCATGTTCGCGGCGGCGCTGCGATCGGCGCGGGCGAAGTCCCCGCCCGCGCCCATGGAGTGCACGAGGTAGAAGGCCGCGGAGCAGCCGCGCATGGCCGCGGCGAGGCTCGCGCCGTCGGCGACGTCGGCCGCGTGGATGCGCAGGTTCGGATGCGCGCCCCAGGGCCGCGCGGCCAGCTTGCGCGGGCTGCGCACGCCGGCGTGGACCACGTAGCCGCGCGCGAGCAGCAACGGCGCGAGCCGCCCGCCCACGTAGCCCGTGGCCCCGGCGACAAAGACCTCCGCAGCCACGGCCTAGTCCCTCTCCACGCGCTTCCAGCCGAGCCGCGTCAGACAGTCGGCCATGGCCCTGTCGTGGGCCTCGCCGGCGGGCTCGGCGCCGATCTTCCCCTCGCAGAACTTGGAGTCCGACTCGAAGAGCTGGTCCTCCTTGCGCGGGTTGGCCACCATCGGATGCGTCCAGTCCTTGCTCTTGGGCAGGCTCAGGCAGCCTTCGAGGAGCAGCAGGCAGAGCAGGACGGGCAGAAGTCTCAGGCGCATGGGTCCTCCGGTGCGGTTCAGGGCAGATCGAGTTCGGCGGCCGGGGCTACGCGGGCGAACACCGCGCCCAGGGCGGCGAGGTAGGCGGCCTGCACGTCGGCCGCGGCCACGCTGCGGCCGTTCCAGGGCAGGTCCAGGGTGGCGCAAGCGTCGGCGGCCAGGCGGCAGTCGAAGCCCAGGTCGAAGGCCGCGCGCACGCTGGTGTCCACGCACATGTGGGTCATCATGCCGCAGAAGGTCAGCCGGGCCGCGCCCAGCCCGCGCAGCAGCTCCGCAAGCCCGGTGTCGCGGAAGGCGTTGGGGAAGAACTTGCGCACCACCGGCTCGCCCGCGGCCGGAGCCACGCAGGGGTGGATCTCCGCTCCCGGCGTGCCGGGCAGGAAGAAGGCCGCGGCCGGCTGCACGGACTCGTGGCGCACGTGGACCACCGGGAGCCCGGCGGCCCGGAAGCGCTCCAGCAGCCCCGCCGCGGCTCGGCCGGCGGCCTCGGCACCGACGAGCGTCATGCGGCCGCCGGGGAAGTAGTCGTTCTGGATGTCGATGAGCACGAGCGCGTGGTTCATGGGCACCTCTCGACGTTTTTTTTGCGTTTGGGCGCGGGCGCTATGGCCGCGTCTGCACTGCCCTAGCAGAATCCCGGCCCTGCGCCAAGCCGCCGCCGTGAGCCCGGATGGCCCTTGCCGCGGGGTTCATCCGGCCCACGGATCTTTCGAGCGCAATTGCTCCGGCCATATATTGACATTGAACTTCAATTTCATTTAAAAGGAACCCGCCATGCAGGAACTCCTCGACACCCCCTTCCCTCAACAGCCCGCCGCGGGGACCGGTTCGGCCGCCGCGGCGGGCCCTGCCCCAAAGGAGGGCGCGCCATGCAACCGTTCACCCGCAACATCTGGGAGGCCGCCGACTACCACTGCCCCATCGTGGGGACCTGCCTGTCCACGCTGGAGCTGCGCCGCCTGGCGTCCCGCCTGAACCTCATCCTCCAGCCGGACGCCGGCGACTTCGAACTCCACGGCTGCTTCGTCACCCTGACCAAACACCCCGAGCGGCCGGCCCGCGTGGTCCAGAAATACCTGGACCGCAAGTTCAAGCGCCAGATGCGGCGCTTCGCCCGCGCCGCGGACGACGAGGCGCTCTGGGGCCTCTGGGCCGAGATGGCAGACGCCGGCGACATTCCCGGCGCGTTCTGGTCGCTCATGCGCCATGGTTGCGCCAGCGACAGGCTCCTCGCCCAGGTCTACGGCGAGGTGCACATGCTCTCGCACCTGGTGGGGGCCAGCACCCGCGCCGACCTGCGCCGCCTTTCCGAGGCCCAGGCCCGCGTGGCCCAGCTTTCCGAGGCCCTGGCCGAGCGCAAGACCGCCCTGCGCGAGGCCGTGGGCGTGTGGAAGCGCCGCGCGGCGGACCTGGACCGCCAGCTCGCCGCCGAGCGCAGCCGCCGCGAGACGGCCGAACGCGAGCGCCTGTCCCTGCGCGAACTCATCGAGACCCGCGCCGTGGCCGGGCTGGAGCGCGACCGGCAGGCCCTGGCGACGCAGCTGGAGGACGCGCTGGACCGCGTCCGGCAATACGCGGCCGACCACCGCCGCCAGGCCGCGATCATCGAGGACGCCTACCGCGAGGAATCGGCCCTGCGCGCGCAGCTCGCCGAGCGCGACGCGGAGGTGGCGGCCCTGGAGGCCGCGCTGCTCCAGGGCTTCGAGGCCGCGACGCCCTGCGGCGGGGCCTGCGACGATCCGTCGCGCTGCCCCTGCCCGCACCTGCGCGGCAAGTGCGTGCTCTACGTGGGCGGGCGCAGCGGGCTCAAGCCCCACTACCGCCTGCTGGGCGAACGCTTCGGCTGCCAGGTGCTGCACCACGACGGCGGCCTGGAGCAGTCCGCGCAGCGCCTGCAGCAGCTCCTGAGCCGCGCCGACGCCGTGGTCTGCCCGGTGGACTGCGTGAGCCACGAGGCCTGCGCCCTGGTCAAGCGCCTGTGCCGGAACAGCATGAAGCCGGTGCGCTTCGCGCGGTCCTCCGGGCTCTCCAGCCTGGCCTCGGCCCTCAGCGACCTCGATCGCGTCTGCCAGTAGCCCCGCCGGGGGGCTCCGGGGGGCCGGCGCCGATGCGCGGCAGCTCGTCCCAACACGTGGTGTAGCGCGGCGAGCGCCGCAGCTGGCGCATGTGCCAGGGCCGGTCGCGGCCGGCCTCCAGGGCGAAACGCAGGATGTTCCGGCCATAGCGCCGGTGCGCCGTGTCCAGGGCGGCCATGAGCCGCCGCCGCCGTTCGCGCTCCTCAGGCGGCAGGTCCAGCAGCGAGGCCTGCCTTCCGGAGGACTGGGCGAGGTCCAGGAGCAGCACCCCGGCCCGCTGGTAGCCGAAGCCCTCGCGGTAGGCCCCGTCCAGGCCGCGCAGGGCCGCCTGGATGATCTCCGGGGTGAAGTCCGTGGCCGCGGGCAGCACGATGGTGGCCTGGCCCTGGTGCTGCGGCAGGTTCTCGCGGTGGCGCGGCGTGTGGATGAACACCTGCACCGCCCCGGCGCACTGGCCCTCGCGCCGGAGCTTTTCCGCCGCGCGGGAGGCAAAGGCGCACACGGCCTCGCGCAGGTGGTCCTTGCGCTCCACGAGCTGGGCGAAGGAGCGCGAACAGAGCACGGACTTGCGCGCGGCCGGGGCGCTGGCGAGCGGCAGGCAGCTGACGCCCTTGAGCTCCAGCTGCGTCTGGAGGCCGACCACGGTCATCTCGCGGCGCACCCAGTCCGCCGGCAGCCGGACGAAATCCAGGGCCGTGCGCACCCCGCGCGCCAGCAGCCGCTTGGTCAGCCGGCGGCCGACGCCCCAGACGTCGCCCACCTCCGTGTCCCGCAGGGCCCCTTCCGGGTCGGCGAAGGTCTCCAGGTTGAACACGCCGCCGGCCGCGGGGTCCTTCTTGGCCCGGCGGTTGGCCAGCTTGGCCAGGGTGCGCGTCCGCGCCAGCCCCAGGGACGCCGGGATGCCCGTGTGGAGCAGGACGCGCTCGCGGATGGCGCGGCAGAGCCCCTCGGGGTCGCGCACGCCGGAGAGGTCCACGAAGGCCTCGTCGATGGAATAGACCTCCACGCCCGGGGCCATGTCCGCCAGCGTGCCCATGACCCGCGCCGAGAGGTCGCCGTAGAGCGGGAAGTTGGCGGAGAACACGGCCACGCCCTGCCGCCGGAACACGTGCTCCCACTGGAAGGCCGGCGCGCCCATGGGGATGCCCAGGGCCTTGGCCTCGTTGGACCGGGCGATGACGCAGCCGTCGTTGTTGGACAGCACGACCACCGGCCGGCCCTTGAGTTCGGGCCGGAACAGCCGTTCGCAGTTGGCGTAGAAGTTGTTGCAGTCGAGCAGGCCGAACAGGGCCATACGGGCCTAGACCTTGTGGATCACGTGGGTGACCACGCCCCAGATTTCGAAGTCCTCGCGCGCGGTGACGTCGAAGCTCGGGTAGTCCGGATTGGCGGCCACCAGGAACAGGCGCTCGCCGCGGCGGTCCAGGCGCTTGACCGTCAGCTCGCCGCCGAGGGCCGCGATGACGACCTTGCCGGCGCGCGGCTCCACGGCGCGGTCGACCACGAGGAGGTCGCCGTCGTGGATGCCCGCGCCCTTCATGGAGTCGCCCACGGCGCGCACGAAGAAGGTCGCGGCCGGGTGCTGCACGAGGTGCTCGTTCAGGTCCAGGCGCTTGTCGATGAAGTCGTCGGCCGGCGAGGGAAAGCCCGCCTGCACCCCCGAAAGATACAGGGGCAGGGTGAGTTTGGGCGCGGTGTCCGGGTCCGCCACGCCGAGGATTTGCAGGCCGCTGGTGCGCTTGAGCATGGGCGGCAGGCTAGGCGAGAGGAGGCGGCGGGTCAAGGCCGCAAAAAGGCCCCCGGACGCCTGCGCGCGGGGGCCGAGCGTTTGAACGGCCTGTGGATTACTCGCCCAGGTAGGCCTTGCGGATGGCCGGATTGGCCAGCAGCGCGGCCGCGTCGTCCTCCATGACCACGTAGCCGGTCTCCAGCACGTAGCCCCGGCTGGAGGACTTGAGCGCCAGGTTGGCGTTCTGCTCCACGAGCACCACGGTCACGCCGTCGGTCTCGTTGATCTCCTGGATGATGTGGAAAATCTGCTCCACGATGAGCGGAGCCAGGCCGAGAGACGGCTCGTCGAGCAGGAGCAGCTTGGGCCGGCTCATGAGCGCGCGGCCCATGGCCAGCATCTGCTGCTCCCCGCCGGAGAGGGTGCCGCCCTGCTGCCTGCGGCGCTCCAGGAGGATCGGGAAGAGCTGGAACACGCGGTTCTTGTCCCGGTCGATGGCCCCCTGGTCCTTGCGGAAGAAGGCCCCCATGTCCAGGTTCTCCTCCACGGTGAGCCGGGGGAAGATGCGCCGGCCCTCGGGCACCTGGCACAGGCCGCGCGCCGGCAGATGGTTGGCCGGCAGGCCGTCGATGCGCTTGCCGTCGTACCAGATCTCCCCGCCCGCGAGCGGGAGCACGCCGCAGATGCTCATGAGCGTGGTGCTCTTGCCCGCGCCGTTGGCCCCGATGATGCTCACCACCTCGCCGGGCATCACGCGCAGCGAAATGTCCTTGATGGCCTTGATGCGGCCATAGGACGCGGAGACGTGCCGGAGCTCCAGGATGGGCGCGCTCATTCGCGTTCCTCGCTGCGCGTGCCCATGCGGCTCGCCGGCCAGAGGCCCCGGGGCCGGAAGATCATCATCCCGGCCATGACCCCGCCGAACACGAACATGCGGTAGAGCTCGAAGCCGCGGAAGATTTCCGGCAGGGCGATGAGCGCCAGCGCGCCCAGGATCACGCCGGGGATGGAGCCCATGCCGCCCAGGACGACCATCGAGAGCACCATGGCCGACTCCATGAACGTGAACGACTCCGGCGAGACGAAGCGCATCCGCGCGGCGAAGAAGCAGCCGGCCAGGCCGCCGAACACCGCGCCCAGGGCGTAGGCCAGAAGCTTGATCGACAGGGTGTTCACGCCCATGAGCTCGGCCGCGGTCTGGTCCTCGCGCACGGCCTCGAAGGCCCGCCCGATGCGCGAATAGTTCAGCCGGTACACGGCCAGCACCGTGCACACCGTGAGCCCCAGGATGATGTAGTAAAGCTGCTCCAGGTGGTTCAGCCAGATGTGCTCCAGGCTGGGGCCGTTGAACCAGTAGATCCCGGGCGACTTGATGCCCAGGACGCCGTTGGGGCCGTTGGTCAGGCTCATCCAGTTGTTGAGCACGAGGCGCACGATCTCGCCGAAGCCCAAGGTGACGATGGCCAGATAGTCGCCGCGCATGCGCAGCGTCGGATAGCCGATGAAGCAGCCGGCCAGGGCCGCAAAGCCGCCCGCGATGGGCAGGCAGAGCCAGAACGAGAGGCCGTAGTGCACGGAGAGCAGCGCGTAGGTGTACGCGCCCACGCCGTAGAAGGCGATGTAGCCGAGGTCCAGCAGGCCGGCCAGGCCGACCACGATGTTCAGGCCCAGGCCAAGGCAGATGTACACCAGGACGCTGATGGCCACGTCGTGGGCGTAGCGCTGCGTGAACAGCGGGAAGGCCAGGGCCGCTGCGCCCACCAGGCACAGCCAGATCCACAGGGGCACGCGGCCGTACACGGCGCGCACGGTTCCGGACGCGGCCTCGGCCGGGCGGGAGAGGAAATTGAACACGCCGCCGCGCTTGAGCTGGTACAGGAACAGCAGGATGGCCGCGGCCACGGCCACCTTGAGCCAAATCTTCAGGCTCGCGGCGAACTCCAGCCCGCCGGGCTTGATGCCCAGAAGCGGCCAGAGCAGCACATAGAACCAGAGCATGGCCAGGCCATAGCCCAGCCAGAGCTTAGACCCGCGTGTCGTCAACGTTTTCCCCCATGATGCCGGTGGGCATGAAATAGAGCACCGCGATGAGGATGATGAAGGCGAACACGTCCTTGTATTCGCTGGAGATGTACCCTGCGGCGAAGACTTCGATCATGCCGATGAGCAGTCCGCCGAGCATGGCCCCGGTGATGTTGCCGATGCCGCCGAGGACCGCGGCCGCGAAGGCCTTGATGCCGGGCACGAAGCCCATGTCGTAGCGCACGCTGCCGTAGTACAGGCCGACCATGATGCCGGCCGCGGCGGCGAGCCCTGCGCCGATGGCGAAGGTCATGCTGATGATCCGGTTGGCGTCGATGCCCACCAGCGCGCTCATGGTCTTGTCCTGGGAGGTGGCGCGCATGGCCTTGCCCATCCGCGTCTTGAACACCAGGAAGTTCAGGGCCACGAGCAGGAAGGCCGTCAGGCCGACGATGATCACCTGCATGTAGGAGATCACGGCCCCGCCGACCTCGAAGCTGCCCTGGACCATCTCCGTGGGATAGGCCCGGTCGTACACGCCCTGGGTGAGCATGAGCCCGTTCTGCAGAAAAATGGACATGCCGAGCGCGGAGAGCAGCACGGACAGCCGGGAGGACTGGCGCAAGGGCTTGTAGGCCAGCTTCTCCACCGCCATGGCCAGCAGCGCGCAGTAGCACATGGCCAGGAGCAGCGCCGCGCCGAGGCACACCGCCGGCGGATAGCCCTGGGCCGCCATCCAGCTGATCAGGATGACGCCCATGTAGCCGCCGGAGGCGTAGATCTCGCCATGGGCGAAGTTGATCAGCTGGATGATGCCGTAGACCATGGTGTAGCCCAAGGCCACCAGCGCGTACACCCCGCCCAGGGTGACGCCGTTGACGAGCTGCTGGAGGAAGAATTCCACGGTGCGCTTCGCCTTTCTTCAAGCGGCGGGGACCCGCAAAGGGGCCCCCGCCTTGGTTTCGTTCATGTCCACCGGACCGGGACTACTTCTTGTAAAGCTCGCCGGTCTCGGGGTTCCAGAAGTTCTCGAACTTGCCGTTCTTGACCACCTGGATGACGTAGTTGGAGCCGGAGTCGCCGTTCTCCTTGTACTTGATCTTCTTGGAGGCGCCGTTGAACTCAAGCTTCATCAGCTCGGCCTTGACCTTGTCCGGGTCGAGGGAGCCGGCGGCCTTGACGGCCTTCAGGTAGGCCACGGCGGAGTCGTAGGCATAGGCGGAGTACGCGCCGGGCTCGCCGAACTTGGCCTTGTATGCGTCATAGAACTTCTTGTACTCTGGGGTTTCCTTGTCGGTGTAGCCGAAGGTCAGATACACGCCCTCGGCGTCCTTCTTGGCCAGCTCCATGAGCTGCGGATGGTACACGGCGTCCTGGCCCAGGATCTTGGCCTTGATGCCCATGCGGGCGATCTGGATGAGCATGGGCGCGGCGGAGGCGCTGTTCTGCAGGCTGACGTAGAAGACGTCGGGCTTGGCGGCCTTCACCTTGGTCAGCACGGCGGAGTAGTCCTTGTCGCCCTGGTTGACGTGCTCGTGGCCGAGGACCTTGAGGCCGGCCGTGGCGGCGAGCTTCTCGACGTTGTCGGCGAGGCCCTGGGAATAGGTGGTCTTGTCGTCCACGATGTAAATGCCCTTGGCCTTCAGGTGGTCGGTCATGAATTTGATGGCGGCCTTGCTCTGGTCGTCGTCGCGGCCGCAGGTGCGGAACATGTAGGGCATGCCGCGCTCGGTGACCTTCTCGGTCGTGGAGGCCGGGGTGAGCATGAAAATCTTGGCGGCGATGAGCGGCTCGGAGGCCGGGATGGTGGCGCTGGAGCAATAGGCGCCGATGACCGCGGCGACCTTCTCGTTGATCAGCTTGTTGGCGGCGGCCACGGCCTGGCGCGGATCGCAGGCGGTGTCCTCGGACTGCACGGTGACCGGGCCCAGGGCGCCCATCTCCGGTCCCATGACCTCGACGGCGGCGAGCACGCCGTTCTTGATGTCGTTGCCGTCGGCCGCGTACTGGCCGGTGACCGGGCTCAGGGTGCCGAGCTTGATGCCGGCGGCCTTGGGGGCCTCGGCCTTTTTCTCTTCCTTCTTCTCCCCGCCGCAGCCGACAGCCACGAGCGACACGAGAGACAGCATCAGCAGAAAATACAATACCCGTTTCATGTCAATCTTCCCCCTTCTCGTCCGTCTAGTGTTGTTCGTGACCCAGATACGCCTCGATCACCCTGGGGTCGCGCTGAATCTCTTCAGGCTTGCCCTCGGCGATCATCACGCCGTGATCAAGTACGACGATGTGGCGGCAAATGCCCATGACCACCTTCATGTCGTGCTCCACCATGAGGATGTTGATGCCGAGCTCGCTGATGCGGCCGATGGTGTGCATGAGCTCGCGGCTCTCGGCCGGGTTCAGGCCCGCGGCGGGTTCGTCGAGCAGCAGCGTCTTCGGTTCGCTGGCCAGGGCCCGGGCGATCTCCAGGCGGCGCTGATGCCCATAGGGAAGGTTGGAGGCCAGTTCGGAGGCGAAGCCCTCCAGCTCCATGAAGCGCAGCGCCTCCAGCGAGCGCTCGCGGATGCGCGCCTCCTCCCGCTTCTGGGCCGGGCTGCGCAGGATGGCCCCGAGCACGCCCTCGCTCGAGCGGCAGTGCTGGGCGACCATAACGTTCTCCAGGGCCGTCATGTTCTGGAACAGGCGGATGTTCTGAAACGTGCGCGCCACGCCCAGGGCGAGAATCCTGTGCGGGCGCAGGTCCTTCAGCGGCTGGCCGTCGTAGGTCACCTGGCCGGCGGAGGTCTGGTAGACGCCGGTGATCACGTTGAAGACCGTGGTCTTGCCCGCGCCGTTCGGACCGATCAGCCCGACGATGTCGCCCTCGCGCACGCGGAAGGAAACGTCGGTCAGCGCCTGCAGCCCGCCGAAGCGCACGCTGATTTCGGAAAGTTCCAAGTTTGCCATAAGTGCCCGCCACCATACAGCCCCAGGACGCTCAAAATCAAGCGCGAAGATTTGCGCAAATTGTAACCGCACGCCTGAAACGGCTAGTCTCTAAGCAATTCTCACAATATTTTCCATGCCGAAGAATTTTCTTCTGGCCGGCCCAAAAATCCGCCCGCCGCCCGGCGGAGGTCGGCAGCACTTGCCCGTGGCGGGATTTCGGGCTAAGAGATTCTTTTACACCACAAGTAAAGAGCCATTCATGACCGACCGTCCCGACTCCTTCGACAGGGGCCAGCGCCCCAGGATGACCATCCTGGAGGATCTCATAGACACTGACGCGCGCCTGCTCGTCCAGGTGGCCCGCCGCATGCGCCTCGTCCGGCGCGCGGCCAAGGGCCGCCCGGCGCTCCCGCGCGATACCGAAAAGCAGCTCTGGACCGCCTTCGACCAGCAGTGCCGCCGCCAGGACCTGGACCCGCGCCTGGCCCGGCAGCTCTTCGCCCTGCTCGGCGGCTTCGGCCTGGAAAAGCCGGGCGAGCGACGCGACGCGGACAAGCCCTTCGGCCTCGTGCCGCGCTCCGAACCGGCCGACATCGACATCACCGGGCCGCGCTCGCTCTCCCGCACGCGCATGCTCGCCGTGCTGGCCGCGGCCTCCGGCCAGGCCCTGCGCCTGGCGGGCGTGGTGCTCAACGACCCCCTGGTGGAGCTGATCAAGGCGTTCAACCAGGCCGGCGCGCGCCTGTCCTGGACCGACGACAACCTGGAGGCCCAGGCCCGGGCCCTCGGCCCGGACGAGCCCGCCCTGCGCTTCGAGGATCAACTCGTCTTCGCCGGCGAGGACCCCTTTACCTTATATGTGCTGCTCGCGCTGGCCCTGCGCGAAGCCGGCCGCAGCAAGTTCGCCGGCGGCGCGGGCCTCAAGATCCTGGACCTGCGGGCCCTGGACGTCCTGCTGCCGCGCCTGGGCGCGCGCCTCGCGCCCATGAATCCGCGCAGCCACGGCCTGCCCGCGCGGCTGGAGTCCGGCGGACGCATGGCCTCGCGTCTGGCGCTCACGCCCGAAACGCCGCCCGCCTTCGCCCAGGCCCTGGCTCTGGCGGCCTGGAGCTATCCCGAGGGGTTGCGGCTGGCCCTGCCGCCCGATGCTTCTTCGGCCGCGGTCCTGGCGGAGGCCCTCGACGAGGCCGTGGAGGTTCTGAACCTCTGCAAGATCAAGGCGCAGCGCAAAGATGACGAATTTGTGATTCCCGCCGCGAAGCCCCGGCTTCCGGCCACAGCCGAATTGCCCCTGGACCCGGCCCTTTCGGCCTATATTCTCGCCGTGCCGGCCTTCGCCGGCGGCCAGGCCCGGCTTTCCGGCGCGCTGACCCTGCCGCCGCGGGTGGCCGAGGACTTTGCGGCCCTGGGCCTCGCGCCCGAACTCGCGGCCGACGCCGCCGCGTGCCGTCACGCCGAACTGTCGACCGGCCGGAGCCTGGGCATGGGCGCGGATGCGCGCTTCTTCCCCCTGGCCCTGGCGCTGGCCCTGCGCGCGGGCGCGGCCCGCGTGGCCCTGCCCGGCGGCAAGGCCGGCGAGGAGACGCGCGCCTGGGCCGTCGACCTCCTGGAGCGCCTGGGCGCACGGCACACGGTCGGGCCGGACGCCGTTTCCGTCTCCAGCGGCCCGCAGAGCGCCTGGGAGGGCGTATGGAGCAGCCCCTCGCCCCACGCCACGCTGGCCCTGGCCCTGATTTCCTTCCTGCGTCCCGGGCTGGCCCTGGACAACCCCGGCGATCTGGCCGCCCTGTGGCCGCGCTTCTGGGGCTTCTACAATTCCCTGCCCCTGGCGCGCGACGTGAAGCCCGCCGTCAAGGCGCCCGAACCGGAGCCGGCCGCGCCGAGGAGAAAGCGTGTCCGCGTCTGAACCGGGCAAAACCGCTCCGAACGATGACGCCGAAATCGCGGCCCTGCAGGCCGAGCTGGCGTCCTTCGCCGCCGAGCGGGACCGCTGCGTGGCCCGCTGCCGCGAGTTGATGGCCGCGGAGGACCCGGCCAAGGGCGTGTTCCACGCCGCGGAGATCTTCCGCCTCGGCCAGGACAAGCTGCGCCTTGAGGTGGAGATGGAGTTCCGGCGCAAGAAGATCAACCGCATCCGCCTGGGAATCGCGGAGCAGTCCATCGGCTCCGCGGGCGGTTTGCTGTTTTAGCGTTTCCCCCCGTCCACGAACATTTTCACGGCAACAAGGAGACCCCGATGGCCAAGGCGCGCAACCTCACCCAGAAGATCATCGCCAAACACCTCGTGTCCGGCAAGATGATCCCCGGCTCGGAAATCGGGCTGAAGATCGACCAGACCCTCACGCAGGACGCCACGGGCACCATGGCCTGCCTGCAGTTCGAGGCCATCGGCATCCCCCGCGTGCGAACCGAACTCTCCGTGAGCTACGTGGACCACAACACCCTGCAGAACGGCTTCCGCAACCCTGACGACCACCGCTACCTGCGCACCATCGCCGCCAAATACGGCATCGTGTTCTCCCCCGCCGGCACGGGCATCTGCCACCAGCTGCACCTGGAGAACTTCGCCAAGCCCGGCAAGACGCTCATCGGCTCCGACTCGCACACGCCCACCGCCGGCGGCGTGGGCAGCCTCGCCATCGGCGCGGGCGGCCTGTCCGTGGCCCTGGCCATGGCCGGCGAGCCCTACATGCTGCCCATGCCCAAGGTCGTCCGCGTGACGCTCACCGGGGCCCTCGCCGGCTGGGCCAGCGCCAAGGACGTCATCCTGCACCTGCTCGGCCGGCTCTCGGTCAAGGGCGGCGTGGGCAAGGTCATGGAGTTCGCCGGGCCCGGCGTGGCCAGCCTCACCGTGCCCGAGCGCGCCACCATCACCAACATGGGCGCGGAGCTGGGCGCCACTTCGAGCATCTTCCCCAGCGACGCCCAGACCAAGAAGTTCCTGGCGCGCATGGGCCGGCCGGAGGACTTCGTCGCCATGGCCGCCGACCCCCGCGCCACCTACGAGGAGGAGATCGTCATCGACCTCTCCGCCCTGGAGCCCCTGGCCGCGGCCCCGCACATGCCGGACCGCATGGTCCGCATCAAGGACCTGGACGGCATGAAGGTGGATCAGGCGGCCATCGGCTCCTGCACCAATTCTTCCTACATCGACCTCAAGGCCACGGCCGAAATCCTCAAGGGCAAGCGCGTGGATCCCTCCACGGACGTGCTCATCGCCCCGGGGTCCAAGCAGATCCTGAAGCTCCTCACCGCCGAGGGCCTGCTGGACAACCTGCTCGACGCCGGCGCGCGCATCCTCGAATGCGCCTGCGGCCCGTGCATCGGCAACGGCGGCTCCCCGGTGTCCAAGGGCGTGTGCGCGCGCACCTTCAACCGCAACTTCGAGGGCCGCAGCGGCACCCAGGACGCCCAGGTGTATCTGGTCAGCCCGCTTACCGCGGCCAACGCCGCCCTCAACGGCAGGTTCACCGACCCCGCCACCTGGGGCACGCCGCCCAAGAAGGCCGAACTCCCGCGCCGGACGCCGAGCATCCGCCAGCTCTTCGTCTTCCCGCCGGAGGACGGCGCGGGAATCGAGATCCTGCGCGGGCCGAACATCGTGGCCCTGGAGCGCTTCGGCACGCTGCCCGAGGTCCTGACGGGCAAAATCGCGCTCAAGGTGGGCGACAACATCACCACCGACCACATCATGCCCGCCGGCTCGGCCATCCTCTCCCTGCGCTCGAACATCCCGGCCATCTCCGAGCACGTGTTCGAAAAGGTGGACCCGGAGTTCGTGAAGCGCATCCGCAGCCTCGGCGGCGGGTTCATCCTCGGCGGCGAGAACTACGGCCAGGGCTCCAGCCGCGAACACGCGGCGCTGGCCCCGCGCCACCTCGGCGTCAAGGCCGTGATCGTCAAGAGCCTCGCGCGAATCCACCGCGCCAATCTCGTGAACTTCGGCATCCTGCCGCTGCTCCTCGTGAACAAGGACGACTATGACGTCCTGGCTCAGGGCGCGGAAATCACCATCCCCGCGGCGGCCATCAAACCCGGCAAGCCGTTGGACATCCAGGCGGCCGGCGGCGTCAAGATCGCCGTGACAAATGATTTGACGGCCAAGGAACTGGAGATTATCCAATCGGGCGGACTGCTCAACACCGTGCGTCTGTCGTAAGCCGGACGCGCGCCCCCCAGGCACACAGTCCGCCAAAGCACCGGAGACATCATGCTCGAAAGGTTACGCCAGAGCGCCGAGAGCTGGGGCATCAAAATCGCCTTCGCCATCATCATCATCGTCTTCGTCTTCTACTTCGGCATGGGCAACTTCAATGAAAAGAAGGAGCCCGTCGTCGCCTATGTCAGCGGCGAGGCCATCAGCGCCCGGGAGTTCCAGAAGGCTTACGAGGACGCCATCACGGCCATGCGCCGCCAGAACCCCGGCATCAGCGCCGAGGAGCTGAACACCCCGCAATTCAAGCAGGCCATCCTGAGCCAGCTGGTGAACACCAAGCTGCTGCTCGGCGCGGCCAAGAAGATGGGCATCTCCGTGTCCCCGGCCGAGATGCGCGCCATCATCAGCAGCATCCCGGCCTTCAAGGGGCCGAACGGGGCCTTCGACCAGAGCATCTACAAGAACGCCCTGGCCCAGAACCACATGACGCCCCTCCGCTTCGAAGAGGACTTCAAGAACAACCAGATCATCACGAAGCTCCAGGCCTACGCCAGCATCTCCGCGCTGATGACCGAGCCCGAGGCCAAGAGCCTGTACCAGTGGGCGCGTGAGACCGTGCGCATGGACTCCGTGCTCTTCCCCGTGAAGACCTACGCCGAGCAGGTGAAGCCCAGCGAGGAGCAGCTCAAGACCTACTATGAGTCGGCCAAGGACCGCTTCAAGGAGCCCGCGCGCATCCGCCTGGAGTACATCCCGATCACCGTGGCCGAACTGGCCGAGGCCCAGAAGATCGGCGATGAGGACATCAAGAAGCAGTACGAAGCCAACGCCGACTCCTTCAAGCATCCCGAACAGATGCGCGCCCGGCACATCCTGCTCCTCGTGCCCGCCTCCGCCTCCCAGGAGGACTCGGACAAGGTCCTCAAGGAGCTCAAGGACGTCCAGGCGCAGATCAGGAAGGGCGCGAGCTTCGAGGCCATGGCCAAGAAGTATTCCATGGACCCCGGCAGCGCCAAGCAGGGCGGCGAGCTGCCCTGGTTCTCCAAGGGCGCCATGGTCAAACCCTTCGAGGAGGCCGCCGGCGCGCTGAAGCCCGGCCAGGTCAGCGAGCCCGTGCGCACCCAGTACGGCTGGCATCTGATCAAGCTTGAGGCCGTGCGCCCCGCCGGCGTCATCAGCCTGCAGGAGGCCGCGCCCGAGATCCGTAAGCGCTTGGCCGAGGAGAAGGCCTCCGAGAAAATCAACGAAATCCTGGACCAGAGCATGGATCAGATCGCGGCCGGGGTGAAGCTGGCCAAGATCGCCCAGGGCCTGGGCCTGGCCACCAAAAAGAGCGAGATGCTCGACCTTGGAGCCGTACAGGCCCAGTTCGGCCTGAAGAAGGAGGCCGCCGAGACCCTCTTCGCCCTGGCCGACGGCGCCGGGGCCAAGACCCCGCTGGCCATGGACGGCGCCCGCGGCTACCTGCTGGCCGAAAAGATCGAGGGCACGCCCGAGACCATCCTGCCGCTGGACAAGGTGCGCGACAAGGTCGTGGCCGCGGTCAAGGCCCAGGAGGGCCGCAAGCTGGCCCTGCAGAAGGCCCAGGAAGTGCTGACCCAGCTGCGCGACTCCGCGGCCCAGGACAAGGCCCTGGCCGGGATCAAGGGCCAGCTGAAGACCAGCGCGCCCATGGATCGCCAGGCCGCCATCGCCCAGACCGGCGGCAATCCCAAGCTGCTGGAGGACCTCTTCGCCGCGGCGGACAAGAGCTGGTTCAAGCAGCCCTACGAGACGCCCGAAGGCGTGCTCCTGGTGCGCCTGAACGAGCGCATTCCCGCGCCCGAGGACACCTGGCTCAAGGAGAAGGGCGCGTGGATGGCCCAGGGCGCGACCGCGTTCCGCCAGGAGGTCTTCGACGCCCTGCTCCAGAACCTGCGCGCCTCCGCCAAGGTGGAGATCGTGCGCCAGGATCTGGTCAACTAGTCCGGACGGACAACGCTGACGTCAAAGGGGCGGCCGGGTCGGCCGCCCCTTTTTTTTCGCCCCGCGCGGCGGCCTCAGAACAGGCTCAGGAGCATCTGCACGGCCGTAACCAGCAGCAGGCCGGCGAAAATAGCCTTCAGCCGGCCCACGAGCAGACTGTGCGACAGGCTGGCGCCCAGGGGCGCGGTGAGCATGCTCGCAGCGGCAACGCCGATGAGGGCGGGCAGGTAGACGAAGCCCAGGAAGCCCTCGGCCGGGCCGGGCAACGCCGCGCCCTGACCGGCGAAGACGTAGCCCAGCGCGCCGGCCACGGCGATGGGAAAGCCGATGGCCGCCGAGGTGCCGATGCAGGTGTGCAGCGGCACGTTGCACCAGCTCAGGAAGGGCACGGAGAGCGTGCCCCCGCCGATGCCCACCAGACTGGACACGCCGCCGATGACGCCGCCGACCCCGAGCATGCCGGGCAGATGCGGCATCCGGCGCGCTGGCCTGGGCTTGATGTCGAGCAGCATCTGCGCGGACACGTAGCCCAGAAACAGCACGAAGAAGCCGGTCAGGAGGCGTTTGGACAGGTGCATGGCCACCTGCGCGCCCAGGAACGTGCCGAGGAAGATGCCCGGGGCGATGGTCAGCACCACGCGCCAGAGCACGGCCCCGCGCTTGTGGTGCGCGCGCAGCGAGGAGGCCGAGGTGAAGATGATGGTCGCCAGTGAGGTGCCCAGGGCCAGATGCTGGACGTACGCCTCGGGCAGGCCCAACCGGTGGAACACGAAGTTGAGCATGGGCACGATGACGATGCCGCCGCCCACGCCGAGAAGACCCGCCAGCATTCCGGCGACGGCGCCGACGCCGATGTACAGGAGCCATGCGATGACCATGAGGAGCCCCCGGGAGGATGGTCCATACGCTCGGGCAAGGGGAAAAACACCCCGGAATCCGGAAGAAACGTCCTCCCCTACGCTCGGCGCAATCGTCTGTAAAGGAGAAATGACAACGGCGACTGGGCATCTCCGCCATTGCCATGCTCCGGCCAACCTGCTAGCTAGCGCATATGTGCGGCATCGCAGGCATCCTTGACGCGAACGGACGGACCGCGCCCGACGATTTGGCCGAGGCCGCCGTCCGCATGGCCGACGCCCTGGCCCATCGCGGCCCGGACGGGAGCGGCGTCTGGGCCGATCCGGACGGGCTCATGGCCCTGGGCCACCGCCGCCTGGCCGTCCTGGACCTTTCGCCCGCGGGCGACCAGCCCATGCTCTCCCACTGCGGCCGCTTCGCGCTCTGCTTCAACGGCGAGATCTACAACCACGCCGAGCTGCGCGCCCAAATCGAGGCCGCGCGCGCCTATTCCGGCCGGCCGGCCATCGCCTGGCGCGGGCATTCGGACACCGAAATCCTGCTGGAGGCCTGCGTGCTCTGGGGCGCGCTGGGGGCCGTGGAGCGCGCGGCCGGCATGTTCGCCCTGGCCCTCTGGGACCGCCAGGAGAAGACCCTCTCCCTCGCGCGCGACCGGCTGGGCGAAAAGCCGCTCTACTACGCCGCCGCTGGCGGCCGGCTGACCTTCGCCTCGGAGCTGCCGGGGCTCATGCGCGCACCCGGCGCGAGCCACCGCGTGGACCGCAGCGCCCTGGCCCTGTTCCTGCGCCTGTCGTGCATCCCCGCGCCCCTGTGCATCCTCTCGGGCGTGAAGAAACTCCCGGCCGGGCACATCCTGACCGTGCGCTCGCAGGGCCTCGGGGCCGGGCTCCTGCCGGAATCCCAGGCTTACTGGTGCCTCAAGCAGACCGCCGACGCCGGACTGTCCCTGCCCTTCGCCGGGTCGGACGAGGAGGCCCTGGGCGAGCTGCTGCGCCTCCTGCGCCAGAGCGTCCGCGGCCAGATGGTCGCCGACGTGCCCCTGGGCGCGCTGCTTTCCGGCGGCATCGACTCCTCGCTGGTGACGGCGCTCATGTGCGAGCAGCATCCCGGCGGGGCCGCGGCCGTGCGCACCTACACCATCGGCTACGACGAGGCCGGCTACGACGAATCGCACCAGGCCGAGGCCGTGGCCCGCCACCTGGGCACGCGGCACACCTGCCTCACGGCCACGCCCAAGGACGCTCTGGAGCTGGTGCCGCAGCTTTGGCGCATCGCCGGCGAGCCCTTCGCCGACGCCTCGCTCCTGCCCATGCGCCTGGTCTCCGAGCTCACCCGGCGCGAGGTCACGGTGTGCCTCTCGGGCGACGGCGGGGACGAACTTTTCGCCGGGTACAACCGCCACGTGCACGGCCCGGCCCTGTGGTCGCGGCTGGCCGGGATGTCGGCCGGGCTGCGGGCCACGGCGGCCGGGGCCCTCACCGGGCTTTCGCCCCACGCCTGGGACCTGCTGTTCGCGGCGCTGAACCCCGTGCTGCCGCGCGGCGCGCGCCAGCGCCTGCCGGGCGAGAAGCTGCACAAGCTGGCCCAGGCCCTGCCCACGCGCGTGGCCCCGGCCTTCTACGCGGCCCTCGTCTCGGCCTGGACCGACCCCGGCCTCGTGGTCGCCGGCACGGCCGAGGCCCCCTGGCTGCTGCGCCAGCCCGGCCTCTGGCCCGATCCGGCCCTCTGCCCCGAGGGCTCCCTGTCCTGGATGCAGTTCCTCGACGCCTCCTGGTACCTGCCGGACGACATCCTGACCAAGGTCGACCGCGCGTCCATGAGCGTGAGCCTGGAGTCCCGCGCGCCGTACCTGGACCACCGCGTGGCCGAATTCGCCTGGCGGCTGCCCCTGCGCCTGCGCGTGGACGGCGGCCGCGGCAAGATCGCCCTGCGCCGGCTGCTGGGAGGCTACGTGCCCGAGCCCCTCTGGGATCGGCCCAAGATGGGCTTCGGCGTGCCGCTGGACGCCTGGCTGCGCGGCCCGCTCAAGGACTGGGCGGCCGGCCTGCTCGACCCGGCCCGGCTGGCGCGCGGCGGCCACTTCCAGCCCGCCCCCGTGGCCCGCGCCTGGGAGGAGCATCTTTCCGGCAGCTTCAACCGCCAGTACCGCCTCTGGCCCATTCTCATGTTCCAGTCCTGGCTGGAAAACTCCGGCGTTTCGGGATAGGGATCCGACCCATGCGCATCGCCGTCGTCGCCGGATACGCCCCGTCCCTGGTGAACTTCCGGGGACCGCTGCTGCGCGCCCTCACGGCGCGCGGCCACGAGGTCATCGCCCTGGCCCCGCCCGAGCCCGGCGGCTCGGCCGCCACCGAGGCCGCCCTGCGGGACATGGGCGTCTCGCTCCTGCGCTATCCCCTGGACCGCGGCGGGGTGAACCCGCACAGGGACCTGCGCACGATCCTGGCCCTGCGCGGCCACTTCGAGGCCCTGCGCCCCGGCCTGGTCCTGGCCTACACCATCAAGGCCGTGATCTACGGCTCCCTGGCCGCGCGCTGGGCCAAGGTCCCCGAGACCGCGTCCCTCGTCACCGGCCTGGGCTACGGCTTCGGCGGGCTCGACGGCGCGGGGCTGCCCGGCGCGCCGCAAACCCTTTCGCGACGCCTGCTCACCGGGCTGGTGGTGCGCCTCTACGCCAAGGCCCTGGAACGCAACCGCGTGGTCTTTTTCCAGAACCCGGACGACCGCGACCTGTTCGCCCGGCTGGGCATCACCGCGCCCGACCAGCGCACGCTGGTCGTGGGCGGCAGCGGCGTGGACCTGGACCATTTCGCGCCCGCGCCGCCGCTGCTCGCCGACCCGCAGACCGGCGCGCCGGTGTTCCTGTGCGTCGCCCGGCTGCTCTGGGCCAAGGGCGTCGGCGTGTTCGTCGAGGCCTGCCGCATGCTCAAGCGCCGCCACCCCCAGGCCGTATGCCGCCTGCTCGGCCCGGCCGACGACGTGCCCGACGCCGTGCCCGCCGAGACCATCCGCGCCTGGCGCGCGGACCGCGTGGTGGAGGTCCTCGACCCCGTGGCGGACGTGCGGCCGCACCTGGCCGCGGCCAGCGTGTTCGTGCTGCCGAGCTTCCGCGAGGGCACGCCGCGCTCGGTGCTGGAGGCCATGGCCATGGCCCGGCCGGTGATCACCACCGACGCGCCCGGCTGCCGCCACACCGTGGAGGACGGCGTCACGGGCTTTCTCGTGCCGCCCTTCGAGCCCGGCGCGCTCATGCGGGCCATGGAGCGCTTCATCGAGGAGCCGGGGCTCGTCGCGCCCATGGGCGCGGCCGGCCGGCGCCTGGCCGAGGAACGGTTCGACGCGCAGCGCGTGGCCGCGGAGATGATCGACGCCCTGCCCCTCGCCCCCGCTGGCCCGGCCGGCCCGTCCGGCGCGGGGACCGCGCGGTGACGGCCAAGCGCCTCCTCGACCTGGCCCTGGTGCTTCCGGGGCTGCTCCTGCTGTCCCCGGTCCTGCTCTGCGTGGCCCTGGCCGTCCGCGTGCGGCTCGGCCCCGGCGTGCTCTTCCGGCAGCGGCGTCCGGGCCTGCACGGCCGGCCGTTCACGATCCTCAAGTTCCGCACCATGCGCGGCGGCCCCGGCGCGGACGCCGAGCGCCTCACGCCCTTCGGCCGGCTCCTGCGCAGCACCTCCCTGGACGAATTGCCCGAGCTGCTCAACGTGCTGCGCGGCGACATGAGCCTGGTGGGCCCCCGGCCCCTGCTCATGCAGTACCTGCCGCGCTACAGCCCGGAGCAGGCCCGCCGCCACGAGGTCCCGCCGGGCATCACCGGCTGGGCCCAGGTCAACGGCCGCAACGCCCTGTCCTGGGAGGAGAAGTTCGCCCTGGACGTCTGGTACGTGGACAACCGCTCGCTCGCCCTGGATCTGCGCATCCTCTGGCGCACGCTGCTGGCCGTGATCCGGCGCGAGGGCATCAGCGCCGCCGGAGAGGCCACCATGCCGGAGTTCATGGGCGGCGAAGCCCGGCCGGAAAACCCGGAGCGCCCCGGCGGGAAGTGACGGCCGCGCCCGCCGGCGCCGCTGCGGATTGAAGATCCCCGCCGCTTCTGGTACTTCCGGGCAGGCACACACAACAAAGGAACGCACATGTCCGATCGTCCCCCTGTCCGCAGCAAGGAGAATTTCCTGGTCTTCGGCTCGCCCATGCTGGAGCAGCCCGAAATCGACGAGGTGGTGGCCTGCCTCAAGAGCCGCTGGATCGGCACCGGGCCGCGCACCGCGCGCTTCGAACGCGACTTCGCGGCCTACAAGGGCGTGCCCGCGGCCGTGGCCCTGCACTCCTGCACCGCGGCCCTGCATCTGGCCATGGTGGCCCTGAACCTCAAGCCCGGCGACGAGGTCATCACCACCCCGCTGACCTTCTGCGCCACGGTCAACGCCATCCTGCACGCCGGCGGCACGCCGGTTCTGGCCGACATCGACCCGGTGACGCTGAACATCAACCCCGAGCGCGTGCGCGAGAAGATCACGCCCAGGACCCGGGCCATCCTGCCGGTGCACTTCGCCGGACGCCCCTGCGACATGGACGCCCTGCTGGCCATCGCCAAGGCGCACGGTCTGGCGGTCATCGAGGACTGCGCCCACGCCATCGAGACCCTGTACCACGGCCGCCACGCCGGCACCCTCGGCCAGTTCGGCTGCTTCAGCTTCTACGTCACCAAGAACGTGATCACCGGCGAGGGCGGCATGGTCATCGCCAAAAACGCCGACGATCTGGCGCGGATCAAGGTGCTCGGCCTGCACGGCATGAGCGCCGACGCCTGGAAGCGCTTCGGCGACGAGGGCTACAAGCACTACGCCGTGGTCGAGGCCGGGTTCAAGTACAACATGATGGACCTGCAAGCGGCCATCGGCATCCACCAGCTGCCCCGCGTGGACGCCTACCACGCCCGGCGCGAGGCGGTCTGGGCCGCCTACGACGCGGCCTTCAGGGAGCTGCCGCTGGGCCTGCCCGCGCCCCAGGAGCCGGACACGCTGCACGCCCGGCACCTGTACACGGTGATGGTCGACGAGGCCGCCTGCGGGATCAAGCGCGACGACTTCCTCATGGCCATGACCCGGCAGGGCGTCGGCGTCGGCGTGCACTACCTGTCCTTGCCGGAGCACCCCTTCTACCAGCGCACCCTGGGCTGGCGGCCGGAGGATTATCCCCACGCCAGACGCGCCGGGAGACAGACCGTGAGCCTGCCGCTGTCCGCGCGGCTGGAGCCGGACGACGTGGCCGACGTGATCACGGCCGTGCGCCGCGTGCTGGAGGTCGAGTAGATGAAGCTTCGCAATAGCTGCACAACCGCATGGCGCGCCCTGGCGTCAAAGGCGCTGCCGCTTCTGTTGGCGGCAGGCGTTGTCTTCCTTTCAGCGGTGGACCTCCACGCGGCCGGGACCGACGCCCCCAAGCAGCCCGAGGCGCGCACCTACACGCCCGAGCAGAAAGCGTACATGGACACCCTCGACAATCTCCTCGCTGCGCAGGACTATTTGAAATTCAGGGAAGCCCTGGCCAAGGCCAACGACGGGCCGCACCTCTCCGCCGCCCTGGACTGGGGCCGGGCGCGAACGCTTGAGGGCGGCGGCATACTCGTGCCGCTTACCTACTCCGCGCTGTTGTGGAAGGCGGCGGACATGAACCCGGACTACGACTTCATGCGGCAAACCTCCGACCTCATGGCCATGTACGGGCTGCTGGCCGCCATAGCCGATGCGCCAAAATGCGCGGACAAATCCGCTCCGGAGCATCACATCACCAGCATAGTGCAGGGCTACAAGCGCCAATTCCAGCACACGGCGAAACTTCCGGACAAGCAGCGGAAGATCGTCCTCGACACGGCGATCGCCATGGAGCGCAAGCTCGCTCCCCAGAGGGCGGACGACAAGTACCTGTGCCGCTTCGGGTTGCAGGAGCATATTGATACCTCCAAGAAATACGGAAACCAGGCCTATGAGGAAGTGCCGAAACAGCCGGACCAGATCGGCCGGCAGATGGTGTTGCGCAATGATCAAGATTATGTCCCGAAGTTCCTCCCGCGCGAGCAGTGGGAAAAGAAGCAGTCGGAAGTGCGTGCCAGCTTTCCCGAGCTTCTCGCCAAGATTCTGAACAACGACGCGGGCAAGTAGACGCGAGACCCCCTCGCCGGAACCCTGCGGGCACGGCAGGCAGCGGACGTACCGCCGGAGGCAAGCATGAAGATCGTCGTTTTGGGCGCAAGCGGCCATGGCCAGGTCGTGGCCGACATTCTCTTCCAGATGTGGACCAAGGGCCGCGAGATGGAGATCGTCGGCTTCCTCGACGACGACGCGAGCCTGCACGGCACGCGGGTCCTCGGCCTGCCGGTCCTCGGCCCCCTCGCGGACCTGCCCGCCGTGCCCCACGAATGCGTCATCGTGGGCATCGGCGACAACGCCGCCCGGGCCAAGGTCTTCGCCGACCTCAAGGCGGCGCGCAAACACTTCGTCACGGCCATCCACCCCTCGGCCGTGCTCGCCCCGGACGTGGTGGTGGGCCTGGGCGCGGTGCTCTGCGCGGGCGCCGTGGCCAACCCCGGCGCGCGCATCGGCGAAAACGCCATCCTGAACACCTGCGCCAGCATCGATCACCACTGCGTGCTGGAGGCCGGCGTCCACGTCGCCCCCGGCGCGCATCTGGCGGGCAACGTGCACGTGGGCGAAGGGGCGCTGGTGGGCGTGGGGGCCTGCGCCGTGCCGGGCGTGCGCATCGGCGCCTGGAGCGTGGTCGGGGCCGGCGCGGCCGTGACCCGGGACGTTCCCGAACGGGCCACCGTGGCCGGCGTTCCGGCCAAGCAGCTCTGAGGCCAGCGCGACATGTCCGGCACGAATACATCGCAAAGGCCGCGGCTGTTCCTTTCGCCGCCGCATCTTTCCGGCGCGGAGCGGCGGCGCGTGGCCGAGGCCTTCGCCAGCAACTACATCGCGCCCCTGGGCCCGCAGGTGGACGCCTTCGAACGCGCCTTCGCCGAGCACACGGGCATCCCCCACTGCCTCGCGGTCTCCAGCGGCACGGCTGCCATGCACCTGGCCCTGCGCTGCCTGGGCGTGGGCCCCGGCGACGTGGTCGTCGCCGCCAGCCTGACCTTCATCGCCTCGGTCTCCCCGGCGCACTACCTCGGGGCCGAGCCGGTCTTCATCGACGCCGACGCGGCCTCCTGGAACATGGACCCGGACCTCCTGCGCGAGGCCCTGACCGTCCTGGCCTCCGAGGGCCGGCGCGTGGCGGCCGTCATCCCCACGGACCTCTACGGCCAGTGCGCGGACTACCAGCGCATCCTGGACATCTGCGCGCCCTTCGGCGTTCCCGTGGTGGCCGACGCCGCCGAAAGCGCGGGCGCGCGCTACGGCCACGGCGAGGCCTCCGTCCACGCCGGCGCGCACCCCGGCCTGGCCGCGGGCGTGTTCTCCTTCAACGGCAACAAGATCATCACCACCTCCGGCGGCGGCATGCTCGGCTCCTTCGACGCCGCGCTCATCGCCCACGCGCGCAAGCTCTCGCAGCAATCGCGCGATCCGGCCCCGCACTACGAGCATACCGAGATCGGCTACAACTACCGCCTGAGCAACATCCTCGGCGCGCTGGGCCTGGGCCAGCTGGAGTCGCTGGAGGCCCGCGTGGCCAAGCGGCGGCGTATCTTCGCCTGGTACCGCGAGGCCCTGGGCGAGGTTCCCGGCCTGTCGTTCATGCCCGAGGCCGCCACGGGCAAGGCCAACCGCTGGCTGACCGTGCTCCTCGTGGACGCCAGGGCCTTCGGCGCGGGGCCGGAGGACGTCCGCCTGGCCCTGGAGGCGGAGAACATCGAATCGCGGCCGGTGTGGAAGCCCATGCACCTCCAGCCGGTGTTCGCCGGCCGCCGCATGTTCGGCGGCGCGGTCAGCGAGGATCTGTTCGCGCGGGGGCTGTGCCTGCCCTCGGGCACGGCCATGGACCGGGAGGACGTGCTGCGCGTGGCCGGCATCGTGCGGGGCTGCGCGCGCCCGGCCAAGGGGCGGCGCTAGGATGCTCTGCAATCCGCGCAATGCGAACTTCTACGTCATGCTCGCGGCCGACGCCCTGTGCATGGCCGCGGCGCTCACGGTGAGCTATCTCCTGCGCTTCGAGTTCAACCTGCCGAACTTCTACGGCGCGCAGCTCATCGCGCTGTTCAAGTACGTGCTGCCGCTCAAGCTCGCCGTGTTCCTGCTCCTCGGCCTGTACCGGGGCATGTGGCGCTACACCAGCCTGGCGGACTTCTGGAAGCTCATGGAGGCCGTGGTGCTCTCCTCGGCGCTGGTGGTGGCGCTGGTGGCCTTCCGCTTCGGCTTCTTCGGCTTCTCCCGCGCGGTGCTGGCCGTGGACGGCCTGCTCACCCTGCTCTTCACCGCCGGCCTGCGCCTGTCCATCCGCGCGGCCTACGCCCGCACCAAGGCCTGGAGCGCGCAACGCAAGGCCCCGACGGCCCCGCCCCGGCGCATCCTGGTCATCGGAGCGGGCAGCCTGGGCGAGCGTCTGGTGCGCGAAATCGCGCTGACGCCCGAGCTGAACTACGAGGTGGTGGGCTTCCTCGACGACAACCCGGACAAGCTGGGCCGCTCCCTGCACGGCAAGAGCGTTCTGGGCCGGGTGGCGGACGTGGCCCGTATCGCCAGGGATCGCGACGTCGAGGAGCTGTGCATCGCCGTGGCCCGCGCCAGCGCCGGCCAGATGCGGTCCATCGTGGACGCCTGCGCCGCCACCGGGCTGCCCCACCGCATCCTGCCCGCCACCAACCAGCTGCTGGAGGGCAAGGTGGCGCTCACCCTTCGCCCCGTGGACTATCTCGACCTCCTCGGCCGCACCGAGGCCGCCCTGGACGAGGCCGGCATCGCCGCCATGCTGCGCGACCGCGTCATCCTCGTCACCGGCTGCGGCGGCTCCATCGGCTCTGAGCTCTGCCGGCAAATCATCCGCTTCGCGCCCCGCCGGCTGGTCCTGGTGGACGCCAGCGAATACAACCTCTACGCCATCGGCCGCGAGCTGGAGGACGAGTTGGGCTTCACGCGGCTCACGCGGGTGCTCGGCTCCGTGGCCGACGAAGGGCTCATGCGCCGCGTGATGCACGCGGAAAAGCCGTCCTGCGTGTTCCACGCCGCGGCCTACAAGCACGTGCCCATGCTGGAGGAGAATCCCTGGGCCGCCGTGACCAACAACATCCTGGGCACGCGCGCGGCCATGCGCGCCGCGGTGGAGGCCGGGGTCGAGCGCTTCGTGCTCGTGTCCACGGACAAGGCCGTGCGGCCCACCAACGTCATGGGCGCGAGCAAGCGCGTCACCGAGCTGCTGATGGCCTGCTTCGCCGGCACGGCCACGCGGTTCATGGCCGTGCGCTTCGGCAACGTGGTGGGCTCCTCGGGCTCGGTGGTGCCGCTGTTCCGGCGGCAGATCGAGCGCGGCGGCCCGGTGACCGTGACCCACCCGGAGATGACGCGCTATTTCATGAGCATCGCCGAGGCCTGCCAGCTGATCCTCCAGGCCGGGGCCCTGGGCCCACGCCACGGCCACGGCGGCGAAATCTTCGTGCTCGACATGGGCGAGCCCGTGCGCATCGTGGACATGGCCCGCGACCTGATCCGCCTCTCGGGCAAGGAGCCCGGCGTGGACATCGACATCGTGTTCACCGGCCCCCGGCCCGGCGAAAAGCTCACCGAGGAGTTGATCACCGCGGGCGAGGGCGTGGTGCGCACGGAGCACGAGAAAATCATGGTCCTCGGCGGCACCCTGGGCGAGCGGCCGGAGGCCGTGGCCTGCGCCCTGGACGCGGCCATCGTGGAGCTGGAGGCCGCCGCGCAGCGGCGCGATCCCTCCGGCGTGCGGGCCCTGCTCGCGCGCATCGTCCCGGAATACGCCCCGGCCGACTGAAGCGGCCGCGCACAAAACGAAAAGCGCCGGAACGGTCTCCCGCCCCGGCGCCTCTTTTGTTCGCCGCGCCGCGTCAGGAGGCCTTGAGTTCGCCGATGAGCTGGCGCAGGTCGCCGGCCATGCGGGCCACCTCGCCGATGGCGGCCACGGACTGGCTCATGCCCTCGGCGGTTTCGGCGGCCACGCGGTTGACCTCCTCGATGGCCGCGCTGATCTTTTCGGACACGCCGGACTGCTCCTCGGCCGCGCCGGCGATGCCCTGCACTTGCTCGGCGTTGGTCTTGGAGATGACCACGATCTCGTCCAGGGCCCTGGCCGAGGCGTCGGAATGACCGGTGGCCTCCTGGATGGCCGAGGCCGCGGCGTCCATGCTGACGATGTTCTTGCGGCTGGACTCCTGGATGGCGCGGATGTTCGCGCCGACCTCCTTGGTGGCGCCCATGGTCTTCTCGGCCAGCTTGCGGACCTCGTCGGCCACCACCGCGAAGCCGCGGCCGGCGTCGCCCGCGCGCGCGGCCTCGATGGCCGCATTGAGCGCCAGCAGGTTGGTCTGGTCGGCGATGTCGTTGATCACGTTCATGACCTGGCCGATGGCCTGGGCCTGCTGGCCCAGCTGCTCCATGTTCCCCTTGAGCTCCAGGGCGATGGAATTAACGTTGCCGATGGCGGACTGGGAGCGGCGCACGACCTCGGCCCCTCCGGAAGCCTTGGTGCGGGCGTTGGCGGCGGAATCGGCCACCACGCCGGCCTGCTTGGCCACGGAAAGCACCGAGGCGTTCATCTGCTCCATGGCCGTGGCGGTCTCGCCCACGCGGTCGCGCTGCAGGTCCATGCCCCGGCTCATGACCTCCACCTGGGCGGTGAGCTCCTCGGAGGAGGAGGTGATGCGCTCGACGATCTCCTCCAGCTTGCCCGCGGCGTCGAGCATGCCCTGACGCTTGGCCAGCTCGGCCTCGCGCTTGGCCTCCAGGGCCTGGCGGGTGGCCTCCTCGGCCTCGCGCGCCTTGCCGTCGGCGGCCTTGGTGCTGGCCTCGGCCTCCTCGATCTTGGCCTTGAGGTTCGCCGCCATGGTGCGCAGGGCCTCGGCCAGGGTGTGCGTCTCGTCGTTGGAGGCGACCTTCAGCTCCTCGTCGAGCCGGCCCTTGGCCACGGTGTTGGCGAAGTCGATGGTCTGGAGGATGGGCCGGACCAGGGCCTTGGAGAAGAAGAAGCCGATGGTCAGCATGAGCAGGCCGACCACGACGGTGGAGACCAGGCTGGACAGGTGCGTCTCGGAGAGCACGCGTTCGATGAACTCGCGGTGCTGGCCGATGAAGAACATGCCGGCGTTCTTGCCGTTCACGTCCACCACGGGCCAGTAGACGGTGTTGTAGGCCGCGCCGAGGATCACGTTGTGGCCCTGGAAGCGCTGACCCTTCTGGATCACGGTTTCGAGCACCTTGGGGTTGTCCATCTTGGTGCCCACCGCGCGCTTGCCGTCCTTGATGATCGTGGTGGAGATGCGCGTGTCGTTCTGGAAGATGGTGCACTCCAGGCCCAGGTTCTTCTTCACCTGATCGACGAAGCGGTCGCTGGACAGGGTGAAGCCCGGGGTGACGACGCCAACGACCTCATCGCCCCGCTTCACCGGGACGCCGGCGCGCAGCGAGAACTTGACGATGGTGCCGGACTCCACGCCGACGCTGGTTTCGCCCTTGAGCGCCTTCTGGACGTTGATCTGGTTGGCCACCGAGTCGCCCACCTTGTCCGAATGGCCGCGGGCCACGCACTTGCCCGTATGGTCGGAGATGGTGATGGACTCCAGCCCGGTCTCGGCCATGACCTTCTTGGCGTAAGCCTGCAGCCAGGGGCTGTCCCCGTCGGCGATCTTGGCGACGAACTGGGGGTTGGAGGCCATGAGGAAGCCGATGGCGGTGAGGTTCCGCTTTTGCGCCTCGAACTGGTCCGCCACCAGGTCGGCCTTGCTGCCGACATCGCGGATGTTCTGTTCGTCCAGGCTGTTGCTGAGGAAATAACGATTGGCGGCGTAGTTGCCGCCGCCCACGAGCAGGGCGGAGAAGAAGACGAGGCCGGTGATCTTGGTCAGAAGCGTCAGCCGCATGGGTACCTCCAACATTGGGACGGGGGGGTCTTCCGACGCCAGCAGGTTACGAAAATCGTGGCGTGAGGCCGCCTCGCCGGTGTGTGTACGCCGGGGGCTCAGCAAACCAACTCGCGGTCTATCCTCAAGTATCAGGTCTTTTCGGCCACTATAGCCGGACCGATTAGCGTTGGGAACAACAATTTGTTACAAAAGTAACATATACGTAATAACAGGAAAAATCCGGTGCCTCCGGCGGCCGATTCCTGTGTCCGGCAACCGCTGACAGCCGGGCGGAAATGCTGTATTTCCGTGCCGCCGGTCCACATCACCCCCCGGAGTATCCATGCGCTTCTACCTCATCTTCACGCTGATCTTCATGCTCATGCTCCTCGTCGTGCTCGTGCAGGCGCGCAGGCAGTCCGGCCTTTCGCGGCGGGCCTTCGCGTTCACGCTCCTCGGCGGTCTCCTCGTGAGCCTCTTCCTCGCCTCCACGCGGCTCATGCCCGAGTCCTGGCCCATGGCCGTGGCCCGGCCGGCCTGGTGGCTCGGCTACGGCGTCTTCGGCCTGGTGGCCTATCTGTTCCTGTTCCAAGTTCTGCTGCTTTTGGCCGAGGGCGGCGCGCGCCTTGGCCTGCCGGACAAGGCCCCGGCCCTGCGCTCGCGCCGGGCGCTCTTCGCCGTCACCGGCATGGCTCTGGCCACGGTGGCCTGGGGGCTGCACGAGGGCGGCGCCCTGCGCGTGCTCTCGCGCAGCATGACCTCCCCCAAGCTCAAGCGCCGGCTGCGGCTGGTGCTTGTGAGCGACGTGCACCTGGGCGCGCTGACCCTGGAGTCCCGCGTGCGCAATCTGGTGGATCTGGTGCGCGCGCAGAACGCCGATCTCGTGCTGCTCGCCGGCGACATCGTCAACGACCACCCGAACTTCCTGCAACCCTTCGCGGCCATGCTGCGCGAGATGCGCCCCGCGCTCGGCATGTTCGGCGTGTTCGGCAACCACGAACGCTACGAGGGCGACGCCAAGAGCGCCCAGGTCTTCCGCTGGGCCGGGGCGAATCTCCTGCGCAACGGCGTGGCCACCCTGGCCGAGGCCGGAGTGCAGATCCTCGGCGTGGACGACCCCGGCCGCTCGGGCGACGTGACGCAAGTCATCGCCACGGAGATCCTCGGCGTGGCCGCGCAAAGCGACCCGGCGTATTTCCGCATCCTTATGAACCACCGGCCGCAGGCCTGGCGCGAGGCCGCCCAGCCCGCCGGCATCGAGCTGATGCTCTCCGGCCACACCCACCGCGGCCAGGTCTTCCCCTTCTACCTCGTGGTCCACCTGTTCCACGAATTCATGGGCGGCTTTTACGCGGAGAACGGCAAGCTGCTCGCCGTGAGCGCGGGCGCGGGTTTCTGGGGCCCGCCCCTGCGCGTGCTGGCCCCGCCGGACATCATGGTCATCGACCTCCTGCCGCAGGCCGCCCCGGCGCAGGGTTGATCCGGGGCATGGACCCCGGCGCGGAACTCGGATAAGGACACGGATCGGCTGACATTCCTGGAGGAAGGACGGTCCCTTGGACAGGCAGAACGCGCGACACCTCGGCATCACGGCCAAGCTGCTCATCTGGTGTCTGGTGCTGGTGGCCATCTTCTACGCCACCACCAGCCTGCTGATCATGCGCATCCAGAGCCTGGTCGAGGTCTCCAACGCCATCGTCAACGTCAACTACGACATCGACCTGGCGGCGCAGCGCATGATCCAGCAGCTCCTCTCCGTGGAGGAGAACCGCAAGCGCTTCGAAATCCTCCAGAAGGAGGCCTACATGCAGGCCTTCGTCAGCGACCTGGAGGACTTCGGCAAGACCCTGACCTCGGTGCTGGCGCGCCACCCCGAATACAAGGAGCCCTGGGCCGCGCTCACCAGCGAATACAACGAGGTCCTGGCCCACAGCCGCGAGCCCGGCCGGAAGGTCCTGCCGGACAAGACCGTCTCGCGCTGGCTGGACATGCTCGCCTCCACCCGCCAGGACAACCAGGAGGAGATGGAGGCCCGGCTCACGGAGCTTGCGGCCCGGAGCCGCGCGGCCGAGCGCCTGGGCTTTTTCGGCCTTGTGGCCAGCATCGCCATCGGCGTGCTCGGCAGCGTGCTCATCGCCTACCGCCTGAACCTTTCGCTCTCCGAAATCCGCCGCGGCATCCGCGAACTGAGCCGCAGCGAGCCCAGCCACCCCGTGCGCGTGACCTCCAAGGACGAGCTGGGCGACCTGGCCATCGCCTTCAACAGCATGACCACGCGCCTGGCCGAGGAGGAGCGCATGCGCCAGGACTTCATCGCCATGCTCTCCCACGAGATCCGCACGCCGCTCACGAGCATCCGCGAGTCCGTGGACCTCGTGGCCGACGGGGTCTTCGGCGAGGTCAACGAGAAGCAGCGGCACTTCCTGGACATCTCGCGCCAGGAGGCCCTGCGGCTCACCAGCCTGCTGGAGCGGCTGATGAAGGTCTCCAGCCTGGAGGCCCAGCGCCTCAAGCTGAACACCGAGCCCCTGGACGCCGCGGCCCTGGCCCGCACGGCCATCGACCGCCAGCAGCCCACGGCCCTGGCCAAGGACATCAGCCTGAAGACCGAGCTGCCCACGGACTTCGTCTTCGTCCAGGCCGACCAGGAGCACATCTCCCAGGTGCTGGCGAACCTTTTGGGCAACGCCATCAAGTTCTCGCCGCCGGGCTCGGTGGTGCGCCTGTCCGTCACGCCGGAACCCGCGGGCGACTCGGTGATCTTCTGCGTGACCGACGAGGGGCCCGGCATCCCTCCTGAGGAACAGGAGCGCATCTTCCTCAAGTACTACCGCGAACCCTCGGTGCGCGGCAGCGTGGCCGGGCTGGGCCTGGGCCTGTCCATCGCCAAGGGCATCGTCGACGCCCACGGCGGGGCCATCTGGCTGAACAGCAGCCCGGGCCGCGGGTCCAGCTTCTGCTTTTCCCTTCCCAAGCCAAAGGCGATGGTATAGGAAGTGCCCATGACACATGCAGTCCTGCGGCTCCGGCCCTTGCGGAGCCTCTGTCTCGGGTTGGCCGCCCTGTTCGCGGCGAACCTCTGCGGGTGCGCGCTTCTGCGCGGCGAACCGGAGCCCTCGACCAAGGATCCTCGCGCCGCTTACGTTCTCGCCGTGGATTCCTACCTGGCGGGACAATATGAAAAGGCCACGAGCATCTTCCAGCGTCTCTCCGGCGGAACCAGCGATCCCGAGGTCGCGCGCAAGGCTTACTATGGTCTGGCCTGCGCCAAGCTGGTCACGGCCAAGTCCCCCGAGGACCTGCACGAGGCCCTCACCGTCTGGAACACCTGGGTGCAGATGACGCCCGAGGGCATGCCCGGCGAGGACCCGCGCCTGCTGACCCCGCTTTTGCCGCGCCTGGCCCCCACGGCCAGTCCCAGCAGCCCGCCCATGCTCTCCGACGACGAGATCAAGCGCGAGCTGGCCAAGACCAAGCGTCTGGCCGGCTGCCAGGAGGAGACCGGACGGCTCAAGGAGCTGCTGCGCAAGAAGACCGCCGAGGCCGAGGCCCTGCGCAGCCAGCTCAACGCCCTGGAGCGCCTGCACCAGGAGATCAGCATCAAGAAGAAGGGACTGGAGTAGGCCGTGGACGCGCCCGCACGCGAACACGCCACCATCCTGGTGGTGGACGACGACAAGAACATCTTGCAGGTCCTGGAGGCCCGGCTCTCCTTCGCCCACTACCGGACCCTCGCCGCCAGGAGCGCCGAGGAGGCCGTGGAGACCCTGGCCAAGCATCCCGTGGACCTGATCGTCTCCGACGTGAAGATGCCCGGAATGGGCGGCGTGGGCCTGCTCCACGAGGTCCTGGTGCAGTGGCCGCACATCCCGGTGATCCTGCTCACCGCCTACGGCAGCATCCCGGACGCCGTCAGCTCCATCCGCTCCGGCGCGGCCGACTATCTGACCAAGCCCTTCGACGGCCACCAGCTGCTGCAGAAGATCGCCGCCCTGCTCGGCCGCGAGCAGGAGCAGGCCGCCCAGCGCCCGGCCCGCAAGGGCAAGTCCGTGGCCGACGTCATCTGGGGCGGCAAGAGCCCGGTCATGCGCGACTTTTACGCCGTGCTCGAACGCGTGGCCCCCACCGACGTGGCCGTGCTCATCACCGGCGAAAGCGGCACCGGCAAGGAGATGGTGGCGCGCATGCTCCACGACCTTTCGCCGCGCGCCAAGGGCCCCTTCGTCATCGTGGACTGCGGCTCCACCCAGCCCACCCTGCTGGAAAGCGAGCTCTTCGGCCACGTGAAGGGCGCCTTCACCCACGCCGTGCGCGACAAGAAGGGGCTCATGGAGGAGGCCGACGGCGGCACCCTGTTCCTCGACGAGATCGGCAACATCAGCCCGGAGATGCAGACCCGGCTGCTGCGCTTCCTCCAGGAGCGCACCATTCGCCGCGTGGGCGACACCCACGCCATTCCGGTGAACTGCCGCGTCATCGCCGCCACCAACGCCGACCTGCCCGCCTTGGTCAAGAAGGGCGAATTCCGCGAGGACCTCTATTTCCGCCTCAAGGTCGTCACCCTCAAGGTCCCGCCCCTGCGCGAGCGCAAGGAGGACATCCCGCTCCTCACCGAGCGCTTCCTGGAGGCCTTCAGCGCCGAGCAGCACCGCCCCGCGGTTTCGGCCTCGGCCGAGACCCTCAAGCTGCTCATGGCCCACTCCTGGCCGGGCAACGTGCGCGAACTCAAGCACGCCCTGGAGGGCGGCGTGGTCTTCTGCTCCGGCACCCTGCTCGAACCCCGGGACATCCAGCTGGAGAACGCCCAGGCCCTGCAGCCGGACGTCGTCAAGCCCGAGCCGGAGGCGGCCGCCACCGCGCCCGCCGGCAACGGCTCCCTGTCCCTGGAGGAAAACGAGCACCAGGCCATCATCCGCGCCCTGGAGCGCTCGGCCTGGGTCAAGAAGACCGCGGCGGACCTGCTCGGCATCTCCCGCCGGGCCATCCACTACAAGATCAAGAAATACAACATCCAGGTCCCGGGCAAGGACCAGGACGACTAGCCGTGCGCGGGCTGTACCTGGTCTACCGGGTCTTTCCGGACGGCGACCGCCTGCCCGAGAGCATCATCGCCGTCGAGGACGGCGACTTCGCGGCCGCGGCCAAGGCCCTGGACGCCCTCGTGGACGAGGAGCACCCGGACTTCGCCCTCGGCCGCGGCGAGCGCTGGGAGTTCGTCCGCCAGGACGACGCCCCGGCGGACGACTGGGACGAGATCGCCCCCTCCGACGCCAAGAGCCTGCCCTACTGACGCCCTGCCCTACTGATTCCAGCCCTACTTACTCCCGTCGCCCCTCCTTCCCCGCCACCGTTTCCGGCAGCCGATTGCGCCGCGCACCTAAACATTCCCCCACGTGCAGCCGATATAGCCGAAAAGCGTTCAGCCGCCCACTCTGCATGGACGGGGCGCGGCGCAAAACACCGGGAGGAATTCATGACCACCCCCCTTCCCCTGGCTATGTCCGGATATCTCACGACACAGGCGTCGCTTCTGGCGCAGATGACCAACTTCGACCAGACCAAGACCGATCAGGCGGATGCCTCAACCCTTCCTGAATCCGCGCAGTCGGCGGCCGCGGCCCAGGGAGACAGTGCGGAATTCTCGGACGAGGCCAAACGCCTCGCCGCCACGAGCCAGACCGGAGCCGGAGTCCCCGGCGAGACGTCGAAAGACGCGACGGGCGCGACGGCAAATGACGCCGGACTCTCCGCAAGCGCGGAGGAGACCGCCCCGGAGGCGACCGCAGTCGTCGCCACGGCGCAGACGCAATCGGGCCGCACGGTCCAGGTCGCCCAGTACGCCACCTCGGAAGACGGCGGCGAGGGCTTTGGATACCTGGTCACCATCGCCGGGAATGACGCGCAAGCCGCGCAGGCCTTCAAACTGACCGCCGACACCATCATCAGCGAGGACGAGACCGGGGCTCTCAGCGTCCGGGCCTACTCCCCCGGCCAGGAAACCGCCGGGAACGACATCATCATCAGTCTTGGCGCCACGCCCATTTCCGGCGGCGGCGGCGACGACACCATCATCGTGGCCGGCGACAGCATCGGCCAGACCATCAATGGCGGCGCGGGCGCAGATGCCGTCATCGTGACCGGAAACAGCTACGGCAGCAACATCTCCGGCGGCGACGGCAACGACTCCGTCAGCGTCGAGGGCGGCGTCGAGGGCGGCGTCATCGACCTGGGCGCGGGCGACGACACCCTGCACGCGCGGACCATCGGCTTCGCCGCGTCGCAGACCGACATCAAGGGCGGCGCGGGCAACGACACCATCAGCGCGTCGACCATCGGCACGGGTAGCGGTCAGGTCAACATCGACACCGGCGCGGGCGACGACAACCTGAACGCGAGCTACGTCGGCATGTTCGGCCAGGTCAACATCGACACCGGCGACGGAAACGACGCCCTGCGCGCGTCCTATGTCGGCATGAACGGGCAGGTCAACATCGACACCGGCAAAGGAAACGACCTCGTGCAGGCCAGCTGGCTCGGCCTTGCCATCGGCGGCGGCAGCTCGCAGGTCAACCTCGACACCGGCGACGGAAACGACCTCGTCAATGCAAGCTGGATCGGCACGTCGCTCAACGGCGGCGCCGCACAGGTCAACCTCGACACCGGCAAAGGAAACGACCTCATCAACGCCTCTTGGGTCGGGGCCGCCATGGAAGGCGGCAGCTCCCAGGTCAACATCGACGCCGGCGACGGACAGGACTCCATCACCGCCTCCTGGCTCGGATTCGCCGCCTATGGCGGCAATTCCCAGGTCAACGTCAACACCGGCCGGGGGGCCGACTCGGTCGCCGCGTCCTGGTTCGCCGCGGCCCTCCAGCAGGGCAACGCCCAGCTCAACATCGACACCGGCGGCGAGAACGCGCTCATCGACATCGCCGCCATGGCCGGCGCATCCGGGAACTCACAGGTGAACATCTCCACCGGCGGCGGCAACGCGCTGCTCAACGTCACCACCTATGACTCGGACGGGGCCACCTGGGACGGCGCGTCATTCACGCATGGCTCCACGCAGATCAACGTCGACACGCGCAAGAGCGGATCAACGAACGATACTGCGAGCGGAACAGCGAGCAACGCCGGCCTCATCGGCTTCACGCTGAACCTGGAAGGCCTCGGCACGCGGCGTCGCGCCCTGCTCTCCCTTTTGCGCAACACGGGTCTGGTTCAGACGGAGGAAGACGGGAACGCGCAGGAGTAAGCCCACGCCATATGGCCCCAATGTCATCGGGGAGGATCGCCCCTCCCCGATGCGCACAGCTGCCCCACGGACGCGCCCTAGCGGGCCGTCTGCGCCCCGGCCCGCCGCCGCAGCGAGGCAAGCGAGCCCTTGGAGAGCGCCAAATCCGCCAGCACTCCGGCGGCCAGCCCCCAGAACGCCGAGCCCACGCCCCACAGCGACACGCCGCTGGCCGTGACCAGGAACGTGACGAGCGCGGCCTCGCGCCGCGCTTCGTCGGCCATGGCCTGCGTAAGCCCGCCGGCCAGCGCGCCGAAGAGCGCCAGTCCGGACACCGCCGCCATGAGCGGTCCGGGCAGGATGGCGAAAATCCCGACGAGCGTGGCCCCGAAGAGCCCGACCACGAGGTACGCCGCGCCGCAGGCCACGCCCGCCACGTAGCGCCGCTGCGGATCGAGGTGGGCCTCCGGCCCGGTGCAGATGGCCGCCGTGATGGCCGCCAGGTTGATGCCGTGGGAGCCGAAGGGGGCGAGCAGCACCGAGAGCACCCCCGTGGCGGTCACCAGCGGCCCGCCGGGCGTGCGGTAGCCGAATGCCCGGAGCACGCCGAGCCCCGTGGCGTTCTGGCCGGTCATGGTGACGAAGAACAGCGGCAGTCCGAGGCCCACGAGCGCGCCCGGACTGAAGCGCGGGGCCGTGAACACCGGCGCGGCGAGGCTGGCCGAGACGGACGCCTGTCCGAGCAGCCCCAGCGCCGCCGCCGCAAGGAGCCCGGCAAGCAGCGTGGCCAGGATGGCGTAGCGCGGCCACAGGCGGCGGAAGACCAGATAGCAGGCCAGCATGGGCCCGACGAGCGCCGGCGCGGCCGCGAGCGCCGCCACCACCTCCACGCCGAAGCGCAGCAGGATGCCCGCCAGCATGGCCCCCACCACCGCGCCGGGGATGCGCTCCATGAGCGCGCCGAAGAGCCCCGTGGCCCCGCAAATGGCGATGAGCGCCCCGGCGAGGACGAAGGCGCCGATGGCCTCGGGATAGGGATAGGCCGTCCAGCCGGCGGCCAGGAGCGCCGCCCCCGGCGTGGACCAGGCGATGATCACCGGCGCTCGGTAGACGAGGCTCAGTACGAGCCCGCACAGGCCGGAGCCGATGGAGATGGCCCAGATCCAGCTGGTGATCTCGGCCTGCGAGAGCCCGTGCAGGACTGCCGCCTGGAAGATGATGGCCGCGGGGCCGCCGTAGGACACGAGCACGGCGATGAGCCCGGCCGTGATTGCGGGGATGGACGCGTCGCGCCGCAGCCCGGCGAAGGCCGCGGCCGGGGAGAATCGGGACGGGGATGCGCTGGCCATGGGCGTCTCCGAGGAGCCTCCCGGGGGAGGGTTTCGGTGGGCGTCCCCCCCAGCGGGGCGGACGCTGCCCAGGCGAGCGGCAGAGGCGGAATCCGCGCTCCCTCGTGGTGTGCTCCACGCTTCGCCAGTCACGCGGCCCGTTTTGAGCGGCCAACCTAAACCGGCGCGCGGCGGCGCGTCAAACGAAAAACGCCCGGCCCCCTCCGCAGGGAGCCGGGCGCGTCGTTGCGCCTGAGCGGGGCTAGAACGGCGTGCCGTTCTTCGCCAGGTCGGCCTGCAGCAGCGCGCGGATGCGCGCCGACACCGGGCCCGGCCGGGCGTCGTGGATGGGTTTGCCGTTGTAGCGCACCACGCCCACGCAGTCGAAGCCGGTGCCGACCATCATGACCTCGCGGGCGCCGTAGATCTCGTCCTCGCTGATGCCCTTGAACAGGATCTCAATTTCGCCCTTGATCAGGTCCACCGCGCGCATGAGCGTGGTGCCGGCCAGGGCGTTGGTGAACTCCGGGATCACCAGCCGGCCCTCCTGGTCCACCATGGCCACGTTCTCCGTGGCGCCCTCGGCCAGGAAGTTCTTGTCGTCGAAGCACAGCGGGAAGTCCATGCCGCGGGACACGGCCTCGCGCTTCATGAGCACGTTGGGCAGGTAGTTGGTCGTCTTGACCGTGGCCATCCAGGGCTGCTTGGCCGGCACCGTGGTGCGGAAGGCCGTGACGCCCTTGGCCAGCACGGACTCGGGCTTTTTGTGCATGCGGTAGGCCACGACGTACAGGCTCGGCACCGGGCACTCGTAGGGGTCCAGGCCGAAGCCGCCCGGGCCGCGGCCCACGAGCACGCGGACGTTGCCGTCGGGCTCGTTGCCCGCGCGGGCCACCTCGATCACCGCCTCCCGGATCTCGTCCCAGGAGCACGGCGGCTCCAGGTACAGGGCCTGGCAGGACAGCTTGAGCCGCCGGATGTGCGGATCGATCTGGTAGATCCTGCGGCCCACGTATTTCATGGTCTCGAAGACGCCGTCGCCCCGGTGCACCAGATGGTCGTCCCAGGGCATGAGCATGTACCGCGCATCCGTGCCGATGAGGCCCACCCGATGGTCGTAAAACGCAAGCACCTTCTCGGCGCCGGGGCGAATGGCGTCAATCAGGGCGTCGAGATACTCCTTCGATTCGGCGACGCGCATGGCGTGCTCCTTCGCGCGTTCCCCTACTTCGGCACGCGCAAGAGGTTGCGGACGAGCAGCTCCTCGCCGATCTGCACGGCGTTGAGCGCTGCGCCCTTGCGGATGTTGTCGGAGACAATCCACAGGTTGATGCCGTTGTCGATGGACTCGTCCTCGCGGATGCGGCCCACGAACACGTCGTCCTGACCGGCGGCGTTGATGGCCATGGGGTAGATCTTCTTCTCGGGGAAGTCCTCCACCACCACGCCGGGGGCCTGGGCCAGGATCTGGCGCACCTGCTGGGCGGTGAGCTTCTTCTCCGTCTCGATGTTCACGGACTCCGAGTGGCTGTAGAACACGGGCACGCGCACGGTGGTGGCCGTGACGCGGATGGAGTTGTCGCCCATGATCTTCTTGGTCTCGTTGACCATCTTCATCTCTTCCTTGGTGTACCCGTTGTCCAGGAACACGTCGATCTGCGGCAGGCAGTTGAACGCGATCTGGTGGGGGTAGACCTTGGGCTCGATCTCCTTGCCGTTCATCAGCCGGACCACCTGGCCCTCCAGCTCGACGATGGCCTTCTGCCCCGTGCCGGACACGGCCTGATAGGTGCTCACCACGATGCGCTTGATCCGGGCCTCGTCGTGCAGCGGCTTCAGCGCCACCACCATCTGGATGGTCGAGCAGTTGGGGTTGGCGATGATGCCCTTGTGCCAGGCCAGATCGTGGGGGTTGACCTCAGGCACCACGAGCGGGCAGTTGGGGTCCATGCGCCAAGCGCTGGAGTTGTCCACCACCACGCAGCCGGCCTTGGCCGCGCAGGGCGCGAATTTTTCCGAGGTGGAGCCGCCGGCCGAGAACAGCGCCAGGTCGAACCCGGCGAAGGAGTCTTCCTTCAACTCGCGCACGGTGAGCTCGCCGTCCTTGAACTCGACCTTGGAGCCCGCGCTGCGCGCCGAGGCGAAGGCCACGACCTCCGAGGCCGGGAACTCGCGCTGGGCCAGCACTTCGAGCATCTCGCGGCCAACGGCGCCCGTCGCGCCGACCACTGCCACCTTGGGATTCTTGGCACTCATGATGTTCTCCCCCGCTTAACGGATGGTGATTTTCTCCATAATCGACAGGCAGGCGTCGGCGCGGTTGAGCGTGTACAGATGCACGCCCGGAACTCCCGCGTCGATGAGGCCCTGCACCTGCTCCACGGCGCGCGCAAGACCCAGCTCGCGCACGGCCTCCTCGCCGCCGGCGGCGAAGGCCGCCTCAAGCTCCTCATAGAATCCGCCGAACACCGCCCGGCCGTTCAGCTTGGCGATGAACTCCGCGGACTTCATGCTCAATACGGGCATGATCCCCGGCAAAACCGGCACCGTGACGCCACGCTCGCGCAGCCGCGCCACGTAGTCCAGGTACAGCCGGTTCTCGAAAAACAGCTGGGTGACCACGAACTGTCCGCCCGCGTCCACCTTGTGCTTCAGCCACTTCAGGTCGTCCTCCAGCGTGCGGGACTCCGGATGCATGGTCGGAATGCCCGCCACGCCGACGCCCATCTCCGGGAACCCGGCGCGGATGAAGCGCACCAGGTCCGAGGCGTGCTGGAACTCGTGGCCCTCGAAGCTGAAGTCCGTCACGCCCCGGGGCGGGTCGCCGCGCAGGGCCAGGACGTTGTCGATGCCGGCCTCGCCGATGGCCTCCAGAAAGCCGCGCAGCCCCGTCGAGGACGCGCTCACGCAGGTCAGGTGCGCCATGGGCTCCAGGCCCATCTCGCGCTTCAGGTGCGTGACCACGTCCAGCGTGTTGGCCTGGGTGCCGCCGCCCGCGCCGTAGGTCACGGAGACGAAGAGCGGATCAAGGCACTTGAGCTTGTCGACCTCGGCGAAAAACTTCGGCCAAGTGTCCCGTTCCTTGGGCGGAAAGAACTCCATGGACAGGAACGGCCGCCGTGTGGGTATCAGGTCCGCGATGCGCAAACGTCCGTGCTCCTTGTTTTGCCGCGTCCGGACCAATCCGGGGCCTGGAGCGGGCGCGGAACAGATTGCTTACCCTTTCTTGCCACGCCCCGCAACGTCCCCCCCCATGGTTCGGGGCTGCGCCGAAGAGGGAATCGGGGCGGGGCTGCGCGCCCCTCCCCGCCCCCTTCCTGCGCCCCCTTTCAGGGGGACGACGAGGGTCCCGCGCCGGGCCGGGCGCTTCCGGCCAGCGCCGCGCCTTCCGCCGGGCCGCGTATCGCGTTCGCAGGGCAGGGCGGACGCCCTGCCCTGCGAACGCGATACGGGGAGTCCAGGGGGTCGCAGACCCCTTGGCCGTAGGTCCAGGGAGGCGGGCCTCCCTGGCCGCCGGAGGCGTATGCCCCGCGCCGGGACAGCGGACAGGCAGGTTCGGCAAGACGTTGCGCCCTGGCTGGCGGGCGGCGGAGCGAAGAGCCCGGGCGCTACGCCAGTGGCGGGCATATGACCGCGCAACTGGGGAGATTCATACTTTTGGCGGCGCGGACGACGATGGTGGCGTTTCCCAGGAGACCTTCCCGCCAACGACGAGGGTCTCTCCGGCGGCAGCAATGCGCGCGGGCCGGGACGGGGCCGCCGTGCCCTTCCCGCGTGGGTATCCCGGCAATACGTTTTGTGGCTCCGGCAAAGGAGCACGAAGGCGCCATGAATGGGGAAATCCGTCCCGACCGGAGCCTGTGCTCACGGATGGTGTGCCCGGCGGGGCAGGAGCACCCGCATCGCCCATGCGCTGCGCCGAGCGCTTCGATAGGCCCGCCTCATGACTCCCCAATACAACTGAGGGGATCTTGAATAACTGATTCTCCAATCAGAATAATTCAAGATCCCCTCTTCGGTCTGCGTGTGCTTGCGGATAGCTATGAATGTTTTATGAAATCAGCAATCGACCATGGTCATGCCCAGGCCGGCTGTTCCCATCTCCTTGAATTCCTGAGGCAATGCCTTGCCTGTTTGCAACATGGCCATGATGACACGGTCCAAGTCTTCCCAATGCTGGGAGACAATTTCATTTTTAGCGATCAGCCAGCTGTTGTAGGCCTTGAGTGCGCCAAAGGCGTTCCGTTCAATGCAGGGGATCAAGACAAAACCGCCTACAGGATCGCAGGACATGCCCAGATGATGTTCCAGGGCGATAGTCGCCGCAACTTCCGTCACTTTAAGCGGAGCCCCAGAGGCGTTGGCCACCATCGCTGCGGCCATGGAGGAAGCCACACCGATTTCGCCCTGGCAACCGACTTCCGCACCGGCAACACTGGCGTTATTTTTACACAGGAACCCCACCAGTGCAGCAGCCAGAAGCCCCTTACGCATTTCCGCGCGCGACAATTTCAGGTGATCCTTCATGACGTTGACCAGAGACGGCATGGTTCCGGCTGAGCCCAGGGTCGGGGCCGTTACCGCAAGGCGGCCCGCGGCATTGCCCTCAGAGACGGCAATGGCATAGCTGCTGATGCGCTGCATCAAAGCCTCTCCCCCTTCCATGGTCTGCGCCTGTTCATAAAGGCGACGCGCCTTTCGATAAAATTCAAAGGGGGCGGGCAGGATGCCCTCTTCCTTGAGTCCCAAGGAGACACCATTCAGCATGGTATCAAGCACAAGATCCAGATGGGCATTCACACGGCTTTCGTCGCAACCCATAATGGCCATTTCATTCTCAAGTATAATTTGATGCAGCTGTTTTCCAGTTTTCTTAGCCAGTTCACTGAATTTTGTCATGCTGCCGTAGACATGGATGGGGTCTCCGCGCTTCTCTTCCGGCTGGCCCTTCCAGGAAAAAAAACCACCGCCGGTGGAATAATATTCGCGCTTGAGAAGGATTTTCCCCTGCCTGTCCTCAAGTTGCATGACCATGGTGTTGCTGAATGGGAATGAATGCTCGACCTTATCCCAGACAATGGTCGCCTTGGGGCCAATGGTAAAGTTCTTGCCTTTGATCGCAATCTGATACGTTGCATTTTCATTTGCAAGAGCATCCATTACTTCCGGCTTACACGATTCTGGCTTTTGCCCCAACAAGCCTGCGAGTATCGCCCTATCAGTACGATGTCCTTTTCCTGTAGACGAAAGGCTGCCATATAAATGCACTTTAATGTCAGACGCCGCAGCCAAAGTTGCTGTATCCTGTTTTTCAATGAGCGTGCGGAAATTGCTGGCAATGCGAAGAGGGGCCAGCGTATGTGAGCTGGATGGTCCGGGACCAACTTTGAACAGATCTGTTACCGAAGTGCATATTTTTTTGGCTGGAGGGCCATCAAAGCAGATGCCCTTGGGAAGTTGAGGCAATGCCGAGGCCAGAATACCGCGAGCCTGTAGTGTAGTTGTTTTAAGCAAACCAATTCCCACGGTGGTGGTTAACGCTGCCGTTTTAAGAAATGAGCGTCTATCCATTGTATCCCTCCTCGCTCGATTTAATGGATTCACTAGCTGAGTAAGCAAAACGAATTTTAAAAATAAATAGCTTGAGTACCATGCAGTGAGCCAATCACACTGACGACTCAAGCATATATTAGCTATTCAACGCACACGTTATCAAATAATTTGTCATTACCAACGAACTGCATCCAACTACAGAAGCCGCCGAGGCATGGATGGCGTTTTCATGGTTCCATGGACCAGCCATTCACTCATCGATTATACAGTTCCAATAGACCTGTAAAGCCTCCTGAATCCTAGTGCCAATGTAGGCAGGGACTCCGGGTTGGGGGCTGTGGGGCAGCAGGGGGGGGTAGGTAGACCTTCGCCCCGTGTGGCACCCAGACAATGCGTTTGTGATTCCAGCATAGGAGCACAAGCATGAGGTGGAGCAGGATCCGCCAGGAGCAGAGCCTCGGGATTTTGAAGCAGGCCGACCGCCGGGCGGCTGCGGCAGCTTGAGGCGGCAATCTGGCGCTTCAAAGGCCTCGTGGCAGGCCAGGCGCTGGATTCAGATATGGTCCAACAAGGACGGCCGTGTTGACGGGTTCTGCATCCTCGCCAACACCCTGGACTGACGCTTGAGGGATGAGGGCTGATCCGGCTCAGGATTCAGGCGGCCTCCTCATTGCCGACAACGGGGAGAGCGCCCGCGACGCGGGGGAACGGCTAGTCGAGCGGCTGCCCGACGAGCGCGGGCACGATGTCGGCGTTGGCCGGCAGGAAGATGTTCACGTCGGCCTCGCCGGGGGCGTACCAGGCGAAGCGCTGGCCCTCCTGCGGCGCGACCTCGCCGCTGAACTCCAGCACGTGGAAGAAGTACAGGTGCACGGGGCCCTGCGGATAGACGTAGCGCTTCTCGCGCCAGAACTTGAGCCGCGTGGCCGTGAAGCCCAGCTCTTCCCGGAGCTCGCGCACGAGCGCCTGCTCCAGGCTTTCGCCCGGCTCCACCTTGCCGCCGGGGAACTCCCACCAGCCGGCGTGGGCCTTGCCCTCGGGCCGCTCCACGGCCAGGAAGCGGCCGTCGCGCCAGGTCACGGCCGCCACCACCAGAAGCGCGCCCCGGCCGTCAGTCACAGCTCCCCCCGAAGCGGGCCTGCACCTGCGCCATGTCGGCCTCCAGCGCCGTCATGCGCTCCATGAGCCGCTCCGCCCAGTCGCTGACCTCGCGGTACTGGTTGTTGATCTTGATGGCCTCGCCGCCGCTCTCGTAGGTGGCCGGGTCGTTCATCTTGGCCTCCAGCTCGCCCTGCTCCAGGAGCACGCGCTCCAGGTCCTTCTCACACTTGGCGTACTCCTCGCGCAGGGGCTTCAGGGCGCGGGAGAGGGCGTTGCGCTGCTCGGCCTGCCGGCGCTTCTCCTCCTTGGAGAGGCGCTTGCCGGCCTCGTCGTCCGCCACGGCGGCCACGGGTGCGCATTCGGGCTTCTTTTCGCGCTTGGCCCCCAGCTTGGCCTCCTGGAGCGCGGCGCGGCGGCGGGCGTCGTAGTCCTCGAAGCCCTCGTGGTGCTGCACCAGACCCTCGGGCCCGATGGTCCAGATCTCCTCGGCCACCTCGCCCATGAGGTAGCGGTCGTGGGCGACCATGAAGATGCTGCCCTCGTAGTCCTTGAGCGCGGCCACGAGCCCCTCGCGGCTCTCCAGGTCGAGGTGGTTGGTGGGCTCGTCCAGGACGAGCAGGTTGGCCCGGCCGAGGAACAGGCTGGCCAGCACCAGCCGGCTCTTCTCGCCGCCGGACAGGGCGGCCACGGGCCGCTCGAAGTATTTCTCGCCCAGGAGGAACAGACCGAGCACGCCCATGAGCTGCTCCTCGCTGCACTTGGGGTCGCACAGGCGGCGCATCTCGGCGATGACCGAGGCGTTGGGCCGCAAAATCTCGGTCTGGTGCTGGCTGAAATAGCCCAGCTGGGTGTTGTTGCCGAGCTTGGCGTAGCCGTGGCTGGGGGCCAGCTCGCCGGTGAGCACCTTGATCAGCGTGGACTTGCCCGCGCCGTTGGGCGCGACGAGGGCGATCTTCCGGCCGCGGAAGATCTGGAAGTTCAGGCGCGGCCAGAGCTGGCGCTTCTCGTGGGCGTAGTGGAACTCCAGGTCCACGGCGTTGACCGCGACCTTGTCGCCGCGGACGGGCTCGGGCAGGCGGAAGGACAGCCGGCGGCCGGGCCGCGCGGCCAGCGCGCCGTCCTGCAGGCGCGAAAGCTCGTCCTTGAGCTTCTCCACGCGCTTGATCTTGCTCTGGGCCTGGGCGGCCTTGCGCGCGGTGACGCGGAAGCGGCTGATGTAGCCCTGCTCGTGCTCGATGCGCGAGGACAGCTTGGCCGCCTCGCGTTCGCGCTGCTCCTGGTGCTCGGCCATCCACTCCAGGTATTCGCCGAAGGAGCCCTGGCGCACCATGGGCCGGGCCATGCCGAGCACGAGCACGTGGGTGCCGACGCGCTCCAGGAAGACGCGGTCGTGGGCCACGAAGATCAGCGCGCCGCGGAAGCCCAGGAGGTAGTCCTCCAGCCACTGCACGGCCTCCAGGTCGAGGTGGTTGGTGGGCTCGTCCAGGAGCAGGATGTCCGCGCCCTGCAGAAGCACGCGGGCCAGCTTGGCGCGCTCGCGCCAGCCGCCGGAGAGGCGTTGCAGCGTGCGCGGCAGGTCGTCGTCGGAAAAGCCCAGCCCGGAGAGGATGGCCCGGGCCTTGTGCTCCGGGTGGTAGCCGAACTGCGACTCCAGGCGGGCTTGGCGTTCGCCCAGGCGCTGGAGCCGGGCCTCGTCGCGGGCGTGCACGGCCTCCTCCCACTCGCGCCAGAAGTCGCGCCAGGAGGGCAGCGCGGACAGCACCCAGCCGAGCAGCGGCTCGGACAGGTCGGCCTCGGAAAGCTCCTGGGCCACATAGCCCACGCGCGCGCCCTTGGTCACGACCACGCTGCCGGCGTCGGGCTCGGCGCGGCCGGCCAGGATGCGCAGCAGCGTGGACTTGCCCGCGCCGTTGGGGCCGGCCACGGCCAGGCGCATGCCCGGCAGCGCCTCGAAGGACAGACCGCTGAACAGCGCTTCGCCGCCGTAGGACTTCTCGACGTTCTGGACGGTGATCTTGGACACGCTGCCTCCGCAAGCCTGTTTGCCGGGCGGGCCCGCGCCCACCCTTCGAAGGGGGCTGATATACTGCGCCGCGCGGCCTTGGCAAGCGGAGCCGTCGCGGCTATGGTGCGCGCCATGTCCTGGCACGTGTATCTGCTCGAATGCGCCGACGCCACGCTCTACTGCGGCGCGACCAACGACCTCGGCCGGCGCGTGGCGGCCCACGCCGCGGGCGCGGGCGCCCGCTACACCCGCGCGCGCCTGCCGGTGCGGCTGCTGGCCAGCGCGCCCTGCGCCGACAAGTCCGCGGCCCTGCGCCTGGAGATCGCCGTCAAGAAGCGCCCGCGCACGGCCAAGCTGGCCTTCCTTTTGGCCCAGCCCCGCGCGGAGGCCGCCGCATGAGCGCCCCCTGCACCCTGTGTCCGCGCGCCTGCCGCGCCGACCGCGACAGCAAGCCCGGACTCTGCGGCGGCGGGGCCCGGATGCGCGTGTCCATCGCCCAGCTGCACCACGGCGAGGAGCCCGTGCTCTCCGGCGTCGGCCCCGGGGCCGGCGGCAGCGGCGCGATCTTCTTCGCCGGCTGCGCCCTGCGCTGCGTCTACTGCCAGAACCACGAGATCAGCGCCGGAAACAAGGGCCACGAGATCGCCGTGGACGACCTGACGGCCATGATGCTGGAGCTCCAGCTCGCCGGGGCGCTGAACATCAACCTCGTCACCGCCGGGCACTACGCGCCCCAGGTGCGCGAGGCGCTCCTGCTGGCCAGGGACCACGGCCTCAGGCTGCCCGTCGTCTGGAACTCCAGCGGCTACGAGAGCGTGGCGACCCTGCGCAGCCTGGAGGGTCTGGTGGACATCTACCTGCCCGACCTCAAATACATGGACGCGGCCGCGGCCGCCCGCTACTCCGCCGCGCCGGACTACCCCAAGGTCGCCACCTTCGCCATCTACGAGATGCAGCGGCAGGTGGGCCGACTCGCGGTGGAGGACGGCCTGGCCCGGCGCGGGGTGCTGACGCGCCTGCTCGTGCTGCCGGGCGACGTCGGCCGCACGGACCTGGCGCTGGAATGGATCGCCGACACCCTGGGCCCCGACTCCTGGGTCAGCCTCATGGGCCAGTACTACCCCACGCACCGCGCGGCCGAATTCCCGGAGATCAACCGCGCCGTGACGCCGGAGGAATACGCGGCCGCGCGCCGGCGCATGGACGCTCTCGGGCTCAACGGCTTCGTCCAGGAGGTTGGGTCCAGCGCGGCCTACACCCCGGACTTCCTCTGAAACGCGCGTCCGGGCCTCGACGCAAGGCCCGGGAGCTGATAGGATGCCCCCATGCCGACCTCCGAACAGGACTTCCTGAACGTCATCAGCCGCCACTTTCCGAACCCCGGTCCGGAGCGGGGCGTGCTGCTCGGCCGCGGCGACGACTGCGCCATCGTCGATCCCGGCGGCCCCTTCGTCCTCAGCACCGACCTCTTCGTGGAGGACGCGCACTTCCGCCGCGCCTACTTCACCCCTGGCGACATCGGCCACAAGGCCCTGGCCGCCGCGGCCAGCGATCTCGCGGGCATGGGCGCGCGGCCGGTGGCCTTCGCGCTGTCCCTGGCCGTGCCCGACGACGTGGGCGACGCCTTTCTCGACGCCCTGCTGGCGGGCATGGCCGAACTGGCCGGCCGCCTGCCCCTGCCGCTCATCGGCGGGGACCTCAGCCGCGGTCCCAAGCTCACCCTGGACGTGGTGGTCCTGGGCAAGCCCGGCCCCACCGGCCGGCTGCTCAAGCGCCGCCAGGCCGTTCCCGGCGACGCCCTGCTCCTGGTGGGCGAAATCGGGCTGGCCCGCGCCGGGCTCCTGGAGCTGGAGCGCAAGGGCTGCTGCGTAAGGGGCCAGTGGCCCGCCGCGGTGGAGGCGCACCTGCGGCCCGAGCCGCGCCTGGCCGAAGGGCTGGCCCTGGCGCAGATCATGACGCCGGAGGGGCCGGCCGTCACCGGGCTCATGGACGTTTCCGACGGGCTGGCGCGCGATCTGCCGCGCTTCCTGGGCCCCTATGGCGCGGACCTCTCGCTCCGGCGCGAGGATCTGCACCCGGAGGTCGCGGGCTATTTCAACGCCGGCGGCGAGGATCCGGTGGAGGCGGCGGTGCTCGGCGGCGAGGACTACGCGCTGCTGGCCTGCGCCCCGCACAAGCGGCTGCCGGCGGTGCTGGCGGAGCTGCCCCAGGCGCGCGTCATCGGCCGCGTTTCGGCCGAGCCGGGCGTGCGCATCAACGACGGGCAGGTGCTCCGCGAGGGCTTCGACCACTTCAGCAAGGGGTGATGCGGCATGGATCAGACTCTGCGCGTCCTGGGCTATGTCCGGTCAACGCTCACGGCCCGCGAGGGCGCGCCCAAACAGGGCAGCGAAGGCGCGCCCGAGGCCTGGATCGAGCTGGAACCGATCTACGAGCCGGCGCTTTCGGGCCTTGGCCCCGGCAGCCGCGTGGTCGTCCTGACCTGGCTGCACCAGGGCGACCGGGACGTGCTGCAATGCCACCCGCGCGGCAACGCCAACCGGGCCATGCGCGGCGTGTTCGCCACGCGCTCGCCCGACCGGCCCAACCCCATCGGCCTGCACGAGGTCGAAATCCGCGAGGTCGCCGCGCCCGCGCGCCTGCGCGTGTTCCCGCTGGAGGCCATCGACGGCACCCCGGTGGTGGACATCAAGATCCTGGACGGCAAGGGGCACGGTTAGCCGTCCTCAACGCCTCGGCCGCGGCATCTTCGCGCTCAGGTCGCGCAGGAAGCGGGGGTCCACCTCCCGCGGGTTGAGGGCTTCCGCCCGCGCCACATCACGCCAGGAGGCGGCGTAGTCGCCCTCGAAAAAGCAGAGCATCGCCCGGAAGAAGTAGAGCGGCGCAAAGCGCTGATCCTGCTTCTCCGCCGTGTCGAGCAGCCGCCGCGCCGCGGCGAACTCGGCCTGCCGGACCTCGCCCTCGGCGACGTTGACGCCGCGCCACATGTGCGCGAAGCCGGCGTCGGCGAGGATCTGCGGCTTGTCCGGGGCCAGGGCCAGCGCCTGCGCGAACATCCGGACGCTCTCGTCGAACTTGCCCTGGCGGCCCGTGGCGATGCCCAGGCCCCAGTAGGCGTCCGGGTTCTCCGGGTTCAGCAGCCAGGCTTGGTTGAAGCGCTTGATGGCCGTGACCGTGTCCCGCTCCCGGAGGAAGTCGAAACCGCGCCGGATCGCCGCCTCGGCAGCCTTCTCCCGCGTGCCGGCCGCCTTGGTCGCCGCCTCGATGAACTTCCGGTTGGCCTCGGTCTGGCACGCGTTGTACGGCCGGCCGCCATAGAGCGGCAGGGTGTTGTCGGCGTCGGGCTGGCGCTCCTGCGCCTGGGCCAGACCGGCGCAGAGCAGCAGCAGGACAAGGGCGAGGGCGTAGTAACGCATGGGACCTCCGGAAATGCGCGGCGACGGACCGGCCGGCAGCGGCTAGCCGATGTCGCGGACGTCAAGGATTTTCAGCAATTCCGCATAGCGCGAGCGCGGCATCCGGAGTTCCACCGTCTGCCCCGCGCCCAGGGTGAGCGTCACCAGCAGACGCCCCTCCTCCGCCGGCGCGGCGGTGACGAAGCGCACCTGATCAAGGTTCACCAAAGTCTGGTCCTCGGGGGCGAGGGAGAGGTCGGCGACCCAGGTCATATAAGACTCCTTCCGAACTCGGCCAACTAGTGTACTGCCATTGGGACACCATCAAAGCACAGGAGAAGTGTTGGCGGCTTGGCGTATTTATACACGCTACTCGTTTTTGATTTGCCCAGTCTTCACAGAGCGCTCTTCAAACAAAATTTTATGCCCCAGTTGTGTCAACTGGACAAATATTGCACGCCCACCTCCTACTGTTGCCAAATAGTCAACAGTAATTAGCCTCAAGGTTATCAAGTGAATCTTAACTGTCTGGAAATCTTGGTCATTCATTAATACATTCGGATAGCTGCCGAAAAGGAAATTAACAATTTTTGATTTGAAGAGCGCCTCCGATAATGGTTCAAGTAGATAAGGGGCAACGCCAGCAAACAATTTCCGCCAACTAACAGATTTATCAGTATCATTTCTGAATCTGTCGCCATCCCTTCGATACGAGCAACGAATTACAAAATTCTCATCAAGACCCGCAATATTTTCAGTTACTGGGGTTACATAAGAAGTCAAACGCTGAAGTTCTATCTTTAGTTCGTCGTTCTGTTTCCTTAACTCATTCAATTCAACAAGGTGCGTCTCCGTCGCGACAGAGTTTGCACGAATCCAGCCTACAGCTGGATACATCTTAATAGCTTTCGCAAGACTTAAAACGACAAGACCGGGGAGTTCATCCGCAGTTCTCCAGAATTTAACAAGTCTACCATCTTTCAGCTTTTCACGAAACTCATCTAATCTTTTACGCAAGTCTGGATTACTTTCAGATTTCGCAAAAGATATTTCATCAGGTGACTCGTGTAATAAAGCAATGACTTTGATTCCACGGCTTAATGCATGCTCATATTCTTTCTCAGTATAACTAATCCCTTCATTTGTAGTCGAACCATATTTGCCACCAACAATTATTATATAGTAATCACAATCGTCTATTACCTTCATTATAAATTCAAGCTGTTCCTCATCAGCAGCAGGGAACAGTTCCATTCCAGCTGGAATACAATCCATCTCCATCAACGCCTGCATAACTTTGCGACGTTCTTCTTTAAGATCTGCATATGTTGAACTCAAAAATACCTGATATCGCTTCTCCATAGACCACCTCACAACGTTATTTTCCTGCAATCTTTTTTCACTCTAACCGACTACGGACTAACAATAAACACTTAAAAGGCCCGCCGCTTGCGCGACGGGCCCCTGTTCTGCCGCCCGCCCGGCTACTTCGCCGGCCGGGGCAGCCGCGCGGAGAGGTCGCGCAGGAAGCGCTGGTCCACGCTGCCGGGCGCGAGGGCCTCGGCCTTGTCCACCTCGACCCAGGCCTCGCGATAGCGCGCCTGGAAATAGCGGATCATGGCCCGGTTGGCGTAGAGCATGGGGTTGCGCGGGTTCAGCTTCTGCGAGTCGTCCAGCAGGGCCAGGGCCTTGCCGAACGAGGCCGTGCGCTGCTCGACGCTCTCGTCCGCCATGGCCCCCTTGCTGAGCCAGGCGTAGGCGTAGTCCGCGAGCAGGGCCGCGTCCCCGGGCTTGGCCCGGCGCGCCTGCTCATAGATCTCCAGCGCGGGGGCGAACTTGTGCTGCTGGTTCAACGCCGCGCCAAAGCCCCACAAGACGTCCGGATTGCGCGGCTCGATGAGCCAGGCCAGGTTGAAATACTTGATCGCGGTGACGGCGTCGCCGGCCTTGAGCTTGGCCCAGCCGCTTTGCAACGCCATGGTCTCGGCGTTCTGGCGGGAGCCCGCGCGGCGGATGGCCTCGGCCACCACCTGCCGGTCGTGCTCCTGCTGCGCCGGGGTCTTCTGCACCCCGCCGAAAAAGGGCAGGGAGTCGTCCGCGACGGCCCCAGCGACGGGCGCGGCGGCCAGGGCCGCGGCGGCGGCGCAGAGCAGCAGCAGGGCGCACAATGCGGTTCGCTTGAACATTCTCGCTCCTTCCGGGCGCGCTGTGCGCCCGCTGCGGCACGGTAGCGCGCAATGGGGTAGGGAGCAAGAACAGCTAGCTAATGCATTGGTCGTTGCGAAGTGCAAGTGACATAGCATATCGCTGGAATGACTGGAATGGTTTCCTGCTAATATTATTTAACGCATAAAATTTGTCTAAAAACATTAGGTACGTTCTCAAATGCTCATTATTATAAACTCTAGCGATTGAGTACTCAAAAATTTTTATCTCGCTAGATGATATTGCTCTTGCATAAAATAGCTCGCATACCAAATCTAATAGCGTCAGCAGCCTATCAAGTTTCATTTCAAATGGTGAGCCATGAAACATATTCTCATAGACAAATTGGCCATATTCTATTGAGTAATAAGCCGTGGCTATATCTGCGTCACTTCTAAGAAGGAGATATAAATCTTTCAGAAAAACACCTCGCTGAGTTCTTCCAGTGGATTTTATTTGCATGAATGCAGCAAATGCACTTGCCGCTGTTACAAACAAAAGCAACATATTAATTAGCTCTGCAATGCTGAGGCTGGATAACATAGCTTCTCCAATTATTTTGTTCTTCAATTGAGGGCAGCATATATATAGATACAAATATCCGTAATAACAAGCAAGGGCCCGCCGCTTGCGCGACGGGCCCTGCGTGTCCTCGTCTTTCGTCAGTCTAGAAGTGGTCCTGCAGGCCGAAGGGGTCCTTGAACTCCACGGCCTTGTCCCACTTGATCTTCTTCTCGCCGCGCTGATCCAGGTACTTGGCCAGCTCCAGGTCGATCTTCAGGGGCACGTCCACGCCGGCCTTGGCCAGGGCCTGGCGCAGGAAACCCTCGGCCTTGGCGGCGAAGCCGAGCGAGTCGCCCAGCACGCGCATGGCCTCGGTGGGGTTGTGGAAGCCGATGGAGTTCTCCGCGCCGATGAACAACGAGCGGTAGAAGGCCTCCTCGTAGAAGTCCCTGGCCTTGTCGTACAGCGCCTTGTCGATGACCTTGCCCTCGGCCTGGGCCTTGTGGGTCATCTCGAAGAGCTTGGCCAGCGCCGCAACCGAATTGCCCGCGCGGATCTGCATGGACACGGTGCGGTCCTGAATGGCCGTCACCTGCTCCTTGAGCCAGGCGGCTGTCTCGGTGTGGCACTGCATGCAGGCCTTCATGTCGTTCTTGAGCGGGCTCATCACGCGGTGGTCGCTGATCTTGTGCACGCCGACCTTGGTGTAGGGCATGTGGCAGTCGGCGCAGGAGGCCCCGGCCTTCCAGTGCACGCTGTTGTTGCTGAACAGCTCGAACTCCGGATGGCGGATGAAGCCCAGCTTGAAGCCGGTGACGCTCTGCTTCCACTCGCGGTAGGAGTCGTCGGAGCGGATGACCTTGATGATGTTCTCAATGGTGATTCCGCCCCACTTGCTGCCCTGCCAGGGGAAGAACAGCCCCACGGACTTCATCTCCTTGTCCTTGGGGATGTTGTAGGTCACGTGGCACTGGGCGCAGACCGCGGTGCGCTTCTCCTGGCGGGTCAGGTTCTTCTGGTCCACCTTCATGGCCGCAAGCCCCGCGCCCAGGGAGAACCCGCGCGAAAGCTTCAGGCCCATGTCCTTGTTGTCGTGGCAGTCGATGCAGGCCACGCCGAGCTCCCGGTCCTTCTCCGGGATCATGGCCAGCACTTCCTTGTACGGCTTCTTGTAGTAGTCTTCGCCCATCTGCTTCTGGAGCTGCGGGGCGTAGGGCGTCTTGCACGAGAGGCACACGCCGCCGCTCTTCAGCCGCGAGGGATCGACGTCCAGCTGGTCGCGGACCATGCGCGCGTGGCCGTGGGGCTCGTTGTATTCCACGCCGAAGCCCCAGCCGTTGAACAACAAGGCCATGTAGGGGTACTCGGCGAGCTTGTCGTAGGTCAGGTGATCGGCATCAAAGCCGCGCTTGTACTTGCTCTTTCCGGCGGGCTCGGGCTCGTTGGTCTTCTTCCACGTCTCGTATTCCTCCGGATACGCCTTGCCCCAGACCTCGGGGTCGATGGTGCCGTCCGGGATGGTCACGGTCTTGACCGGCTCCGGCTTCTGCGGCGCGCAGCCATAGGGAATCAGCAGATACGCCGCGGCCAGCGCCGCGCCGATGATGAACCAGGTCCCCTTCCGTTTTGCAGACATTTCGCTCCTCCTCCCACTGTCGTTGTTCCCCGCCGACGGAGAAATGCTGTTCGTTCCCGCCGCCTACTGCGTCTCGATGGCCCCGCTGCGCGTGTGCATGATCCGCCGGTGGCAGTCCGTGCACTGGCGCTCCTGGTTGATCATCGCCACGGTCTCGGAATGGCAGCGGATGCAGTTGGCCTGCACCACCTTGCGGCCGCGCTCGGTGATGCGGATGTCGTCCGGCACGTGACCGGCGTTGAACAACACCAGATCCTTCATGCCGTCGATGGACTTCCAGACGTAATGCACAGGCATGTTCTCGTTGGGCAGGTGGCAGTCCACGCAGGCCTTTCTGCGGTGCGCCCCCTGATGGAACCAAGCCTCGTAGTGCGCCTCGTGAATGTGGCAGGAGGCGCAGAATTCCGGAGTCTCCGATTTGGCGAGCAGTTGCGGCGGACCCACCGTGAGGAACAGCGCCACGGCCAGGGCCACCACCCCGGCCAGCAGCACAGGCCTCAACCATTTCCGTGTTTCAGGCATTCCCCACCGCCTTTGCTGAACGTGAGGCCGGGTGCAACGACCGGCCTTGTCAGGCCGCGCGCAGCCACCTCGCAGCGCGCAGCCTACACAACTGTGATTATCACATTCTCTGCCGAAGGAATTGACTTAAGTCAAGACGGTGGTCCGCGACGCGGATATTTCCGCCGGCCGGGGGGTGCGGCGGCTGCGCCCCGGACCGGCCGGCGCGGACGACGAAAAGCCCCCGCCGATCGCGTGACCGGCGGGGGCTTCCGAATCCGTTTGCCGCGGCCTACATGGCGCGGGTGTCGATCTTCTCCACCTGTTCCTGGATGGCCCGCGCGAGCGGCCCCTCCAGGCCCATGATGTCCACGTTGAGGAAGCCGCGGACGATGGTCGAGGTGGCCTCGGCCTCGTCCAGGCCGCGGGCCATGAGGTACTCGATCTCGTCCTGGGCGATCTTGCCCACGGCGGCCTCGTGGGACAGCTCCACGCCCTCCACGGTGCCGTCCAGCTCGGGGATGGCCAGGGACTGCCCGCCGCCCAGGATCAGCGACTTGCACTCCAGGTGGCCGCGGCAGGGCACGGCGTGGCCCGCGATGTGCCCGCGCGCGATGTTCACCCCGCCGGTGGTGATGGTCCGGCTGATGATCTCGCAGCGGGTGTCCGGGGCGTTCATGATCACCCGGTTGCCGGCGTCGACGTAGGAGCCCGGCGGGGTCACGATGACCGAGTTGAAGCGGGCGATGGAGCCGCGGCCGTTGAGGTTGATGGCCGGGTACATCTGCAGCGTGCCCACGGGGTTCAGGAGCACGTAGTTGTTCTGGAACACGCCGCCCTCCTCCACCACGCCCACGGAGCGCGGCCGGACGGTGGCGTGGTCGCCCCAGTTGTGGATCATGGTGAAGGTGAGCTTGCCGCCCTTCTTGACGTAGAACTCGGTGATGCCGAGGTGGGCGGCGCTCATGGCCTCGCTCGCGGTGGAGCAGCCGGTCATGATGTGGACCTCGCTGCCCTCCTCCACGATGACCACGTTGTGGACGTTCTGCCCGCCGTGGTTGGCCTTGAGGAACATGCAGGACTGCACGGGCTTGGCGATCCTGGCCCCGGGCTTGGTGCGGATGAAGTAGCCGCCGTGGACGTTGGCGAAGACGTTCCTGGTGAACTCGTCCTTGTCCGGCGGCACCAGCCGCCAGGCGTAGTCCTGCAGGCCGTCGTACTTCTTCATGGCGGCCTTGATGTCCATGAGCTCCAGCCCAGGATCGCGGCTCTCGCAGTGGACGTTGGACTGGTCCATGTGCATGAACACCGCGCTGCCGTCGCAGGTGTCGAGGTCCACGCCGGCGTTGAGGATGCGGTTCTTGTCGGCCGCGTCCAGGGTGCGCAGGTCGGCGATCTGGCCGTGTCCGAGGCCGGTGAATGCGTAATCCGAAAGCTTCACGTCTTTCATGGCGCGTCCTTACAGGGCCGTGAGCCCTTCGGCGGGCTCGTTGAAGCACTTCAGGCATTCCTGGTAGCCGTGGGTGCGGATGTGCTCCAGGATGTCGCGCGGGCGGCCCTGGCAGCAGAGCTGGCCGTGGTAGAGCACCTGGCCGCGGTCGGCGTTGATGTAGTCCAGGATGTAGCCGGTGTGGGTGATGATCAGCCCGCTCGTGCGGACCTTGCACTTCAGCGGCTTGGCGCTGATGCCGTTGGGGGCCTCCACCTCGCCGTCGAGCAGGCGGCGCACCAGCTTGCCGATGAGCTGCATGTTCTCCAGGTCCACGCCGCTCTCGGGCTCGTCGAAGAGCAGCAGGCCGGGCTTCTGGGCCATCAGCTGCAGGAGCTCCGAACGCTTGATCTCGCCGCCGGAAAAGCCGGCGTTGATGTCGCGCTCCAGGAACTCGGAGAAGTTGACCTTGGCGGCCAGGGCGTCCGGGTCGACGGTCCGGCCGCGGGCGCAGAGCCGCACCAGCTGGCGGGTCTTCAGGCCGTGGATGGTGGGCGGCCGCTGGAAGCTCATGCCGATGCCGAGGCGCGCGCGCTCGTACATCGGCATGTGGGTGATGTCCTGGCCGCGCAGGAGGATGCGCCCGCCGGTGATCTCGTAGCCGGAGAAGCCCATGAGGGTCATGAGCAGGGTGGTCTTGCCCGAGCCGTTGGGCCCGAACAGGACGAAGGTCTCGCCTTCCTTGATGTGCAGGTTGATGCCGCGCAGCACCTCGCGGCCGGCGATGCTGACGCGCAAATCCTCGATTTTGAGCATGGGGGCCTCGCTTTCGCCCGCGTCTGGATTGGCCCCGCGTGCGCGCGGTCCCCGGCGGGCGTGCGGCAGGATTCCTACCTGTTTCGGCGGGGGAAGTCCAGCCGGCCGGGGAATCTCGCCGCCTGGGCGCTTTCTTCCGGTCCGCGTTTGGTGTAGTCTGCCGCGCATGAAAAAGAAGCTGAACACCCTGGACGCGCTCAAGGACGTCAAGCTCGCGGGGACGAAGCCCAGCCTCGTCGAACAGGCCAAGGCCGCCCTGCGCGCGGGCCGGAAGGGCCAGGTCGCGCCGGGCCGGCCGCAGCCGCAAAAGGCCGTGGTCGCGGCCGATCCCGTGGAGGACGGCGCGGAGGAGGCCCTGTTCCTGCGGGCCATGCAGGGCGTGGCGCAGATCGGCGGCTCCGGCCGCGAGGTGCAACCCGCCCCGCCGCCGCCCATGCCGGCTGCGGACGACGACGATGACGCGGACGCCAAGCTCATGCGCCAGGCCATGCTCGGACCGGTGGAGTTCGAGCTGGAGCTTTCCGAGGAATACATGCACGGCTACGTGCGCGGGCTGGACTCCAAGATCTTCCAGCAGCTCAAGGCCGGCCGCCTGTCGCCCGAGGGCCACCTGGACATGCACGGCCAAAACGCGGACCAGGCGCTCGACGCGCTGTTGTTCTTCATGCGCGAAAGCTACCTGGCCGGCCGGCGCATGGTGCTGGTGATTCCCGGCCGGGGCAAGAACTCGCCGCACGGCCTGAGCATCCTGCGCCAGGAGATCCAGACCTGGCTCACGCGGGAGCCGCTCCGGCGCATCGTGCTGGCCTTCTGCACCGCGCAGCCCAAGGACGGCGGCGCGGGCGCGCTCTACGTGCTCCTGCGGCGACTGAAGAAACAGCAGGGCAAGGTGGCCTGGGACAGGCAGATCAACTGGGAGGACGTCGAGCGTTCCTAGTCCGTGAAGCCCTTGCCGGCCATGGCCTCGGCCCTGGCGAAGCGCGCCATGCCGGTGCGCATCCGGCGGAAGCCCAGCCGGCGGTAGAAGTCCTCCTTGCCGGGCGCGGCGTACAGGATGACGTTGCAGCCGGCCAGTCCGTCCAGCAGCGTCTCCACAATCAACCGGCCGACGCCGCGGCCCTGGAACTCGGGGACGACCGCCACATCGTAGAGCGCGGCCTGGTAGGCGCCGTCGGAAATGACCCGGCCGAAGCCGACCATGCGCTCCGCCTCAAGGACGAACACCGTGGCGTAACTGGCCTCGAAGGCCTTGCGGTGGACCTCCGGCGCAAAGTGCGCCATGCCCACGCGCGCCAGCGTCTCCGCCACGCTGCGCCAGTCAATTCCCGAACAGTCGTTCTTTCGCACGTCCATCGGCGCGCCCTCCGGCTTCGCACGGCCAGTGGGCCACGCCCTTTGGGCGCTACACCACGGCCGCGCCAGGCGCAAGGCCCAACGCCGGAACCGCCCGGCATGTGCGCCGCGCTCTTGCCAGCGCCCCCCGCGCGGTGTATACACGCCCTTCCCAAACGGCACACGCCCGCCTCATCAAAGCGCGGAGAGGTAGCGAAGTGGCCGTACCGCGCCCGACTCGAAATCGGGTTACGGGCGAATAACCCGTACGTGGGTTCGAATCCCACCCTCTCCGCCATCACTCAAATCAGCACCCTCCGTAGACGTTCAGAAAGCCAACGAATTCAAAGAAAAACCCCGGATTTCAGTCCGAGGAAGACCGCCAACGTGCGTTGACAACCGGACAAGCCACCGGATAACATACCGGACAACAGGGGCCACCCGGACAACTTGCACCGGACAACTCGGCAAGGCCCGCCACGACACGCTTCCCGGAGGTCACCATGCCGTTGACCGACATTGCTGTCCGGAACGCCAAACCGGACAACTCCAAAACCATCCGCCTCAAAGACGACCGGGGACTCTACCTGGAGATCTCTCCGGCTGGGGGCAAGTGGTGGCGACTTCGCTACTGGTTCAAGGGCAAGGAGAACCGGCTCTCGCTCGGCGTGTACCCGGACATCTCCCTCAAGGAAGCCCGCGAGCGGCGTGACGAGGCGCGGAAGCTGCTCGCCAACGGCGTGGATCCCTCCATCGCGCGCAAGGCCCAGTTGAGCAGCGTCAGCGCCGACCAGGAGACCTTTCAGCTCATCGCCGAGGAGTGGTTCGAGAAGTTCAAGCACACCTGGACCGAGAACACGGCCAAGACCATCATCGAGCGCCTGCGCAAGGACATCTTCCCGTTCATCGGCGGCAGGCCGATCCGGGAGATCACCGCCCCGGAACTCCTCGCCGTGCTCCGGCGCATCGAGAGCCGCGGCGCCGTGGAGACAGCCCGCCGGGATCTCCAGAAGTGCGGCCAGATCTTCCGCTACGGTGTCGCCACCGGACGCGCCGAGCGCGACGTGGCCGCGGATCTGCGCGGCGCCATCGCCCCGCCCAAGAGGCGCCATTTCGCCAGCATCCACGAACCCAAGGAAGTCGGCGAACTGCTCCGGGCCATCGAAGGCTACAAGGGAGGCTTCGTCACCTGCTGCGCCCTCAAGCTGGCGCCGCTGACCTTCGTCCGCCCCGGCGAACTGCGGCATGCCGAGTGGTCGGAAATCGACCTGGAAAACGGCGAGTGGCGCATCCCCGCCGCCCGGATGAAGATGAAGGAGAAGCACATCGTACCTCTCTCCACCCAGGCGCAGGCGGTGCTTGAGGAACTCTTCCCGCTGACTGGAACCGGGCGCTACGTGTTCCCCGGAGAGCGCTCCTACGCGCGCCCCATGTCCGAGAACACCGTGCTCGCGGCATTGCGCCGGCTGGGCTATGACAAGGGCGAGATGACCGGCCACGGCTTCCGCTCAATGGCGAGCACCATCCTGCACGAGCAAGGCTGGCCCTCCGAGGTCATCGAGCGCCAACTGGCCCACGGCGACAGGAACAAGATCCGGGCGAGCTACAACTTTGCCCAGCACCTCCCCGAGCACAGGCGCATGATGCAGGCATGGGCTGACTACCTGGACGCACTGCGTGAAGGCTGGAAGGTCGTGCCCATCTTTCAGGCGGGTTAATCAGCATCAAGAGTCTCTGACGGCAGCAAAGAGTTCGGCTACCATCCTATACACCACACACAATTTCATTGCAATCGATTGCACGCACTGCCTGAGTCTTCTGCACACACTCATTCCGAGAACGTTCGCCAAAGACCGTAGACGTCAGCCCTTGTCCAGAACCTGGGGTTGGCTGATAGCTTTGGCAGCGACATGAAATCAATTTTCCCATGTGCTATACTCCGGAAATATCTCTCTGCACCACGCGTACCTGACAACGATCAGGCAAGGAGCATCGGGATTAGGTGACCAAAGGGCACATGGGGACGATGGAGCGCACACATGAGCTGAAGGAGACAGCGATGCAGACGATGGGAAGGAATGGACGGCTGTTGAGGATCGACCAGGTGCTGGAGCGGATCCCGGTTTCCAAAACGACTTGGTATGAGGGCGTCAGGAAGGGGGTTTACCCGCCCCCCGTGCGACTGACTCCGCGCACCACGGCGTGGTTTGAGGCCGACATTGACGATCTCATGGACCGGTTTCGCCAGAGCATGACGGAGTACCCGCAATGAACGAAGCCCCTCACGAGCGGTTTACGGTCTACGACGAACTACCATTACCTCCGGTGGGGGCTAGGCGTTGATCCGCCTGGTCCCTGCACACAGATCTCCAGCTCGTCATCGCCCGCCAGTTCACGTTCACCCAACCACATCGAGCGCACATCGCGCACACAGCGACTGCGTCACAGCAGCACCAACCCCACTCCTCCCACCCATCGAGCTCACGGCAGCGCAGTGCCGCGCCATCGAAATACAGCAGCATGCTGAATTAATGCGCAGCCCATAAGACCAAACCATTGTATTCCGCGCGCCTCCTGGCACAACAAACATCCAACCATATCCCATGGTTGGATCTTCAACATCAGGAGGAACAGCAAACGCATGGACACAGCAAAGGTGATGGAATTCTTGATCCTGCTCGGGGCCGATGACGCCACGATCATGGAGGACCAGATGGGGGTGCAGGCCTCCTGTCCGCTGGCGAGGTGGCTGCATCGCTCCACTGCCAGCGAGACTCCCAGCCTCGTGGTGCGCATTCACGAAGCGGGGAGGGAGCCCCGTTTCCGCTGCACGGTCTGTGGGGCGCGGGGAAGCCTGCCCGAACTCTTGCATGAGTTGCAGACCCTCTCGACGGAGCTCTACCCCGAGGCGACCTCGCTGCTTGCGCAGTGGGAGGAGAGCGGCCTTGTGAAGTTCGGAAGCATCCCCAGGAGGGTGCGCGTCGACCTGCCGCCCCCGGAAGTGCTCTGCCCTTCCCTCCGGTCACACGACCCGATCGAACAGGCGGCGCTGGACCTGTTCCCTTTGCTGATCCGCATGGACCAGCACGATTCGGAATTTGTCATCCGCTGGCTCCGCTCACACTGGCGCATCAGCTCCACCGTCATTCAGCGCGCCCAGCTGCGGCTGTATTACGATGCCATCACCAAGGAGCCTGGGGTGGCTGTCCCGGTCTTTGCGCCTGGGGGAAAGCTTCCCACCGAATTGTGGGGGTGGCCGCTGGACTCCGAGCAGGGGAGGCAGATCTACCCGGCTCAGCCCGGTACCCCGACTGCGAACCTTCCCCACCCGTTGTTTGGCCTTGAGCGGCTTGAGCCGGGGTCCCCGGTCATCCTGGTCCAGCATCCCCTTGCCGCCCTCAAGCTGGAGACGATCGGGCTCAAGTACGTGGTTGCGACGACGGGGTCAGGCAACATGGATTTGTCTGACCTCGAAGGCTTCCCCGGTGTGTACCTCGCCTTCAACAACTCGGACGCGGGCCACGCCCTGATCCGTCGGGCCTTCCGCTTGCTGAAGCGTCCGCAGATTGTCCTCCTTCTCTGGAGCCATGCCAACAGCAGCGAAGGGCAGCCCCTTCATAGCCCCTTGGAGTTGGAGAGCCTGGACCAGTTCCGCTCCATCTTCGACAAGCGGATGGCGCTGACGAAGTAATCCTCGGTACAGGTAACTCCGTACCGATTCTTATGGTGAAGACGCAACAGAATGCGAGGGCACCGCCCCCTGCAAAGAGGGCTACAACTGCACAGATGAAGCATACCGTTCGTCGGACGCGTATATAAAGTTCTACGCTACTGGCTGTAGGAATGTTAACCGACCAGCCTCTCGTTCCTACGCCCCCCTACCAGGTCCAGCATCTATTTGCCGACTGATCGCAACCAGTCATGGCGAACTTCCAGGCCGAAGCGACGGAGCCCGCCACACGACACGTGGCAACTCTTCAAGCGCACCGCATGCGCTATCTCGGCATTCACAAACAACTCCCCCCTCATGTTGGCATGCCGCCCTGCCAGCGACGACAAGGACACCGGTTGCTTGCACGCGGCCCGCCCCAGCAATGACGACAGCATCACCGGTCGTGGGACCCAAGACATTATAGCCAGGGTACCCAGGACATAACATCGAGGGATACCCCAGGACATTTTGTCATCCATAAGCTCTAGGAAGAAGCAGCCTTTTGAAGCCAGAGAAAGAAGATTGAAGAGAAATCTGTTTCCTCGCTTTGCTCGGAAACAGTGCGTTTCCATTCAAGCCCTGGAGAGAGAGTGTAGAAGAGGATAAAATGCAAAAAATTTGATTCACCTCGTTGACAAACAAGACACTGATATTAATTTTAAACAAGGTGCACGAAAAGGCCTCAGCGGGAAGACCGCAATTAGGGCTAAGAGAAAGTAGTCGCCGCATAGCCTATATGGGCACAAATGGATTCTGGCGTGTTTGAGCTTTGACACTCCCCCCCTCTAGGGATCGGGATTCAGCCTAAACGACACGCCAATGCGGCTAAAACTGCTTTTCCTGGAGTCCCCCCCAAAGCTGTTATGCGTTGAGGGGAGCTAAGGACCCTTGAATAAAACGAGGCCCACATGTGCACCACAACGCTCTCCACTGAGGGCACCCTACCCTGTTCCCCTAACATCCCCCCGCACGGGGAACCTCCGCAAAAGCCTGCCTACGCTGTTTCAGGAGCTATCCGCGAGACCCTCACTAGCGACGAGCGTCATCTCCTCCAAGGTCTTGGCAACCTCATGTGCTGGCGCGACATGATGCAACGTTTCTGCAGCAGGCATGGGTTGCGTGTCGGCAGCCTGGACAGGCTCTGCAAGCAGATCGCATACGCAACCCTACAGTACGGCAAGCCGTACGAAGAGCTTGAGTACGAGCGGTTGAAACAGGGCAAGCAGGCGTTGTTCCAGGAAGGCACAGGGTGCTGCGGCAGGCAGAATGCTCGGAATATGTCGAAGTTGTGCGAGTCTGGTCTTGTCCATCGCCTCAGGAGATCCGGAGAGAGTCACCTGTATGCTCTTGACCCGAAATGCCTGGTGACCTTTATTCAAGAGATGTTAGCCGAGCACAACTCAAACAGATCCAATGATGCTGTCTACCTACGTAAAACATGGGAAGATAAGATTGCCCCGTACCTTTCCGCCCTGGAATCGTTGAGCGGGAAAGTGTTGGCGTTCGCTAGCGTGGTCGGACGCAACAGCAAAGTAATCATCAGAGAAATTCGCACGAAAGCAGCCAAGCTTGCTGAACTCACGCGTGAAACCACTACATATGTGACCACAAAGGTCGCAGAGAAGGCCGCCACGGTTGCTGCAGGGCTTAGCGAAGTAAAAGCAGCGGTGATGGCGAAGGCCAAGGCCGTGGTAGCCCCGTTTGTCTCAATTAAGCCCGATGCCGACGGTAACCAGCCTCTCTTCGATCAGAAGGGCAGGGGTAACGGCCGGGCCGGCCTGGCGCTGTGGGTGAAGTGCGCACGGGACCATGTGGACCCTGTGTTTGAGTCAGCAATGACCGGCACCCTGATTGGCAAGATGCGCCACTACCTTGAAGAGTTGCGGGCTGGTGATCGCACCGACGACCAGATCCGCGAGCATATCAGCGGAATCCTGGATCGGTGGCTGATGCCCCAGGGGCGTCTGCGCGAGTATCAGGTGCCTTCCAAGTTTGGGGGAGAACGGACCTGCACTCTGACGCTGGCCCCCGACTTCGACGTCTTCTACAACGAGCGGGTCCGCATCACGCGCCTGCTGTTTGGCTTTGCCCCCGTTTCTGTGGTAAATCACAAGGGTGGGGAAATCCCCGACAGTTGTAAATTCGAGCAGCTTTAGAACAGGAGGGACGGCGAGTGTCAAAGGAGTTGGTGTCTCTGCTCAAGAAAGCCCTGCGAATGCCCTAGGAAGCGCATCTGCGCCCCGCGAAGTAGGCTGAGGTCACCTCCCAAGGGCCAGCTTATGAGCCGCTCCGGGTTCTTGGAGAGTGCTTACCTCCGAGGGGTGCTTCGGTACTCACCGGAACACAGCCTGTTGGGCATCCCGCATGTGGCGTTCCTGGAAGCTGGGCTCCAACAGGCCGATATCACGGTCCGAAACGCCGTCCTCACGAAACGGCTCACGCCACAGCGCAACCTCGGCCGCCATGCCAGCGACCACGTCGGCAGCTGCGGCTGCTGACAGGCCGAAACGAGCAGCCGCGCTCAGCGCATTCCCGATTGTCGCGGCACGTCCCTGCAGGCCCACGGTCATGGCCAGGGAGAAGTCCTCATTAAGACCAGGCCGAGCGATGGCCGGGGTGATATCGAAGGCCGGAGACAAATCCCCCTGTGGCCCATTGTAGAGCACGCCGTGATTTCTGGGGTGGTCGTCCGTGTTGCGGCACATGATGTTGAACACCATCCGCCGGAAGAGTTGCTCAAGGCTCGCCCGGTTGCCTATCCCCTTCTCCCGGAACGCATCGGCCAGCCGCAGATAGCTGAATCCTTGGCGGTCGCCTTCGTCAAGTTGCAGCACCGACAAGGCGCTGAGGTAGCCCATGCGGGTAACGCCGTCAGCACCATCGAACCCGCGGTCGAACCGTTTCAGCAGCAGCACATCCCGCGTTCCGACCGCCACAAGGCGCATCTCCGGCACCGTGATGCCACAATGAGAAGCCAACCGCATGGTGGCCCACTCCACCCTCGGGTTATTCCAGGGATCTCCCGCTGCCGGGAACTTGGCCACCCAGTAGGCGCCCTCATGCTCAATGGTGCATTTGGGACGGGCGCCACCGAGACTGGAACCCTGCTCCAGCAGTTGTGCGACATCCTCCTGCCCGGGCCCATCCAGCGCCTCACCCGCATCGATGCGCGAGGCGACATCCATGATCTCCTCGATCTGGTGAAATCCCGGAGGTGCAGGGACCGGCTCCGGGGCATCAAGGCTGGCCCGAAAGTCGAGGTTCCCGATGCGCAAAGCGTTCGGGCTCAGCAGGAGTTCCCCCTCGTTCAGCGTCTCAGGGGGAACGCCCAGCCGATGCGCGATCACAAGACGCCCCCAGCGGTCTGGCGAGGCATCACGAAATGCACCATACAGGCCACCGTTGGTCCCGATCAGCTGCCCCGCGCGCCCAAGCGGCAAGGAAACAGGATCAACAGGAAGAGCTCCAGGACGTTCCTGGTACCGGCGACCATACTCGAATCGCCCCTGTCGATGTTGCTCATCATATGTAAACAGGCCAGCCGGCACAGCGGCAGCCTCGCCCGGCGGGTAGACGAAGACATAGATGTCCATGGCGGGTCACCTCGTGGGCTAGAAGTCCAACTTGGAGTTCTTGCGGCGGCGCACGCTGGGCATCTGTGCAAGCCGTTGACGCTCAAGGAACAGCCCGAGCTGGTCATGTTCCATTGAGGCGACTTTCCCCAAATCGTCGGCGAGTTCCAGGCAAAACAGGGCCGACACGAGCACAGCCAGGCTCGTGCCCGGGTCGCCCTTCTCAAGCCTCCGCAGGGTCTTCTCCGACACGAGCATCCGCCCGGCAAGATCCGCAATCGTTATGCCACGCCGTTTACGAGCCATCCGGATGCGCTCGCCCAGGTTCGCCAAAGTGGCTTGCTGGGAATCAGGAAGGCCAGTCCCAGAGAGTGTGTTTTTGGTCATATACGACCTCCGGAAAGCTTTTCACAGGTAATATATGACCGAAATTTCCGCGTCAACACATGGCCGACGACGCGACCGCTGGCGCCACCTATCGAATGGTCTTCAATGTGGCCTGCCACAATACGGACGACCACTTGCGAAATCATGGCTTCCTTTGGGACGAGGAAGGCTGGCGACTGGCCTCAGTCTACGACATCGTCCCGCAGCTGGTGTCCGAGCCCAACCAGCCAGGCCGGCTTGCCTTGGGCGTTGGCCCTGTTGGTCCCCTCGCGACCTACGGCAACGCCCTGGCAGGGTGCCAGCATTTCGGGATTACGCGCAATGAGGCCGGAGAGACCATAATGCGGGTGCGGGCAGGATGGGCAACTGGGAGAAAGTCCTTCGGACTTTGTAAGTCCCGGCCAAGGATTTCCCAGAACTGCGCCGAGCCTTCCGGCTTGCGCAGGAACACTAGTCACGCCGAAGGCTAGTCTCCAATACGCGCGCCCCACGCTTCCTCGTTCATCTTCTGAAGGTCTTCAAGTGTTGGGGGGCTCGCCTTGGAAACCACTGCTAGCTCGTGCCCCAATGCGGCGAGAATCCGTCCCACATTCTGTAGACCTGTTCCTACGGCAACCCCTCGTTCCGAAGCGCTCACAAGAGGTCGAGAAACCCCGGCCTGCTTGGCGAGCTCCGACTGGTTCAAGCCCTTGGCGCGACGAAGTCTAGAAATGGCATTTCCAACAAGCTCCATGAACAAAATGCTATTCAAAACAGGGACGCAGTCTGCATTTGAATGATATTCTTGTCACAGAGTGGCATATGGGAGGTAGTTTTAGGGTGTCACCCGGAAGGAGCTGTCGGACGTCTGGGGCGCTTCGAAGGTTGGCCCGTCAGCCGAGTCTTTAACTCAACAACATGACATCATGGGCAAAACAGAAATCGTGCTCGCGCCAATGCCCGCAACCTAGTCCGCTCCAACGTGGTCTTGTTGACGTAGTTAATGCTCGCCAATCGTTGAACTCCAAGCTCGTTCCAATTGCAATCGATTGCATTCGTTCTCGACTCCTTGGCGACAGGGCAAATGACGGGGGGCGCTGGAAGCCCTCCTGCCGCGCATGACGCCTCATCGACCGCGAACCGCATGACCATTTCTGACATCGCTAGGTTAGCGAATACCTAGCCCCCATCAGCCTCCTTGGGCCCAATAGGGTGTCTCCCCCCTTGAAAATATTAAACCTTGGATGTAGAGAAAACCACATAGAATAGCAGAGATAAAGAGCGACCGGGGAGGCGACCTATCATGGAAGAAGACAAACCTATCCTGAACCTGGAGGGCCGCGGGATGGAACTGCCCCCGGTTGCTCCAGTGCTGATGGAATCACTTAGAGCTCTGGGTTACTCCACACCTTCGGCCATCGCCGATTTGGTGGACAACAGCATTACAGCGCATGCCAATTCCGTTTCGATCTGTTTCACTGGGGGAAGTGACGCCTTTGTCGCCATCATCGATGATGGCGAGGGTATTTCCGAAGCGGACCTAGTTGACGCGATGAGATTCGGCAGCAGGGACCCCAGAGAAAACAGAGCCGATGGTGACCTGGGGCGGTTCGGCCTTGGACTTAAGACCGCGTCCCTTTCCCAGTGTCGCAGAGTTACAGTCGCCTCTCTCAAGGAGAGCACACTGTCCCTTAGAACCTGGGATCTGGATGAGTGCGAGCGTCGACAACAGTGGTGGCTAGAGACACCCTCACAGCAAAACATCAAACCAGAAATCATCGCCAAGCTCATGGAGCAGGGACATGGGACCGCGGTTGTTTGGGAAAAACTAGACCGCCTTTATCCCATAGATTCCTTGGCGCCGCTCAAGAAGCTCGAAACGGCCATGGAGGGTGTTGCAGACCATCTCGCAATGACCTTCCACCGCTTCCTGTCAGGTGAAATGACGGGAACTTTCACCATCGACGTAAACGGGCGCCCTCTGCCAGCTCTTGATCCATTTCTAGACAAGCACACCAAGGGCCAAAGCCTTCACCCCGAGACTTTTACAATCGACGGGCGCCAAGTGGTAGTGACCCCATATGTTCTTCCTTTCCCCTCGCGACTGAGGACGGCAGAATTGGAGAAAATCGGCGGCCGGGAGAGCCTGAAAACAGCCCATGGCTTCTACATATATCGAGGTGGTCGCCTGATGGTTCCAGGTGGCTGGTTCAGGATTGTCCCCGCCGACGAACTCATACGACTAGCTCGTATCAAGGTTGACGTCCCAATCGAGCTTGACCATCTCTGGAAGATTGATGTCCGCAAAACCATGGCAGAGCCCCCAATCGATTTGCGCCCAAACCTCAAGCGGATCGTCGGCGCTGTCGCAAAGCGAAGCAAGGCTGTGTACAAGCATCGCGGCATCCCCGTTGAGACCAGCCATGTCTCTCTTTGGGAACGCCAGGAATTGCGTGACAACGCCGTGAGTTGGCGAATCAACAGGTCACACCCACTCATCCAGGCCGCACTGAACGACGGTAGGGCCTCCATCGATATGGAACAAACCTTACGGCTATTGGAGGACTCTATTCCCGTCCACGATATCTACATTCACGTCAGCAACGACCTTCCAGTTGAAAGTGGCAAGGCTGACATGACAGAGCTTGAGCTGGAACAGCTTGCAGCACGGCTTCTTGCAGCATTTGTCGACCTACCGGAGATGAAGCAATCCTTACTTGAGAAACTACATTTGACCGACCCATTCAATCGTAATCCTGAAATAGCATGCCGCATCGCAGAGAGGCTTCGCCAATGAACATCGACACCCCTGAGGCACTGGCTGCGTCTGTTGCCAGCCTGATCCCACTTGACCCTTTACCAACTGAAGCTCTTATAGATCAAGTTCTAGAACGAATGGCAGCCGCCTTCGGCGTATCTGCGGATCTCAAAGCCGAAACCCGCAAGCTGCTACACGCAAAGTACAGCATCCGAATGGAGATGGGGCAAACACTACTCTCGGAAGAGGAGCATGACCCCTGGCTTGCGGTGCGGCGTGCAGACATCGACCCGTTCTTCTGGACCCGTTATCGCGAGATGCTGATCCGGAATGGTTGGGGCCCCTTTGTGGTATCCACCTTGGATCAAACGACAGACGAACTGCTGGATCTGAATGGCAACCCAGAAAAAGACGGTCCCTGGAAACGACGCGGGCTTGTGGTTGGTGACGTCCAGTCTGGTAAAACGGCCACATATGCGGCGTTGATTTGCAAGGCTGCCGATGCCGGTTATCGCATGGTGGTGCTGTTGACTGGCACTCTTGAGAATGTCCGGCGCCAAACCCAGGAACGACTTGATGCAGCTTTCGTCGGCCTGGACAGCCGCGACTTCCTTACAGTCGGTCAGATCGGTCGCAAGACCCATGTGGGGGTTGGCCTTCTGGACGGACGACGGGACGGTATCGTCTTCACCTCGCGCGACAGTGACTTCCGAAAGAATACAGCTTCGGCCCTCAACATCTCCCTGGGGGCAGTTAAAGAGCCTGTCATGGTGGTCAGCAAAAAGAACGCGAAGATTCTCGAACGTCTCGCGGGATGGCTCAAGGCCAAGAATGCTGACCGTAATGGCCAAATAGATGTCCCGCTACTTTTGATTGATGACGAGGCGGACAACGCCTCGATCAACACCAAGCTGAAGCCCGGCCAAGTCACAGCGATCAACCAAGGTATTCGCGGTCTCCTCAAGTTGTTCACCCGTTCGAGTTATGTCGGCTTCACAGCCACGCCATTCGCAAATATCTTCATCGATCCGGCATCAACCAGCGAGATGATCGGCGATGATCTGTTCCCGGAAGATTTCATCCATGTTTTGGAGCCGCCGTCCAATTACATCGGCATGAACGCGATCTTCGCCCAGGCAGATCCAGATGCAGAAGAAGATCCCGAAAACCACACGAATATTCTGACCGAGATTGAAGATTGGGAAGACTGGCTGCCGACATCCCACAAAAAAGACACGAAAGTTGATTGGCTGCCAAGCTCATTGAAAGCGGCGCTGCGCTGTTTCCTGCTGACAACAGCCATAAGGGATCTGCGGGAAGAAAATGGGCATCCGGGCAAGGGCGGGGGCATCCATCGCTCGATGCTGATCAATGTTTCGCGATTCACGGATGTACAAAACAAGGTGGCCGCAGCAATTCATTCCGAGCTTGAAGATATCCGGCGGGCGGTTAGGCTCTACGGTGCGCTGGAGCCAAGCAAGGCAGCTATCAGCAGCCCACAAATCGCCGAGCTTACCAGGGTCTTTGAAGCACACTTCCCGGAAGCGGGATTCGAATGGGGTCAAGTGCTGCGGATTCTCCACACTGCGATCTCTCCGATCTTTGTCCAGGCGGTGAACCAGTCTACGGGTGCAGCAAAACTGGATTACTCCATTGCTAAGACGGCACCAGGAGTACGAGTCATCGCGGTCGGTGGCAACAGCCTTTCCCGTGGCCTCACCCTGGAAGGGCTCTCGACCAGCTACTTCCTGCGTAATGCAAAGATGTATGACACCCTGCTCCAGATGGGGCGGTGGTTCGGCTACCGGGATGGCTACGATGATCTCTGTCAACTTTGGCTGACCGAGGATGCCGCAGGCTGGTACCGCCATGTCACTGAAGCAACCGGCGAACTGAAACGAGACTTCGCACGGATGAAGCGGAGAAAAGCAACCCCCAAGGAATTTGGTCTGCGCGTGCGTTGCCACCCAGACACGCTGCTGATCACGGCCAGGAACAAAATGGCTACAGGCATTGATATCAACGAGGCAAGTCAGGATGTCTCTCTTACTGGTCGAGGGATCGAGTCGACTCGCCTTTACTCAGATATCAAGCGCAACAAAAGCAATTTCGCTTTGGTGAACAATTTTGTGTCCGGATTGGCGTCCAAGCAAGCCCTACCCCAAGCTTCCCCTCACGGAGGAGCCGTCCTGTGGAAAGATGTTCCCGCAAATGACATAGCCGACTTCATCGACGAATTTGCGGTACATCCACTTAACCACGATTTTCAGGGCGACAACATCGCTGATTTCCTCCGGGATCTCCCGGCTAGGCAGATACCGTCCCTGGAGCACTGGACAGTGGCGCTTCTTACCTCAGGTTCGAGTAAACAAGTCAAGCTTGACGGTTTGCCCGATGTTGAGATCATCGCAAAAAAAAGAAAGATAAAGGTCTCTCAAAGCCTCTCGTCGATCCTGGTTTCCGGTAAGAGCTCCCGCGTAGGTAGCATGAGAGATGTCCTGCATGGCCTCTCGCTGGAGGAGGTAAAGGCTGTCAAGAAGACTGTTCTGCGTGAAAACACCGAAAAGGAAGGGGACCTCAAGGAAGACCACATTCGAGCAGCAATGCTGGCGCCCCTGATGGTCATCTACCTCTTAACGGGGCAAGAGCAAAAGGGAGGTCCATACTATCGTGATGGCTTAATTCTTCCGGCACTAGCCCTGCATTTCCCTGGAGCCAACGACCCAGACGCCGAAAAACGCATCATCAGATACCGCATAAACAAAGTCGCCCAGGCGGAACTGTTCACCCCAGACTTCGATGAAGAGCCCGAGGTGGACGATGATGACAACGGTTGATGTGCTGTGGAACGACCTGAAAACTGCCAGCGACGTCAAGGTCCACAAGCGGGTCGATAGCCAGCATCCACTGGACCTTTACGCTGAGTACGAACCTCCTGGTTACCCCGGTCTTGTGCTCTTCAGCTCAAAGAGGCCGCCCGAGCCAAGACAGATGAAGGCAATCACTCTAGAGCGAGGGCAACGGCTCGATGGCAAGTGGTGGCTCTGCTTATCCTTACATGAACCGTCATTACACGCCGTGTTTGCGGGGTTGTGCCAGGACATCATCACTTTCACCCGTTCAGGGGTTGATGCCGAGACTGCTCCGGCTGCCATTCTTGCACGGGTTGAGAGATGGCAAGCCCTCCTTGAGGGGGATCGTGGAGGGCTGTCAACCAACGAACTGAGAGGACTTATCGGAGAGCTTCTGGTTCTACAGGGACTTCTGGAGCATCTCCCTGCCAACGTGGCTGTAGCCAGTTGGAACGGACCGCTTGGCAGCCCGCAGGACTTCATGCTCCCAGATGGAAACCGGATCGAGGTCAAGACCATCCGGCCGGACGCGGATACGGTAAAGATCAATGGATTGCTTCAGCTCGATCCTGGCACAGACCCGCTTGAACTTCGCGTCATTAGACTGGGTGACTCCTCGGCTGAGACGGAGGGGGCCATCATGGACCCACAAATGATTGAGGCATTGAGGGAACGACTTGAAAACGAACCACTGGCTCTGAACGAGCTGAACAGCAGACTCGCAGCCGCCGGTTGGCACCATCACCCAAGCCACGATGATTTTGCAGTACGGGTCGCCAGGGTTCATCGTTACAATGTCGTGGCGGGATTCCCCCGAATAACCACGGTCAACGTTCCTGCCGGGGTTGATGATGTGCGCTATCTGGTCGAGTTGGCAGCAGCCAGGGACTTCGAGATTACTGGGGGAAGTGGATCATGACCGAGGACGAATACCGTTCGGATGTTCTTGCCAGCGCGGCGTCAAGAGCCGAAACCAGTGCCTGCAGCCTGCGCGAAGGATTTGTTGAGGAAGTCCTGGACCGTCTGCGGGAAGCCGGCGAGATACCAGACTTCGAACTTTGCCCTGAAATCGTCACAGGCCCCATGAAAAAGAAGCTGGAAATCGATGCCTTCGCAGTAGATGAGGCTGACGAATCCCTTCATCTGTTTATAGCACTCCGCAATGGTGCGCAGGATATGCCCCCGACCCTCGGTAAGACTGAGGCGAAAGATCAGGGCTTCAACCGCTTGCTTAATGTATTCGAGTGCTCAAGAGACGGTTGGCTCGGCAGTAATATCGAGGAAAGCCGCCCGTTATGGGCGCTCGCGAAGCGTCTGGAACGTGCCGAAAGGTTTTCCGCCATCAGGCTGCATGTCATTAGTGACCGGTGCGTCAGTGACAAGCTCAGGGAGCTCCCGCCAGACAACACCAAGGAAGGACTGCCTATCACGTTCCAGATATGGGACGTAATCAGAATGAAACGTATTCATGAAGCCCGAAGTGCGCGTGACGAACTCATCGTCGATTTTTCCCAAACGCCGAGTGGTGGTCTTCCAATACTTCCTGGTCCGAATGGCGGTTCCGGGTACCGCGGGTATCTGTCAGTCATCCCCGCCGAAGTGCTGGCCGATATCTATATTCGCCACGGCAGCCGTCTCCTGGAAGGAAACGTCCGAACCTATCTCGGCCGGCGTGGCAACGTGAACAAGGGCATAGCGACCACGATTGCCAAAGAACCAGAACGTTTTTTCGCCTACAACAACGGCATCGCGTGCACAGCGGCAAGTGTCGAATTGGATACCGCCGCGAATGGCACGCTGTTGATCCGCTCAGCCACTGACCTGCAGATTGTCAATGGTGCCCAAACCACTGCTTCACTGGCTACGGCACGGCGCGCCGAAAAGCCACTCTCCGGTGTCTTCGTGCCGATGAAACTGTCGGTCGTACAGACCGATCTCGCACTCCAAATGATCCCCCGGATTTCAAGATTCGCCAACTCTCAGAACGGGGTACGCCCCAGCGACTTTTTCGCCAACCATGAGTTCCATCGCAAAGTCGAGGAGATCTCGCGGCGCATCCTTGCCCCTTCGGCCGGCTTGGTTCAGACTCACTGGTACTATGAACGTGCCAGGGGTCAACATCTGAACGACCAAGCCGGCAAGTCCGACGCCGCCAAGAACCAGTTCCTTAGAATGAACCCCAAGAATCAAGTCATCACCAAGACCGACCTCGCCAAAGTCGAAAACTGTTTCGACGGCTTCCCGGAGATTGCGTGCAAAGGTGCGGAAAAAAGCTTCACCAGCTTCGCTGAACGGATCACCAACGAATGGGAAGACAAGAAGGCTCTCTACGGCGACGATTGGTTCAAGGCGGCCGTCGTTCGTATCATCCTGTTCCGAACCACCGAGCGACTTGTTTCCGAAGCCTCATGGTACGAAGGTGGTTATAGGGCTCAGATAGTCGCTCACACAGTCGGTCGTCTCGCAGTTCTGGCTCACCATCAATCCTCTGGCGGACGGCTCGACTACCAAAAACTCTGGCAAATGCAGGCGGTCGGGGGAATCCTTGAGGGCCAGCTCCTCCTGATCGCGGAGCGAGTGACACAAGTCCTGAGAAATCCGCCGAAAGATGGGCAGAATATCTCTGAGTGGGCTAAGCAACAGGCCTGCGGCAAGGCGACTCTTGAAACCCAGGTCCCGGTGGTCGATGGGCTTGACACTTTCCTGTTGCGCCTCGCCGAAGTAAAGGCAGCCGAGCGAGAGGCCCTGGCACAGGGAAAAATCGACGATGGTTTCAGAGCGGTTAGAGAGGCCATGTCCAGAAGTGCAGAATCATGGCAAGCGATTCGCGACTACGCCAAAGGGATGCGGCTCCTTACACCGGAGGATGCAAGAGCACTGTTTCCAGTTCTGACAACTCCGCCAAAAATCCCCACCGACAAGCAGGCAGAGCGGCTAATGTCGTTGTTAGAGCGGTGCAAGAACACTGGATTTTCATCATGATGAGCCTAGACAGAATCAAAGCACACGGTCTAGCAGATCTATGGGACAAGGCTCTCACTGAACAACGCAATGTACAACAATATGTGTCCCAAATCGGAGGGGACACAACTCATTTGTTATTAGAATTAGTCAGATTTTTGGATACCCGTGTTGTGTCCAGAGAATACTCAAATCGCCCCTATTCTCTACTCGATCACCAAACCGATGAAATATTAAGGCTCGGCCTTAATCCTGCCCTAGCCATCCTCTTGCCGAAAGTCCGAGATACTACAGGGTTTCCACTAGTCTCATCAACGCCTGAGAGAGCCGGGTTCGCAGGAACATTGCTGCATCATCTCGGACGAATAAGGATGTTACAGAGATTAATTGAATTAACAACTTCTGGCCTCCTGGAGCTGAGGCGATGCGAAAGCAAGCTCGAATTCATCAGAGTCAATGATCGCTGCGGCATAGAGGTCTTTGACGCAATGGATGCAGAGTGGGTAAATACTAATTTACATCATGATTACATGACAACACCAAAGGACATCATCGAAGAAATGAGGTCACTCGTTTACAATTGGAGAGGAGACTTCATCGGATATACTACAAGCCACAAAATTGATGTACACTTCATCGAAGTCGCGATGAAAATGTTTGATACAAATCGCAGCATAGGTGGAATCCACCCTGAGTTTAAGTTCCGTGGTATCTCTGGTGCTGACTTAATTTTCGTTTCCGCGCTAATCACAAGCATATACATAAAACATATCATATTCTCATTAATACATACCCAAAAATACCCAGACAGAATGCTTAACAATGTCATTACAATATTCACACAACAAGGGGAGTTCGCTGACAGTCTTTGCGAAGTCGCTAACGAAATTATCAATACCGCTGGCGAAAGCACCACTGGGCGAAGGAAGTTCACAAGAAAAAAAATGTTTACCTGCCTCAGCGCAATGACTCTTAACAAAATGAATCTAAAATCGCATTGCTATAACTATAGAATTCCATTTCCTGCTCTTATTTCTGTCAGGAGAAACTACTTTATACGGCCTGTATCATCAATTTTCGACAACGTTCTTTCTTTTAGCGCCAAAGAGCTAAAGAGAATATACCCCAGGGAATGGGATAAGAGCATCAAAAGGAGAGAAGAATGGTTCCGCATGGACCTCTACAGTTTATTCGGAGGAAACAGATATATAGCTCCAAATGGTTCAATACAACTTTTCGATGACGGAAAAACGCTCACAGACATAGACGCAATCGTCATTGATGTAACAACAGGAGATGTGGCACTTTTCGAATTAAAGTGGCAGGAGCCTGTAGGTCTTGAAGAAATTGAACGAAGAAACAAATGCAAAAACCTCCATTTCGAAATCAGCAAGTGGTCGAACGCCGTCTCTACATTCATTCATGATAAGGGAATCAAGGAGCTAGCCAATCAGCTAGGACTACAATGTGCGGCTCACCGCATAAGAGATGTATACCTTTTCGCACTAGTCCGTCACAATGCACGGTTCAGTGGGAGCAAGATTGCTACTCCAAATGTTGCAGTGGCCAGTTGGGGACAGTTTCAAAGAGCAAGGATGGTCCTTGGTGTGCGAGATGACATATTCAAGGACATCTACAAAAGGCTGAAAGATGAGGAAGAGATCCGGGTTGACGCCGGTGTGGAAACGCTATCTTTTTCAGTTGCAGGCTTGGACATTGAAGCTGAAGCTTGGTTTACGAGTGATCGAGATCCGAAAGAATCACCTAACATGTCGGGGTTTCAATCGCTTCCCGAAGGCGCTTGACGCAACCAGCAAGATTCCCCTTAAGCTGATGCTCCCAGATCCTCACAACCTTCCACCCCATACGTTGCAACGATCTACGATTCCTCCTATCCCTGCGACGATTGGCCTCAATTTTCTCTTCCCATTTTTCAGAAAGTTTATCCCTCCACTCCGGAAACCGCCATCCGTGCCAGAAGTCCCCGTCTACAAAGACCGCGACCTTGATGCTCCTCAAGACGAAATCAGGGCGCCCTGGCAGATCGCGGGCATGCGACTCCCACTCCCACCTATGTTCTGCCATCGCTTGTGCAAGCGCCAATTCAGGGCCAGTGTCTTTACCCCGTATCCTGGACATGACGGCACTTCGCTTTTCCGGTGACATAATGTCACCGCGGTGGCGTCTCTCAGTCAAATACTTTCTCCTTCACGCTTAATGCTGGAGCTTACTCAAGTCCATGATGAGACGAGCGACTACTTCAGCAAGCTGAACCGCCAAGAACGGGGGGACAGCATTTCCCACCTGCTCATACTGCTCCGTCCGATTGCCTTCGAAAAAGTAGTTATCTGGAAACGTCTGAACGCGGGCCGCTTCCCTGACAGTGAGGCTACGGCACTGTCTAGGATCATAATGAATGAAGTAATGTCCATCCTTCCTGATATGACAGGTAATCGTGGCCGCCGGGCGCCCGGCCAACTGGACTCGAAATCGGTCATGGAAGACACGGCGCCCTTCCTCAGTCTTTGCATTCTCGTGCTCGGGCAGGAGGCTCTGGGGAAAGTGGCGCAGCTTTGGCGAATCGGCCATTACCACACCATAGGCTGCTACGAACAAGTACCGAGCGAAGTCGGCATCCATGTGATCACGAGTTTCATGCTGGAGGATACCTCCAAGCTGTCGGTCCCGATACCACTTGGCAAAATCGAGTGTACTGTCTGTCCACGGCTCACACGGGACAAACACTCCCCCTCGTGTCAGGTTTGGGTCCAGATTCCGAAGGGCGTTCTCCATCACTACGTGAATCTCAGGATTCGCTGCCCGGACCTCATCAAGAACCTTTGTGGTCTCGGACTTCACCGCGTCTATCCAAGCAGCGGTCGTATCCACCCTCTCTGACTTTTTGACTTTATGGGTGATGCGGCCGCTTCGGCCACTGCGCAGGGGCGGCAGATCACCGATTACATCGACCAAAGATGTCTCTGCCAACCTCTTCTTCAACTTCGTGGGGACGAGCTCCAGATCTTCCCGGATCCCAAGTAGTATGATGCGTTGACGCTCCTGGGGGACACCAAACTCCTCACATCTAATCAAGTAGTCGGCCTGCTGATATCTTCCCAGCAATCCGTCCGGATGCTGCACAAAAGAGTGAATATTATACCGGTGCATCTGCGCTGGCAAAAAGCCGTCAACATTCTCAGCCATGAGCTCTTCACGTAAGCTTGCAGTCCAGGGCTCACTCAGATCATCAAGAATTTTGTCGAAAATATAGGAACCATCTTCCAGGCGTGATGACAGAATTCCTTTCACATTTTCCATTACAAAAATCGGTGGCTGGTGGATGGCTACGATCTTCAGGTACTCTCGATACAGCGTGTGTTTTTCGTCACTAAAGAACTCTTTTGTCCTCTGAGCCCGTTCAGCTTTCTGCTCTTCATCATCAACAAAACGGCGGGAAACCTCTCCTATGCCCATGCGACGAGAGCGGCCTACGACAGAATAGGCTTGGCATGGTGGCCCCCCCAGAAGGCACCAGAGATCGTGACCCGCGATCGCCTTCTTGATGCGGCTATGCAACTCATCAAATCCAACTTCGCCTAGCGTCGCGTTCCAGACTTCACGTCCCGCCTCCTCCCACTCAGGCTGGCGAGAAATTTCGTCGAACCATTTTGCCTTGTCGGCTGCATTTGTCGCACGAATGTACTGATAATAGCAGTCAGGGATTTGTCGCCCAACGAAGGCTCTCACGACAGCTCTCAGCCTAAGTGTGCGTGCTGCAACCTTGTCTTTCTCAATCGAAAGACATGTTTTGAACGACAGGTTGCTGTCATTAAAATATGTGCTATAGCGCGAAAATCCCTCACCAAGTCCACCAGGACCGGCAAAAAGGTCAATGACTGGAATTACAATTTGATTAGCGGTCATACCCACGACGATGCAGTTGGTTAGTTTTAGTTTGCCTGGGGGGATAATGGCCATGACGCCGCAAGAACCAGCTATCACCTAGCTCGATGGAGCAGAGAGGATAGTCAGCCTTGACACACGGCTCCTAGAATAAGGGTTCCCATGTCTAGCGAGCGTTCTGGGTATACTCAAACAGACATCAAGCCGTCAAAGGCTAAAGGAAATAGCGGACTTTTATGCCGCGCAGAGTATGATCTTGGACGGTCGCAGTGGCAAGCGGGTGTCTTCTGCTTCTACATGCCATTCAACAGGATAAGAACTCATAAACCGGACAACAATCCGGATATGTCACCAAGATTCCAAGTTATTAATTGAATTATTTTAATATATTAATAGACATATTCGACTGACACCCTCGCCATTCAATACTCCAGCCAAGTCCGAGCAAGTCTTAAAAGTCAATAAAGACTCAACAATGACCTGCCCCCACGAGTTGTACCACTCATTGTGTTAGTCTGGCCTGACTCCTTGAGTCTCGTGGTGGTCCCCAAGGGGAGCCCCCTGCGCCGGGGGGCAGGGTGGCGAACGGTGCCGGTGTGCGTTGACCCAGCTGTGCGGCCTGAACGTGTTGTACTCTTGGCGCCACATCCCATGCCCAGGGACTAACAAAATCTCTGGCTCAGGTTTAGCGGGGCAGGTCACTGTCCCGCCCTTTCTTCACAAGCCGTTAGCCAACACATTCGAGAGTGGCCCCGACCTTGGTGCCCCTGGGGACTCCAACGTGGACGCCCGCGCCCCAGAGGATATTGCGGAGCACGTCTGGACTGCTTAGGAGCGTCCGTTCACGGCACTGCCACCGCGCGCCGGGTTGCGGCTGCTGCAGGTCGGTTGCGCATGGGGCCTCCTCCGGCAGGAGAATGCGTGCGACAAACTTTACATTGCACCGAATTCTTAATCGAGTTAATGTATCAACATTGTAGAATCATTTAAGCGCGCCTAGCGCCTGCGGCATTACCGCCAGGCCTTTCGATTGTCGGGCATGCGGACACCGTTCACGCTTTCATCCAGAGACCAGAAGGGATTGGGCGGCGTTGTAGGATTTTTTACGGCTCACAGACCATGGCCCCGGCAAGCATCGCCCGGCTTCTGGACCGCCAGGGAATATTAATTATCCGTGCGCCAGCCTAGTTGCGAACGGGGATCAAGATTGGCATGGTAAATATGCTGAGTGCCGTCACCGATTCCATCAACCGGAACCTGCTGGCAGGGGGGGCGTACCTCTCGGTTCTGGAAGGGTTGCGGGTAACGGTCTTGATCTCGGCCCAGGGCTTGCTGCTCGGCACGCTTTGCGGCGCGATGCTGTACTGGCTGCGCGTTTCCAAAATTCCGGTGCTGAGCCCCCTGGCGCAGTGCGTTGTCGTGGTGCTGCGCGGAAGCCCGGTGCTGCTTCTGCTGATGCTGCTCTATTACGTGGTGTTCGCGGGAAGCCGGGTGGATCCCGTGGGGGTTGCGGTGTTGGCCTTCGCCCTCAACAGCGGCGCGCACATCGCCGAGCTGATGCGTTCCGCGCTGGAGGCCGTGGACAAACGCCAGCTGGAGGCGGCCAGGATGCTGGGCTTCTCGCGGGCAAAGGCCTTTGTGGCGATCACCCTGCCGCAGGCGGGAAAAATCGCCAAGCCGGTGTACCAGGGCGCCATCGTCAACACCATCCAGTGGACCTCCGTCGTCGGGTACGTGGCCATAACCGACCTGACGCGGACGGTGAACAACATCGGCAACCGCACGGGCGATCCCTTCTTCTCGCTGTTCTGCGGCGTACTGATCTACCTGGGCCTGTCCTACCTCGTCCACGCGCTGTTTTCCATCGGCGGGAGGAGGGAGGGCGAGCGGTGATCAGGCTGGTGGGCGTGTCCAAACGTTTCGGACGGGTCGATATTCTGAAGCAGGTCGACGCGCACGTGGCCAAGGGCGAATGCGTCGCGCTCATCGGACAGTCCGGCAGCGGGAAAAGCATGCTGCTGCGCTCCATCGCCATGCTCGAAAGACCCGACGCGGGCTCGATTTTCATCAACGGGACGGACATCACCGCCAAGGGCGTCAACCTGAACCACGTCCGCGAGTCCATGGGCATGGTCTACCAGGGCTTCAACCTGTTCTCGCATCTGAACGTGCTGGACAACATCACCCTCGCGCCGAGGTGGGTCAAACGACATGGCAGGGCCGAAGCCGAGGCGCGGGCCATGGAGCTGCTGTCCATGGTGGGCATGGCGGAAAAGGCCCGCAGCTTCCCCCACCAACTTTCGGGGGGGCAGCAGCAGCGGACCGCCATCGCCAGATGCCTGGCCATGGAGCCGCAGATCATGCTCCTCGACGAACCGACCTCGGCCCTTGACCCGGCGATGACCAGCGAAGTGCTGTCCATCATACGCAAGCTCACGCGCATGGGCCTCACCATGCTCATCGTCACCCACGAGATGGCCTTTGCGCAGGATGTGGCGGACAGGGTGTTCTTCATGGCGGAAAGCACGATTTATGAACAAGGCTCCCCGAAGCAGATCTTCGAGAACCCGAGCAGGGACAAGACCAGGGCGTTCATCATCCGCTTGAAGACCTTCACCCAGGTGATACGCTCGCTGGATTTCGACGCCGTCTCCATGAACGCCCAGATCGAGGTGTTTTGCCAAAAGCACTTCATTGAGCAGCAGCGGATATATCGTGTCCAACTGGTGCTGGAGGAGCTTGTGGGGGTAATCTTCAGACAGTGCTACCAGCATGCGCCGCCCGACATGGAGTTCACGATGGCGTATGACGAGGAGCAGGACGACATCTCCTTGAACATTTTCTTCAATGCGCCGGAATTCAATCCTTTCGCCTCGCAAGGGGAAGACCACGATGATATGGGAATGCTTTTGGTGCGCAATTATGCAAAGCAGTGCGGCCATGCTTTCAGCCAGGGAAGCAACCGCGTAACCATCAACATCTAGATCTTGGAGGCAGTATGGCGCGTAGTTGGACAGTGGCGTGTGTGCTTGTGGCGGCCATGGCATTGGGCGCTTGCGGCGGCGGCAGCCCGGCCAAGATTGAGAAGGTGGGCGATTTGCAGGGCAAGGTCGTGGGTTCGGTCACTCCCCCCGGCACCCAGAAATTTCTGGAGGAGTCCATCGAGAAGCACATCGGCGGCAAACAGAAAGAGGTTAAATATTTCAACAGAATGAGCGACTGCATCATGGCGCTCCAGGCCGGCAAGGTGGACGCGGTGCTGAGCCCGCGCTTCGGGGCGGACTATTTTGTGAAGCGCAACGCGGACCTGAAGGTCGTGGCCAGCCAGCCGGTCCAGGGCAACGTCGTCATGGCCCTGCGCAGCGAGGACACCCAGCTGAAGGATGACCTGGACAAGGCCATCACCACCCTGCAGCAAAACGGCAAGCTGAAGAGCCTGGAGGCCGAGTGGGTCACCAACCTGCCCGCCGCCAATGAGCCCGCCAACAAGCCCGCGGCCCCCATTCCCGGGGCAAAGACGGTGTACGTCGGAGTCTGCGGAGACTACGTCCCGCTGGACTACATCGCCGCCGACGGAAGGCCCGCCGGCTTCAACGTGGCGCTGCTGAACGAGATTGGCCAACTGCTGAAGGTCAACTTCGAGTTCGTCTCCCTCGAAACCCAGGCACGCTTCGCCGCGCTGAGCGCCAAGAAGATCGACCTGATCTTCTGCAACCTGCAGGCGAACACGCCGGCCCTGAAGGCACTGCAGGACAAGGGCTGGATCGCCACGAAGCCGTACTTCACCTCGGAGATCGGCAGCTTCCTGGTCAGAAAATAGGTTGCGCAGGACAGGGCCGGCGTTTGCCGGCCCTGCTGCCTGGCCAGAGGGAATTGCCCAGCAGCATGGCTGAACCGCAGACCGGCCCCGCGCCGGCACCTCTCACGCCCACGCAATGGCTGATCTGCGCCACTGCGGCCATGGGCTTTGCGTTCGACATCTACGAACTGCTCACCCTGCCGCTGGTGGTCCGGCCCGCGCTGCTGGAACTGGGCGGCATTCGACCTAGCACGCCCGAGTTCAGCCTCTGGTTCAGCCTGCTGTTCTATGTCCCGGCCTTGTGCGGTGGCTGCTTCGGCCTTGCCGGCGGCTACCTGACAGACCGCCTTGGCCGCAAGCGCATACTTTGCTGGAGCATCATCCTCTACGCCTGCGCGTCCTTCGCCGCGGGTTTTTCGACCACGCTGCCCATGCTCCTGGTGTTGCGCTGCCTGGTGTTCGTCGGGGTGTGCGTGGAGTTCGTGGCGGCGGTGGCCTGGCTGGCGGAACTTTTCCCGAACGCTCGTCAGCGCGAGGGTGCGCTGGGCGGCGCCCAGGCGTTTTCCTCCATCGGCGGGCTGATGGTGGCTGTGGTCAACGGCATTGTCGCCGCATGGGCGGTGAACCGCCCTGCGCCGCTGCTGGTGGGACTTGAGTTGCCGGCGCTCCAGCTGCCGGCGCTCCAGTTGCCGGATTTCCTCGCCTTCCTTGGCTGCATAACGAACCCGCACGCCCACTGGCGCTATACCCTCATGTCCGGGCTTGTTCCCGCCCTCTTGCTGATGGCCGTGCGGCCCTTCCTGCAGGAGTCGCCCCAGTGGCTGGGCAAACGTCAGGCGGGCACCCTGAAGCGGCCGAGCATCGCCGAACTGTTCAGCCCCGGTCTGCGCCGTACGACCATGATCACCACGCTGATGGTGGCCTTCAGCTACGCCGCGTCCTTCGGTGCGCTCCTGCAGGTGCCGCAGATCGTTCCCGGCCTGCCGGAAGTGCGGGCCGAGGTTGCCGCGCGCCAGCCCGAGCGGGCACGGCCTGAAGCCGGTTCCCCGGACGCGGCCAGCACCACGGCGGGTCGGGCCGGTGCAACCACCGAGCAGCTCCATTCGTCACACCTGATGAAAGTGCAGGAGGTTGGAGGCCTTGCGGGGCGCATAGCCCTGGCCGGGCTGGCCCTGTGCATCGTCAGCCGCCGGCTGCTGCTGCGCCTGTTTCTCGTGCCGGGGCTCATCGCCATGCCGCTGTGCTTCGGCTGGGCTGCGGTGACGGGTTTGGACCGGCTGGAGTGGGGCATCTTTGCGGCGAGTTTCTGCGTCGTCGCCCAGTTCAGCTTCTGGGGCAACTATCTGCCGCGCGTTTTTCCGCTGCACCTGCGGGGAACAGGCGAAAGCTTCGCCGTCAATGTCGGCGGACGGATGATCGGCACCTGCTTCGCCGCGGTCACCCAGTGGCTGGCCTATTGGCTGCCGGTGGAGGCCATGCATGCGCACAAGGTGGCCTTCGTCGCCGCGGGGGTGGCCCTGGCCGCGTTCGCGGTCAATATCGCCGCGTCGTTCCTGCTGCCGGAGCCACAGACGGGCAGCCTTCCGGACTAGGACCGCTTTTCCGCCGCCGCTTCTTCCTCCGCCAAGCGCAGCAGCTGCGCCCGGTCCAGCTTGCCCTGAGGGGTGAGGGGCAATTGCTCCAGCCGGATGCACCGGACCGGCACGGATTCGATATCGACCCGCGCCGCCACCCAGGCCAGCAGGGCTTCGGCCCCAGGGTCCGTCTGGTCCGCCCGGAGCCGGTAGAACGCCACGGGCACCTGTCCGGCCAGGGCGTCCCGCACCCCGACCAGGGCGGCCTCCTCCACGGCGGGATGCTCCGTCAACGCTTCCACCACCTGGGCCGAGGAAACATTGGTCGCGTCGCGGACGATGACATCCGCCGCGCGCCCCACAAACCAGTAGTCGCCGTCGGCGTCGACCTGGGCGATGTCCTTGGTGTCGAGCCAGCCGGAGCCCAGGGCCCGGTGGGTGCCGAGGGTGTCGTTCCAGTAGCCGACCATCATGTTGGGCGAGCGCACCAGGAGCCGTCCGGGCGTGTTCGCGCCCGCATCCTCTCCGTCCCGCCCGACGATCCGGCCCTCCACGCCGCCCACGGGCCTGCCCATGGCGCCCGGCTTGTCCGCGCCGTCCAGGGGCTGGATGAACAGCGGGCCGGTCTCGGTCATGCCAAACAAGTTCAGCAGCGGCCTGCCGGTAATGTCGTGCACTCTGCGGGATAGCTCTGGCCCGGGCTGGTCGCCGGCGGAAAGCAAAAACCGCAGGCGGGAGTGGTCTGCCGCCGCTGCCGCGGGGTCTTCCATGAGTTTGCGGGTATAGCTTGGCATGACGAGGCTGTAGGTCGGGCGCGTTTGCCCGTAGAGCCGCCAGAACGCGTCGCTGTCCGGGCGCTCGGCCAAGACCGTGGAGCCGCCTGCAAGGAACATGGCCAGAATCTGGTGCACAAGGCCCAGTGGCCGCATGGCGGGAAAAACCGTCAGCGCTACGTCGTCGGCCGTCAGGGGCATCTCGCGGACGAAGGTCCGCACACGCGCCGCGAGGCGGGCCTGGGTGTGGGCGATGCCCTTGGGCCTGCCCGTGGTGCCGGAGGTGTACACGATGAGCCCCAGGGGATCGGGCTCGGCCCCGTCGGCCGGGATCGGGGCGGCGTCGAAAAGCCCGTCGTGGCGGACGCAGCCGGGAACTTCCGCTCCGGTGGTGATGCAGACGGACAGGGCGTCGAGCGCTGCGGAGGGGATGGCCCCGTGCAGGACCGGAGTGACGACGAGCGCACGTGCGCCCGTATCGGCGAGGATGTGGGCGTGCTGCTGCGGGGCATAGGCGCTCGACAGCGGCACAATGATCAATCCCAGGCGCCAGGCCGCAAGGGCCGTGACTACAAGCTCCGCGGAGTTGGGCAGCAAGACCGCCATGCGGTCGCCGGGAACAAGGCCAAGCTGGGCGAAACCGCCCGCCAGGCGCGCCACCTGATCCGCAAGCGATCCATAGGTGACGGCAGCGTCGGCGGTCCGGACGGCGATGCTTTCCGGGCTTCGCGTTGCGGCGCTTTCAAGAATATGGTTGATGGGCATCGTCTCTCCTTCGGCGGCGGGGAACCAGCCGCAGGCTTGGGGCGTGATCATACGGCCAGAATACTCCAACGCGAGGGGGGTGTCATCAGGCCGCGCAGCTCGCTGGAACAGCTCCCGCCAGCGCTGGCCGCCTCCTTTCCTCAGGGCAGGTCCCAGTGGCGACCAGCCTTCAGAAGAACAGGCAATGGGTCTGAAGCGGGACAGCAATGAATGTGGCGGGCCTCTTCAGGGGTGGGCAACAAAACCTTCCTCAAAGATAGAGGCCACCGGACCATTGGACGCATAATCGGGGAAAGGTTTTGGGGAGCAAATCACGGATGGGACTCGGGTGCGATTCTCCAATGAGGTCCATTTACATCCAGACGGAGCAGGGGCAACCCCGGGGGCACGAAGATTTACGGATTCAGCATTTACACCATACAGTCAGAATGTTGCGCCTCGTATTCGGCTAACGCTCTCTCTGCAATTTTTATTTAATAATTAAAGCTGGGAACAAGCGCAGGGACGTCCAAAAGCGTTTCCCGGATATTTCCCACCGAGGAGGGGGCAGGGGGCCGGATCACTGTCTCGTGCGGTCATGCTCGACGCGTTTCCTTATCCCCCTTATTTCGACACACACGCAAAGTTCGGCGTCGGGTCGCGCCGCGACCTCTGGCTATCCCCCTGCCTAATTCCAGCACCCCTCCGCCGCTGCGGCCGGTTTTACGGCCCTCGGCCGGCGTCTCGACTTCCGGCCGCGAGTTTGGCATTCTTGAAGCTGTCCCCCTTCCCGGAGCGGCGATGCGGCGGCGCAAGCCGGCGTCACGGCCCTTTGCGGGAGGAAGGCCGCCAGTCGGGACAGCGCAGCCAGGTTCGGTGAACAGCCCCATCCCCCCGGGAGCCCTGCATGGATATCGCGGAATACCAGCATCTTTGCGCCGATTATCCTTCCCTCAGCTCGCTTTTCTCGGTCATCGAGTCCCTGCACGACAACAGCGTCATCGTGGGCCGGGACGGCGTCTTCCTCTGGGTCAGCTCCGATTTCGAGCGCACCTACGGCGTCACGCGCGAGGAAGTGGTCGGCCGCACCACCTACGAGCTGGAGGCCGAGCGGATCTTTTTTCCCTCCGTGGCCGCGCTGGTGATCAAGACCCGGCGCGTGGTCACGCTCACGGAGACCTCGCGCAACGGCCAGCTGAACATCGTCACGGGCGTGCCGGTCTATGACAACGACGGCGCCGTTTCGCTGGTGGTCAGCTACACCATCGACCCGGCCTACTCCGTGCGCCTGTACGACGAGTACCGGAAAATCAATACCCTCAACTCCCGCAAGGAGCCGCCGGTCTCCTACAACGGCGTGGTTTACGCCAGCGCCGCGATGCAGAAGGTCCTGGAAAAGGTCCGCAAGGTGGCCGACCTGGACACCGGCGTGCTGATCACCGGCGAGTCCGGCGTGGGCAAGAACATCGTGGCCCGCCTGCTGCATCACTCCGGCCGCCGGGCCGCCGGGCCGCTGGTGGAGATCAACTGCGCCGGCATCCCGGACACCCTGCTCGAATCGGAGCTCTTCGGCTATGAATCCGGCAGCTTCACCGGCGCGCAGCGCCGCGGCAAGCAGGGCCGCATCGAACGCGCCCGCGGCGGCACGCTGTTCCTGGACGAGATCGGCGAAATCCCCCTGCATTTGCAGGCCAAGCTCCTGGAGGTCATCCAGGAGAAGAAGTTCACCAAGCTGGGCAGCCACCAGCCCATCGACGTGGACTTCCGCCTCGTGGCCGCCACCAACCAGGACCTGCAGGCGCTGGTCAAGAAGAAACGCTTCCGCAGCGACCTGTTCTTCCGCCTCAACATCTTTCCCATCCACATTCCGCCGCTGCGGGAACGCCGGGAGGACATCCTGCCGCTATGCGACTTCGCCCTGCGCAAGAACAACGAGAAGTACGGCACGAGCAAGCGCCTCAGCACCGAGGCCCTGGACGCGCTGCAGGCCTACGTCTGGCCCGGGAACATCCGGGAGCTGCAGAACACCGTGGAGCAGCTCGTCATCAACACCGAGAGCGACAGCATCGGCGGCGACGACCTGCCGCAACACCTGACGCCGCACTGCGGCGGCGAGCACGGCCAGCAGCTGGACGTGAGCGACCTCAAGCGCGCGCTGGAAGGCTATGAGCGGGACATCATCCGCGCGGCCTACCGCCAGCATGGCACGACCGTCGCCGTGGCGCGCGCCCTGAACATCAGCCAGCCCTCGGCGGCGCGCAAAATCGCCCGCTTCGCGCGCTCGTGAGCACGGCCGCGCCTATTCGTTTTCGAATACCGCACGGCAGCCCCAGCGCTACGCCGTGATTCGTCTCATTTTTTTGGAGTTCGCCGACCCACGCTATTCGCTGCTGAATAGGATTCTATTCAACTATGAATCACAGCGTGGCGCGATTCGCTAAACATGTCTGTAATAACAACATGTTACAGCGTGGCACACGGTTTGCTCATTGGGGCGCAGGACAAACCACCCCCCAAGGAGGAGCATCATGGGCAAACCTGTCAACTCGCTCAAATCCCCCCGGTTCTGCGGCATACGCACCTTCCAGCGTCTCCCCCACTGCACGGACGTCGCCGGCAACGACTTCGCCGTCATGGGCGTCCCCTTCGACACCGCCACCTCCTACCGGCCCGGTTGCCGCTTCGGGCCCGCCGCCATCCGCGAGGCCTCGGCCATTCTCAAGCCGTACCACCACGTGCTGGACGTGGACATCTTCGAGCAGCTCGAAGGCGTGGACGCCGGCGACATGGACATCATCCCCGGCTACATCGACGAATCCTTCGCCATCATCGAGCGCGAGACCGACCGCATCTGCTCGCAGGGCGTGGTGCCCGTGCTGCTGGGCGGCGACCATTCCATAACCCTGCCGGAGCTGCGCGGCGTGCACAAGACCCACGGCCCGGTGGCCCTGATCCACCTGGACGCCCACTCCGACACGGGCGACGACTTTTTCGGCAAGCCCTACAACCACGGCACGCCGTTCTACTGGGCCATGGAAGAGGGGCTCATCCTGCCCGAGCAGAGCACGCAGGTGGGCATCCGCGGCCCGCTCTACAGCCGCAGCGCCTGGGATTACGCCAAGGGCAAGGGCATGGAGATCATCGACGGCTGGCAGGTGCACACCGTCGGCCTTGCGGAGACCATCCGCCGCGTGCGCGAACGCGTCCGGCCCGGCACCCCGGTCTTCGTGACCTTCGACATCGACTTCCTGGACGCGGCCTACGCCCCCGGCACCGGCACCCCGGAGGTCGGCGGCTTCACCACCCACGACGCGCTGGCTCTGGTGCAGGGCATCTGCCCCGGCCTGAAGCTGGTGGGCATGGACATGGTGGAGGTGCTGCCCGAAGCCGACCACGGCGCGATCACCTCCTTCGCCGCGGCCAATATCGTGCACGCCTTCCTGTCCTGCCTGGCCATCAACCACCGAGGGTAAGCCATGGGACTGGACGCCATAATCATCGTCGCCTACTTTTGCGGCATGCTGTGCTGTGGCCTCTGGGGCATGCGCCTGGCCAAGACCAGCGAGCACTTCGCCGTGGCGGGGCGCAACCTCGGCTTCTGGATCTACTTCCCCTGCCTGAGCACCGTGCTCATCGGCGGCGGCGCCACCTTCGGCTCGGCCAAGCTGAGCTATGAGTGCGGCATATCCGGCGGCTGGATCGCCATCATGTACGGCCTGGGACTCATGACCATGGGCGCCATGCTCTCCTCCCGCCTGGCCAACCTGCGGGTGCTGAGCATCAGCGAAATGCTGGAGCGGCGCTATTCGAGCTCGGCCCGCTACCTGAGCGCCATCATCTCGACCCTGTACACGGCCATGCTGACCGTGGTGCAGATCATCGCCATCGGCACGGTGCTCAACACCTTCCTGGGCTGGGACATGCGCATGTCCATGCTGGTGGGCGGCTGCATCGCCATCTGCTACACCCTGCTGGGCGGCATGTGCTCCATCGTCTACACGGACATCGTGCAGTTCATCCTCATGGTCATCGGCGTGTTCGTCTTCCTGGTGCCCACGGCCATCTCCAAGGTCGGCGGCATAGACGCGCTGTTCAAGGCCGTGCCCGCCAGCTACTGGAACCCCGTTGGGCTCGGCTGGGACCGCCTGCTCATGTACTTCCTGCTCATGTACCTGGGCATCATGATCGGCCAGGACATCTGGCAGCGCATCTTCACCGCGCGCGACGCCAAAACGTCCCAGCGCGGCACGTTCTTCGCGGGCCTGTTCTCGGTCTTCTGGGGCGCGGCCATGGGCCTGTGCGGCATCGTGGCCTTCTCCCTCTATCCCAAGCTTGATCACTCGCAGCTGGCGCTGGCCTCCGTCGTGGTCGGCGTCATGCCGACGGGGCTCATGGGCCTGGTGCTGGCGGGACTGCTCTCCGCTCTCATGTCCTCGTGCAGCGGCCAGCTGCTGGCCGCCGCCACCCTGCTCATCAACGACATCCTGCTGCCCACCTTCCCCGGCCTGAGCCGCATCAACGAAATGACGCTCAACCGCCTGATCACCGCGCTCACGGGCATGGCCGCCCTGTGGACGGCCCTGGTCATCGGCGACGTGCTCTACGCCCTGGACGTGGCCTACGCCCTGCTGTCCGGCTGCGTGTTCATCCCGGTGATCGCCGGCTTCTTCTGGCCCCGCGCCACGGCCCGGGGCGCGCTCTGGTCCATGGGCGGCAGCATCCTGGTCACGGTGATCTGCATCGTCAACTACGGCCCATCCTCGGTGCAGACGATCTGTTCCGGCCTGGCCATAAGCGCGCTGGGCATGTACCTCGGCAGCATCACGGACAAGGCCCCGCAGCCGCGTCCCGCGGAGTTCGACATGGCCGGCTGATCCGGCGCACTGCAAACGCCTTCCGAACAAGCCTCCCTCTGAGCGGCCGACTCCGCCAGCGGTCCGCTCGAACACAGAGAGCCGTCCCCCCTCAGGACGGCTCTCCATTTTTGTCCGCCCCGCCGCGGCTCAATAGTTGCGGATCAGCAGTTCGGTCACGGGACCGCGCTTGCCGGCCACGGAATTGATCAGGCGCGCGGCGGAAACCCGCGCGATGGCGAACCCGACGTAGAGATCGTCGAAAAACGCGTCGTCCGGATCGCCGTTGCGCGGGTCCGAATTGCTCAAAAGCTGCAAGGCGCCGCGGCCGTGCAGCCGCCTGTACGTCGCGGCGAGGCGGACCTGCTCGGCGTCGTTGAAGTCCTCCGCGGTGTAGGCCGTGAACGAGGACGTGCGCGAAATCGGCCGGTACGGCGGATCATAGTACAGAAAATCCCCGGCCCGGACGTCCCGCGTCGCGGCCTCGAAGTCGCAACGCCGTATCTCCGTGCCGCTCAGAACGCGGGAGAACGCCCGCAGGTTGTCCGCGTCGCAGATGGTCGGCCTGGCGTATTTCCCGAAGGGGACGTTGAACAGCCCCTTTTTGTTGTAGCGCGTCAGCCCATTGAAGCAGGTCTTGTTCAGGAAGGCGAAGTACGCCGCGCGCTGGACCGCCGGCCCGGCGTCCTCCAGCCGGGCGGCGTTGAACGCCTCGCGGTTCGCGTAATAACGCTTTTCCCTGCCGGGACCGCTGGCCTTCAGGTAGGCCGCCTCCAGGCCGGAGAGCGTTTCCAGGAGCGCGTCCAGCCTGTCGCGCACGGCGAGGTACAGGTTGATGATGTCCGGGTTGTTGTCGCAGATCAGCGCGACGGCCGGCCGGTAACGCTGCATGACGTGCAGGTAGACCGCCGCGCCGCCGATGAACGGCTCGACATACGTGCGGACGCCGCCCGCCCGCAGCTGTGGCGGGAAGTGCTCCGCCAGGACCGGCAGCAGCTGGCGCTTGCCGCCGGCCCATTTGAGTATCGGCCTGGCCTCGTCCGCGGGTTGCGCGGCCGGCGTTCCCGGTGCGTCGTCGGTCATGCTCTCCGTCCCGTTCGCCCGCCCGGCGCGACAACTGCGCGCAGCGCACCGGCGACGTTGTCCGCAAGCCCGGCGCAGTGCTCCTGGCCGGCCCACGGTGTTGCAGTGTCCCCCGCCGCCCTCGGGAGCGGTCGCACGCAGTTCCGGGCAGGCCGCCATGCGCGCCCGGAACCATTCGCGCGCCGGCCCCAAGCCCCGCCCTCCAAACGCGCAAACGCCCGCGCGGCACGGGGCTACGCGGGCGTCCGGATGTTTCCGCCCCGGAAACCGGCCCGGACGCCGCCGTCTGTATAACGGCAGCGCCCGTGGCCTGTCCATGGGCGCGGAGTGCCGCGCGCCGCGGAATCCTTCCCGCGGCGCGCGCCTCGCCTAGTTCTTGGCCGGAGCGGCCTTCCAGTCCTTGAAGAACTGCGGGCAGGCCGTCAGCGGGACCTTCTTGCTCAGATCCCGGCCCTTGAGGCCGGGGTAGTCCGGGCCATAACGGAAGGCGCGGTGGATGGCGTTGCCCATCATGTAGTGCTCGCCGGGCAGGGTGTCGGCGTCCTCCTCCAGGCTGCACTTGAGCGCGCCGCCGGCCGCCACGGGGCTCACGTAGTCCCAGGCGATCTTCTTGCCCGGGGTCACCTCGAACAAGTGGCCGTGGTGGGTCGAGGTCACGAGCACGTTGCCGTTGGGCAGCTTCTGCACCGCGCCCTGGCGGTAGGAGAAGAAGCTGTTGATGTCCTTGGTCTTGTAGTCCCAGACCACCGCGCCGGTCTTCGGATCCATCTCGACCACGCGGGAGCGGTTGCCCTGGGGCCGTTCGGAGCCGTTGTCGAAGATCAGGAAGTGGCCGTTGGGCAGGGGCGTGACGCAGTGCTCGCCGAAGATCTTCTGGTCGCCGTCGTCGTACCAGGAGGGCGACTTGCCCGCGCCGTAGGCCGCGGGATTGCCCCAACGGTACTCAATGGCGCCGGTCTTGTGGTTGATCAGATAGAACTCGCTGAAGTTGCGCGAGTTCACCAGGATCTGGTCCGTGGCGGGCAAGTAGTCCACGGTGTTGAAGTGGGTCCAGTCGAAGTTCGGGTACACGCCGCCCGTAGCCTCGGGCAGCCTGAAGTTGATGTCGATGGCCTTGGCGCCCTTGCCCAGGTGATCCCAGACGCGCCATTCCCACACGGTCTTGCCCTTGCGGTCGACCTCGCGCACGAAGTCCACCCAGAAGTCGTTGTGGGCCACGCCGGCATCCATGACCGGCTTGTCCGGGATGGTCTTGGGATCGCGGCCGGCGGCCAGGAACTCCTGCTTGCTCTTGCGCTCCCAGCCCAGGATCAGCGTGTTGCCGTTGGGCATGCGGTGGAAGGTGTGGTGCTGGTAATGGTTGGCGTCGGCCATGCGGTACTCCCACACGACCTTGCCGTCCCAGTCCATCTCCTCGATGATGCCGCCGACGCCGCCGATGCGCAGGTCCTTCTGCTCCACGTGGCCGGCGCGCAGCAGGTGGCCGTTGGGCAAAAGCTCCGCGTACAGGCCCGGGGGATACTTGCTTTCCCACTTGTGCACGACGTTGCCCTCCATGTCGATGAGGTAGGTCGTCTTGCACTTCACCGTGGGGGCGAACAGGGTGTAGCCCTCGAACGCCTTGCCCTTGTCGTACTTGAGCACGCCGGTCGGACCGACCATGGCCTCGTAGGCCTGGGCGGTGCCCATGAAGCCCAGCACCATGACCGCAATCGCGCAGGCTCTCAGAATCCCTTTCATTCCGAATCCCTCCATCCGCTGAATCGTTGTGTTCGGAGCTGCAACTCTCTCCGGTTCATCCCGCCGCGGGCTCCCGGCCGCGCGGCGGCCTTTCGCAGGGGGAAGGCGGGCCGGGTCCAGCGCCGTGGACCCGGCCCGGAGGTCAAGGAAACGCTCAAGCTAAAGGAGATGCGCCGTCTCGAAGAGACCCTCGGCGAGGGTCGGATGGGCGTGGATGGTCGCGGCGATGTCGCCCGACGTGGCCTTGAGGTTCATGCCCAGGGTCGGCTCGGCGATGATGTCCGAGGCGTGCGCCCCGGCGATGTGCGCGCCGAGCACCCGGCCGCTGTTGACGTCCAGCACGAGCTTGAACAGCCCGGCGAGCTCGCCCATGGCCTGGGCCTTGCCCAGCTCTCGGAAGGCCGTCTGCGGGCAGACCACCTCCATGCCGCGGGAGCGCGCCTGGGCCTCGGTGAGGCCCACGCTGGCGATCTCGGGCGTGATGAACACGGCCGAGGGCACCACGGAGTAGCTCATGCAGGCCGAGCCGCCCATGCTGTTCACCACGGCGGCCTTGGCCTCCATGACCGCCACGTGGGCGAGCATGATCCGCGCCGGGCCGAGGATGTCGCCCACGGCGAACACGCCCGGCAGGGAGGTCTCCAGGCCCTCGTCCACCGTGATCCAGCCGCGCTTGTCCACCTCGACGCCCGCCTCGGCCAGGCCCAGGCCCTCGGTGTTGGGCGAGCGGCCCACGGCCACGAGCACCACGTCGGCCTCCAGGGTGCGCTCCACCTGCGCCTCGGGCGGGACCGTGGCGGCGAAGGGCGAGGGGCCGAGGGTGACGCGCACGCCGCCGTCGAAGACCTCGGCCTGCCGGGCCACGCTGGCCAGCTCGAAGGCGATGCCGCGCTTCTTCATCTCGCGCTGCACGAGCTTGCTCAGGTCCTCGTCGATGGAGGGCACGGGCAGGATGCGCTCCAGCCCCTCCACCACCGTGACCTTGGAGCCGAAGGTGCGGAACAGGAAGGCCAGCTCCGTGCCGATGACCCCGCCGCCGACGATGAGCATGCGGCCGGGAACGTAGTCCAGCTCCAGGGCGTCCTCGCTGTCCAGGATGCGCTTGTGGTCCACGGGCAGGCTGGGGAGCCTGAGGCTCCTGGAGCCGGTGGCGATGATGATCCGGTCGCCGAGCACGTCCTCGAAGCTGCCGTCCGGCTGGTGCACGCGCACCTGGCCGGCGCTCATCACCTGGCCGCGGCCGGAAACGAGCCGGACCTTCAGCCGGGCGCAGGTCTTTTCCAGGCCGCCGCGCAGCACGCCGATGACGCGGCGCTTGCGCTCGCGCACGGCCGGCATGTCCGGGGCGGCGGCGCAATCGCCGGCGAGGCCGAACTCAGCCATGCGCCGCACGGTCTCCAGGGCGTCGGCCGAGGCCTTGAGGGTCTTGGTGGGGATGCAGCCGCAGTTCAGGCAGGTGCCGCCCATGGGGCCGGCCTCGACGAGGGTCACTTGAGCGCCGGCCTTGGCGGCGGCGAAGGCGGCGGTGTAGCCCCCGGGGCCGCCGCCGATGATGGTGATGCGTTGGGTCATGCTTTTCGTCCTTGCACGGTCAATTGAGGTGTTGCGGAAAGACTGGCCGGGCCGGAAGGCTCAGCCGGCGATGAGGGCCTTGTAGGCTGCGGCGTCGATGGTCGGCTCGCCGGGGTTGTCCGCGGTGATGCGGATGACCCAGCCCGCGCCGTAGGGGTCGCTGTTGAGCAGCTCCGGGGCGTCGGCCAGGGCCGCGTTGGCCTCGACCACCGTGCCGGACAGGGGCATGAGGGCCTCGGAGACGACCTTGGCGGACTCGATGTCCGCGCAGGACTGCTCCTGGGTGAAATGCGCCCCAGCGGCGGGAAGGTCGATGAAGATGACCTCACCGAGCTGCTGCTGGGCGAAGTCGGTGATGCCGATGCGCCAGGAGCCGTCGGGCTCCTGCTTGGCCCAGAGGTGGCCGGCGTGGTAGCGGCGGTCGTCGGGAAACTTCAGGTCTGCCATGGTCGTATCCTCGAATGCGCGGGCGGGGCCTGCGGGCTAGTGGGTTTCGGACTTGCGCACGTCGGCCTTGGGCAGGGCGTTGCGCATCTTGGACCGGTAGGGCAGCAGCTCCGTGTCGACCAGCTTGGGCAGGCCGCCGGCGGCCCCGGCCTCGACGAAGCAGGGCAACATGCGATCGCCCACGGCCTGGAAGATCATCTCGGCCGCAGCGCCGGCTTCGGCCGGGGTCAGGCGCGTTTCCGCGCCGTCCGCGCCCTTGTAGGCGGCCACGGGGATGCGGATGACCGCCTCCTTGAACCCGCGCGCCAGGGTCACGCTCTTCTTGAGATCGCCCGGGGTGAGCGGCCCGCCGGCGATGACCGGGTACAGCTCCGCCGGGCCCAGGATGTTGAGCAGCAGCCGGGTCACGAGCCCCTCGCCCAGGGCCTTCTCCAAAAGGTCCGGCCGGCGGCCGTCGGCGTCCAGCACGACCTTGAGCCCGCCCTTGGCCAGCAGGCGCAGGATGTTCAGGAGGTTCTCTTCCTGTCCGGCCGGGCAGGCCGAAATATTGATGCCGGAGATCCAGCCGTGCAAAAGGCCCGTGGTGCCCACGCAGCCGGACAGGCCCTCCCCGGCGAGCAGGAAGGCCAGGATCTCGCCGATGCCCTGCCGCACCACGTCGCCGCTCTCGTAGATGGGGAACTCCAGGCTGTTGTCGGCGTCGCGGTGGAGCTTGGCGCGGTGGGCGCGGTAAAAAGTGTTGAAGGCGTCCTTGTCCGCCTGGAAGTCAAAGGCCGTGTAGGTCTGACCCCGCGAGGCCAGGAACTCCTTGAGAATGGAGCAGCGGCTGCAATTGGGCGCGGTGTAAAGCGTGATGGACACGTGAACCTCCATGCTGTGATCCGATGTGCTGATGCGTGTTTCCTTCCCGGAATGCGCGCGGAGGGCCGGGGGGCCGAGTGGCCCTCCGCGCGCTGCGGTGATTACTCCGTGGCCGCCACGCAGTGGCCGGCGCCGGAATAGAAGCCGATGGTGCCCGCCACCGGGACCGTGGACTGCGGCCCCAGGGGAGCGGAGCCGGGAACGCGGAAGGTGGAGGTGTCGATGCGCTTCACGGGAACCTGCTCCTGCTTGCCGGCCTGCGGCACCCACTCATAGGGGGCGCGGTAGGAGCGGTAGACCCAGTTCATGGGCATGCCGACCTTGCCGCGGTAGGGGCAGATGTATTCCCAGACGATCTCGTGCTCGGCGGTGACCTCAAAGATCCGGCCGTCGGAGCCCTCGGTGATCATCGTGTTGCCGTTGGGCAGGCGCTGGGCCGAGCTGATGAACGGCGAGTAGAAGCGCGAGGCGTCCAGCGGAATCAGGAAGCCGGCCTCGTGCGGGGTGTACTGCCAGACGATCTTGAGGGTCACGGGGTCGAACTCGAGCACGCGGGAGTAGTCGCGCTGGGCGGCCTTGACGCCCTTGGGCGCGCCGGGGTTGGGATTGCCGTAGCCGGCCCAGCCGCCGTTGTCGTACACCAGGATGTTGCCCTCGCCGGGCAGGCCGCGCGGGATCATGTGGGCGTGGTGCTGGCCGATGATCCAACCCAGGGCCTTGAGCTCGGGGCTGGTGTCGTAGTCCGGGCCGACCTTCCAGACGATCTTCCCGGTCTTCTTGTCGATGATCAGGATGATGTTGGTCTCGCGGCCGTCGATGATGATGTTGTCCGGATGGAACCGCTGGTCGCCGGCGTCGAACCACTTGTTCGGGCCCAGGGTGGACATGGAGTTGGTGTGCATCCAGTCGCCCACGCCGGGAGCGTCCTCGATGAGGGTGCCGCCGCGGAAGTTCGGGTCGCGGCACATGGCGTTGCGCGCGGCCTCGCTGAAGCCCATCTCCTCAACGTGGTCGGAGCACAGCCATTCCCAAACGATCTCGCCTTCCCAGTTGACCTCGTAGATCACGTCGTCCAGGAGCGGCTTGTCGCTGACGTACGGGCAGGACACGTCCTTGTGGCAGAGCACCAGGGTGTTGCCGGAGTCGATCTTCGGGGCCGAACCCGGGGCGTAGTAGCCGGTGGTGCTGCCCTCGCGCTGGAAGTCGTGGTGCTGGCGGGCGACCCAGCGGGCCGGGCTGCCCGGGTCCTCGATGAACTCGGCCTTGTCGAACTTCCAGACGATCTTGCCGTCCCAGTCGACCTGGACCACGTCGAGCTGGTCCTGCAGGGCGTACTTGGGGCTGCGCGTGCCGGTGCTGCCCATGATGTGGCCGCCGGGGAAGATCTTGTTCGGGAAGCCGTGCAGATCCTTCCACAGGCGCAGCTCCGCGCCGTTCATGTTGATCAGGATGGCGCCCAGGTCCGGCGCGGAGACCACGGTGTAGCCGTTCCAGGCCTTGTCCGGGTCATACAGGGTGACTCCGGTGGGGTATACAGTCGGATGACCCATACAGTTGAACCTCCAATACTTTTCCGGTTACTCGATGGACTCGAGGGACTTGCCGCCGGTGCGCATGCCCCAGAAGGCGATGACGATCATGGGCAGGATCGCCATGGCCGCAAAGGCGTTGAACACACCGACGAAGCTGTACGTGGCGAAGACGATGGGGATGAGGGGCTGGGCCACCGCGACCGCGAGCCGGGCCAGGCCATTGTGCAGGCCGGTGGCCGTGTTGCGCATGCGGGTGGGGTAGCTCTCCGCGCAGTAGGAGAAGCCCATGAACCCGCCGGCCATGACCAGGGCGGTCATGACGAAACCGGCGGCGATCAGCTCCCAGTAGCCGTCCATGTGGCCGAAGACCGCGCCGACGAGACCGCAGATCACCCAGGCGATGATGATCGGGATCTTGCGGCCGCCCCGGTCGGACACCAGCGCGGCGATGTAGCAGCCGACGGGCACGCCGCACTGGATGATCGTCGTGGCCATGAGGCTGTCCTTGATGTCGAAGCCCTTGGCGTGGAGCAGCGTGCCGGTCCAGACCGTGACGGTGAACGACGCCGGCGTGGTGAAGATGAACATGGCGATGAGCACCAGCGTCCGGACGATGTACTTGCGGTGGAACATGCCGGTGACGACTTCCCAGAACTTGTCGCGCGGAACGCAGGTCTTGGCGGCGTCGGAGAGGTCGATGTCCTTCTTCGTGATGTGCTTGACCACCGCCTCGGCTTCCTCCACGCGGCAGCGCGTCACCAGCCAGCGCGGCGACTCCAGCAGGTACTTGTAGGCCACAGGGAAGGCCAGGATGCCGATGCCGCCGAAGTAGAAGATGTAGCGCCAGGCTTCGGGCGACATGGGAATGACCATGCGGCAGATGATGCCGATGACCGGCACGGCGCAGAAGCCCACGCTGGCCACCAGCCCCTGCCACTTGCCGCGGCTTTCGGCCGGGGCCATCTCCGCGATGTAGGCCTGGGAGCAGACCATCAGGCAGAACACGCCGAATCCGGTCATGCCGCGGGAGAACACGAACAGGTTGAAGCTGTCGGTCCAGCCGTTGACCAGGGAGGACATCGAGAAGATGATGATGGCCATGAGGAAGGTCTTGCGGCGGCCGATGAAGTCCGAGATGACGCCGCCCACAAGACCGCCCAGGGTCATGCAGATGAAGTAGAAGAAGTTGATGTGGCCGATCTGCGCCATGCTCAGGTTCCAGGACTTCATGAGCGCGGGCGCGATGAAACCGAAGTTCCAGTTGTCGAGCTGCTCGAAGAAGTAGGCCAGCATGATCAGGAAGAACACCACCTTGTGCAGCCCCGTCACCGGCAGGCCGTCAAAGTAGTTGTTCTTGAACCGGCCGCCTGCGTTCTGGGCGGTCGCCGCGGCGCCTGTGGCGGGCGTCGGCGCAGCCATTTCTATCGTATTGCTCATGATGTTTTCGCCTTTATCCCTTGCCTACCAGAAAATGAAGAACTTGCCGTCGACGCGGACGCCTTCGGAGGAGGTGTTCTGGCCATAATCACGGTAGACCGGGAGGTATGCGCCCAGACACAGGTCGATGGTCGTGCCGGGGACGTTCCAGGTCACGGCCGGGCCGGTGTACCACTCGGTGGACTCGTTCTTGACCTCGAGACCGAGACGCTTGCCGCGCTCGCTGTGGTCGATGGTGCCTTCAAGGGCGAGGGCCAAGCCCTTGTTCAGCGCATAGGCGTAGCGGTAGGTGAGGCCGTAGCTGTTGCCCTTGCGGACGTGCTGGTTGCCCTCCTCGAAGGGGGCGGTGTAATACAGGTCGTGGTTGATCTGGAACATGCCGAAGGTCTTGGTGAAGCCAAGGGCGGCGGTGCCGGCCCAGGCGTTGCCGCCGGGCAGGTCGCGCGGGCCGACGCTGGCCGTGGGCATGGCGAGCTTCAGGGAGCCGGCCAGGCTGAACGGCTCGCCGAGCTTCTCCTGCAGGAAGCCGTACATAACCGCCGGCGTGATGTCGCCCCAGCTGTCCAAATCACGGCCGGTCGTGGGCTGATACACGGTATACGGCACGACGGCCTGCACCTCGAAGCGGTCCGTGACCGCGTAGCGCAGCTTGAGCAGGTTGATGAGCGTCGTGTTGTCGATGTTGCGGTTGTTCTTCTGGTCGGAACCGAGCATCCCCTCATCCTTGTGGCGATAGCTCGAATTGAGTGCGGTGACGGCGTGTCCCGCGGGCAGCGTGCCGCCGCCGCCGATCGAGATGCTGGCCGGGGCGTTGAGGATGCCGGGGTAGACGTCTTCCTGATCCGCGGCCGCGCCGGGGGCGGGGAACGCCAGCACGCACAGGCCCAAGGCCAGCAGACAGGTTCGCAACAGACTGGGGGATTTTCTCATTTTGACTCCTTCCTGGTTTTGCTTCAATGCCTCATGCAACACGGGCGCACGGGCCCGCCAAACACCACACGGTTGATGGGCATTAGCAGGGGCCATGCCATGTGCCGTTTTTCACGAAACCTGTTGACTCGTCTCACTCCACAGGAAACGCCACCCCGGGCCTTTTTTCCAAAATCTGGAAAAATGGCTGATGCCAGAAAAAAATGCGGGATCCGAACAATTATTCGGCCAAGTGTGTAGGGTCCGTCCGGACGCCAATTTCCGCCGCCGGCGGAGGATCAAGGAAGGCCGCGCCGTTCCGCTTGCCTTGCCGTTGCGATTCTGCGAGGCTTGCGGCTTGCGCAAAACTTGCATGTTTCAAACCATGGGGAGGCCGCGCCGCACCCTGCGCCTCCAGACTTCGCAGCCCAAAACGTACGGTGAATGACGATGAGGAATGCGGACCAGCAATCGACCAGACACGCGCTTGTGCTCGTGTTGTCCTGTCTCGGCGGCCCGGCGCCGACCGAGACGGTGGCCCGACTGCTCGGCTGCCCCGACGCGGAGGTGGAGGCGGCCTTCACGGCCCTCGCGGCGGAAGGCCTGGCCGCCCGCCACGGCGACAAGTGGCGGGCCGTGAAAAATCCCGGTTTCCAGGAAATGCTGGACAAGGCCGTCGCCGCCGTTTCCGCGCAGGACTCCGCCGACGAGGCCCAGCAGGCCCTGGCGCTCTGCGTACGCGGAAACATTCAGGACGGCGTGAAGCTCCTGCTCACCGTCGCGCGCCGGTACACCTTCAACGCGGCCAGCACGGCGGGCCTGTGCCTGGACCTGATCTTCGGGGCCATGGCCCGGCTGCCTCTGGAAAACGCCACGGAGGAGCAGTGGCGCGAGATCCTGCTCCTGATCATCGAGATCGCCGACCTCTCCTCCTATTTCTACCGCAAGGGCCGCGACGCCTGCCCGCTCATGGACCGGGCCATCGCCGCGGCCAGCCAGCACGGCGACCGGCGCTCCATCGCCATCCTGCAGATCATCAAGGCCCACCTGCTGACCTTCTCGCGCTTCGTCATGACCCCGGAGGCCGACAGGCTGTTCCAGGCCGGCTTCGAGCTGGGCCGCTCCTTCGGCGACGACGACATGCTGGAGTACGTCTCCACCTTCCTGGGCTTCCGGCACTTCCTGCACGGGGAGTTCCCGGAGACGGTGCGCCACCTCGACACCGTGCGCGCGGGCTTCACCCGGCCGTATACGGTCTACTGGTGGGCGCTCTTCGCGGCCATGTCCTCCAGCTTCGTCGGCCTGGACCGCCAGGCCGTGGGCCTGCTGGAGAGCAGCTGGCGCAGCGCGGAGATCTGCGGGGAAAAGCTCGCCGAGGGCGTGTGGCGGCTGCACCTCGCCGTGCTGCTGCTCATGGCCGGCAAAAACAAGGCCGCCCTGGCCCACCTGCAGGCCGTGGAGCAGGCCACCGCCGGCGACATGATGCCCTTCCAGGCCATGCGCTTCTACTGGATCTACGCATACTACCACGCGCGCAACGGGGATCTCCGCGCCTCAAGGGCCATGCTCGCGCGCTGCGAGCGGATCATCCTGGACAAGGGCTTCGGCTACTCGACCTACCATTTCCCCTGGATGATCCCCATGCTCTACGAGTACCGCAAGGCCGGGCTTCCGGACTGCCGCATCTTCGGATTCGAGCAGGAGCTGGAGCGCGGGCTCAAGGCCGAAAGCCTCCAGCTGCGCGCCTCGGCCACGCGGGTCAAGGGATTGCTGCGCCTCGACGCCGACGGCAAGGCCGAAGACGCCCGCACGGCCTTCAAGCACTCCCTCAAGCTCTTCCTCCTCGTGGGCAACCAGGTCGAGTCGGCCCGGGTCAAACTCGACCTGGCCCGCGCCGACATGATCACCGGCCGGCGCAAGTCCGCCGAGCGTCTGCGCGACGCCGCCTTCGCCGTGCACCGCGACTACGGCCAGCCGGAATGGCCCGAGGGCCTGCCCCGGCCCCACGCCGTGCGCTCGCATTTCTCCGCAGCCAGGGCCCCCTTCGGCCACATCCCGCGCGCCAAGTCCCAGCCCCCGCAGCCCAAAAGCCCCGAGGAATTCCGGCAGCGGACGCTCACCCGGCTCTGCCGTGAGCTGCGCGTGGAACAGGGCGGCCTGTTCGGCCTGGAGGATGGCCAGCTGTGCTGTCTGGCCCGCTTCAATCTGACCAAGACCCAGGTCAACGACGAATCCTTCACGAGGCTGCGCAGCTGGCTGCGCAAGGGCGTCGGCGGCGCGCACCTCACCCGCCGCGACTCCCGCGACGGACACGCCGTGCGCATCCCGCTCAGCCTGGAGAACCAGAACCTCGTCCTCTATCTCGCCAGCGCCTACTTCACCCGGGAATTCGACGAGCTGAGCAACGCCGCCCTTCAGACCGCGGCCGAATCCCTCCGGGACAACCTGCGGATGATGGCGCGCTGGAGCTCCAAGCCGGACAGCGCCGTGCCCAGCGGCAACGGCGACCTGGTCGTCATGCCCCAGGTGGACCCCGGTGCGCTGCTGAGCAAAAACTCCGCCATGCTCCGGCTCCTGCAAAAGATCGAGCAGATCGCCGCCACGGACGCGCCGGCGCTCATCTTCGGCGAAACCGGCGTGGGCAAGGAGCTTCTCGCCCGGCAGATCCACAAGCACAGCGGCCGCAAGGGCCTGTTCGTCAGCGTCCACCCCGCAAGCATGACCGAGACCCTCTTCGAAAGCGCCTTCTTCGGCCACGAAAAGGGCTCCTTCACCGGCGCAATCAGCCAGAAGATCGGCTTCTTCGAACTGGCCAACCACGGCACCCTGTTCATCGACGAGGTGGGCGAAATGCCCCTGTCCATGCAGACCAAGTTCCTGCGCGTCCTGCAGGAGCACACCTTCATCCGCGTGGGCGGCCTGCGCGAGATCCGCTCCGACTTCCGCCTCGTCGCCGCCACCAACCGCGACCTGGAAAAGGAGGTCGCCGCCGGCAACTTCCGCCAGGACCTCTTCTACCGCCTCTCCGTGGTGCCCGTGCAGGTGCCGCCGCTGCGCATGCGCGGCAACGACGCCGTGGTCCTGGCCCAGCACTTCCTGACCACCTACGCCCGCAAGTACCAGCGCCAGAACATCTCCCTCAGCCGCACCGACCTGCTCAAAATCTCGTCCTACCCCTGGCCGGGCAACGTGCGCGAACTGGAGAACGTCATCGAGCGCGCCGTCATCCTCGCCGGCGAAGGCCCCCTGGAGCTCTCCCTGGGCCTGCCCGGCCCCAGCGAATCCGCACCCGAGGACGGACAGGCCCCGGCCGCGGAACTCATCGCCGACTGGCCCACCCTCAACGAGCTGGAACGCCGCTACATCAAGCTCGTGCTGGAGCAGACCGGCGGCCAAGTTTACGGCGCCAACGGCGCGGAGGCCATCCTCGGCATCGGCCGCTCCACCCTCTACGCCAAAATCCGCCAGTACGGCTTCAAGGCCCGCCGCCGCTACGACTAACCACGCCGCAACGTCGGGGCGTTTACTATGCCTCCGGCCCTCTGGACACCCGCAAGGGGAATCCACCAGGGGCCACAGTCACGCGGGGCCCGGGGACGCGAAGTCCCCGGCCTGCGGAGCACGTCACCACGCCGCAACGTCGGGGCGTTCTTCATGCCTCCGGCGGCCAAAGGGCCTCCGGCCCCCTGGACACCCGTAAGGGGAAATCCACCAGGGGCCACAGTCACGCGGGGTCCGGGGACGCGAAGTCCCCGGCCTGCGGAGCACGTCACCACGCCGCAACGTCGGGGCGTTCTTCATGCCTCCGGCGGCCAAAGGGCCTCCGGCCCTCTGGACACCCGCAAGGGGAATCCACCAGGGGCCACAGTCACGCGGGGCCCGGGGACG
>Ga0268263_1000235_pt1 | contig 119561 bp, 117 predicted proteins | sample Biomet5_FD_190358 | JGI IMG/M metagenome (GOLD analysis project Ga0268263, IMG submission 190358) | Microbial communities from bioreactor (seeded with sewage sludge) at LBNL, California, USA - Biofuel metagenome 5 (SPAdes) (version 4) | ecosystem: Engineered > Bioreactor > Anaerobic >... | reverse complement strand
AAAATTCAATGGTATAAACCACAGCAGAAGCACACAGCTATCAAACAAAGAAACCAAACTCAAAAACACAATATACAACATCTACCGATCAACACAAATCAACTAAAAAAAGGGTTTCTACAAAGCCATTATTTTAAGATATTTGAAAAAAATCTTAATGATTTCTAAGTTGGAATATATTATTAAAATTATTATTAAAATTTGTAATTTGTATATCCTTTAAAACTGTGATCTTAATAGCTTTGTCATACAATTAATTAAAATTCAACAATTAACTTTTAGAATTAACTTTCACCGACTTTTTATGAGTTAATCAGATTAGTTTCTCCTATAACCTTATAATAGGGTAATTAAAACCATATCAAACTCTTAATATTCCCTTTTCAAAAGTACTAAATAAAAATAAGAACATAATTAATGTTGTTTGTGTATGAAAAAAATGAGGTTGTTTTATGGGTGAAAAAATATACGTAACAAAAAAAATCAAGAATAAAGAAAAAGGAATGCCTTTAATTGGGGATAAATTCCCAAAAATGGAAGTTCAGACTACAAAAGGTATGATGAAACTTCCAAAAGCGTTTAAAGGAAAATGGTTTGTTCTTTTTAGCCACCCTGCAGATTTTACACCAGTATGTACAACAGAATTTTTTGCCTTTCAAAAGAGATACGAACAATTTAAAGAACTCAACTGTGAACTCATTGGTCTAAGCATCGACCAGATCTTTGCACACCTCAAATGGATCGAATGGATCAAGGATAACCTTGATGTGGAGATAGAATTTCCAGTTATTGCAGATACTGGATTTGTAGCGAACAAATTAGGGTTGATACACCCTGCAAAGGCAACTAACACAGTTAGAGCTGTTTTTATAATTGATCCAAAGGGTATTATAAGAGCAATACTTTACTATCCACAGGAACTTGGACGGAACATAGATGAAATTCTTAGGATGATAGAAGGTTTCAATCAAATCGAAGAAAAAGAAGTAGCAATGCCTGCAAATTGGCCAGAAAATGAATTAATAGGAAAAGGACTTATAATTCCGCCTGTTCCTGATATTGAAAAGGGCAAAAAACGTGCAGACAAATACAAATGTTATGATTGGTGGCTATGTTACAGGAACTATTATAAATGGTAGATTATAGGAGGCTTAAAAAAAATGGCACAAAAAATTTATCAATTACCTGATCTTTCCTATGATTACAAAGACCTTGAACCATACATATCAGAAGAACAGCTCAAAATTCATCACGATAAACATCATCAAGCATATGTTGACGGTGCAAATGCTATACTAAAAAAATTTGACAACAGAGATTCTGAAGAGTTTGATCTTAAGGCAGTTTCTAAAGAACTTTCATTTCATGTCGGAGGATATGTATTGCACAAGTTTTTCTGGGAAAATATGGGACCCGCAGATAAGTGTGGTGGAGAACCCACAGGAACCATCGCAGAATACATAAAAAAAGATTTTGGAAGCTTTGAAAGATTTAAAAAAGAATTTTCACAGGCAGCTGCAAGTGTTGAAGGTTCAGGATGGGCTGTATTAACCCTCTGCAGAATGACCAACAGAATATTCATAATGCAGGTAGAAAAGCATAACGTAAATTTGATTCCAGGATTTAGAATCATGCTTGTTTTGGATGTGTGGGAACATGCCTATTACTTAGACTACAAAAACAAAAGACCAGATTATGTGGAAGCATTTTGGAAACTTGTAAACTGGGATGAGGTTAACAGGAAAATGGATGTTTGGTTGAGTTCACCACTTTAAATAAACATCCTTAATTATTTTTTTTTAATTTTGAAATCTTAACTAATAAAAATTAATTCTTAGAAGTAATCAATTTAGATGATATATTGTAATGAGTAATTGAATACTAAAGATGTCTAAAAAATAAAAAAGGAATTATTAGGGTCTTTTTGTAATTTTAAACCTTCTTTTACTTGCACCACACGATGGACAAAACCACATTTCAGGCAGATCTTCGAAGTCAGTTCCAGGTGGAGTGTTGTTTCTTGGTTCACCTTTTTCTGGATCGTATGTATAACCACATATTCCGCATCTATATCTGTCCATAAACAAAACCTCCTTAACAACTTAAGCTAAAATTACTATCATCTAGATCAAGGAATTTACCTTTATCTACATATATATTATGTATTTCAAACAATAAAAAATTATCAACTGATATTAATTCCATATTTTTGAATAATAAATATACTGGTGTAATTATGAAAACTGAAAAAGAGATCAGAAGAATGATTGAAATCTTAGAGAAAACTAAAATTCCCTCTGAAGAAGATAGGAACAAGGTTAAAATACAGGTGGATATTTTGAAATGGGTTTTAGGTGAACCTGTTGAACATGAACAGTAAATTACAGTCTTAATTGGTTTTAAGTTTTATTCGAATCAATGGTTTTTCTTGTAAACTAAAACAAAATCATTGTAAGATGAAAATTTCATTTTTTTCATAATTGTGTAACAGGAATTATTCAAATAAAAAAATTCCTTTTTTTAGGGTAGTTTATTATATATCTTGAGCATTTTTAACACTTCAATTCATCCAATTTTAATACTATAACAATATTATTATTAATAAAGGGATTTAATTAGCTGAATAACGATTATTAATAGTTTTAGACTCTAATATCATGATCATGTTATAAATGATTATTATCAATATTAAACGATTTTTTAAACTGTAATTTTATTAATTTAATATAATTTATTATAATAATAATATTTATTAATATAATATGCATATATTTAGCATATGGAAGTGAATGAGTTTTGTTGATTTCATGATTTCCATCGTAACGAATTGATTGGGGATAAATTGGTTAAACAATTTTACAAAATTGTAAAAGACTCACTTGGATTAATCAGTTATTGATTCCTTTGTTGATATGGGAATTTAAGAGGATTGATTATAAAAAGGAACATTTAATCCTTAATTTCTATTGAATGGAGGTAATGTAATGATAAATTGGCCTGCAATATTAACTGGTTTTATTATTGTAATGGTGCTAAGTATAACTGGTGGATTGTATGGATTGTTTGGTTTGGCAGTTGGTGTAATAATTGCAGGTGTAATTATAGGTTATATGGTAAATGGAAATATTTTAAATGGAATTATGCATGGTGCATTGATAGGTATTTTAGGTGCAATAATATTGGCAGTTTTAGCAATTTTTATAGGCCATGTTTCTGGTTTACTTGATTTATACATGGGTGTTGCTACAATAGGGTCAATTTTACTATCCATACTTATGGGGGCAATTGGAGGGGAGTTTGGATCTTTATTCCGTAAAATGGAAAAATAGAAATAAATTGGTGAATAACCACACCGTAAAATAAACGATGCTAATTTGACTTAATATTTCATCACATCATGAATTAAAACGGGAATTGAACTAATTTTAATTGCCTCAGCCTACTTAGTTGGTTCAATAATTCATTATTATTTTTAAATAATCAATTTTGCAATAAATCATTATAAAAATAAGATTATTTCGTTTGTATTTACTTTAGAATTATGTATTTGATAAGAAAACGATCCAAAGATTAAAAATGGAAAGCGAATATTAGTAATATTTAAAGGTAGATTTGAATAAATTTAGATCTGAATTTAAATTTTTTGTTTATTTATAATTTAGAGGGGAGGAAATGAATGATCTGGAATGAAAAGGCTGAATGTATGTCTGAAGAGGAGACAAAGGAACTGCAGCTTCAGAGATTACAATCAGTTGTTAAAAGGGCCTATGAAAAGGTACCCTACTACAATAAACGTTTTACTGACTTAAAAATTGAACCTGAAGATATTGAAACTTTAGAAGATATTGAAAAGCTTCCTTTCACGAGCAAAACAGACCTGAGGGATGCCTATCCATTTGGAATGTTTGCAGTAGATACAGAAGATATAGTTGAAGTACACACTACTTCAGGTACAACAGGCAAACCAACGGTATCTGGATACACAGAAGCAGATCTGGATCTATGGGGAGAAGTAATGGCCCGAGCCCTTACAATGACATGTGTAAAAAAGAATGATAAGGTTCAAAATAGTTATGGTTATGGTCTCTTCACTGGGGGCATGGGAGTTCATTATGGTGGTCAAAAAATAGGAGCCACTGTTATACCTATATCTGCTGGAAACACCACTAGGCAGCTTGAAATAATGCAAGACTTTGGAACAACTGTTTTGACTTGTACACCATCATACGGTTTGTACCTTGCAGAAGTAGCAGAAAAAGAAGGAATAGATAGCAGTAAACTCAAGCTTAAAGCAGGTTGTTTTGGTGCCGAGATGTGGACAGAAGAGATGCGGAACAAACTCGAAGAGAGATTAAATATTTCTGCCCAAAATATTTATGGATTAACTGAAGTAATTGGACCCGGAGTCGCAATGGAATGTTCTCAAAAGAATGGTCTGCACATTTTTGAAGATCATTTTTATCCCGAAATAATTAATCCAAAAACATTGGAACGGTTACCAGATGGAGAAACTGGGGAATTAGTATTGACTACACTTACAAGGGAAGGAATGCCAGTAATAAGGTTCAGAACTAAAGATATAACTGCACTCCGTAGGGGTGTATGTGAATGTGGTCGAACCCAGGTTAAAATGGATAGAATAACTGGTAGAAGTGACGATATGCTTAAAGTTAGGGGAGTAATTGTCTTCCCATCCCAGATAGAAAAGGCACTTTTGAAGATTGAAGGACTAGAACCTCAGTATCAAATTATTGTTACAAGGCCGCAGCATCTGGATGAGCTTGAGGTACAAGTTGAAACGTCACCAGCACTATTTTCAGATGAAGTGAAACACATAGAAGAGATTAAAAAAGATATTGAGAACAGAATTCACAGTGAAATAGGTTTAAGAGTAAATATTTCACTTGTTGAACCGCAGAGCCTCCCAAGAAGTGAAGGAAAGGCTGTGAGGGTAGTTGATAAACGGAATATCTAAAATTTATAACTGTTATTAGGGATTCAAGTCATTTGGATCTTTAAATAACAGTTAAGATTTTAAACAGGAGGTATTTATCATGAAGTTAAAGCAGATATCAGTGTTTCTTGAAAATCGTAAGGGTAGATTATGGAAGGCTTTGAACATACTCTCGAATGCAAATATAAATATTAGAGCTCTTTCAATAGCAGACACATCTGAATTTGGCATATTACGGATGATAGTTTCTGATACTGTTCTTGCAAAACAGATGCTTGAAGAATCCAACTTCGTAGTGAAGGTGAATGAAGTCATTGCAGTAGGAGTTTCTGATGCCCCAGGAGGACTCGAGGGCGTTCTTGAAAGTTTGAACAAGATGGATGTAAATGTTGAGTACATATATGCATTTGTTGAGAAAAAAGGAGAAAAAGCAGTTGTTGTGATTCGTACTGAAGATATTGATGCTGGTCTAGAAGCTCTTAATGGCAGTGGTATAACTGTACTTTCAGAAGAAGAAATAAAAAGCATTTAAAAAAGGGAAAAAATTAAAGCAATAACTACATTTTTTTCAAATAGTTAGATCATACTAAGTCAAGATATTTTGATTTAATTGATTCAAACTCTTCTTCTGTAATTGCTCCAATATCCAGCAGTTCTTTCGCCCTTTTAATTTTTTCAATGGGATCATCAATTTCGCCGGATTTTGAATTTTCTTTATCATTTAATTTCTGATCTGTATTTTTAACAGACTTTCCAATTTTTGTGTCAACAAATTTCTCACCACAAACAACACAGAACTTAGCAGTTTTAAGATTTTTAGAATCACATACTGGACATGTTTTTTTATTTCCCTTGGGATTGATTAAATTTTGATCTGGAATTGATGATGGCATACCAATGTTCTTAATTGAATTTGTTTCAGATTTTTTATTTTCAGATTTATTGAGACCAGTAGATAGATTTGGGGCAGTTTTTTGGTTTAATGTATCACTTTGATTATCATTGGGATTCTGTTCATCAGTTGTTTCTTTAATTGTTAAGTTTTTACCGCATTTGATACAAAATTTGGCTGTTTTTGGGTTTAATGTGCTGCATGTACTACATTTTATATTGTCATTTTTTTCCAGTTTTCTCCCACACTTAACACAGAAAATTGAGTTTTCAGGATTTTTAAATTTACAGTAAGGACATGTTTTGCACTTTATGGATTTTTCATCTAGATGTATTTCTTCAAGTCCTCTACGTTTTCTATCAAGTCTTCTTTTAATCTCTTCGTTAGAAACCAATGATAAAACCCCCAACTATTAAAATTATAAAAGCTTTCATCAATATTATTTGCGTTTAACACGATCTTTTACCATGAAACTGATCAAGTGTTCCCCACTTGCCATATTCTACACCAGTTTTAACAAATTCTACAGCATCTTCAACAGATTTTTTTAGTTCATGATTTTTTATCAGTCCAGCAGTAACTGCTGCAGAGAATGAGCATCCAGTTCCATGGATTTCTTCATTTCCTAAAAGCTCATTTTTGACAACGCTTAAAGTTCCGTTAAAAATTATGTTTGAACCCTTTAAATGACCTCCTGTTATGACTACATCACAGATTTTGGCAATTTTCATTGCAGCATCAATTGCATCATCTACAGAGTCAATAGTTTGACCAGATAGAAGTTCTGCTTCAAATACATTTGGCGTTGTGAGTGTTGCTTTTGGGAGGATGTACTTTTTCAACGCTTTCGCGTATCCTTCCACAGATAGTTCAGCTCCACATCCAGCCACCATTACGGGATCAACTACCATATTAAGCCTGTGTTTTTTTACCTTGTTTCCAATGAGCTTGAGATTATCAATATTGTAAAGCATACCAGTTTTACAGTATTGGATTGGATAAACCTCAAGAAGAGTTTCCAGTTGTTTTTCTATGAAACTTGTTGAAACCGGTTCAATGGATTCGACTTTATTAGGATTTTGAGCAGTTAATACTGTTATAACTCCGGTTCCATAGATTCCCATGGCCTGAAATGTCTTAATGTCATTCAGAATCCCAGCTCCTCCTGATGGATCATAACCTGCGATAGAAAGGGCAATCATGGATTTGTTTCTCTCCTTTCAATATGTAAACGTTCCTTACCATGGATTGGAACAACCACCAATCCTTCATTACTTAGAAATTTCCTTGTTTCTGTTCCAGTTCCATGAAGCATGATCTCACCTAGATCCTCTGCAGTGTTAACATCAAGAGCCAAATAAAATGAATCATAGACCTCCACCATCCAGTCCATAGATTTTGCTATCTTTATATGTTCAAAGAAGCTGCAATCACCGAACTGCATTATCATCCCGTTAACTGGACAGAGCATAGCGTTTGTTCCACCGCCCTTGGCTGGTGCAATAACCAAATCATTTGTTTCGCCAATTTTTAGCATTTCACCAACGTACTCTGGTTTTATTAGTGGAACATCAGAGGGCACAATTAAAACCTGATCAGAATGGTAGGAACACCATTTAATAGCCTGTTTAAGTGCGCCATTTAGATCAGTCACACCCTCTTCTTTTATTGGAATAGCTTTAAGTTCCTTTACATAATTTAGGACATCTTCATCTGAGCTTATTACAACCACGCTTAACACTTGAGTTTTCAGAGCATTTATAACATCCTTCAACATGGATTTTAGGAGATTTTCACGTTCTAAGGGAGTTAATGTTGGGGATAAACGTGTTTTAGCATGTGTGAACCTCGAAACTGGTATTATGGCAAATGTTTTCTTCATAGGACAAAACCTCTTAATAAACTATCTTGAAAGATCTGTAACATAAAAAAAAATTTGAATGGAAAATTTAACCCATTCCTATCATGGATTTAAACCAGTGATACACTCCTTTTATTCCGTCTGAGTTTTGTGTACTGCTCTGATTAATATTTTTTATATTATCCACCTTCACATTGAATTGGGATGCTAAAGATGATTTAGCATTGGATATCATCTGCCTCAGTGTGGTGTAGTTTATTTTCTGGGCATTTACGAGTGCCACAGGTTCACCATTGTAAATGTTGAAATTGACACCCGATGTTAATATCCATATTTCTAGCTGAGCATTGGTTGCATTCGTTTGATCGTGGATATTTGAACTAGCAATAACTTGTTGTATTGCATTTGAAGCTGTTCCGTTGGCCTTTAATTTTGAACCAACAATTGCCTGGGTGGATGGGTCAAGGCAGTATGCATAAATCATTTCAGATGAATTTACAGGAACGCTCTTATTTTCTGCAACTACAAGATTTTGAGAGGAGTTTGCTGTTAAAACATCACCCGCCTGTACTTTGATGGGATCTCTTCCATTATTTGCTACGACTACTTGGTGTGGAACTGTTCCGGCACTAGTATTTTGGGTTATAACAACATTACCGTTGTTATAGGCATCTTTAAGGGGAATGCCTGTTGACTGGGAATAGCTTAAGAATCCTGTTCCCCCAGCAAATAAAACCACTAAAAATATTAGAATTACCAGTCTGAAGTTCAAATTTATACCACCATTATTTTTTTTAATAAGTTTTAGCTATCAATGTAACGTGTTTGGATTGTTTACCGCAATTAATACAGATTCCATCTTCTTTATCAGCTTGAACACCTAAAATATCAACATTAACTTTTTCTTCTATGTCTTTTCCACATTCCTGGTCTCCACACCAGTCAAAAGTTACTATTCCCATTTCCTTTGATATTTTATCAGATGCTTCTTCAAGGGTTTTAACATGATGAACATTATCTTCAAGGAATTGCCATGCTTTCTCTCGCATGTTCAGACTGATATTATCAAGTAAATTATTCACGGTCTCTGATATTGTAGTATCATCAAAGTCTATGATTTCTTTTTCATTAGAATCCCTTCTAAAGGTTACTATCTTATGATTTTCAATATCCCTAGGACCAACTTCTAACCTTAAAGGAATTCCCCTCATTTCCCATTCATAATACTTTTTACCAGCTCTTATATCTCTATCATCGAAGAATACCCTTAGATTTAATTCAGATTCTAATTTTTCCTTTAAATTTTTACAGAAATCTAAGACAACTTCTCCTCCTTTCTTAAATATGATGGGAACAATTACCACATGATATGGTGCTACATCTGGTGGCAAACAAAGCCCGGAATCATCTCCATGGACACCTATTACTGATGCAATAACTCTGTCAGAAAGGCCGTAACATGTCTGGTAAACATATTCATGTTCTCCTTCAGCTGTTTCGTAAGTAATATCGAATGTCTTTGCAAATGTTTGACCTAAGTTGTGTACAGTTCCTATCTGGAGTGTTTTGCCATCTGGTAAGAGTGTATCGAATGCCATTGTGTAAAGGGCCCCAGGAAACTTATCCCATTCAGGACGTTTGGAAACTGTGTAAGGTATTCCAAGACCATCAAAAAACTTCCGGTATATTCTTAAAGCTTCCTTCACTTGTTCTTCTGTTTCTTCGGCAGTTGCATGAACTGTATGGGCTTCTTTAAATGTTGTTATTTCCCTGACCCTTATGAGTGGTCGTGTATGTTTGGTTTCATATCTAAACGTATTGACAACCTGATAGTACTTCATTGGAAGGTCGTTGTGGTTTCTTACCCATAGTGAAAACATGGGATACATTGCTGTTTCACTGGTTGGTCTTAAAGCAAGTTTTTTGTTAAGTTCTGTGAGCCCACCATGTGTCACCCAGTAAACCTCCTCTTCAAAACCTTTGACATGTATTGCTTCTTTTGCTAGCTCGTCTTCTGGAATGAGTAGTGGGAACATTACCTCTTCGTGATCCTTGTCCAATATTTCTTTAAGAATTTTTAAAGTGTGTTTTCTGATTTTGAATCCCTGTGGAAGCCAAACATGCATTCCCTTTACAGGGTATCTTGTATCAATTATCTCTGCTTCTTCGAGAATATTATGAAACCATTCGCTGAATTCTGACATTTATTCACCAATTATGATTAGTTATTAATAGTTGGAGTATTACTCCTAAAACTTGAATTTATTTTTTTTGTAAGCATAGTTTTTCTTACAAAAATTTTTTGAAATATTTAATTTTTCAAAGGATTTTAATGTTGATAAATTAATATCTACAATGGATATTTATAATTTTAAATCATCTTAATATTATCAGTTTGGAAAATTCCTATAATGGATAAACCAAGAAGTTATATCACAATTATATTATTCACCGAAACATAAATAGTAAATTGAATGGAGTAAACGATAACATGGATGCCAGAAAGATTCAGCTACCCAGGGAGATTCATACTGGAGCAGGTATGATAAAAGAAACTGGAAGCATATGCAGAAATTTAAGATTAGATGGTAATGTGATGGTTGTTACAGGACCTAACACCCGTAAAATTGGAGGTGATGATGTTATTGAAAGTTTGCTTAAAGAAGATTATAATGTAAACGATATAACCATAGATAATCCCTCTAAAACATCTGTAGAAGCTGTACAGGATGAAATTAAACACTGTTCATTGGTGTTGGGTGTTGGGGGAGGTAAAGTCATTGATGTTGCAAAATTAGCATCGACTAGGGCAGCTGTTAATTTTATAAGCGTACCAACGGCAGCTTCCCATGATGGCATAGCATCTCCAAGAGCATCCATCAAAAATGAAGGGGGCAATGTTTCACTCAGGGCAGAACCTCCAATTGGTGTCATAGCAGATACAGAAGTTATAAGCAAAGCACCGTTCAGATTACTGGCAGCAGGCTGTGGGGATATTGTTTCAAATTACACAGCTATTCTTGATTGGAAATTAGCACACCGATTGTTAGATGTTGATTTCAGTGATTCTGCAGCAGCATTGTCAGAAATGACTGCTAAAATGACTATTTCATCTGCTGATGCTATTAAAGAAGGTTTAACTGAAAGTGCGGGGTTGGTTGTCAAGGCACTCATAAGCAGTGGAATTGCAATTAGTATTGCAGGGACAAGCAGGCCTGCAAGTGGATCAGAACACAAATTCAGCCATGCATTGGATATGGTAGCTCCTAAACCCGCACTTCATGGTGAACAGTGTGGTGTTGGAACCATAATGATGATGTATTTACATGGTGGAGATTGGAAATTTATAAGAGATACTCTAAAATTGATCAAAGCACCAACCACAGCATATGAAATGGGAATAGAACCAGAATATATTATTGAAGCCCTTCAAATTGCACACACAATTCGAAGTGAAAGATACACAATATTAGGTGACAGAGGACTCACCCATGAGTCAGCAGAAGCTCTAGCTAAAAAAACAGGTGTAATTTAATCTAATTTGAAGGGATTTTTTCTTAAATTCCTTCAATACCATAAAAAATATATCTGACGAACACCAATTAAGAAGTGTGATACCATGGAAAATAAAGAAAAGGTAATTAAAGCTTTCAAAGACTCTGACGAACCTTTAAATGCAACAAAAGTCAGCCAAATATCTGGGGTTGAAAAAAAAGAAGTTGATAAAATAATGAAGGAACTTAAGAAGGATGAAACAATTTATTCTCCTAAAAGATGTTATTACTCATTGAAGGATTGAAATGAATCCCACAAAGAATACGAAGTTCCTAGAAATTTAATGAAACAGAGCAAGATCCAAATTAAAGATTTTTAATGCCAATTAATCTTCAATATTTTTTTTAATATTGATTAACACAAATAGCTCATTTTGATGTGGTTCAACGTTTAAATAATCATTAATCAACATTTTTAAGACGATCAATTTAACAATAATTTTTCTTATAATTCAAATTAATATTTGATTTATGGAATTATTCTAAAATGAACTTTTATATCATTACTCGTTTTATTTATAACCCCATATTTTTTTTATAAAATCTAGTTTAATTCTAATACAACTTCAAACCTTAAAAAATCATTCTACATCAATTTATATGATCAAAAAAATATATTGATAAATGTATTCTTATTCACAAGAAATTCACGATTTAAATTATCTTAAATCTTCTCAAATATAAAAAAAATTCAAATTATGGTGGTAACAAATATGATAACGCTAATTGGTAAAAACCTTGCTCACAGAGGTCTTAAATTCATGTTTTATGGGCCTTCTTCCGAATGTGATTCATGCAGATTTAAAAACACATGTATAGATACCATGGAAAGTGGCAGGATGTACATAATAAAACAAGTAAAAAATGGAGAACAATCATGTCCTATACATGAAGGTGGGAAGGTTCGTGTTGTTGAAGTTGAGAAGGCATATGTGAAGTGTCTTGTTGATTCTAAGAAATCATTCGAAGGATCTAAACTAATATTTGAAACACCTGACTGTGATGATATGGAATGTAATATGAGGTCAAAATGCTTCCCTGAAGGACTAGTAAACCAGGATAAATGTAAGATCATAAAAAATCTTGGAAAACCCAAGTATAAATGTCCACAAGGTCGTGACCTTAACAATGTTTTACTCAAACCTTAAATTTTATTTAAAGAGGAATTAATAATGATTACAGAAATTAAACGAAAAGTAGGGTATTTAGCAGCTGAACAGGTTCAAGATGGTGATGTGGTAGGTTTAGGAACAGGATCAACCACACATTTTTTTATTGAAAGACTAGGAATGAGAATTAGGGATGAGGAATTGAAAATTTTGGGAATTCCCACTTCTTACCAGTCCTTTTTCCTTGCAAAGGATGCAAAAATACAAATAACGACACTTGAAGAATACGATGTAGATATAGCTGTTGATGGTGCTGACGAAGTTGACCCTAATTTTAACCTTATAAAAGGAGGAGGAGCAGCCCATACCCTTGAAAAAATTGTAGATAGTTCTGCCTCAAAATTTGTAGTTATAGTGGATGGATCCAAGATGGTTGATAAGCTTGGAAATTTCCCAGTACCCGTTGAAGTAATACCCCAAGCATCTAGACCAGTAAGAAATCATCTTATTAAATTAGGTGGCACACCAACCATGAGGATGGCAGAAAGAAAGGATGGACCAGTTGTTACTGACAATGGTAACTTCATATATGATGTGAAGTTCACTGTAGATGATCCTAAAACACTGGAAACTGAATTAAACTCAATACCTGGTGTGGTGGAAAACGGTATCTTCACACAAATGGTGGATGAGGTTTTAGTGGGAACCGAGAATGGGGTTAAAACCCTAAAAAATTAACACAAAACCAAATTTATTTATTTTCATCCATTAACAGTTTTAAGATCTCACTTTTTTCATTTGTTGGAAGTTTACAGCTACCAACACTGCACACATATGCAGTTGCTTTTCCATTTAAAATGTCTTTTTTATGTATAGATTCTGAAATAGCATCAATACTTTCAGATAATCTTGAATCCTTTAATACTATGGTTATATTTGGAATGAAAAGTTCTCTTATACTGAGCATCTCCTCAGTATCTTTTGAACCTTTATCACCAACAATTACCACGCTGTAAGATGGTCCAAGAGCAAAATCCACACCAGAAACAAACTGTGTGTGGCCTGTAGGCGATCTTTTCACTGTTTCAGAAAATGTAATTTCCATTTTTTGGGCCATCTTTATCTGATTTTGATCATCAGTAAAGCTGCCAAGTTTGAGGAGGTTTAAAAATTCAACAGAGTTTCCGGAGGGTATTGCACTATCAAATGTTTTTTTCTCTCGAATCAATACTTCTTCCTCATCATCTGCGGTGAAGTAGAAACCTCCATTTTCTTCGTCCCAGAAATGTTCGATAACAGTTTGATTTAGATGTTGTGCCCTTAGAAGGTAATCTGTGTTGAAGGTTGCCATGTAAACCTCCATTAAACCCCAGATCATGAATGAATAATCATCGAGATTTCCAGAAACTGATGCTTCACCATCTCGGAACATATGCATTAAACTGTTATTATTACACATTCGGTCCATAATAAATTTTACACTATTTTCAGCTGCATGAACATATTTTTCCTCTCCAAAAACTTGGAATGCTTTTGAAAAAGATGCTATCATTAATCCATTCCAATCTGTAAGTATTTTATCGTCTTTATGGGGATGAACTCTTTTTTCACGTACTTCAAATAGTTTGGATAATATGTTATCAACTTTCTTTTCTAGTTCCAATTCATTTAGGTTTGTATGTCTGGAAAGTTTTTTATAACTCAATTTTTTGTGGAGGATATTGTTGTTGGAATCATTTGAGTATCCATCATTGAAATTTCCATTTTTTTTCACATTGAAAACTTCTACCAAAATATCTGCTGAATCCTTGTCAAGGATGCTGTACAATTCATCATAGGTCCAGTAATAAAACTTACCTTCAACTCCTTCACTATCAGCATCTTCTGCTGAATAAAATCCACCTTCAGAATCTGTCATATCCCTTAAAACGTATTCATATATTTGTTGGGCTATTTTTTTGTATTCAACCTTTCTAGTTGCTGAGAAGGCTTCTGTATATAACATGGCTATTAAAGCCTGGTCATAGAGCATTTTCTCAAAGTGTGGCACAAGCCAGTTTTTATCAACTGAGTACCTGTGAAAACCAAATCCAACATGGTCGTAGATACCGCCCATGGCCATTTCATCTAGAGTCTTCAAAACCATATTCAGGGAATGTTTATTTCCAGTTCGTTTCCAGTATCTTAACAGGAACATTAAACTGTGGGGTGTTGGAAATTTTTGGAAATCACCGAAACCACCATTTTCAGCATCAAAAACCTTGGAAAGTTGATCATAGGTTTTTTCAAGTAATGTGTTATCCAGTTTTTTGCCAGTTCGATTGACTGACATTTCTGTAAGAGCTTTAAATATCTGATCTCCAGAATCCAAAGCATCCTTTCTTTCATCCTTCCAAATATCCTTAACATTCAACAACAAATCCTTTAAACCAATTGATCCAAAGCTTGTTTCTTTTGGGAAGTATGTTCCAGCAAAGAATGGTTTTTTATCAGGAGTCATTATTATGGTTAATGGCCAACCACCTGTTCCAGTCATAATTTGACATGCAGCCATATACACACTATCAATATCTGGTCTCTCTTCACGATCTACCTTGATAGATACGAAGTACCTGTTTAAAAGTTCGGCTACTCCAACATCTTCAAATGATTCATGTCCCATGACATGACACCAATGACAAGTAGAATATCCAATAGATAGAAAAATAGGTTTATCCAATTTTTTTGCTTTATCAAAAGCTTTTTCACACCAAGGATACCAATCAACAGGATTCTGGGAGTGCTGAATTAAATATGGACTTTTTTCTCCCTTTAAATGATTGTAATTGTTTTTTGATGGAATGGTATTTGGATCCTTCATAGGTTTCACCTCTTCTATTTTAGAAAGTTATGATTTCTAAAGCCAATTATACTGAACAAAATTTTTTTGTTCAATTAGCATGAGCTGAATCTCTATAAAAATTTTAGATATTAATTAATCACGAATGTACAACATTCATCACCCATTGCAAAACATGTAGTTTCAACGGTTGTAACATCTTTATCAAAATGTTTAGAAAATATTGCATCTAAAAGACCAGAATCAAAAGAACATGCAGGTTCTCCAATTTCAGGCAAATCTTTACATTCAAAACAATCAAATACACAAATTACCAGGGGATCTAATGTTTTAACTTCTAATTTACCAAGATGTTTATCATCCCAGAATTTTTTAATGTTTTTTATCACTGAGTCTAAATCTTCTGCTTGAAGTTCATTATAAAAAACATTTCCAACCCTTATACCTGCTTTGTGAAGTATAGGGTCAATATTCATTCCATCGTTCCAAAATTCTGTTCTAATCGCCCTGAGAATGAGTCTGTAAAAATCGAAGGGATCACTGAAATTTGAAATATTCAAGAAATATTCTTCAATATCGAATTTGGATTCATTATCACTTGACAACTCACATAAAAATTCTGCATTTATCGAAAAAATCTTTCTCCTTTTATCATTGGGATCTTTAATGGATAAAATCAATCCATCTTTAACAAGTTCACTTAGATGTTGTGATACTGTTGGTTTAGCTTTTCCAGTAAGTTCTACGATTTCATTAAAGCTTAAATTTTTCTTGCAAAGCGCATCCAATATCTGTACTTTCACCTGTCCCTTAACAACATCCACATGTTTTTGGGATGAAAATATCTTGTAAGATCGTGATTTTTTTTCAGAAGATTTTTTAGTGCCTGTCATGTTATCATTATTAAATAATATTTATTTTATAGTATAAAAAAAGTTCTATCACAACCAAATAATCTTCTAAACTATTAATAAATTTGTAATGATTTCCAATTATTTGGTAGAAGCTTTTTATAACAAACTAGGTACCATGTATCAATAATAATTATTGTTAATGGAATTATCCAATAGCTTAATTATTATGCAAGAAAACTAATAAAAGACTTGTAAATTTACCAATTCGGTATCGCAGTAAATTGACTATCTGTACTTTAAAAAAAGTTGAAAAATTATTTTTTTAAGTCATTTGAAATTTTAATCTATTATTTTGGCTTGTTTAAAAATTCTCGGAATTTAAAAACTTTTTCAGGACAAGCTAATTCACATTTCAAACATCCCATACCATTACATAGGTCTGTTCTTACTGTAGCTATTCCATTTTCTATTTTCAAAGCATTTTCAGGGCAATTATTCATGCAAGTCATACAATTTGTACATCCTTCAAAATTTGCTTTCAATATGGAATCTATTTCTACAATTTTTAACCCTTCTTTACCAAGTTCTGATATGTCCCTTTCAAATATTCTATGCACTTTTGGGTTGGAAACCCTTGGAGGGATCCTTTGGAATCCATACTTATCCAACCAGTCATTGTACATCCATATAGGCATTCCCTGTTCGTATATTGATAATTCCAATGAATAAATCTTTTCAAAAATGGGGGATGTGGCTAACATGATATGATTACCCCTCATATTCTTGGCAATTTCTTGCAGATTGAAAAGGAGGTCTGGATTAATGGCAATATCTTGCGCCATCTCCAGGGAAGTATTTCCCAACTGATAAATTTCCCTCGATGATTGTGGTATCTGACCGACAGATAACGATTTACTAGGATCAACATAGAATCCGGAGGCACCTGCCATATAAACAGCATCTATATCTGATAAAAGAACATCAGCTTCTTCTGCAAGTGTTAAATATGCTGCCCTAAATGCACCTAAGGCTTTACCTATCATCAAGATATCTTTAGCGGATAAATGAATCCCATCTTGAAGATTTATCATATTGTTTGGGCTCTTTATTTTTGGAAGTGTGATTAATCCAGAATCAAGACCTAAACTAAATGCGGCTATCACTCCTGTGCCTGTTATTCCTCTGGATTTACCATCCATTTCCCCTTTTTTAATGGTTTTTCCATTGGTTGGATCCACAACATTACCCTCTTTAACAATGAGTTCATTGTCTAGAATAAAACTTTTCCATCCCAAATCCATTTCCTCAAAGTCACATATCGTTCCAGGAGATGCTAATCTTCCATTTTCAATCATTTGTCCCTCTATTGCTGGGCCAGCAGCAGCTGAACAGGTGTATATTTCATTATCAACAATCAACGCCATTTCAGCATTTGTTCCAAAATCAATAACTAAATAATTACCTTTTTTATTCAAAATCCCGGATTTACAGAGCATTGCAAGGGCATCTGCACCAATTTCATGTTTTATTGCTGGAGGAATTAGTACATCTGCATTTTGATTTATATCAAGGCCAAGTTCTTTGGCATTCAAGGTTGTTGCATCCCTAGGAGGGGGAGTGATATTTAACCTTTTAATGGTATTTGATCCCCAGTATGCCAAGTCTCTTATTTCTATATTTTGAAATAATGAAAGTTGAATTGGATTTCCACAAACTGCTAATCTTTCGATCCTTTCAAGATCAATTTCTAGGTTTCTTATCACCTTGTTTATGGTTTGTATCAATAGTTTGTGCGCAGTTTCTCTACCTACTTCAATGGCAAAATGGAGATGATCAACAACATTGGCACCTGGCAGAGGATGTCTAAGTGTGATAGCCGTAGAAATTACTTTAGAATTTTCTAAATTGATAGCTTGCGCTCTTATGCCGCTAGTTCCTATATCTAAAGCTATAGCATATGAATTATTTATATTATGGACCATTTTTAAAAACCTACATTTTATTTAAGTACCAGCTATCCATGTTTACAATTCATGAATTCAGGTTGTGATTTAATTAAAAAATAAAGAAAATAAAGAAAAAAATATGGATTTTTTTTTATCTAATTGTTTAGGAATACTCTGAAACGAATTCTCCTACTATCTCTGGATATTCTTTCCTTAGATCTTTCCAAGTTTTTTTGTCTTTCAAAATGGCATCTGCTAGTTTAGGTGCGTGATATGCTTCAACACCATAAACACTCATTGGAAAAGATTCAACAAAATCTTTTCTCACAGCTCCGCCACCACATCCTATTGCAGGGACTTCAAGTCCTTCTTTTTTAAGTTCATCAACAATTTTAGGGAAAGCTGTCATGGTGGTTGTCATGAGTGCAGTACCAGTCATGAATATTGGATTATATTCTTTAACAGCATTTACAACATCTTTAATAGGAACATCACGCCCCATGTCAATGGCTTCAAATCCACCGGCTCTTAAAAACATCACAACAAGGTTTTTACCAATATCGTGGGGATCTCCTTCTGCTACAAAGGAAACCACTGTTCCTTTGGTTTCACTCTTATGGCCTAAAACCTTTTCACACTCCTTAACACCTTCCATCATTCCATCCCCTGCAAGCATAAGATCTGGCAGGAAATAAAACCCTTTGGTGTAAAGAATATTTACTGCGTCCATTCCCTTCATTAAACCATTGTTAATTATATCAATGGGGGATATTCCATCGTTCAACGCTTTTTGGACGTTGGCAAGTGAAGCTTCTCTATCTTCATACAATACAGATAATGCTATTGATCTGAATGGTTCATCCGAGGGGAGGCTGTTTTGTACATCTAGGTCTTCTTCTGGTTTTACTGCTGCCCCTTCTATTTCAACATTGTATCTAACTGCCACAAAGTTTTGGTCCATTTTATTTTCAAATTCTTCATAACTCATTATTAAACCTCCCTATAACTCGTAACTTTTTGGATCAAATTCAGATATCTTCCTTGAATACTTCCTTAAACATTCATCAATGAACTGCTCTGATTCTGTTGGCAGTGCTTCAAAGATGTTTAAGGCATGATCAAGTGAATCCCTTTCAAATCTTGTTAGATACATCTTTTTAGATTCAACAGCTTCGTTAATTATGGCACCGGCTTCGAGTGCTGCTGCTCTTGCCCTTAAATAAGGGTCTTTACCATATTTTACTATAGCCTCTCCAATACGGTATGCATTATCATATGCAATCACTAATGCTTGTGGATCTCGATACTTGTCAGTGAGTGTGTAGAGATCTCTTAATATTTTCTCCTGTCCAGTTTGTATAGCAGTATTCATGAGGGCTGCCTCGTAGCCTGTGGCCTGTAACCATACTTCTGGTGTTGTGCCTCCCATTTCCTGCCTGTGATAAACAGATTCATTACTCCATACATCTGTAACAGCAGCTGTTAAATTACCCATAAGATCAGAGTGGGCACACACAGCATTTTTACCTTCACTTGATATTGGAACTCCACTTATGGCTTTGATAATCGGATTTTCATATCCACAATCTTTAAGGGGTCCTATTGCACCACATTCTACTGCCACCAGACTTCTTGCACCGGCCATTGCCCTTGCAAGAGCAGCTAATGTGTGTGAACAATCTTTATCCATCAAACCGCCTGCAAGAAACATTGCAGTGTTAGCTTGTGCACAGTCAGTATCTCCTGCAGGTCTGCAATCATATTTTCTGCATACATCAACTATTCTTTTCCACATATACTCCATATCAATGCTTCCAAGAACTCCGATACCAAATAATATGGCCTTTGGATCACCTCTTGCAATTCCATAATCAGACACGGATTTCCCACCAATAGTTTCTATTGCAACACAAGACGCACCGTTGGCTGCACTGGCTTCTACTGATTCCATAATCTTGTTGTCGTAGTCTGATCCCCTGAGTCCGTCCCTTTCTTCAATTCTTATATCTGCTGGAGTTGCCATAAGAGAAACTCTAATATCATATTCATCATAATATTTTTCCAAGGTTTCAGCTTGGATTTTGGTGCATTCTCCTGTCCAGTCAGGATTACTTGTTTGTTGAAATATATGTTCCTGTTCCAACATAAAAGCAGGTAAACCGATGGAAACAGCCCTTTCACAGGCACTTTGAGTTATATTTCTACACTCAGAAACCATCCCTTCTTTTGATTCTTCAGATCCTTCCACTGGTGCGACCTTTATTTCGGGAACTACATAACCCGCACCAATCTGGGTATTCCAATGTTGGCTCACTGGAAACTTAGCGTGGCCAAAAACCATATCATCTGAATTTTTATAAACCATTTTTGTAAATCGTTTCATATTGGGTCACTGTTATATAATATGTACTAGATTTCTCATAAATATTTTGGAAATTATTTTTTAATCCATGAAATAATATTTTAACGGTTTAATAATCCTTTAATATTACAATACAAAAATTTTATATTTAATCAAAGTTAAAAAGATAATTTAAACCCTTTATCCACTATTAAATGAGAAATTTCACCACTTTAAATCATGTTGATAAACATGAATCGGATCATAATTAAATAAATCGGGAAATTCATTGGAGATAAGAGAAATGTATCTGGAAGATGTTACAAGTATTATAACTGGTTTAAAAGGAGTTTTAAGTGTACAAATACTTTCTAAAGAGAATAAAGAGGAGTTATTAAAAATTGAAGCTTTTTGTAATGATGATATCATTCCGGTGATCAATGAGGGTTTAAATGAATGTTTAAGCAGGGAATTTTGTTTAGTTATGTTTAAAACTTCTGAATTCAGAATTCCACCAGAACCCACTGTTATTCTTAAAACAGACACTGGGAGGATATTGGGACAGGAAATTATTTCGATCGAAGATAAAGAAGATTACATGGATCATGATGATGTCATTTTTTTAAGCAACAATTTCATACTTTTTAAACAGGATAATATTGGCAGCAGGAATATAAAAGAGAAACAACAGTTTATTCTACCACCCATACCATTCCCAGAGTTAAATGGTGTTAATGGAATATTTGATGTTGTCTCTGGAACTCCCTCAACCAAGGGTGATGAGTATATTAAAAATAGCTATGATTATCCGCAGGATCCTAAGATTGCTACTATATTAATAGGATTTTCTAAAAAGTAATATAAGAAGGAATGCTTTGAATATTTTTGATTTGAACACCCGCCCTTTAATCGTTGAAAAATTCATTTCTTGCATCGATCATGGTCTTAATATTTTTAAGTGGAGATCTTGGAGCTAATCCACAGCTTGGTGCTAATATATCAATTCCCGCATCAAGAACCATTTTAACCTCATTTTTGATTTCTTCTTCTGTCCCTCTAAACAGAGTTTGGGTTGTTGAGATATTGCCCACGATCTTGGATTTTTTACTACTTCCCACTGTCATGGACTTTCCACCAACCCTCATAGGACTTACCCTTTCAAGTTCTTCTTTAGCCTTTTTAATATCTACCTTTTCCTCCACACTAATTCCATCGTATCCTATGGTTGCCATGTCTTTTATTATTGGTTGGGTGGATCCACATATATGGAGTACTTTTTTGGTTTTTATTACGTTTGCAAGATCTTCTAGGGCTGGTTTAACCATTGATTTAAATTGGAGTGGATCAATAAGTTCTGGAGCAGCTGTTGGTTCTGCCACACAGATAATATCCGGACCTGCTTCAGAAATAGCTTCAGCATAATCCATACAAGCGTCAAGGGAATTATCGAGAGCTGTCTCAATTTCTTCAGGCCGGATTTTCATAAGCCTCACCAGATTCTCAACACCAAGTAAATGACCTGTTAATGTGAATGGACCTGTCATTCCAACGATGATTGGAAGTGTGTCTCCATACTTGTCCTTTAACTTATCAATTGCTTCTAGCACAATAGGAATTCTTCCACTACTTAAAAAATTGGATGGTACTTCTATTTCACTTCCAGATTTAAATGGAGTGCTTTTTATCTGAGGAGTTCTCTCTTTATCTCCTAAATCCACTTCACATCCAAGTGCTTCTGCTTCTACAGTGAGACAAAAAGGGATCCTGGCACATTCTAACCCTGCAAGTTCATAGAGGGAACTTCCAAGTGTTGCCATTTTATCCGCATCTTCATGTGCTTCCGGCCAAAAGGAATCTGTCTGTTCCATGGCTTCAACAATACCTAACTGTGTTACACTAATTACAGGTGTTAAATCAGTTTTTTCTCCTGAAAGAACTTTTAATACATTGTTTTTTAGATTCATTTTCTCACAAAATTTTAATTTTTATTCAATATATTTGGTCCTGATTGGCTTAAATTTTTCTAGAATCCTTAAAAAGGATGGAGTCATGACATTAATCTGTTCTAAAAAATATTATTAAGGTTAGAATGGGGTTCATCTATCACAAAGTAGTTTGTTTCCAGTTCCAACATTTTCTCCTTCAACTTCCCGTATAATAATGACCATGGCCTCTACTGGAAGTTTCATTATTCTACTCGCTGTTTCAGAATATTCTTTTACAAGTTCAGCTTTTTGTTCTTTACTCATTTTTGGTCCGTCAATGGTTATTACCGGCATATATTCTCCTCCTTTACAAACATATTATTTTTTATAAGTCTATGTTCCTCTACAGTATATTGGTTCACATCAAATTAATAATTTCACAATTGATCATTATCATAGAAAACTTTATAGTAACCTCATGTTAATATAACATTGACTCAAAAAATGAGGCGAGAAAAATGAAAAAAGGAATGGACAGTAAAGCAGTAATTGATAAGATGCTTGAGGACACTTCAAAGACCATTGATAGCATCAAAAACGATATTGAAAAAACAATAGTTGACTACACATTTGTTCCGGGTAAGGATATAATTGAAACAGACGATTCAATAATAGTCCGAGTAGATCTTGCAGGAATAAAAAAGGAAAACATAGATCTAAACTTGACTGAAACTAAACTCAGGGTTAAGGCAGATTTTGAAGACGAACTCATAGATGAGGTAAGAGGAAATAACAGACGTCCCACTTTAATTCGGAGAACTGTTCGATTCCCAAGAAAGGTTTGTCCAAATGAAGCAGAAGCTAAATTTGAAAATGGACTCTTAACAGTTGAAGTTCCAAAATTAGAGAAAAAACAAAGCTTCACTGTTAATATTAAGTAATATTCTAAAATTTATTAAATTTTTTCATTATTTTTTTTAAATTCTATATCACGATTTTGCTAGAAATAGTATAAAATATGGTAAAAAGTTTTTAGTTTATAGTTTTTACTCGTTATTTTTGCTGGTCAAAATTTGTTCCTCACGTTTTTTTAGTCCAAGTGTCAAGATTGTCATGATGAGTGCTACAATACCAATTAAAACATAGGCAGATTGATAACCCTGAGCACTACTGCCCTGAGAAGCAATAACAGCTCCTATCAGCGCACCTCCAATTAACTGTCCAACACTTGAATTTATGTTTATTAAAGCCTGTCCTGCAGCTCTTTTGCTTGCTGGACTTTCAGACAACATAATATATCTAAGGGGCGAACCTAACACACTACTCAAACCAATACCAATAACAGCACCAGAAATTATAAACATATAAAATGAATTTGCAAGTGCACTCAACATAAAAAGACCAACCACTAAAATTGTAGTACCTACAAACATCACATTTTTGGTCCCGTATTTATCAAGCAGTTTTCCTATTATTGGTGCACTTAATCCAAGTGTAACAACCAATGGAATTACCATCAAACTTGCCTGTGATGTGCTAAGTGCAAGAATAGTAACTGCAAATGCTGGCAGAAACACTATGGCTGTTTGATTTAATCCTGTTCCAAATGCAATGCTTGCTGCTATTTTAACTTCCCGACTTTTTAGGAGAGCCACTTCTAATACAGGATCTTCTGCATTTCTCTCTATTTTCAAGAGCAAAGGTAGTAACAGCACTGAAAATATCAGGAATGGCCATGTTAATAATGAGGTTAGACTACCAATGAAATTGGTTGTATCAATTTGGTTTACTCCATAAGCAAGTGAACTTACTAGGAAAGTCAGCACAAGTGTTCCTTTAACATCAAACCGTGTTTTTGATTCTTTACGAGTTTGTGGAAGTATCTTGAATCCAAGTAGGATAACAATGAATGCAATCGGAATGTTAATTATAAATAACCACTGCCATCCGTAACTCAATAACAAACCTCCCAATATGGGTCCTAACAATCCTGAAACTCCCCATACTGAACCAATTAATCCTAATGCACTTCCTCTCTTTTCCTGGGGGAATGTGTCTCCTATAAATGCACTTGCAACAGGGAATATTCCTCCAGCACCAAAACCTTGTATTGCCCTTCCAATCAGCAAAGTTTCAAGTGAAGTTGAGCTCACGGTGATAGCTGATCCTACTGCAAACAGAAAAACATCCAGTATGTATATGGTTTTTCTACCGTAGTTATCAGAAAGTTTAGCCATTAATGGAGTACCGATCATGAAGAAAAGTATGTAAATAGTGAATATCCATGATACAAGCCTTTCATTTATACCAAAAGCAGCTTTTATAGCGGGAAGAGCTGGACCAACTATACCAATATCCAGAGCACCCATGAACACTCCACAAATAGAATGATTAAAATTTTGTTTCTATCAGATTCATTCATAATTTTATTTTGTGTTTACAAAATTAATATATTTGCACCGTTTTTTACTTTGAACAGGGTTTTAAATAATTCCATTTAATACATTTCATCACTTTTTAAGGCTGAAAGTAATATTAAAAACCATATCGGAACCTTTTTATATGATTTGATACAAGTTATTTATGATCACAACAATATCACATAAAGTATTACTAAATTGTTGAAATCAGGTTTTAGGTAATAATAAATTTGACAGCCATATTCCTACTGCATTTAGATGTGGGGATCAAAAGCTTAAAACCAGTTGATCCCTACAGTGAAAACAAGTTTATATAGGGCAAGAAAACATTTTCGCTCAAATGTGCATTGAAATGCCCTATATTTATATTTTTTAAAGAAAATCTATTTCTAATTATTTTTTTATTAAAAATAAACTCTCAATTCTTCAGACTTTAAAAAAAAAGAAAAATTAATAACTGTTCATAAAAAAGGAAGGAACAATCTGTAAGCTAATCCGCCCACTATTAAAGCAGTTGTTATATTTGCAAGAGCTATGATTGCAGTTGCCTTTGCACCGAATTCCTTTAGGAGTATGGTCAATGTTGCAAGACAAGGTAAGAAAAGCATACTTACTAGGGCCAGTATAACGAATTGTATTGGTGTTAACACTGTTGCAAGGTTGGTTCCAAAGATGGCCACAAGCATCAGAAGAACAAATTCTTTTCTAACTGCACCAAATATTAAGACCACTCCTGCAATAACAGGTAATCCTAACCAAAACACAGTTATTGGGGCGAGTGCATTTGCCACGGGTGTTAACAATCCTAATGCATACAAACCCTGAATTGCTGCACTTCCTATAATATAAACTGGAAATACCACATAGATTAATGATTTTGTCCTTGCCCATGTCTGTTTAGCTGCAACTGAGACAGATGGTACTTTAAATGTGTGCATTTCCATTATCAAACCTGATGCTTCTCCAGGAACCACCTTGTAAGCTAATCTTCCCAGAACGAACATCACGAGTAAGTCTATTCCGTACAATGCAATTGCCCACCAGATATTCACGTAGACCGCAACCAATCCCAAAATAACAATGGTTCTTGCAGCACAAGGTGCAAATGTGATTGCAAATGCAGCTAAAAGCCGTTCACGTCTGGTTTCAAGTATTCGGGTACTTTCAATAGCTGGAACATTGCATCCATAGCCCAGTATCATGGGTATCAATGCCTTTCCATGCAATCCTATTTTATGCATGGCACTGTCCATCATAAATGCAACTCTAGTTAAGATTCCTGAGTTTTCAATCAAACTTAACATCAAATAAAATGGAATTACAAACGGAAGAACAAGGGTTACTCCTGCAACAATACCTCCAAATGCACCGTTCCATAGTATACTGGTTAACGTACCAGTGGTCTGTGGATCTACTGGTTGGAAAAAGCTAAAAGCATTTGAGAGTAAACCGGATAAAAAGTCCCCAACCACAAACGTCCAAAGTAGCAGTCCTCCTACTACCAAGGCAGAAATAATATATCCGAATACCCTATGGGTGACCAATTTATCGAGTTTCTCTGCAAAGGTGATTTTTATTTTACTTTCGAGCTGTGCACCAAAGGCAAATTGATTAGCTAGAAAATATCTTTCAGACGCTATCACTGAAAACGAAGGTTCGTTATGTATATCTTCAATTTCCCTTGCTAGAGCATAGGCATGGTTTACAACTTCCCTTGATTGAGTTTCAACCAGTTTTCGAATTTCTGGATCATTTTCAAGCAGTTTAATTGCCACCCATCTTGAGGGATAGCCCAAGTCAAGATTTTTTGAGTCAATATCTTCTGTGATCTTTTCTATTCTGTTTTCTACTTCGGCACCGTACTTCAGGATGTTGGTGTCTGTTACCGTATTTTGAGCTGCAGATTCAATTGCAGTTTCCATGAGTTCATGGAGTCCTTCACCTCTGATTGCAACTGTTGAAACTACAGGAACTCCCAAGGCTTTTGATAGTTTGTCTGTATCTATGATTATGCCCTTTTGTTTTGCGAGATCTATCTGATTGACACATACTATGAGTGGTACGTTCATTTCCTTCAACTGAATGGTAAAAAACAGGTTTCTCTCGAGTACTGAAGCATCTACAACATTTATAACCACATCAGGTTTTTCAAAGGCTATGTATTCTCTGGAAACTATTTCTTCCATGGAATATGTGGAAAATGAGTATATTCCAGGCAGATCTATTATTTCTATGCATTTGCCCTCGAAACTTAATTTTCCAACGGCCCTTTCGACAGTTTTACCTGGCCAGTTTCCAATGATCTGATTGGATCCTGTTAGTTCATTGAATACAACACTCTTTCCAACGTTGGCATTTCCTGCAAGGGCGATGGTATAATCAATTTTTTGAGGGGTATCTGCATTTTTCTCTGGTTTTTTTGATCTTTTGAACCTTTTTGGTTTTTGGGATCCTTCTTCGATGTCTTTGTTCATATTAATTCCTTCAATTTATTCCACTAGTTCAACAAAGACATTACAGGCTATGTCACGTCCAATTGCGAGTTTTGAACCCCTGATTGCGACTTCTACAGGCCCACTTAACGGTGCTATTTTTACAACACTGATAAATGCACCTATGGTGATACCCATATCCAGAAGTCTTCTTATGACTTTGTAATCTCCACGAATGAATGAAACTTTACCCTTTTGATGGTCTTTAAGATCCATTATTGGGATTAAATTCTCGTTTCTTTTTCCTACTTCGTTCACTTCTTCTTCTCTACGATTTAGACATTCGTCACATGATGTGAATTTAAAATCGCAGGCAGGAATAACGCTATCGCCTGGACATTTATCTGGATATTCTAGCACTTGACACATCGCTCGTTCAGCTTCGTCTGAGAGTGAATGTTCCATTTCACATGCTTGATCATGGAGTAGGTTGTCCTTAAGCTTTAAAATATCATGTAAAAATCTTTCAAGTAACCTGTGTTTTCTTGTTACTTTTTGGGCTGCTTTAAGTCCTTTATCTGTCAATTTAACTCCTTTGTACTGTGAATATTTGACGTAATTCATTTTATCAAGTTTTTTTAGCATTTCTGAAACACTTGCTTGGGTTATTCCAAGATCCTTTGAGATTTTGGAAGTTTTTACATCCTCTTCCTTTTGACTGAGTTTGTAAATAGTCTCTAGATATTCCTCGATGTTTGAACTTAACTTTTCATTTGCTGACATTTAGGTTCACCTAAATTATTTTATATTACATAATTGTACATACCTACTTATAAGGTTTAGGTTTACCTAAAATTCATAGCAGTACTATACCTATAATTTTCTTAACAATAAATTCTAACAAAAAACTAGCAATTCCAAAAAATTAAGATTTATTGGGCTTTATTTTAAAGATATAATAGGATATATCCAAAAAAATACATAATTAAATGATAAGAATACAATATTGACTCATTAATGTTTTTTCTATTAAATAGTTGAAAGGCCATTACTTAAATCATACTATTCCGAGTTGAAATCAATATAGGTGATTATAAAAGATTTCAAGGCAATATTAAAGCTCATGGTTCCAAAACCCAACCTAGATGATCTTAAATCCATGACTGTTTCCAAAGTGTTAGATAACTACTCCTCTTCAATTAATGGGCTATCCTGGGCTGAAGCAAAAAAAAGGTTAGAAATCTACGGTTACAATGAAATATCTGAAATTAAAAGAGGACACCTTAAAAAATTATTTGGCTACTTTTGGGGACCAATACCCTGGATGATAGAACTCGCGCTTTTATTATCACTTATAATACAGCATTGGGAAGAATTTAGCATAATTTTACTTTTACTCCTAATTAACGGTGCAGTGGGATTCTGGCAAGAGGACAGAGCTGATAATGCAATAGAACTTTTAAAGGAAAAATTAGCTTTTGATGCACAAATTAAACGAAGTGGTAAATGGACAAAAATTCCCTCTAAAGATGTTGTTCCGGGAGACATTGTAAAAATACATCTAGGAGATATTGTTCCTGCAGACATCAAACTCATAGATGGTGACTATGTCACAGCAGACGAATCTGCAATAACTGGCGAATCCTTACCAGTTGATAAAGTAATAGGGGATATATGTTATTCTGGCTCAATTATACAGAAGGGCCAAATGCAAGGAGTAGTTTTTGCGACAGGTATGAATACATTCTTTGGAAAAGCCGCAGGTCTGGTTGCAAAGGCCCCAAATAAAAGTCACCTTGAACAGGCAGTAATTAAAATTGGGGACTACCTGATAATTTTAGATGCAATAATGGTTATTCTGATTTTTGTTGCAGGCATATTTCGCCATCAAGGATTTTTTGATATATTGGGATTCGCCCTGGTACTTACAATAGCATCCATACCTGTTGCACAACCCGCAGTACTTTCAGTTACCATGACTGTTGGTGCAATGGCACTTGCAAAGAAACAAGCTATAGTAAGTAAACTTGCAGCAATCGAGGAAATGGCCGGTATGGACATACTATTTTCTGATAAAACTGGTACCTTAACAAAAAATAAAATATCAATTGCAGAAATAGCACCTTACAACAGTTACTCTAAAGATGATGTCATTTTCTACGCGGGTTTGGCATCTTTGAGGGAAGAACAAGACCCCATTGATTCAGCAATACTTGAAACAATAAATAAATCGCGAGAACTTAACGAAAAATTATCCGGCTATAAAACTCTGAGCTTCAACCCATTTGATCCTGTACGTAAAAGCACACAATCCAGGGTAGAGTCAAGTACAGGGAAAATACTCAATGTTTCAAAGGGAGCTCCACAAGTTATTGTTGCATTGGTTTCAGAGGAAGAACTCCTTCAGATGAAAGTATTAGGCCAGATAGATCACTATGCATCTAAGGGCTATAGGACAATAGGAGTAGCAGCAACGGATAAAAATGGGAAATGGCAGTTAATTGGACTAATTGCACTCTACGATCCTCCTCGGAAAAGTTCTAAGGAAACTATACATGCAGCAAAATCCATGGGAATACAGGTTAAAATGGTCACTGGAGATCACATAGCAATTGCTAAGGAAATTTCAGGTGAACTAGATCTTGATACAAATATCAAACTCCCGGGATCATTTTTACATTTACCTGATAATGAAGCAGTTGAAGTAGTAGAAAATGCCAGTGGATTTGCCGAGGTTTTTCCTGAACATAAATATAGAATTGTTGAACTTCTTCAAAGAGAAGGTAAGATCATAGGTATGACAGGTGATGGTGTAAATGATGCTCCAGCACTTAAAAAAGCTGATGCGGGCATAGCATTATCAGGTGCTACAGATGCTGCTAAATCAGCAGCAGATATTGTATTAACAAAACCTGGACTTTCAGTAATCATAAATGCAATTAAAGAAAGTTATAAAATATTCCACAGGATGAAGAGCTACTCAATTTACCGAGTAGCGGAAACAATACGAATTTTAATATTCACTGCGCTTGTCATCCTAATATTTGACTTTTATCCTGTTACTGCACTTATGCTGGTTTTAATTGCATTATTAGATGATATACCTGTCATGACAATAGCCTATGACCGGACTGAAACAGTTAATAGTCCGCAGAAGTGGGATATGTCTGGTGTGATTGGGCTTGCAACTTTCCTAGGAGCTATAGGTGTAGTTTCATCATTCTTACTGTTTTACATTGGAATGGTGATATTTAAACTGAATGCTGGTGTAATTCAATCACTGATATTTTTAAAACTGGTTGTTGCAGGACATCTAACCATGTTTGTTACGAGAAACACGGGCCATTTCTGGTCTGTTAAACCCAGCGGAATATTCTTTTGGTCAGTTATATTAACAGATATTTTTGCAACATTACTGGTTGTTTTTGGATGGTTCTTAACACCAATAGGTTGGCAGTTAGCTCTGTTTGTATGGATATACTCATTAGCAGCATTTGTACTTGAAGATTATCTAAAAATTGCCTACTACAAATACATGGAGAGACATAAAACTGGATTATTTAAGAAAATAATATCAACTACTATGATAAATAAAAAATGATAGTATTATGGAGGTTAAATTCCCTTCAAAACAGTTCGTTTTTTGATTATTAAATTTTTGTGATTTTATTATGTTATTACCATAGTTTTCAGGGAGTTGTCCATTTTCACCCTCAATTTTAAATGCATATAAAGTAATTTCTGCAGTATTGGTTTCGTTTGATATTTTGGTAAATTTGTTACACTTACCTTAAGACTATCTTCACCGGGAGCAGTTAAATACTGGATTTGTGTTCCATCACCCAAATATCTGCTTCTTTAGAACTGCTTCAGGACCATTAGAAATAGTTCCTCCAGAACAAGTTAGTAATAATATTATTATGCATAATCCGATTGCTCCAAAACGATAAATATCTTGTTTATCATCAATTAACTCCATTTTATATTTTTATAGCTCCATTTAAATTCAATTTATAAGGATATTACCTATTTATTAATTCATTTAAAAGTTTAATTATTTAGATATTTACACTAAGTTTACTTTGAAAATATGAAACATTTTATTCAGATTAATTTACCCTTATGTAATGATATGCTGAAATTGAGAGTTATATAAGGAGTTAAATGGTGTTTTTTAGTGATAAATTAGGAGTAATTATATTAAATGATACAACATGATATCAAAAGAATTCTTATACCATAAAAGACAAAATAATAGTAGATAAGTCCATGAATTATATAGAGGAAGTGTTTTTATGAAAAAGATATTGTTACCAACGGATGGTTCAGAAAATTCTGAGAAAGCTGGTGAATACGCTATATCCCTAGCTGATATTAGTGGTGCAGATATAATAGTCTTAAATGTTATTGATACTTATTATCTTAATGCGCTACCACAGCGTGACCTAAGAAAAAGTCTGGAAAACGAACTAAGGGCAGATGGAAAGAAAGCAGTCGAAAAGTTTAAAGCCAAACTAGAAAAGAGTCAGTGTGAAGGTTACTGTAAAAATATACAATTTAAGGTTCTTATTAAGGAAGGTAAACCTTCAGAAGTAATTCTTAAAACTATAGAGGATGAAGGTGCAGATCAAGTTATAATGGGAAAATCAGGAAAACATGGGATTGAACAAGTTTTACTAGGACAAACTACTGAAAGAGTTGTTAGAGAATCCAAAGTACCTGTAAACGTTATATCTTAAATTACTATTTTTTTAACTTTATTTTTCTACTTTTAAAACATAGGATTACAGAATTTAAAGGATATGTTGTTCTAAAAAATTTAAAAATGTTCATGATGTAACATGATTTACATCATGATTTAGTTTCTTTTTATTTTCTAATAGAATTCTGTATTGCTAATGCAATTAGTAGTAGTATGGGCCATATTTCCAGTCTTCCTATCCAGAAATCAATTATAAAAACGATCTTCACAACTATTGGTGAAGTAGTTGTAATTAAACCTGAACCCAACCCAACATTGCTCAATGCAGATGCGACTTCAAAGAGGGTTTGTGAGACATTTGGATAGTAGAACAGTACAATTATAACACTTATAAAGTAAATCACGAGATAACTGAATACAAATAGCCCTGTTATTTTTAGAAGTTTTTGATCAATTTTAACATCGTTTATATGGTGCATTTTTCGAGATATCACAGCACTTTGGGGAAGTATTAATGATTTAATTTCCCACCATATGCCTTTGAAAAGAATACCAATTCTCATCCATTTAATTCCTCCACCAGTAGAGCAAGCTCCGGCTCCCACTATCATGAGTAGGGTCAGTACAAATATTCCTAAACCTTCCCAGTTGTAGGTAATGTCTGATGGTGAGGCAGTTTGTAGACCTGTGGTTGTCAATGCAGATACAACCTGGAAAAATGAATATCTAAATGAAATTAGTACGTTGTGACCGTACACAGAGTTGTTGAAAAGGAAAATTGTTCCTATAACTGATCCTATTATTAATAGTGGCCATGATACACGTGTTTCAATGTCTTTAAAGTATTCCTTCCAATTACCCTTAAGTATGGTGTAGTGTAGTGCGAAGTTGGTTGCACCAATGATCATTATTATCATGGCAGCAATCTCAATCCAGATGCTATGATAAAAACCTATACTGGCATTTTGCATCGCAAATCCACCAGTTGAAAGGGCTGTAAAAGCGTAAAATATCGAATCAAATACAGGCATTCCTGCGATGATAAACAGTAATATTGAGAATACAGTATATGCAAGGTAAATATAAAGAATTATTCTTGTAGTATGTTTAATGCTTGGAACCAATCTTTCATCCCTGCCCTCTGCAGAGTAAAGTCTCATGATACTGACATTAGAGGAAGAGAGTACAGTGAGTGCCATTACTATTATACCGATACCACCAAGCCACTGCATGAATCCTTTCCAGAAGTCCATGGTGTAGGAGACCGTATCAAGGTCAGAGTACATGCTGAATCCTGTTGTTGTGAAACCTGACATTGCTTCGAAATACCCGTTTAAATAGCTTAAATCTCCGGATAAGTAGAATGGAAGAGCTGCAATAGCAGATCCTATTAGCCATATGAGTGTGGAGAATAACATGGCGACTTTAAGTGAGATTTCGCTGCCGCTGGAAAAACTCTTGTATAATCCTGCTCCGAATACCAGGCTGATAATGGATGAATAAATAAATGGTAAAATATAGTGCGGTTCATGATAGATCAGTGCTACTACAATTGGGACCAGCATAACAAGTCCAAGAAGAATACTTATGTATCCTGTGTAATGTAGTAGGGAGTAGAGTTCTGATTTTCTGAGTTTACTCATTGAGTACATGACTTCACCTGTATGATATGTTTTTATGACTCGTGTTTATTGGTTATTTAACAAATTTTTTCACAACTGTCTTTATGGACGTAGTTTTAATTAGAATGGAAATTTTATCTCCTTTTTCAAGTTCTATAGTGGGTTCTGGCATTAGTATTTCATATTTTGGAGCTTTGTAAATTGCACATATTGCATAATCTTTTTTAGGACTTAGGTCTCCAATTTTTTTGCCAATTACATTTTTATTTTCAACGGGTATGTCAACAAGTTCAGCATTTCCCTTTCCTAAAATCACCATATCTGCAATTTTTGGTCTTATTATGAGTTTTTCCAGGTACATGGCAGCGCTGATTTCAGGGCTTACAGTTGCATCAATGCCTACTTTGTGGAATGCATCCTCGTGGGCAGGGTCACTGATTCTTGCAATTACCTTTCTAGGTTTAAAATCCTTGACAAGGATACATGCCAGTAAGTTTGCCTCATCATTACCTGTGGCTGCAACAAAGGCATCTGCATCTGAAACATTAGCTTCATCGAGAATCTTCAAGTCTGTTCCATTTCCACAGATGACCAATGCATCCAAAGAACTTGATGCATTGTTACATAGCTCAGGATCCTTTTCGATTATAGTAATATCAAAACCAGCCTTTATCAGGGCAGTTGCAAGGTTGATACCAACCCTACCAGCTCCCATTATTACCACGTACATCAATATTCCCCCATAGATAACTTAATTTGTAAATATTTTTAAAACCTCAGAAATGGAATCCTTTTTAACTAAAATTAATATTTCGGTGTTTTCAGTGATTAAATCATCATTTTTTGCAATTTTTAATTCTGATGTGTTGTTATCGTAGATACCACAAATGAAATAATCTTCTTGAGAATTTAATTCTCCCACATTTTTTCCTATGATATTAGAATTCTTGACATTAATCTCTAATAATTCTCCCTTTCCATGATCAACAATGAATAAATCTGCAACATGAGGTTTTAAAACAAGTTTTTCTAGGTATCCGGCTTCAATGGTTTCAGGAGCTATGATAGTTATAAAATTCTTTGAAGCAAATACAGGTTCGTGTTGTGGTTCATTTAACCGTGCAATAATCTTTTTTGCACCTAATTTTTTAGCCATTGATGCTGCTAAAAGATTAGATTCATCATTGCCGGTTGCTGCTACAAAGACATCTGCAGTTGAAATTTCTGCATTTTCAAGTGTGGTTTTATTGGTAGCATTTCCACATAAAATAAGATCATCGATTTTAGATGAGAGATATTCACATCTTTCTTTATCACTTTCAATTACAGTTACTGTGTACCCATCAACAATTAAGCATTTGGCCAATTTTAGACCTAATCGACCACCACCCATGATTATAACATACAAATCAATCACCATAACTGTTTATGTTAATTAAGAATCTATATTAATCATTTAATTGTATTATGAATGCTTATGGGCCATTTATCATGGTTTTTTATGACCTAATAATGATCGTACTGATCTATATATAAATCTATCGATGGTACTTTTCAACAAAATAAAAAATCATTACATTTAATTATTACTTTCTACCAACAATTTGCTGATGAATCTAAAAAACTCAAAGAATCTTTTGATCATAGCAATAGCATTAAGTGTAATTGTGCTTTCATTAATTACATACCTAGTCCATGATTATTCAATTAATACAGGCAAAACAATCAATAAATTTATTGATGGTCCAAATGATACCAATGTTATTGAATCTATAGATATTCAAAATAGTGTATTAACTGACTATGTAAATTCACTTTACAACTCACAGGTAAATAGTATTGAATCCAAGTACAACTCTGGAACATTATCCCTTGAAGAAAAAAATAAACAGTTATCCGCAGTTTTAAAGAATCGTGATTTGACAATAAACACTCTAAATAAAATAGATACGGCAAAAAAAGACATTTTTACGGGAAATATCAATCAAAGTGATATTTTGATCCGTTTAAACTCTTTTTCCAGTTTCAATTCTGATCTAAAAACTGAGATCAACTCAACCTTAAACGGTTATTAATGGGTTTTATGATAATTGAAGTAATTGTATTGTGAAATATAATGGGGAGTAATGGAAAAGTGGGTTGATCTGTTGATCATTCTGGACAATGATCTAGTATCAATCCTTTTTCGGTTTGATTTTCCCAGTTATTGCATCGCTAATAACATTAGAATGGCATGGATCGGGGTAACAGGAACACAGAAGATTTAAGTCTACACCTGTTTCATGAAGTTCCTGTAATTCTCTTATTCTTTTCCATTCAGGACTATCTTCATTTAACTTAGTTAAATAAGCTTTATACTGGTCCTTTAGTTTTCGTCTGCATCCATGAGTGTATGGATTCGCTAATACAGATCCCTTTCCAACGTACTCAACAAATTCTCCACCCTCATTTTCCCAAGTTTCTTTATTTCTAACCCTTATCGTCATTTAATTCCTCCTTTGTACAAACTGGCTAATTTTCATCATCAAAACTTTCTTCTTTAAACTTAATGATAAATTTGCTTCCTTTCGTTCTATCAAAGATCAATTTTCCCTCTATCTGTTCAGTTAAACTATTAACAATTCTTAAACCAAGTGAATCTGTGTTATTTAAGTCTAAATCTTCTGGAAAACCCACACCATCATCTTCAACTACCAGGGTATAATTGTCATCCACAGCACAGAATTCAATATTAATATTTCCTTTTCTTCCATCTGGAAATGCATGCTTCATTGAATTTGATACTAACTCATTTACAATCAGTCCCAATGGGATTGCAGCATTGACATCGACCATTACTGATTCAACATTTACATTGAGTTTTATTAAATTTTGATTTGAAATATAAATTTTATACAGTTCACCTGTCAATGTATTGATAAATTTTCCAAAGTTTATTCTTTTGAGGTCACTGGACTGGTAGAGTAGTTCATGGATGAGTGCCATCGATCTAGCTCTGTTTTGTGATTCTTTAAAAATACTCTTGTAGGTTTCATCTTTAATGTAACGTGATTGTAGGCTTAATAGACTTGATATAACCATTAAATTATTTTTTACACGATGATGGATTTCCTTTATAAGCATTTCCTTTTCTTCTAAGGATTTTTCTATCTGTTTTTCTGCAATTTTTTTCGGGGTAATATCCATTATCATGCCCGAGATGATATTTCCTTCAAGCTTTGAATTCATTAATACGGTAATGGTTTCAGAGTTTTTTTTATTGAGTTCAATCTCGCATCTTTCAATGAAACCATCCTTCATGAGTTTTTCAATAATTATATTTCTCGTCTCAGGATTTTTGTACAACTCTGGACATGAAAAACTGTTGAATTCTTTTTTTGAATCGAATCCTAATATTTTTGCCATGGCGTCATTTGTAAAGAGTATGTTGCCATCAATATCAGTCCGGTATACCCCTACAAGTGCGTTATCAACCAAATCTCTGTACTCTTTTTCAGACTTTTTAACGTGTTTTTCTGCTTTTTTCCGTTTAGTTATATTTGTAAATGTGATAAGCCACCCAATATGTTGTTTATCACTTTCTAGGGATGTGACTCGGGTGTCTAACCATATTTTTTTGGGTTTCTCTATTTTAATTTCCTTTTTACTTTCATGCACAATAATTCCCAGTGGATACAGTTCTTTGAATTGAGTTATTGTTTCTTCAATGTTTTTACCCGCAAGATTGGAGTTAATTTTAAGTATTTCCATAGCAGCTGTGTTTATATCAACTATGCCTTTCTTGGAATCTATTATAATTGCTCCACTTCCCATTTTATCAAATAATTTGTTGTAAGCTATTGGTACAATATCCAAGAGTTTATATCTAAAAATGCTATAGGCAACTACAACACCAGTTATAGTGAATGCAAATGGAGTAAGATCAAGACCAATAACAGGACTTGAATTTGTCACGTAAATCAAGTTTGCAATGATTGGAATCAGAGTTCCCAATAGAATCATGGTGGCTTGCTTTTGGAAAACTTTAGGACTTCTGATTATTGACTGGAGAAGCAAGAGTAATCCTGTAATTAGTAAAATGTAGATATAAATTGTATTGAGGTAAAATCCTATTCCCCTTCCATATATTAGTATTGCTCCTGGCTGGTACGATGTCGCTGTTATGGTTGGCCAGATCCATCCATGCAAAGGGTTTGTTGCAACCAATATGAGTATGAAAATGGGTATTATTGATAAAAGTGCTGCAAACTTTTTATTAAGATATTTTTTGTGATCAGTGTAACTCATCGTAAACAATAGGAATAATGGCCCTATGAAAACAATTCCAACATAACTTAGTTGAGACCACAGAATCTTGATTTCTATGTTAACTGATGCCATTTGAAAAGCTTCGCAAATAGACCATATGGAAACTGCAGCCATTACCAAGGAGAAAAAGAATGCATTAGGATTTAAACGCTTATTCCAACTGTAAAATGATATGTACAGTGTTATAGATGTTGATATCAGCAGTAGTATGGCATATATTCCATAAATTTCTGTCATATGCAACTCCTACAGTTTTTAAAACATGTAAATACATTTATAATTTTCACAAATTTATTTTAACATTGGAATAGTTGTAATTTGATTTAATTCGTTATATATATAAGTCTTTTATCATATTTTAATCTTTACATTTCTTTAACATATATTGCAGTAAATTTAAAGTAGTTAATTATATTTTGATTAATAGTTTCTAAATAAACATAGAAACTGACATTCTGATGGGCTGAATAGAAGGTTAACTTTCTCAAATTTTGATTCTTATTTCACTAACATACAGTATTTTCTATATCAATATAAGATGTATCAGGGTGAAATAAGATGAAATATGATTGAGATATTCATATTTATCAGAATTCAGGGCAGAGAACTTAAATATGTTAGAAAATTATAATCTAACACTTTATTTATGAATTTAATGACTGTTGATTAAAATGGCCGCAAAAGGATCAAATCAAATATTTCTAATAAAACGATTATAAATTCTTTTAAAACAGGAAAAAATTAGAAAATTAGGAAATATTTTTCATTATAAGATTATTAATAGATATTTATTCTATTTTACATCACATTCCTCTTCGTGGGGACATACATGAACAGTTACCATTTTAATTAAAGAAACATTATTTAATATTTCAGATTCTACGTTGTGGGCAATAATATGGGCATCTTTAAGTTTTAAATCGCCTCTAAGTTCTATATGTAATACTGCAGAACAGTAAGGACCCATAGGATCAATTTTAATTCCGTGTATTCCTTTTACCCCAAGAACTTCCATTGAGGCATTTTCAATTTCCTTTATAATTTCTTTTGAAGGTAATTTGCCCATCAGTGTGTTAACATTATCCACACCAATTTGAATAGCAGTTTTAATGACAATCATGGCTATTAAAATAGCTACAAGAGGATCTAGAAAAGTATAGCCTAATTGTGAACCTATAACTCCCACTAATATGGCAACACATGAGAAAATATCCACCTTCTGATGATGACCATCTGCAATTATGGCAGGGCTTCGGATCTTCTCCCCTATACTCAAGAGATATTTGGTAAGAACAATATTGGTTACAATTCCAACAATGGCCATTCCTGCTGCAATCATGTCTGGTGCAACCAATGGATTGCCAGAGCTTAACTTAATATAAACACCCGAAAGAATTTCATAGGCAACAAATATCAGGAAAATGACTATAAGGAGCCCGACCAATGGTTCAGCTCTTCCATGGCCATATTGGTGGTCTTCATCGGCAGGTTTCATACCAATTTTAAACCCAATAAATGCAATTAAAGATGTTAGAACATCGGATAAAGTGTGCGCAGATTCTGCTATGAGTGCGTTACTCCCAGAAAATGTTCCCACAACAAAATTGAAAATAGTAAGAAAAATATTACCAGTTATTGCTATGGTTGAAGCTTTTCTTCCCATATTTTCCCGAAGATTGTCATGATCTTCCAATAAAAATCACCATTTAACATTTTAGTTTGCTTGAATGAAATAATGGGTTGGTATACATACTATTTATTATTTTTGTTAAAAAAATTAACAGTTGTTTTTGGATTTATTCATAAAATAAACTGAATAACCAGAATAATTAATAGGTTCAACGCAAATATTAATATTAAGACCTTGATATTAATGCAGGTGAGTTAAATGGCTGAAAATAAATTAAAATTGAAAACAGGGGAAATAAGTTCAGAAGGAAATGTTAAAGAAAAAAAATCAGAAGAAGAAGAAAAAATTAAATCTTCAGAAAGATCATTAAACGATATATTGTCTACTTTAAAGGATAAACAAGAAGAATTTAGTCAAATGATCTCAGATTATGCTATATTTAATAAAAGAACACTGGTTGATGTGATTGAATCCGCAGATTTCATAACTATCATTGCTGATCTCCCAAGATTGCAAAGTCAGGATATAGAAATTGCAATTAGCGAGGACAGTGTGGATATATGTGCAGAGATGCAAGATGAAAACAATGAAAATGCTAATTACATCCTTAGGGAACGAAGCTATGGCAAAATAAGCAGATCAATTAAGTTGCCAAGTAAGATTGATGCAAAAAATGCAGAGGGAACATACAAAGATTCGGTTTTAACCATTAAATTACCAAAAGAGAAGAAAAATATCTTGAGGTTAAAAATAGATTGATCCACAAGTATCTATATTGTTTTAAAATCTTCAAAAAAACATTGAAAATTATTTAAAAAACAGAAAAAACTGATCTTGATCTTATGGATATTAATATAAAGCTTATATCTTATTATTCATCCATATATTCACTGTAAGTAAGTTCTTTCAAATTGTTTTCTATCTTTTTCCTGACGTTTTCGATGTTTTTCACTGTTTCATCAAGATTCAACTCTTTCAATCTCATTAAATCTTCTTCCATTTCTGACAAACTACTCATAAGTTTTGAAAATAATTTTTCAGAAACCACAACCACTTTAACTCCTTCACCGTATTCTTTAAGTTCATCTGGCTGACAAATCACTTGACAACCTTTAACAACACCTGTAATTGGTTCAGGTTCCAAAATAAACACCTCCAACAAAATTTGAAGTTGAATTTTTTTTAGTAAGTTCTTATTTAGTTAATATTGTACTTTATTTCAGAAAAATCCTTTGAATCATTTTTTTCTCGATTAAATAAATTAGTGAATAATGGATCTGAAAATTACCGTTTAAATAAAACATGTTAACACTTATATATTCTAATTAATAATACTTATTTCAATGTCCATACGATTTATCAATTAAATTCTATTATATTTAGAATTTTTTGAAGGTTTTTGTAGTATAATGATCGAAGCATTAATCCATGTATATTTATATATAATAAAAAGAGATTTAATGCGGCATACCAATATTAATGTAGCATGTTGAAAATATATCGTATTTTTTAAAATACTTCATATTTATTTAAAAATCTTGGCAATAGGAGAAGACGTAAAAATGATGTCTGAAAAGTTTTACAAAAAATTAATGGAAATAACTAAGGTTATGGAAGAAAAAGGCGAAGGTATAAGCTACATTCATAACGAGGCTGAGAACTACACTATAGGTACCAAGAAGTACAATGAAGAAATTGCTAAATACCTGGATCAAACTGTTGGAACATGGGAAGGTAGTGAAGCTCATGTAAAAAAGAAGAAGGGTAAAAATAAACAGGAAAAAGGTAAAAAAGTTGGATATCTTTGGAAAATTCCAATTACAGAGAGTTAAAACTTTTTAATTTTCTCTATTTATCTCTTATGAGTATGAATTGAGAAATTGAACCTTTTTTCAATTCAAATTAAATTCATTAAAAAATTAAAATCACATCGAAGGGTGTTTAGGCAAACAGTTCAATAAACAAAAAGCCCTTCCAATTTTTTTCGTTCTATTGCATATTGAATTGCTCTAACTAAAAGTTTCCCATTAAATTCACCTTTAACCAGATAATCCTGTGCTCCATATTTAATGGCTTGAATACCTGTTTCTTCATTTGCTAAACCTGTTAAAATAATAGTCGGAATTTCAGGATGTTTCTTCAATATGACATTGAAAGATTCTAATCCATTGCTATCTGGCAATCCTAGATCCAACAATATTACATCGAAACTGTTACTTTCTAATAGTTCCACTCCACTACTTAATCTTGGAGAATGGATAAGCTCAAATTCAGCGTTTTCACTTTTTTCAAGCAATTTGAGTATTATCTCGTAATCTCCCCTATTATCCTCTATCATTAAAACTTTAATCGGCTTAATACTCATGTTCATTACTCCTAAAAATGTTCAACATTAAAATATGTTAAAATTTTAAAATTTAAGTCTTTTCACACTTTCTTAATGTGTAATTAACCAATTTTTAAATTTAGATCAAATATATTATATACCTCATAATTGATTAAAATTTCTGTCTAGGATGTATTAACTTACAAAAATATCTTAATTAAATAAAAATTAGTTTTGAACTAACCCATTAATTTCCAGATTCAAGCATTGTAGAGAATGGAACAGTTTTTAGATCTGATCATTTTCGAGCATTTCTTTCATTGGGCCAAGTAAAAATCATCCCATCCTGCATCAATATCCTCAATTTCATCAAATGGAACATTTGTCTGTTCTAGTTTTAGAATGGTGTATGGAATCTCTTTTTTTAAACTGAATGTCACAATGGATGGTTGTGCCCAATCTCCACCAAACCATTCCTGTACTAATTTAGTTTCATGGACTATTCTTATATTTTTCCCATATATGTCTCCATTCCATAGTTCAAAATCCGTACCAACAGATTCCACCATTTTACTAGGTCCCCCACCCCATTTATTTATAACAGATTGATCAACCAATGCTTTCCATACATCTTCTATAGAAGATCTGATTTTGTAGACTTTTTTTATCGTGTTTTTCATTGTTTATGTCCCCAAAACCTTGTAATTTAACCAACTATTAGTACAATATTTCTATTTCTCAATTGATTTAAATATTCTAGAAATCAATATTATAATCATGAAAACCTTAATTGTGTACTACAGTAGAACTGGAATCACCAAGAGAATTGCCGAAGAAATATCTCAATCAATTGAATGTGATGTTGAAGAAATAGTTGATAAAGAGAATCGTTCGGGAATTATTGGTTATATTAAATCTGGATATGAAACAGCAAGAAATAAGTTGCCAGAAATTGAGGATCCAAAGCATGATCTTTCAAACTATGAATTAGTAATCATTGGAACTCCTGTGTGGGCCGGTAAAATGGCGGTTCCAGTTAAAGCGTATATAGAACAGAATATTAATAAAATACCAAATTTAGCTTGCTTCTGTACATGTGGAAGTTCTGGAATTGATGGAACATTAAATGGTATAGCAGAAACTGCAAATGTAACTCCATTGGCATCATTTGGTCTTAAATCATCAGAAATAAAAAGTGGTTCATACAGTTCAATCATTGAAAAATTCGTGCAGGACATAGGCTAAAAAAAAATCTCACAACATTTTTTTTAAAAAAAAAGTATACAAAGTTAGTTTAATTAAGGTTCAAATATTATTATTTTGATTGCTGGCGCATTTTTTATCTCCTCAATTGGAATGAGATTAAACCTTCTCCATTAGTTATAGACATATTTACAGGAGACTTATTTTTCAAATTTTCAAGTAACTGATCAGAGTTCGCACTGTTCATCAGTTGAGGCATGTAATTTACTAGTACTATAGGATGAACTTCTATGTTAGCTGTGCTGCCATTTAAATCCATTTCAACCATGAGCGAGTCGTGTGTAGCCGAGTTGGACTGATCAAATACGAAGTTTCCCAGACTGTAGAATATAGGTTTTCCATTATAGGTTTCTATTGGTTGAATAACGTGTGGATGACTTCCAATTACCATATCTGCCCCGTCATCTATGCACTGATGAGACAGTGCAACTTGATAAGAATTGGGTTGTGTACTGTACTCATTTCCATAATGGAAAACTACAATTACCATATCAGAACTATTTTTGGCTGTATCTATTTCTTTTTTTATCAAATTCGGATCTGCCGGTGCATATCCTGGACTTGATGATGTTGCAGCAGCCATTTCAGAGGCACTGAATCCTGTAAATGTTGTATTATCCATATAGTTTAATATTGCAATTTTACGATCTTTAATATTGAGATAAACAGGTTTTGAGGCTTGTTCAATGTTGTTTCCAGCACCTGTGTAACTCACACCAGTTGTATTTAGTGCTGAAATCGTGTCATATAAACCCTTATCTCCGTAATCCATGATATGATTATTTGCAAGACAGGCAACTACTATGTTGTTATCTTTAAGAATGTGAGCATATACTGGGTTAGCCTTCAAGGGGATTGTACTTTTGTAAGCAGTTTCAGATGTTGTCATAGGATCTTCCAGATTAATGACGGCTCCATCTGAATTTTTAAACATTTCAGCTACATTAGCAAACACGTTTTCACCACTTGCCAGGGTGTTTTCCACATTTCTACCCAACATAACATCTCCAGTGAAGTACATTGTAATATTTGATTTAGAAACACTTGCAGATGTATTGTTTTTTGAATTATTAAACAGAGAGTTTACACCGTATGCCACTAAGAAAAGGACCAACAATAAAATTATAATTACTATTTTTTTCATTTAATAACCTTACAGAATGTTAAATTGTTTTTTAATAACTACTTTAATATTTTATTTAGGTTATACATATTTTTTCAAGTTTAAACTTAAATAAAACATTTTTTAAATTTTAAGATACATATTTAATATTAAACCATTTCATAGAATTAATAAAAAAATTATTATAGGTCTGAATTACAATAATAATCATGGGATTTTTAGATACATTACTAACTGGAACCGCAGCAATAGTGGTTGGTATTATTCTAGGAGTTATCCTGGCTACTGTGGTTGGGTTTATTATTTATGGGATTGTGAAGGTCAGAGATAGGAACAAATATAAATAATAATGATATTGGTAGAAAATAAGACTATGAATCTAGTAAATATACTTTAAATTGAATATTTATTGATAATAACAAAATATTGATATTTTAACCAGTTTTTGACCCATCTAGATCTGATGGTATGCTGAAGTAGAATGTTGAACCTTCTTCCAAGTTTGATTTTACCCATACTGCACCTTTGTGCTGTTCAACAATTTTTTTGGTGATTGAAAGTCCAATTCCGGTTCCATCGTATTCATCCGCTGTATGGAGTCTTTGAAACATTTGAAAGATTCTTTTCTGATTTTTGTTATCTATGCCAATACCATTATCTTTTACTGAAAAATAATACTTATCTGCATTTTTTTCACATGAAACATGGATTACTGGTTTTCTTTTACTCTGAAATTTGATTGCATTGGCAATTAAATTTTGAAATAACTGAATCATTTGTGATCTGTTAGCCATAAGTTTTGGCATTGGATCAACAGTTATTTGGACTTTATTTTCATCAATAGCTATTTTTAAATTGTTAATACTTTCATCTACAACTTCTGTAATGTCTAAAGGCTCATATTTAACTTCATTGGATATTCTAGAGTATGCAAGTAGGTCGTCTAACAGCCTTTGCATTCGATTTGTACCATCCACAATATAATTGATGTAGTTATCTGCATCCTCATCTAATTGTCCTTTGAAACGTTGTTCAAGTAACTTGGTAAACGAACCTATCATTCTAAGTGGTTCCTTCAAATCATGTGATGTCACATAAGCAAACTGTTCAAGTTCACTGTTTGATCTTTCCAATTCCTTTAAGAGTGATGCCATTTTTATTTCAGCCTTCTTTCTTTTTGTAACATCTATAAATGCCGATACTGAACCACGAGGATTACCATCTTCATCAAACAATGGGGTTGCGTTTCCCATTAAATGTCTAACTTCTTTTTCAGGGTAAATTAGATCAAATTCATAATTTCTGATCTCTTTTCCTGAGGAGGATGCTTGGACTGGCATTTCTCCAGGGAGCATTTCCTTTCCATCTTTAAAAATTTTAAAAGTTTGAGGAGCTTCATGCGGAGGTAATGATTTTGATGCGTTGGCTCCTTGTGGAATGTCTAAATAGTCGTAAGAGAGTTGATTTCCTGTTATCCATAGGCCATCCTTATCATGGGATATCCAGACTGCTGCTGGTACTGCATCTAACACCCTGGCAAATTCTTCTGATCTGGCCTGTTCTCTTTTTTCACTTGCACGCAACTTTTTATCTGAAAGTTCTTTTTTGGTTATAATTTTTTCAAGACTTTTATTAATAAGCAAAAGTTCATTAACACGTGCGTCCATTTTTTCTTTTAAATCATCATACTTGTCATTTAACTTAGATTCTAATTGTTTATGATCATTTATATCAAGTAAAATAAGATGGAATTCCTTAATTTTATTCATTTCATCGAATATTGGAATGATTTCAAGTTGTGCAAAAAGGATTTTTCCCTGTTGTATTAGGTTTAATTCACATTTTTGATTTTCATGGTTTTTAGAAGCTGTTAGAAGTGTAAATTTGAAAATGTTCTTGAAATTAGGAGCTACAAATTTGATAAAATTTGAATCTAAAATGTTTTCTTTGTTAACGCCCAACAATTTGACACCTGTATCGTTAACAGTTTTGATCTTCCCTTCTTTATCCAATGAGTAGTAACCTAATGGAGATGAATGGTAAAGATCGTAGTACACTTTGTTTCGTGATTCATCAAATTCTTGTAATGATTTCTTCAGTTCCGTGTGTTTAAGGTTTAATTCAATATACTGTGATTTTAATTTATAGACGGTGTCTGACATGTCGTGATGTTTTTCAAAGCCATCGATTTTTTTTAATATTTCTTTAACATCCATCCGAATTTGATTCTTCTTTTCATCAGGATATTCCCGTCCTTTCATTATAACCACCTTAAAGTAACCAAACTATGTTTTATATGATTAGATTAGGATTTTTAAGTATTTTTTCCCATCTCATTATTTTATCCCTCTTCAGTTCATATAAATAATGTATACCATCTGGAAATTTAAGTAAAAAATAGTACTAACTACAAAATGAATCTTTTGAAACAGAAATTTCATTCTGTAACAATTATAGCTCAATTCTCTTAAAATGGGCTTTGATTTTAACAATAAACTGTCCATATCTAAGAATTTTGTCTCTTTTGATGACATTTTCTTTAAATTTTTTTTACAATTAATATTTTTTTATAATACTAACTATTTGAGCCTTATTTTTTTAATAGTATCTACTAACTATCAAATAAATCTTTTGTAAATTAATTGTAGTTCATCAAGTTTTTGTTCATTATGTCGATACTGTTGGCAGTTTGCTTATTTTCCATCCAACGAATCCACCTAAAATATTTGCTGCAGATTTAAACCCGGATTGCTTCATTTTATCCATGAAGTAACCTCCTCTGACACCACTCTCGCAATATATTAAATAATCTACATTTTTCTTCATTGATTCTACTTTCTTTTGAAATTCATGTCCATCATAATCTAAATTCACTGCTCCAGGAACATGTTCAATGTCATACTCTTCCTTTGGACGTATATCGAGGATGGTAACTTCCTTTTTTTTCTCTTCAATTATCTTAAGAGCATCTTGTGGTGTGATAGTAACAAAATTTGACATTCTTTTGACACCTCTTACTAACTACCATTATGGGTATATTTTTCAACATATACAATATATTTAAAAAAATTTAGAGTTTTCAGGTATACTATTTTTGGCCTGTCAACTCTTCTACTTCTTTTTTTCCTTTCTCTAGTTCTACAACTTGTTCTTTATCAAACCTAAGTAGGAGGGTTTGTAGTTCGCCTACATGAGTTTTTTCTTCTTGAGCAATATCCCTTAGAACTACCTGAATGTTTGGATCATCTGTCATGTTAGCAAATTCTTCATAGAGATTTATTGCATCAAGCTCTCCTATTATTGCAGCCCTCAAGATTTCTCTGTTTAAATCTTCCTTTTGCAGTTTTGCAATATCTATTGGTATTTTTGATAGCATTTTTTTACCCACTTATAATTTGTTTTTCATGGTTTGTAAATTTTTCAACGATTAATAACCTTGTAAATTATTAGAAAACTTAAATCTCAAAATATATTTGTAATATTTTGTAAGGAAGTTTTATTATAATTCAGTTAATTATAAACATTTCAAAATACAAGATGTTAATAGATGCAATAAAATGATGGAAGCTGATCGGTTTTTTGTATTGTAAATACTACATAAACCCGGCAGAAAAACAAGGGGTGAAAAAAATGGCAGATGAGAATTGTGATGTGGATTTAAGCAAAAAAAAGAAGATCACCAAGAAAAACAAGTTTCATGATGGGACTAATCCAGAACTTTTAATTGGAGCCAAAGGTTTGGATAGCAAACGAGTTAAAAAGAAAAATAAGGTGGATAAACTTAGTAGAGAAGAGCCTTGATTTAGGATTTTTAGAGATTTTTTATCCATCAATTATTTTTTTTTTAGTGAAGGCTAATTGTAGTGCCCGCCTGACCATTCAAAGCTTTTATACTGTTTTCAATTGATGTTATTATGGCTTTTTTTCCTCCAGCTTCAAGAAAATCTATTGTTGACTCGATTTTTGGCCCCATGGTACCTGGAGGAAAGTGACCTTGTGCAAGATAATTCTTAGCTTGATGCACTGTTAAATGGTCTAAATATATTTGTTCAGGTTTTCCATAGTTTATGGCTACCTTTTCAACATCTGTTAGAATTAAAAGGACTTCTGCCCCAATTTTAGATGCGAGAAGAGAGGAGGTATGGTCTTTATCTACAACTGCTTCAACACCTTCATAATATCCTGTTTCGTTTTTCATTACAGGAATTCCACCACCTCCACAGGCAATAACTAAGTTATTCTCATTGTATAAAGTTTTGATGGAACTTTCCTCTATAAAACCTATGGGTAATGGTGAAGGTACAACTCTTCGAAAGCCCCTACCATTTTCATATATTATAACCCAGTCATGATTTTTACGAAGTTTTCCTGCTTCCTCTGCACTGTAAAATGGGCCTATGGGTTTTGAGGCTTTGTTTAACTCCGGATCATCCTTATCGATGACTGTCTGTGTTAGTATGGTTACTATAGATTTCTTCATATTCTCCTTTATCAAACTATTTTTAAGTGATAGCTGGAGCATGAAACCTATCATTCCTTGGGTCTGGGCCACACATACATCAAGGGGCATTGGTGGAATTGTATCCTTTGAAATATCGTATGCAAGTAAAATATCTCCCACTTGCGGTCCATTACCATGAGTTAAAATTATATGGTAATTTTCTTTTAGCATATTTACCAAAACCTGACTAGTTTTAGCAGTATTTGAAAATTGTTCTTCTGCTGTTCCCTTATCGGTATGTTTAAGAATGGCGTTTCCTCCAAGTGAAACCAACACTTTAGTGGTCAAAATTATTCACCTCTACTCATCTTATATATGGAATGATTCAATCACATATTATATTCGTTTAAAAAAAAGTTAAATTAATTGAAAAGTAGTATAATAATGGAAATATGTTGTATATTAGATTTCTGAATAAAAAGTTAAATTTGATTTTTATTTACATTCAGAGTTAACATACATGTTCTCAACATTTAAATTGTATTCAGGAGTTTTTGCTCTAATTTCATTCCATTTCATCTGATTTTTTACGCATCCTGGATCTGGAGCCTGAACATTATTAAGATAGGTATATGCCCTGGCTCTACATCCTCCACATATATTTTTATTGGAACAGCTTCCGCAATTTTCCTGTAAAAGTGTTTTATTTCTCAAGTCTTTTAAAAGGGGTTGATTTTGCCACACGTCTTCAAAATCATCTTCCATAATATTTCCAAGTTTCAAAAAGTCGTCATGTGGAAAGAACACACAGGGATACATGTCGCCATTGGGTTCTAAGCTCATATAAAATCTTCCAGCTCCACAACCCCCTACAAATTCTGCTAACTGCATTATTTGGGGATTTTCATATTCTGGATTGTAAAAATGAGTTGGTATAACGCTTTTTTTAATACTCTGCAGTGATTCTGCAACAGATGCGTATTGGGGTGCTGTGGAAAGTACCTGCATTTCACCATTAAAATTTTCGTTATATGCAGTTTTAAGCAAATTTAATCGTTTTTGTGGGGATATGTCCATTTCGCTTATATTTGAACCGTTTCCTGTGGGTATAAAATTGTACAACATGAGCCAATGTGCTCCCAGCCCTCTAACAAATTCTATCATGTTGGGTACTTCATCGATATTATGTTGAGTGACTGTTGTGGATACTTCGACGAATATATCTTCTTCAACACAGTTTTGGACTGCTTGTACAGCTCTTTCCCATGCACCATCCACTCCCCTGAATTTATCATGAGTTTCGGGATTCAATCCATCCAAGCTTATCTGTACAAACTGTAGTCCAGAATTGATGTACTTATTACAAATTTTCTTATTGGAAAGACTGTATCCATTTGTGGCCATTGCAGGATACATCCCAAGTTCTGAAGCATCATGGATATGGTTTCGAATGTTTGGTTTGATTGTTGGTTCCCCACCAGAAAATGCTATTGAGGTGACACCATTTCTTGATAAAATCTCTAAACCTTCTTTAATTTGACTATCATTAAGTTCATTTTCAGCCTTTTTTCCAGCATTTTCATAGCAGTGAGCACATTTCATGTTACATGCTTTGGTTATATTCCACACAATTTGGAATGGGGCTCCAGGAACAAAAGGTTTATTTACTCCGAATTCGCCAATGCCTTTAATTACACTGCTCAAACCCTTTATCCAGTATGGGTCTTCCATCAACTCTTTTAGTTCCTGATCAGTGACACCAAAACCTTTTATACCTTTATTAATAATAAAAGAAAGAAGTTTGGAAAGTCCTTTGCAGCGTATACATGCGGTTTCTCTTTTGTTGAAGAGTAGTTCGAGTCCTACTTCTAGACGATTTGCATGATCTTTTTCACAATAATTAAAAGTTCGATTTATCATAAATTTTGATAAAGGGTTGTTTGCTACTGCTTCAAAGGAATTAATCATATCAGCAATATCTAAATCTGTTTTTTCTTCATTTGTATCAGTATCCATAGTACATCCTTCTTACAATTGATCTTAATTAATATCTTTCAAAGTACCTCCTAAAAATAAACTAACCTTAAAACATCTTATTACATTTAAGTTCACCATAGATAATAAATTTTATTATTAATAACTTTTGCAATTTAAAAATATTGGAAAAGTTTCAAAATTAAAAAGACTTTAATTCATGGAAGATCAAAAGAACCTCATGGAATTAAATGGTAACAACAAGGTGCTGGTTTTACTTTTTATTGGAGTTTTCATGGGATCCCTTGATATAGGGATTGTTGGACCGGCACTTCCTGCCATACAATCATATTTTACAGTTAATGAAAGGTTACTTTCATGGGTATTTACAATTTACATACTTTTTTTCATGATAGGCACTCCATTAATGGCTAAATTATCGGATATATATGGTCGTAAATCCATCTACATCTTGGACATATTGTTGTTTGCAGTTGGGTCCTTAATCACCATCACATCAATTTCATTCGATATGCTTCTTATTGGGAGGGCAATTCAAGGAATAGGGGCTGGTGGAATATTTCCTGTAGCCAATGCATTTATTGGGGACATATTCCCTCCAGAAAAAAGGGGAGGTGCCCTGGGAATCATAAGTTCAGTATGGGGTATTTCAAGCGTATTAGGACCTATACTTGGTGGATTTCTGCTTAAATATGGCTGGCAATCATTATTCATCATAAACTTACCAATTTCTGTTCTGGTTCTTATTGGAAGTTACTATCTACTTCCGAAGACAGAGATTGTACAGAAGATCAAATTTGATTGGTATGGTCTGGCTATTTTAAGCACACTGGTTATCTCGTTAGCATATGGTTTGAATCAAATAGAAGCAAATAATTTAATTAATAGCCTACTTTCTCTTTCAGTGTTACCCTACATTATTTTAAGCTTGCTACTTTTACCTGTGCTTTGGAATGTGGAAAAATGGACAGATAATCCCCTTATCCAAATAGATCTCTTTAAGAGTAGAGAAGTAAAGCTCATAAATACCATGATGGTTGGAACTGGGCTGATTCAAGCTGCAACGGTGTTCATTCCAGCATTTGTTGTTGTGGGGTTATCTTTTACCAGTTCCACAGCAAGTTTGATACTACTTCCAGTTGTTGTTACAATGGCAATTGGAGCTCCGATTATTGGTAAACTTTTGGATAAATTTGGATCAAGGAATATAATCATAACAGGTTCATTTATAATGGCAGTGGGTTTATTTATGATGGGAATGTTTCCAGAATCATTTTACATTATTATTATTTCAGGTTTTCTGGTGGGTGTTGGAATGAGTACAGCCATAGGATCTCCACCTAGATACATCATGCTTGTTGAAACTCCAGCTAAAGAAAGAGCATCTGGCCAAGCATTAATCAATATAATCACAAGTGTTGGACAGTTAATGGGAGGAGCATTGATTGGTGCGTTGATTGGTTCATATGAAGGTAATATTCTTGGTTATCAATTAACATTTTTTATCATGGGTGTTACTGCAATTTTAATGACATTACTGGCATTTGGACTTAAAAGTAAGAAAAAACAATTTAACTTTGCCACATAAGAATTAATTTTAGAAATAAATTTGATGAAACAAGCCCTTAAATTGAATACTTCCAAATACATTCATAAAAATATATCAACGAAATATTAGATTTAATTCATGACATGAAGACCAAATCTTTTGATCAATTTGTTCTAAAGCATTGAATGCAACTAACTGTAATGATTTGTCAGTATCTTTCAAAGATTTTGTTAAAGGATTTATTGCTTGAGGATCTCCAATTATTCCAAGGGATTCTGCTGCTTTTTTTCGTGTGTAATCTCCTGTTCCTTCTAGGGCTATTATCAATGGTATGGTTGCGGGTGCACCTATTGTTACACATTTCTCAAAGTTGTTTTGACTCATATGGTAATATGCTTCTTCTTCTTTGGTTTTGGGTTTCCAGTTTAGATTTTTCAATGCATTTGCACATATGTTCCTGTGTTGATAGTCACTGTCCATCAGATTTTTTACTAAAGGACGTATGGCACGTTTATCACCTATCATTCCAAGTACTTCGGCTGCTTTTTTTCGTGTGTAATCTCCTGTTCCTTCTAGGGCTAATATTAATGGTATGACAGCAGAATTTCCAATTTTAATACATTCTTCAAAATTGTTCAGCCCTATAAGATAATATGCTTCTTCCTCATCATTTTTAGGTGTCCATTGCATTTTTTTTAGTAAATTAGCTGTAACATCTCGATGATTATGATTTGAATCCTTGAGTTCTTCAATCAGTTCCTCATAATAAATAGAGGTTATGCTTATCAGTGCTTCCATTGCATTTGAACGAATTTCTTTATCTGAATCATATTGAAGAGAAAGTAATGGTCTTATTGCACGAGGGTCTCCAATTTCTTTTAGTAAAAATATGGCTGTGTGTCTTGTTTTACTGTTAACATTGTTTATTTCTTCAATTAATGGTTTGACTGATGGTGCCCCAATTTTTCGCAAAGTTTTAATTGCATCGGTTCGCATGTTGTAATTAGGATCATTTAAAGTAGCAATAAGAGGTTTTATTGATTTTGGATCTTTTATTTCTCCGAGTGCATAGGCTGCATTGCAGCGTACATAATAATCGGGATCTTTGAGGGTTTTTATTAATGGTTCGACAACTCTCAAATCTTTAATGTTACCTAGGGCTTGTGCAGTTGTCATTCTTACAGAATAGCTTGGATCATCTAATGATTCAATTAAGGGTTCTACAGATTTCGGATCTTTTATTTCTCCGAGTGCGTAGGCTACATTACTACGAACAGTTTGGTCTGGATCTTTAAGGGAGTCAATTAAAGGTTTAACAGCAGGTTTCCCTATTTTGCTAAGGGCTTCTGCAACTGTGTTAGCTGCGGGAAAATCAGGATTTTTAAGAGTTGTGAGTAGTGGTTCCACGGATGGGGCACCTATTTGTCCCAGGGCTTCTGTTCCACTATTTCTGACAGGATAAACAGAATCTTTGAGTGTTGATATTAATGGTTCAATTGCATTCTCATCCTTAATTTGTCCCAGGGCATATGCTGCATTGCTTCTGACAGAGTATACAGAATCTTTGAGTGCAGCAATTAAAGTTTCAACTGCTTTAGGATTTTTTAGTTGACTCAATGCATAAGCGGCATTGTAACGAACAGAGTAATCAGAATCCTTAAGCGCATTAATTAAAGGACATAAAGATCTTGGATCTTTGAATTTACCCAGTGTTTCAGCTGCATTACTTCGTATAAATGCATCTTTTTCATAATGTAAAGCATTTATTAACCCTTCAATATTTTCGTTTTTTTCTAATTTTTTTATATTTGGAATCAAATTTTTACCAAATTTTCCCATATTAATACCACCTTAAACTCCTTGTATTTTAGTTTAAATAGTGAATAAATTTTAATTCCCCCTTTTAAATGGTTTACAAGTTTTTTTTGAAATTTTAAGTGTGATCAAGGGTTTGATATTGAGTAATAACTTACCATCCAATCCAGTTATTGGTAATACTACTCGTTACATATATATTTTTTTAAGAGTCAAATTGAATATTTTTTATTTCATAAATTTTTACATTTTTGAAATATATTTTGTTTTTTATGGCCAATAAACTATTTTGTATTAAAATTTATCATTACATTTAAATTTGTTATACTGTTCCATAAAATTTTATTTAGTTGTTCATTAATTATGGATTTAACATTTTCCAGTTATTAATGAAGATTAAATGTTTTTGACCCATTATAATCTGGAATAAATTAACTGGTGGATATTACTTTATATACAAATATAATGATGAATACTAATAACAACGGAACAATTGCTAGATTGGATCCCTTTATTATGGAATCAATTTTATAACTACCTCTAGCTGGACGTAATATTGAATTGAGTGCTAGAAATAATATCAATGCACTTATGGCAATGACACTATAATTTACAACTTCACCTGAACTAGCTAAACTTACATTTTCAATTGTAGAAATCATCAAGTTTCTTATAATTTAATTTTACATAAAAATGAATTTTTTTGAACTGAAATAGAAATATATAAGTATCATACTTTTCATTCTCAGACTTTACATTGAACTTATTTAAACATATTGATTCTACAAGTCCAGTTATTAGACCGAAATATATATATAAACAAAATTTTAGTCTTTGATTCACAAACGAAGTTATATAAAGCCTTTGTATCGATTATTTTGATAAATAGTATAAATCATGATTATTATACCCCCATTAGGGCGATACCAATGGACCATGAAATTCCCGAAGAGGCTTTGATAAATAAAGAATCAATTCTTGATTATGATGCTGAAGCAAAAATGGATGATAATAAAGGAAATAATCTAATATCAAACAATATTAAACCTAATTTTGATTATTCTCTTAGCGAAGTGACATTTATGCTTCCTGCATATAATGAAGAACAATCTATTGGAAAATTAATCAATAAATTTGGGAAATTTGATAAATCAAAGGTTCTGGTTGTTGATAACAATTCGCACGATCGAACTGCACAGATAGCTTCTAATGCTGGTGCAGATGTCATTAAAGAAAGAAAACAGGGTAAAGGAAATGCCGTCAAAAAAGGTTTTGAAACAACTCAATCAAAATTTACTGTAATGCTAGATGCAGATGATACTTACGATCCTGTTGATGCAGTAGATCTGTTAAAGCCATTAATGGAAGGTAGGGCGGATGTTGTTTTAGGGTCACGATTAAAGGGTAAAAGAGATAAAGGGGCCATAAGTAATTTTAATTTAGTAGGAAATCATTTACTCAGCTTATGTGCTACTATACTTCACTCTAAAGTTTCAGACGTGTGTACTGGGTATTGGGCTTTCAATAAATCTGCAATTAATCATCTTCTTGATGAAGGGATTGATTCTGAAGGTTTTGAAATTGAAGCAGAAATGTTTTCTAAAATTTCAAGTTCTGATTTAAGAGTTTTAGAAGTCCCTATACAATACAAAAAGCGTACAGATGATACAAAATTAAATTCGGTCGTTGATGGGTTTAAAATATTTACAAAGTTAGTTAAATACTGGATGAACCTGAATTTTGCCACGAAAATTAACATATTAACTTCTTTTAAATCCGAATCAAAACAAAAACCAGTGAAATTGAAATTAAATAAGAAAAAAGAGAAGAACGTCCAATACAATTTTAATCGTTTAACAAGATTTTTTTGGAGATTTAAACTATGAAAGTAGCAATTTTGGGCAGTAGAGGAATTCCTGCTAAGTATGGGGGGTTTGAAACCTTTGCTGAAGGACTCACACAGAATCTTATCAACAAAGGCTTTGATTTAACAGTTAGTTGTGAATATGAAAATCCAAGATACCGAATTGAGGACTTAAATGGGATTAAATTGGAATATTTTCCAATAAAACCGCCAAATAACTATTTTTTACGTAAAATTTACGAGAATGTATCGGACATATTCTTTTTATTGAGACTCAGTAAACAATACGAGGTCATAATATTCCTTGGAATAGAAGTGGGTATGTTTCTTTTCATACCTCAATTGTTAAATAAACACGTTAAAACTTTGGTAAACATTGATGGCGTGATGTGGAAACGAACTAAATTTAACAGATTTGAAAGATGGCTATTAAAAATTAATCATATAATGGCAATAAGATTTGCAGATATTGTGATTGCAGATTCCAAGGAAATGATGCGTTATGTGGATGATAAATACCAAGATAAAACGACATATCTATCTTACGGTATTCAAACACCTGAAAAAATCCCATGGAATGGGAAAAACCTAAAAAAGCTTACGAAATATACTGAAAAAAAACTTTTACCTGGTAATTATTTTTTAGTTGTGGCAAGATTAGAGCCAGAGAACAATATCCTTACCATCATAGAAGGTTTCCTTAAATCTAATTCAAAGATACCAATGGTAGTTTTAGGGAATTTTACAAGTAAAGATTATCAAAAACAGATTGAAGATGTTTCAGGTTCCCTTAATAGAGAATTATACTTCTTAGGATCTATATATGATGAAGAACTCCTTAATATGCTTCGTCAAAATTGTTTGGCATATATCCACGGTCACTCAGTTGGAGGTACAAATCCATCTCTATTAGAAGCTGCCATCTCTAAAAATATTATTATAGCTCATAATAATGCATTTAACAGGGAGGTATGCAAAGAAAATGCGATTTACTTCAACAATTCTAATGATTTAAAATCTCAATTAGAATCGGTTGATAAAAATCCAGAAAAGTACTCTAAAATTAAGATTAACGTTCACAATAGGGTAAAGAATGAATATTCATGGGAAAAAATTTCTGCTGGTTATGAAAACCTCATAAATTCGGTGTGTAAACATGTTGGAAAGTAATGGGAAAGACGGAAACAAAATGGTCTGTGATCTCTGTAAATCAAATGATTACGAGCACCTTTTTTCAAATCATGACAGATTATTTCCCAAAATAAAGGGAGATTATGATTTGTATCGATGTAGAAAATGTGGACTCATCTTCCTTAATCAACCATCTCATGAAGAACTCTACAAACATTACCCTGAAGAAGAATATTCAGTTTACAATGATTCTGGAGACATGAGTGATCTGAGAAAAGGTTTTGTACTAGCAGAAAATTTGTATCAGTACATTACTTGGAAAAAAGATGAATCTCAGATTTTTAAATTGGTAAATTATCTATTTTTACCTTGCAGATCATTTTTTAGGACTAGTAAAGTCTTAGAAGGTGGAAACTATTTGGATGTTGGCTGTGGAATGGGTTATTTCCCAATGGTAATGAAAAACATGGGAATGAAACCCTATGGTGTTGAGCCTGGTGAATTTGACAAAAAATTATCGGTTGAATACAACTTGAACATATTCCATGGTACTTTGGACGACGTTAAATACAATGATAATTTCTTTGATGTGATCACCATGAACCATGTTATGGAGCATGTTGAAAAACCAATGGAGCTTATGAAAGAATTGAACAGAATACTTAAATCGGAAGGATACCTCATAATAGGAGTTCCTGTAAGTGATTCTTTAGCTTTTAAAATTTTTGGGAGATACTGGTCAAATTTGGATACTCCCAGACATCTGTTCACATATTCCACAGATAATTTAAAACTTTATGCTGAAAAATCAGGTTTCGAAGTTGAAAAGATTCGTTACAATTCCAGACCTGATGGTCAATTTTTAAACTCTTTTAGGTATTTAATGGAGGATTTAACTTCTAATAGATACAATCCACTTATAGTTTACAATATTTTTTTAAATCTTATTTTACTGCCAATAACATCCATTTTGAACCTATTTAGGCAGGGTGATCAATGCGAAATTATTTTAACGAAAAAAAATTTGGAGAAGTAAAAATGACAGAAAAAATACTCGTATCCATTGTCATACCCACCTTAAACTCGGAAAAAACCATTGAAAAATGTTTAAAAAGTGTTAGAGATCAAAATTACAGTCCAATGGAAATCATAGTGGTTGATGGAGGTTCTGAAGATAAAACAGCTGAAATATCCCGGAATTACTGTGATCATTTTTTTGTGGTTAACAAGAGAAGTCGAACCTATCAAACTAACTTCGGAGCCGAAAAGTCCCATGGTAAATATATCTACAGATTAGATTCTGATATCGTACTATCATGCACTGTGGTTGAGGAATGTGTTAAAAAATGTGAAAAAGAAGGTTATGATGCTGTTGCAACCTATTGGGGTCCTGATCCAACCATAAGCATATGGGCTAGGGTAAGAAAGTTTGAGAAAGACTGTTACAAATATGATGCAAAGAGAAATGTTTCCAGATTTTATAGAAAATCAACTTTTGATAAAATTGGTGGATACAATGAAGATCTAGTTTATGGTGAAGATTACGACATTCAAAACAGGTTAAAAAATCTTGGATATTGCACAGGATTTGTTGATTCCGAAGGTATACACCTAGGTGAACCTACAACATTGAAAGAAATCATGGTTGAACAATATTACTATGGAAAAACCATAAACGATTTTCTTAAACATAATAAATCACAGGGATTGGGTCAAATTTCTCCCATTAGAATGTCTTTTTTAAAAAACTGGAAGAAATTTGTCCTACATCCATTCTTAACACTGACATTTATTTTTTATGAAATAATGTATTATTCCAGCAGCATAGCAGGATATTTGATATATAAGTTTAAATGCTTTAAAAAAGCTGACAAAGAGAATTTAAATGTTGAAATGGTTGGGACAAAAAATAAAATCCCTAAAGTTGCAATGGTAATATCTTATCCTGATGTTCGTCTGAAAAAGGAATTGGAAACCCTCAAAAAGAATGGATATGAAGTGGAGCTCATAATATGGGAGCGAAGTTGGCCAATTGAGATTGATACTGCTATGGATATAAAATCTTTAAAAATAGATGTTCCAGTGGGTAATGTCAAAACTTTACTATATTTTCCTATTTGGTGGACATTCATGATATACTGGTTATTTAAACTAAATTGGGATGCTGTCCACACAGTGAATTTTGACACTTTCATATTTTCATTCATAATTGCAAAATTAAAGGGAAAACCTGTTGTATATGATATTTTTGATTATTATGGGGATGTTATGCATGGATTTATAAGGCCTGTTGTAGTGGCTTTGGATAATTTCACTATGAAATTTTCTGATGTCATAATTATTGCTGATGATTCTAGAATAAATCAGTTAGCTAGAAACATAAAAAATCGGATAATAACCATAAACAACTCTCCTGATGACTTCTATTTCCGAAAAAACATCGAAAAAGAAGGAATAAACAGAGGTGAATTTGTAATATTTTTAGGGGGAAAAATTACAAAACAAAGGGGAACGGACATTATAATTTCTGCTGTTAAGGAGATGGATGATGTTAAGTTGATAATCAAAGGATTTTGCAGCGAAGCAGAATACAAGGATTATTTGGTGAACGAAACTCGAAGTATGAAAAATGTTGATATGTATCTGGGTGGTGTACCGTACCATGAGATCATTGACAAAACAATCCAGTGCGATTTAACATTAGCATTGTACGATCCAACATTCCCCAACAACGTTTATGCAAGTCCAAATAAATTATTTGAAGCAATGGCTTCTGGAAATCCAATAATTGTAAATGAAAATACATCAATGGCCAGTATAGTCTCTGATGAGAATTGTGGTATTGTAGTACCATACAACGATATTGAAGCAACTAAAAATGCGATTCTCAAGATCAAAAATGATCCTGATCTAAAAAATAAACTTGGTAATAATGGAAGAAATGCATATTTATCTAAATATAATTGGAATGTAATGGAAAAAAGACTTGTAGATGTTTATGATTCCATTTTAACGAACTGATAATACATTTGGGATTGATTGAAATGTATATTAAAGACATATTTCGTATGAGTGAATGGGAAATTGTTCCTCTTTTATTTGCAGTCATGGTGCTGCTTACCATGTCTCTTATATTAGGATTTGTCCAATACTTAGGAATAACTATCCCGTTTTTCCCTGAAATAATCAACATTGTCATATTACTATTCATTCCCGGAGTTTTACTACTGAAGATATTGAAACTTGAAGATATTGATGGTGCAGAACTGTTTATTTTTGCAATAGGATCCAGTGTTGCTATTTTAATGTTTACAGGATTTTTCATCAACACAGCCTACCCAATTCTAGGTATCATCAAACCATTATCATTCGTTCCCATCCTAATCACCATGAATGTAATGGTATACATTTTAAGTTTAACAGTTTATTTGCAAAATAGGAATGTTCAAACTAATATTAAACCCAAATTTATGAATATGGATAATATCATTTCTCCTCCAGTTTTAATACTCCTTTTAATCCCATTTTTAAGCATTTTTGGTGCGTATGCAATGAATTATTACAACAACAATATCTTACTTATTCTACTTATCATCATTGTTGGTGTCATAGTATTTTTAACTGTTTCAGGCAGGTTTATAAACAAAAATTTGTATCCCCTAACTGTTTTTATAATTACTATTTCACTTGTACTCCACAATTCATTAATCTCCCCATATATCTGGGGTTGGGATAGTAATCTGGAGTACTACATAGCAAACCAAATAATTAGCAATGGTGTATGGATGGTTGGAGATCCAAATAATTACAACTCCATGTTGAGTATAGTTGTTTTAGCACCCATGCTCACAATTTTCAGTGGTGTAAATTTGGTTTGGATAATGAAAATAATTTATCCCTTCCTATTTTCTCTCATGCCCATAAGCCTATATTTTATATTTAAAACACAAACAAGCCCTAAAATTGCATTTCTTTCAGTTTTTTTGGTTATCTTAATGTTCACATTCTACACTGAAATGCTTTCAATAATCAGGGAAATGGTTGCTGAACTGTTCCTAGCACTTTTAATACTGCTTGTTGTAAGTGATGATCTAAACTTAATTAAAAGGGGAGTACTAGGTGTTATTTTTGGTATTTCCATAGTAGTATCCCATTATGGAATCGCTTACATTATGCTATTTGGATTTTCATTTGTCCTGCTTACCACGGCACTTTTTAAAACCCAATCTTACAACCTGTTGAAGGACAAATTTAGAGGACTCAAAACTGGAACTTTACAGTATGTTTTAGGTATGAGTCAAATTAACATGATAAATAAATTCAGTAATATTTCCACTGTTAATTCTGCAAATTCTGTGAAGGGGACTTTACCACTCTCAGTAAGAATTGACAATTATAGGGATAGGATGAATGGGAGGAGATATATGGAAAGTAGAATGTTAACGTTTTTCTTTGTGGGATTCTTTGTAATATTCCTGTTTACTTGGTATATTTACACCTCAGATGGGTCTATATTTTCAACCTTTTTGAGTATAGGGAATAACATTGCAATTAACATAGCTGATGTGATGAACAGTGACACATCCCAAGGATTAAATATAGCATTAACTCAACAAACATCCCTTTTAAGAACTGTTCATAAGGATTTTTATTTGGTGAGTCAGTTCTTTATACTTGTGGGTATTGTTCTGATTCTTTTAAAGATGGATGGAATGAAATTTAAGAGGGATTATAAAATATTCAGTGTATTCGCATTTTTTTTACTGGTTTCAGGGCTCATGGTGCCATATTTTGCTAGTGAAATGAACACAACTCGACTTTATCATGTTTCTCTCTTATTTTTAGCTCCTGTAACAATTATTGGAATGTTGAGAATATCAGAAATTTTTTCAAGGATATTTAATCTTAAAATAAACCGTAAAACTGTTTTGCAGTTGATTTCAATTTTTTTAATTATGTTCATGATCTTTGATACAGGACTTATCTATCAATTTTTGGGGAATGGTGACACTATTTCAATGTCATTAAGTGACAAAGTTGACTTTCCAAAGTTTAATGATAATGATCTTGCCAGTGCCCAGTGGTTAAGGTACAACTTTAATTTTGGGGAGGTTGTATACTCTGATACTCCCAGATCATCCGTTTTACAGGGGTTTTTTTCAGAAAATTATCAGTTACCCCCCTATGATGATCTCATCAAAAATAATTCCTATGTATACCTTTCCACTTTCAATGTTTTAACAGGTAATATTCTTATTACAAAAATGTCAGGTGCTAATATAATGCAGCAGAGCTACGTAAGCCCTGATAACATCATCAACAACAGACCAAAAATTTATGATAATGGAATGTCCTGGATTTACGGTGAAAAACCAGTAACATAAACAGCATAAAATAAAGAAATTTAAAAAAAATAATAAGAGGTTTTAAAGATGGATATAGGGATAATCAGCAGTTTTGTTGATGAAATGAGTGGGGGAATAGGTGTATATACGTATAATCTGATAAAAAATCTCAACAAAATTGATAACAGGAATACATATCATTTGATTCATTATATGAAAGGGAATGATGAAATTTACGACGATAATGACGATATTATCATACCTAAATTTAATTTTATGAATAATATGGTAGGTAGTTATAGTTTATGGAGATATTACATCTTACCTACAAAAATGAAAGAATTAGAAATCGATATGGTACACGATCCCTACGAACTTGGACCATTATCCTTTAGTATGCCATTTAAGAAGGTAGTAACCATCCATGATTTGAGCCCAATACTCTTTCCAAAGTTATTCAAATGGGGGGATGTTATGATCCACAAACTACTTTTTAAAAAAACGGTTAACAACATGGATAAAATTATTACAGTCTCAGAACACTCAAAAAAGGATATTATGAATTATTTAAAGGTTCCAGAAGAAAAAATTGAAGTCGTTTATCTTGGAAAAGACTCAATATTCAAACAAATGGATTTTCAAGATTTTCAGGACATTTATGGGAAGTATGGTATAAATAACAAGTTTATTCTAGCTGTAGGTGGAATTCATCCGATTAAAAATATTTCAAATTTACTTAAAGCTTATTACAAGCTTAAAAAATCTGGTTTAGAACATAAATTAGTTGTTGTGGGCAATAAGATGGACAAATGGGAGAAAATAGTTGAGAAAGTACAAGATCTCAACCTAAATGATAATGTAATTTTTACAGGAGTGGTACCACTTCAGGATTTGGCCAAATTATACAATGCAGCCGAGCTCTTTGTTTATCCATGTTTGTACGCAGGATTTGGTTTACCTCCTTTGGAATCAATGGCGTGTGGAACACCTGTTGTAACCTCCAACAACAGTTCAATTCCTGAAGTGGTAGGTGAGGCAGGAATAATGATTGATCCCTACAATGTGGAGGAATTAACCGATGCAATAGACAATGTTCTAAAGGATCAGGAACTTCAAGCAGATCTAAAAAATCGAGGATTAGAAAGGGCGAAATTATTTAACTGGAAAGAAACAGCCAGACAGACCTTGAAAATTTATGAGGATGTAATTTAAAATAAGGTTCATTATAGCGGTATAAGATTAAATTAACTGATAATATGGGGGGGGGGTGATGTTTAAAAAAATGTGATGGGATAAAAAAAATGTGATGTGGACTTAATATTTGAAAAAACTTTAATTTGGACGATGATTGCGATTTAAAACTCTAAAAAACTTTAATAAAGTGTTATTTCAAAGATTGGAGGCTTTATATGGAAATAGGGGGATTTTTTGAATATCCCAAATTTGATCATATTTCTGAGGATGATTCAGTATTTAAACAGCTTAAAATGGGTTCTGGCAATTTTCAGTTGGTTAGAGATGGAAGACAAGCTATTAAAACTGCTTTGCTTAATACAAAAAACATAAGCAACCTCAAATGCTATTTACCTGCATATTTATGTGAATCCATTTTACAACCATTCAAAGAACTAAATCTTAAAGTTAAATTCTATGGACATACTGACGTTTTAAAGCCTGAAATCGATGAAATTAAGGATTCTGTTCTGTTTTTAATAGATTATTTTGGCAGAAACACTTTATCAAACACTGAAATTCAAGAGTTTTTAGATAAGAACAACACCGTAATACTTGATGCAACTCACTCAATTCTCAATCCTGAAAGATTTAAAATTACAGGTAAGAATTATTATATTGTTTCAAGCTTAAGAAAGATGTTTCCAATACCTGATGGGGGAATATTATACGGTGCAACAGAATTCAACATAAAACCTGCAGGTCTGCCAGTTGGTCATGAAAAAATGTTAGAATCAATGATCTTTAGGAGATACTATTTAGATAACTTCAAATTTAGATTTTCCGATACTGAAAACGAATCAGTTTCACTAGAAAACACATTCAATAAAACTTCATCAATGGACCATTACTTGAAAACCATTAAAAACCATTACCTTTCACAACACCACGAATATGAAAGAAAAAAGTTTGAAGATGTTGTAATGCCTCAGAATATTCCTGCAATTTCTATGCATATTATGAACAACATTTCCTATTCCAAAATAGTCAAAAAGAGAAATGATAATTTAAAACTCTTCTATGAAGAAATATGCGATGATAATAAATTTTTATTTGAATTTGAAGACATTAAGAGTCCATTTATGTTGCCATTAAGATTTCAAACAGAGAAAGAAAGGAATTCAATGAAGGATATTCTGATAAAAAATGATATTTATACTCCTGTGTTATGGGATCTTGATGAAATCGTTCCAACGGAGCATTCCTATGAGCATGAATTAAAGAAACGGATCATGATGGTACCAATTGATCAAAGGTACAATCAAGATGATTTGATGGTTGCTGTCGATTTAATAAATTCTCATGGGGTATGAGAATATGGATGGTAAATTGAGGTGATTTGAGATGTTTAAGGAACCAAAAATTTCAGAATGTAAAATAATGTACCTACCCAAGGTGGAAGATGTTAGGGGAAATTTGACTTTTATTGAGGAAAATTTTCATGTACCATTCCAGATTAAGAGGGTTTACTATCTTTATGATATTCCTGGAGGTGAAAGTAGAGGAGGTCATGCACATAAAAAATTAGAGCAGTTCATCATAGCTGCCAATGGAAGTTTTGATGTGATATTGGATGATGGTTTTAACAGGGAACGCCACCATCTTAACAGATCATACTATGGATTGTATATTCCTAACATGATTTGGCGTGAACTAGACAATTTTTCATCGGGGTCTGTATGTTTAGTTTTGGCATCTGAACCATACTTTGAAGAAGATTATCTTAGGGATTATGAGAATTTCAAAGGCAGTGCCCAGGAAAATGGACAGACCTACATTAAACATGGCAACATCAAAGAATAGGAGTCATGTTTACTATCTGAGAATAGGTGAATAAAATGATTTCAGTAGAGAAATATCATCCAGATGACAAGCAAATGTGGGATAACTTTGTTAAAAATTCCAAAAATGGGATATTCCTTTTTTTAAGAGATTACATGGATTATCATTCTGACAGATTCAAGGATTTTTCCATCATATTCCGAAGAAATGGTAATATAATAGCAATGATGCCTGGAAACATCGATGGAAACACATTGTATTCACATGCTGGCCTGACATTTGGGGGTATTGTTACAAATATGAAATTCAAAACTGGGTTAATGCTTAAAATATTCGATGTTATGAAGGAATATTTAAAGGAACAGGGAATTGATAACCTTTATTACAAGGCAATACCTCACATATACCATGATTTGCCTTCTGAAGAAGATCTCTATGCTTTACATTACAATAATGCCAAATTAGTACGAAGGGATGTTTCATCAGCCATATATCTCAACGGTAAATTGAATATGAGTAGAGGGCAAAGGCGAAACGTTAAAAAATGTCAAAAGGCAGGTATTGAAGTTAAAAGAAGCTATGATTTCAAGAAATATATGACTTTTAAAGAAAATAGCTTAAAAAAGAAATATGGTTTGAATCCTGTTCATACAGGAGATGAAATGCAATTATTGGCGGATAGATTCCCTGAAAATATTAAATTATTCAATGCTCAAAAGGAAGATGAATTTTATGCAGGGATTATAGTATACGAATCAAATAACGTTGCCCATGGCCAATATTTAACAGCTACCAACTCAGGTTTAAAAATGGGGGCCTCAAATTTGATAATTAATCATTTAATCAATAAATACTATCCCGATAAAAAATATTTTGATTTGGGAATATCTACTGAAAATAATGGTAGATACTTAAATGAAGGATTAATTGATTCTAAAGAGAGATATGGGGCCTGTGCAATTGTATATGATTTTTATAATTTAGATATTTAAAATTGGGAGTTTCACAATGATTCCTATAATTGACTTGGAAAGGGAATATCAGTTCATATCTAATGAAATGGATGATGAACTTTTTAAAATTATAAAAAATGGAAACTATGTGTTAGGTAATGAAGTTAAATTATTTGAGAAAGAATTTGCTAAATACATTGGTACTAAATATGCTGTAAGTGTTAATTCAGGTTCAGATGCTATATTTTTGGCGCTTAAATCCCTAAATATTCATGCAGGTGATGAAGTAATAACAGTTTCTCACACATTTTCATCAACCATTGATGGAATCATAAGAAATGGTGCCAATCCTGTTATGATAGATGTTGAACCAGATTGTTACTGTATGGATACATCTCTGATAGAATCTAAAATAACAGATAAAACTAAGGTGTTGTTACCAGTGCATCTTTATGGCCATCCTGCAAATATGAAAAAAATTCGCAGAATAGCTAATGATTATGGATTGTTTGTAATTGAAGATGCATGCCAATCACATGGGGCAGTATATAATGGTAAAAAAACAGGCAACATGGGAGACATTGGATGTTTCAGCTTTTACCCAACAAAAAATTTGGGATGTTATGGTGATGGGGGCATAATGGTCACAAACAATTTTGAACTATATAAAATCCTTAAGATGCTTCGTAACTACGGTCAATCAAGAAAATATTACCATGATCTTGTTGGTATAAACAGCCGATTAGATGAAATACAAGCAGCTGTTTTGAGGGTTAAACTAAAATATCTCGATATATGGAACAAAAAACGTAGAAAAATTGCAGATTTATACAATAAACAATTAAATAACCTAAATATTGTGGTGCCAATGGAAAAAAAGGGTTCTAAACATGTTTACTATGTTTATGTTGTGAGAAGTAAGGATAGGGATTACCTCCAAAACGAACTCTTGAAACATGGTATTCAAACCCAAATTCATTATCCCGTTCCTATGCATAAGCAAAAATCATATTCCAAATATAATGCTAGTAGTTTACCTGTTTCCGAGAAAATTTGTGATGAAATACTTTCCCTTCCAATGAATCCATGGTTAACCGATGAAGAAGTTTTAGAAATCTGTGATAATGTAAAAATATGCATATAAAAAGATTAGATCCTACAATGGGTCATAATCTATATATTAAATAAATATTTGGGGGATATCAAAAATGCCAAGAGTGAGTGTTTTAATGCCATCTTACAACCATTCCCAATTTGTTTCAGAGGCAATTAATAGTGTATTGGACCAAACTCTAGACGATTGGGAACTGATCATAGTTGATGATGATTCTAAAGACGAATCTCAAAAGATACTAACCAAATTTACCGAGGTAGATGATAGAATAAAATTAAGGGTACATGAAAAAAATATGGGAATTGCCAAAACTTTAAATGACTGCTTCAAATATTCTAAAGGACAATATATAGCATTCATAGCTTCAGATGATGTTTGGATGGGGGATAAGTTGGAGAAACAGGTTAACATACTGGATAATGACAACGATCTCGTAGTTTTTTCTGAAGGATTAATAATAGATAATAATTCTAACCTCACAGGGGAAAGAACTAGTGAAAAATATAAAAATGCCGTAATAAATGGTTTTGTTTTTGAAGATATCATTAATTGTTGGGTTAATGGTTCAAGCATGATCTTAAAAAGGGATAATGCAAAAAATATAAGGTTTAATGAAAAATTAAAGTATTTGAACGATACTCAGTTCTACATCGATCTTGGATATAAATATCAATATTGTTACATGAAAGAACCGCTTTCAAAATACAGACTGCATGAAACCAATTCTTCACATGGAGTTATCAAAGACATTAAAGGATGGTATAAAGATTCCTTTTTTCTTTGTTTATATGTTTTCGATAAATATGGGGATGAACTTTCAAAAAAAGCAATTAAAAACATTTTTTACAAAACATGCATAGTTCCTGTAATGTTAGGTACCAACAATCAATTATTAAGCTTGAATAACATTATTTATCCAATTATAATACCATCTGCATTTATTTTCTGTTGCACACGAAAATTTGTAAGAAAAATCACTAAAAAAAGAATTGGAAGATTATTTAATTTCTTGTTTAGCATAGAATTAAAAAAATGAATAAGGGTTTGTCATGACAAAAGAAGCATATCTAAATGAAATCCATAAAGGATCCAGATACAAAATGGGAATGATGAGGGAATTCTTCAGGATTCCCAACAATGTAACTTTAGTTGCAGAAATAAACCAGGAGATTGATAGAGAAAAGCTACAGAAAGTGCTAAATCAACTTACAATCATCCACCCACTTTTAAGTGTTAAAATAACTATTGATGAAAATGGAGAAGCATGGTACACAAGTGGAAGTTTTAAACCACTTTTATTGGAGATTCTAAATGAAGAAAATTGGATAAAGGTGGTTGAAACAGAAAATGCAAAACCATTCGATTTTTTAAATGGGCCGCTGATCAGGTTTTATCTTTTAAGATCACAAAACTCTTCAAAAATTATATTGATGTGTCACCATGCAATTTGTGATGGAATTTCCTTAACCAAACTCATAAATGAAATTGTTCTAAGATTGAATAATCCTGAAATGGCTGTAAAAACAATTGAACCGACTTTACCTGTTAATGAAAATTTATATCCAGTACCCATTGACATTAAATTAAAGGTAATCTTAAACAGGATCATTTTCGGAAGGATAAATCGTAAATGGAATAAAAGACGTGTCATCTTCAACGATGAAGATTATAAAAACATTCATACAGCATACCACAATTATTTCAGGTATCGAATAATTAATGTAGAGTTATCAGAGGCAGAAACAACTAATTTAATCAAAAAATGTAGAGAGAATGGGGTTACAGTAAACTCTGCGCTGTGCACAGCTTTTTTTGCAAGTAGGGATATTATCCGTAAGAAATTTTCAGGAAACAATCCCAGATTACAAATTGCAGTTAATTTAAGGGATCAACAAAAGAATCCCACAAAAAATGGTTTTGGATATTTCGCGGGCTGTGTAAATATTGAATTCGAATATCTTCATGAAAAATCTTTTTGGGAAAATGTTTATTTACTAAATCAAATCGCAAAGAATGAGCTTAAATCTAACAAAACTTTAGAACCAATAATAGGGTATTACATAAATCCAACTCTTACAGATGCAATTAATTTTGCCACATATGGTAGATGGGTTACAGAAGACTTCAGTTCTTACGAAAAACTGTCTAATTTTATTGGCAGTGAAAATAATGTGGCTTTGAATATTTCTAACAAGTTAGTAGCAAACATGCCAAGTTTAATCATGTCAAATTTGGGTAATATTCCATTTATTAATAACAATGGAGAATTCAAGATTGAAAAATTAAATTTCGTAACTTCACCATCACCATTTTTAGACATGGAAGCTACGGTTGTAACAACCAATGGTAAATTAACATTAAACCTTAATTTAATGGAAACAAAGGATGTTGATAATGGGTACTATTCAGAGTTGGAAAATATTATCAAAAAAACTGCTGAAATGATAAAAACTTGAAATATGAAAATTTTTCATTTTAACCTTAATAAGCATGTTGAACAAGTTTTAATAGGTATTTAGGCTGTTAGTATGGAATAAAAAGCTCAATAATTAGGTTTTCTTTTGTTGGTTAAAATGAAACTTAAAATTGATACAATCAAAAAAAGATTAGCACTTTTTGTATTTCTACTGTTTTTAATTTGTAGTTTAAGTATTTATTATGCTGATAATATGATGTATCATGGACATTATTCCTCAATTAGAAATTTAACATCAAATTATCCTCAAGGACAGGTTATATCAGTATCTGGGACAGTTTTTTCCTATGAAAATGATGGATTTTTAGTTGGTGAAAATTACCAAGGAAAACTATTATATTATCATGTAATATCCAATGTCACGGTTTATCCTGGAGATTACATATCATTTAACGGTGTTTTAGGTCATGACAATAGTATTACAATCGAAAAGTATGAAGTTGTGTCACCTTGGAGTTATGAATTTGAATTACTTCGTTCAATTGTAGTGGTACCGTTTCTTTTCATACTTTTTATATTCTATTGGCGTTTTGATCATGATGGTTTGGGATTTATAAGGAGAAAATAATAATGCCAGATTGGGTGGGACATGTGGTATCTGCATGGATCCTCTGCAGAATCTTAAGTTTAAAGTATGAAGAATTTAACACAGCCAATATAGTGCTTGTGATGATAGGTTCAATACTACCAGATCTGTATAAGTCATTCATTTTTTTTCCAGATTTGAAGAATTACTTAATGATTATCCATCTGCCAATAGGTACCTTAATCACTGCAGGAATGCTGTCTATTTTTTTTATTGATAAGAAAAGAGCTTTTCTATTGTTCACATTAGGTATTTTAACCCACTACTTTCTAGATATGCTCCAAATGGACTTTAGTGGAGGAATATTCATTTTTTATCCTTTCAACTGGTATCAGTTTACGTTTGGACTAATATCAACTGATAACTGGTATTTTACATTGTTAATTTTAGGATTTGCTGTGCTTGTTTATGCGGTTACAAGATTTATAAAAATGAAAAAAAAATTTTAAAAGTTCGAGGTATTCCTAAAATAATTTTCGTGCAATTGCAAAGTCCTCTTCATTAAATGTTTTAAATGCAAAGAGCAGTCCAATATATATTAAAGCCGCTATAAATATTGAGATAAATAGATTTAAATCTGTATAAAGCAGGAAAAAACTCATTAACAAACATGCTGCAACTGGTTTTAAAATGTAGTTTTTTATATCAATTTTCATGTAACCGGACAAATAATGGAAACAGAGAACACATTCAACTCCACTGGTAACTACACTAATAATTGAAGCCCCCACATAGCTGTAGAGAGGTATAAATATCAGGTTAAGTCCAATATTCAATATCATTATAATAAATGTTAATTTAAGCATTATATTCTGTTTGTTGACAGATACAAACATTACTCCAAAAATATTTACTAAAAACATGAAAGGTATGACCCATATGAGTATTTGTAACGCTATTATGGATTGTGAGTAGGAATTCTGGAATAGGAATAATATTATTTCTGGTGCCAAAATTATGGTTCCTGCAACAATTGGGATGCTTATTACTAAAAGATATTTAAAAGATTTTTCATACAATACTTTTAACAGTTCAATGGATGAAACATGGAATTTGGCTAAAACCGGAAAGATCGCTCCGGAATATACCACTGGAATGAACAGTAGGAAATCAATTAATTTAAATCCTGCACTGTACCATCCAACTGCGATATTGCCTTGTAGTATGCCTAAAAGTACGGTGTCTACACGAAATGCTATGGTTGAAAATACTATTGCAAATGAGAGTGGTATGGCTAATCTTAAAGATTTTTTCCAGAATTTCATATTAAACATGAGTACAGGATAGGAATATTTCCATACAATAATTAAAAAACAGAATATTAAACCAATAACTGCTGTAACGAGGTAGATCAGAGCAAATCCTTCCACATTAAATCCTTTGGAGATACCGTATATCACTCCAATAAATAGTAGGGAGTTATTTATAAGCAAACTAATGGATTGATATTCCATTTTTTCATGTGCCTGAAATACTCCGAAAAATAGTTGTGAAAATCCATTGACTATCATATAGATGCCAAATAAGTATATAACATTTAGAGTTATCTGTGGGTAGTGCATTATATTTCCAAATAACACTAGAATGGAATATGTTACTATTGATAGGAAGAATTTAATTGGAATGAAGTTTCCTAAGTAAATTTTTTCCAATGATTTATCCCTGGAAACTTCCCGTGTAATTAATGTGCTTAAACCTAGATCCGTAAATATACCAAAAATTAAAATTAGTGCAGTGACAAACGAAAATATTCCAAAACTGTCCGGTCCAAGATAACGGGCAATTTTAATCATGTATATGAATGCCAAAATATAAGCAACAATCTGAGCAGCAAACAGTATGCTTGTATTTTTTGCTATTCTTTGAACCGTGTTCATCTATTCCTCCATACATTCCGTTTTGTGATATGATATTGGAACTTATCCCACCCAACTTATCTTGTTACATTATCAAATTAAGATTACCTGAAAATATGGAGGTATTAATTTCAATAAATATTATTTCCATCCATTTTCAATAGCAAAACCTACATCAAGATAGTAGGTTATCACTAAAGTATTTTAATGTCTTATATAATACAATTATTGTATATTCCCATATTGCAACATTTCAATGTTTAATACTAGAAAGATTCACATAATCAATGAACATCATCCAAGAAATTATCAAATTTTTAACATTCTAAAGTTGGAAATTATTTAATTAAGGAATCTGATGGAAATGAAAGGGGAAATAAATGAAAATGATCTGGATGAACTTTTTCATTCAGAAATAAAAAATCCTCATGAAGAATTGGATAATCTTAAAAAATCCCTTGATACATACTCAAAATTTTCTCATTTTCCATATTTAACTGCAAAAACACTGTTACAATTAGGTAAAACTTATAGTGAACTTGATGAATATCAGAATGCTTTAGAAAGTTATACCATAGCATTAGAATTATTTAAAGATGAAAATTATCTTGAGGGTGAAGGATATTCTTTAATGAGCCTGGGTATATTATCAAAGAAGTACAAAAAGTATGCGGATTCAAGGATGTACTTTAAAAATGCTTTGAATATAGCCCAAAACTTAGATAATTCTGAAATGGAGGATCAAATTTCTAAGTTCATTGCAAATTCATACATGGAAGAAGGTTATCTAGATGATGCTTTGAGGGAGTATAAAAAATTAAATCGTGAAGATCATCACCAAGATGATGAATACATGAACAATAATAATCTGCAAATTTCAAAACTTAAAAAGCAGCTATTCCTTTTAAAGCCTACCAGAGGCCAAATCTGTCTGTTAATATTCTATTTAATTTTTTTATTTATATCTGAATTGATTACAGCTTATAGTAATTTTGAGGTAGGGTTACTAGTCCATGTGATATTAATTGTTTTACTAATTATTAATTCTTCAATCACAGATTCGCCTAATTTTTCAAATTTGCTTAGAGCGATGATAATTTTACCTATCATTCGAATTATAGGTATATCCATACCTGCACTTCAGATACAACCGCTTGTTTGGTATATTTTAGTATCAATACCAATATTTGCATCTGCTGTTATACTAACTAGAAACCAGAATTTATCAAGGGAAAGTATAGGATTAATCTGGGGTAAATTGCCAGTACAGTTCACAATAGCTTTATCTGGAATTATTTTTGGATTGGTCGAGTTTCAGATTTTGAAACCTTCATCTATCATATCCTCACCTTCGATTGTAACATTTATTATAGCTAGTGTTATTATTTTAATTTCAACTGGATTAGCTGAGGAATTAATATTTAGGGGAATAATTCAGAAGAATGCTGAAAATGTATTGGGAAATATTTGGGGATTGCTTTATGCATCAGTACTTTTCACAATTCTTTACATTGGATGGCAATCATATGTGGAAATAACATTCATATTTATGGTTGCAATTTTCTATGGATACGTTTTCCAGAGAACTCGGAGTATTTTTGGAATTAGTATGTCCCATGGTATCACAAATATAATGTTGTTATTAATATTACCCACAATAATTTAAGAATCTATATCATTTCTCTTTTTGTTGGATGAGATGGTTTAAATTAGTATCAAATTTGCTTTTAATTTCAGTTTAATATAATAATATGATTATTTGGATTGTTACTCCCTTGGGTAGAATGGGTTTGAAGAAAATTTAAATATTACTTTTACAATAAGTTACAGTATGGGATTTAATTTAAAGAATGGAAATTCTCCTGAAAAGAACGATCCAGTTTACTGGAATGATATGGGTGTTAATAGTGGAGAAGAAGGCTTCCATGAACAAGAAATTAAATGTTATGATAAAGCCATAAAATTGGACCCTGATTATTTTGAGGCGTGGTACAATAGAGGTATTGCCTTATTCAATGCTAAAAAATATATTGAAGCCTTAAAATCTTTTAACAAAGCCTTAGAGATAAATAATAAGTGTCTTGATCTTTACATTAGTATAGGTGCTGCTTTAAAAAAAATAGGTAAATATCAAGAAGCATTAGAGTCATTTAATATTATTTTGAGAGTAGATCCAGATCATTTGGATGGTTTGTATAACAAGGGAATTGTTTTAGGAGAACTTGGAAGATATGATGAGGAATTAATCTGTTACGATCATGCATTGGAAATAAATCATGAATCGCCGGAATTATTTTACAACCGTGGGATAACACTTTACAAGCTTAAAAGATATGATGATTCTATAAAAAGTTTGGATAATGCATTAAATCTAAATAAAAACTATATAGGGGCTTTGTATAACAAGGGAATTGTTTTGGGTGAACTTGGAAGGCATGATGAAGAGGTAGTATGTTACGACCTGGCATTGAAATTAAATCCTGAATCAATTGAAGTTTTAAAAGCCAAAGCTTTCACCCTATTAAGACTTGAAAGATATGATGAAGCACTTGAAACCTTAGATTTAGCCTTAACAGTTGATCCTTCAGATTGGAATGTATTAAAAAATAAACTATTTGTGTTAGATACATTAGGAGAATATCAGGAGTTAAAAAAATTATATAAGATGATATTGGAGGAGAATCCTAACTTTTTAATTGAAATGAAGGAAAAATCTAACAATAAACAATAGATAAAATTCGTTTTTTTAATTGAATAAGCTTTAATATACATTTAAATGGTTTTATATCTATTTTTAGAATTAATATTTTTATTAAACAATTATACTTGTATCTGTAGAGTGTAATAGAAAACAAATATTTATATCTTGTTACGATAATTTTGTGTACATAAAACTATTTTTAAAGAGAGGTTTTTAATGAATAAATTAATTAATAATACTAAATCAAACTTAAATTACTCAATAATGACGATAATCCTCTTTTGGTGCGGGTTAATTGTCATGTCGAGTATGTACCTTACCATACCATTGATCTCACTATTTTCATCAACATTAAATGTATCACCAGGTTTGGCAGCATGGACTAGCAGTATATTCTGCATATTTTTTGCTGTTGGTTGTTTAGTTTACGGACCTTTGTCAGATAGATATGGCCGTAAAAAAATTATTTTGATAGGCATGGCAATGTTAACAGTTGTCACACCACTTGTGGGTTTGTTTGATAATATTTATTGGATTTTGACTATTAGAGCATTTCAAGGTGCAATGGCAGCTGCATTTTCTCCAGTAGCACTGGCTTACATCCCAGAAATGTTTCCAGACAATAAAAAATTAACAGCCACGGGTTTTCTTGTTACAGGATTTTTAATGGCAGGAATCGTGGGTCAAGTTATAAGTGGTTTAATTAATCAGTATTTGGCTTGGAATTATGTTTTTTACATAATGGGGGCTATTTATTTCATAACACTGATTCTCGTAACGTTTTTATTGCCTAATGACAACTTACCACGTCTTAAAACCAGTGTTATTCAAGCTATTGAGGGGATGGCATCTCTTTTCAAGATAAAAACTCTAGTATTGTGCTATGCAGTAGATGTGATGTTTTTAATGTCCATGATGTGCATGTATTCCAGTTTGGGGTACTATTTGTCAGGACCTCAATTTGGTTTAAACTCACAGGAAATTCTCTACGTTAGGGCCGCAGGGATATTTGGAATTATATTCGCAGCCACATCCGGTTTATTCGTAAAAAAGTTTGGATTATTCAACGTACTGATTGGAGGACTGTTAATAGCAGCATTAAGCTTGATTTCATTGGCTTTTATAAACAATATTTATATACTCGTGATATTAAGTGTGATATTTGTGGCAGGAATAGCTGTAACTGCACCTGCATTAATAACCATCATTGGCCAAATAGGTGGACAATCAAGGGGAGCAGCACTCTCACTACACACAGTCATACTATTCATAGGTGCAGGTTTAGGCCCAATTATAGCAATAACCCTGCTTGATACTGGCATTAACTACCTACCATACTTGGTAATGGGATTGGTATTAGTTGTTGGTGTTGGACTATCAATTTTAATAAAAAAATCTATTAAAATATAATAAAACAATGAAATTTACGATGGAACGATCCTGGAAAATTTTTACTGCAACGAAACTTTGAAATTAATTAATAATTTATGGAGTATAAAAAAGATGGAAATTAATGAAAAATCTTTAGAGATTGAAGAATTAATTATAGAAGGTGATGGATTTAATGTGCCTGTTTTGAAGTTAACACCATCTGCATCAAGAGGTGCTGTGGTAGTAACTCACAACTATGGCGGATCCAAGGAAGAAATGTTGGGTTTAGCTTTCCGAATAGCAAAAACAGGCTTTACAACCGGAGTCATTGATCTAAGGGGCCATGGTGAGAACAATTTACCAATGGATGAAGAAGTTCTTTTAGATCTAGAAACAACCATAAAATACTTTAAACAGTATGGTAAGGTAACCGCTGTGGGGCATTCATTAGGTGGAAGATTGGCTTTGATTAGTAATGCAGATCATGCTATTGCAATATCACCAGCAATATCAAAAAAATTTAGCTCTAAAACCCAGGGAATGATAAGGATACTAAGAGATTACAGGGTAAAAAGATCTGAGATTGACCTATTCACAATCATGGAAGAAATTCCTCAACTGGAGTTTGGTCCAGAAGATGTCATGATAATATATGGGTCACGTGATGTGCCTGAAATAATTACGGGATGTGAAAAACTCATATCTGAAGGGTATCACGTGGATAAAATTGAAAATGCTCTTCACGTAGATATATACACCCTTGATCCTACATTTGAGGCTGTAACAAAAAAGCTTCAAGAATGGTACTAAAGCAAGTATAATCAAATTGCCGGTATGAAATAGGAGTTCTACGCTAAGCAATCGTACATGCAAAAAGAAATGAATTGATTTGAAGGGGAATAAATTAAACAGGAACATGGTTTAATATTATTTAAATTTAAACCATGAACCTACTATTGTGTATAAAATCTGTTCAATCTTCGTGCAAGATTATAATTCCCTCTGATTACTGTTTTTTAGTGTTAATGAATGATTCTAATGTTGTTTGGACTTCAAAATCTAACATTCCATCTGTATCACAGTCCAACAATTTATTTTGAGGATCTAAAAATTTGATGGCCTGTATTGAATAATTAACAGACGGGTTGTTTATATTATTCTTGTATCTTTTTTGCACCATTTTTTATCACCAATATAAGGTGAACCTATAATAGTTTAGCCATAGTGCAAGAGCATCTGAAAAGTAATCAACCATTATTGTAGAAAAAGGTACAATAAATAGATTTAAAACATTATAAATGGATTTAAATCTTTCATTTTGTTAATTTCAGTATTTAATGTTCAGAGTAAATTTTTAAAAAAAATTGTTATTAATATTCTTTTTTTTTGATATCATTAATATTAGAATATAATTACTTCTTAAAATTTGAAGATAAGAATTTACTTTAATGATTTAAATGTGAGAGACATCTTATTTCCACATGGTTAAGATTTTGTCACGGCTAAATGTGGATTTACTTATATAAAATAGGGTTATATCAATCAATAATATGATAATGGATATTATTGTTAGATTGGTAATGTTTAATGAGAGAGAATTGGTTACTAATGGTATGTACAATCCCATGAAAGGTAAGAACATCAAAAATCCTAACTGGTTAGCGGTTCTGACATCGTTGACCCTTGATGAAATAATCACGTTTAACTGTATGCTAAATATGGATGATAATGGAACTACAACCAATAAAATGAAAACCATGGTCCAATTAGGATAAAAAAGGTATCCAAACGTATTGGTCGTGAATAAATCTATTAATATCATGAATATTAATGAATTGGCGTAAATAATAGCAACCGCAGGAATGAATGAAGCTAATGTCTTTCCAAATAGCAACTCACTCTCAGTTGTTGGAGTTGCAAGGAGTGGTTCTAAACTTTGTTCAATTTTTTCACCTAAAATACTGTAGCTTGCGAGTGTTGTCGATTGGATGTAGACCAGTATGATATAAAAGTAAGAAAATGCATTTATTAAGGCTATTAAATCATTTGCACTTGTTACAGTTGTTAAAGATCTTATTGATAATGGTAGAAGAATTGAGAATATTAATGGTAAAATTATAAGGGTGTACAATATTCTTTTTTTCTTCATAAATATGCTGAAGTCTTTGTTTGTGATAACCCATGATTTTGAGAGATTCATTCGTTTCCACCCCTCACAATTTTAAGATATGCATCTTCAAGGCTGGGACTCAACTTGTTAACATATTGGATTTTTCCACCTGCAGAAACGATTGTATTTACTATCAATGGATTTTCAATTTCAGGATCATTCACATCAATGGTTATGTCAGTATCCGTGGATGTGAAGTTACCTATGGATAAGTTGTCCAATGATTCCAAGATTTTAGTTGTCACATTCTTGAGTTTTATAATAGTTTTGTTACTCCAAACAGACCTTTCTAAATCTTCTGGCGATCCCATGGCCATTAATTTTTTGTTAAAGATTCCAATTTTGTCACAAATTCTCTGGGCTTCATCCAAGTTGTGAGTGTTGATAAATATGGTTTTATTTTCATTTTTAAGCTCTAATATAAACTCTCTTACAGTTTTAGAGGATTCTGGATCTAAATTAGCTGTGGGTTCATCTAAAAATAATATTTCCGGGTCATGAATGAGTGCTCTGGCAATTGCCAGTTTTTGTTTCATTCCCTTAGAAAAGTTACCAGCACTCATATCTCGTTTATCCCAAAGACCTAACATCTTAAGAAAATGTTCTATATTTTCCTTTCTTTTGTTTAAAGAACAGTCATACATTTTACCATAGAAATCCAGATTTTTGTATGCACTCAACTCATCATAAAGTCCAACATTTTCAGGAAGTAATCCTATGATTTTTCTAATTTTTAAACTGTCTGATTCATTGGAAGTATCGTAGCCAGATATTCTGGCTTCACCGCTGGTTTTTGATATTAAACAACTGAGCATTCTGATTGTAGTGGTTTTCCCAGCCCCATTAGGTCCTAAGAAACCAAATACTTCTCCTTCATCAATATGAAAACTGAGATTATCAACAGCTAGTAAATCATCAAATTTTCTTGTTAGGTTTTCTGCTTCAATCAAATTTATCAACCCAAATTTTTAATTCAGAATGTCAGTTATTGATAAATTGTATATTTTAACTATAACTTATTTTTTTATAAAAAAGATGGAATGTTCATGATATTGGATTTATTGATTAGATGAATTCAAAAGGAGTTATTTGAAATAAAAAATAGTTAGATTATGTTTCAAAAGCTATTAAAAAAAAAGTTTAATGAATAAAGGAACTTAAAAATCCTTTATTCAAGGTTTAACTGAATTCCTCCGATTCTAGGTGCTAGGAAGTTGTAGATTATGGTTACTATTGCAACCATTATGAAGGTTCCTATGAAGTATCTTATTATATCGTATATGAGGAACTCAATTCCACCTACAGCATTTCCTGCTGATGCCATGCTGATTAAACCAATCAGACCACTTATAATACCAAATATAAGTGCGACAACTGCAACTGCTAGAGAAGCTGCAACAACTGGAATGGATGTGATTTCATGTGCTGATCCTGCGGGTGCAAACAATAATCTTACACCTCCCACTTTTGGTATTAAGAAGTTGTAGAATATTGAAGCCAGGGCAGTTCCGATGAATACTAAAATGAAAACTGCAATTGGTAATCCAATTATCAACATCAATGCCAATACCACTCCTCCAGTTCCTACAGCAGAGCCGTTTGGAAGATTAGCTGCTGTTAAGTTAGTTGCGTTTATAGATACATTGTTTGCAATGGTGCTGGTACTCAACATTGCAGTTGCATTGTTGATTGCGTCAACTCCAAGTTGCATTACAAGTGGAATTATGGTGCTTAATAGTGTTGTTAATGGTAAAATGATTGCTGTTAATAAGAGTCCTGCTATCAAAGCCCATACTGCTGCAACAGCTGATTGAATCAGTGCAAATGACATCACTGGTAACGATGTGATCTGATCTCCTTCCAGTCCTAGTTTTATACCACCTAATCTTGGTACAAAAGCGTTGTAGATAAATGCAGTTAAGAACGATAGAACAATGTAAATTAGAAATGTTCCTAGTGGGTAGAGTATTATCATTGAAATTCCAAGACTTGCAAATATGAGGGCAGCTCCAGGTAAAAATGCTGATAATGCTCCAAAGGCAATTAGTAGCAATATTGCGTATATAAGACCTAAAATAGCGCTTATTGAGGATGTCATAAGTGTGAAAGGCACCAGTTCAATGGATTTGATTTCTTTTACGTCGACCATTTTTTCACCTCCTTTGTAGCTTGTACTATTGTATATGTTCTTTACACCATATAATGATGATTATTAATGATAAAATATCGTATTATCATTAGAAAAATATTATTTAAAATTATTTAATCATTTAATATTTGGAGGGGGTTCTTACACCATGTTTTCAGTTAATGTATAATTTTTTTAAACTCCCATTGTTAATGTAATACTGGAAATATTATATTTTAATAGCCATAATTAATTCCGACTTATTTTATAAAAATTAAGGTAAATTTTATTAATTTGGAATTTCAAAAAAAAGAGATTATTATTTATCAAAAAAACAAATTGATGGGATATATTGTTAAAAAACTTATTTCTGTCTTTAATCATCTTAATTAAATATAATATAATGATGTGTCTTTGACATGAAATCAGAGGATCTATTTTTTTTATAAATTGGGGATTAGAAATCTTTATGTTATTTTAGATACTGGTATAATTATGATTCTTATGATCCAACAGGACAAGAAATTGGTAAATAAACTTCTTTAAGAATTGGTGAAGCTTTTGATATATCCGCAACACTCCATGTTGATGGGGGTGAACCTCAATGGTTTAGATGGGTAAATTACAAAGTGTTGAATTTCCATGGAGATGAGATTTTTAATGAAGATAGAAACACAGGTTTTGGAGGAATATCACGTTGCTGGATAAACACTAAAAAATGGGAAGCTGGTAACTACTCAGTGGTAGTGTCTTATGGTGGTAATGAAAAAGATGATTATCCCAGTGCATCTAAAATTTGTGTTAAAAGTAGATCAATGAAGGCATAATTGTACTATTTTCTTTTTTTTTGACATTCTGGACAGATATATAAATTCTTGTTTGTTTTAAATACTTTTTCACAAACTTCGCATATTGCATCAACGTATCCATATTTTTGAGGTTTAATATCGGCACAATTTGAAAAGGGTCCAACATTATTTTTTCTTTCAAATAAAGTGCTATGTTCTTTTTTGCTCATAATATCTCCATTCACTGTTTTATGGATGTTATCACTATTGTAACCTGAATTTAAATGGGAAGGGCATAAAAACTTTGATTTTGTAAATATTTTCTATTGTTATGAGTCATATTTTTACAATTCGTCAGCTATTAATTTCTTCTAATGAAATTTTAAAGATGATATTGTCATGAGTTTTAATCTAATTTTAGATATAAAAAGTATATTTGTTTTTTAAAAAGGAATAAAAAATTTTTAGATCCCTTATTAATTCATATATATCGTTTTGTTTTTATATATCCTCCTATAAGTCCACACACAGTTCCATTTACAATTCCTAACAGAGTATATACTATTATAAGAAGAAATGAGCCGCCAAATAAACTTCCTAAAAAGAAGGATATGGCACCTGTGATAGCAGCGTTTTTAGCTCCAAGGATCATATTTTCTGAAAGATAACCTAGAATCACAAATAATATAAATGTTAATAGGGTTCCAATACCATGCATGAATGTTAATATTAATGTAATGGCTAGGGTAACAGGAACAACCAGGATCCATTGGATATTATGCAGATTAAACTCATTTACCATTGAATTTAAGAAACCAGATTGCATTCCTGGATGATTTCTGTATACTCTGTGCTGATTTCTGGCTTTATAAATGTGTCTTCCAATATGATTATAATAAAATTGATTTATTCGATTTCTAAGGTTCATTTTAGGAAATGAAAATATGGACTTAGATTTGTTTTTTAAAGTATCGCGTATAGTTGGCTTTTTTTTAAAGGATATATGCTTCCAACCAGGATCAACAATATCTAAATTTTCTATGTATCTTAACTCACCACCACAATGGCATTTTTGTACAAAGTCTTTTGCAGACTCGCCGGATTGTAATTTATAATAACTTTTACATTTAGTGCAAATTAAATAACCCACTTAAACACCTCGTAGTTATTAATTAAACTTGTTAATATTATTCTATTCCGTACAGATAATGAAATACCATATGAATTTTAATTTTCTAACATTTTAATTTTCTAACTGTGATATTTTCTTTTACTACTTGATAAATTGACCATATTTATATTATCATTATTACTGGTTTATTCATACTAAACAGCTAAGAGGTGTGTTCAATTATTTTAATAATATACTCTAGAAAATTTAGGATTTAGGATTCATCTTTGCGATAATTAATCATAACCTTTATTTAAGCGAAGGGACATAATAATTATTACAATAAGTTGATAAATGCTGTAAACAGTATGAGGGAGGTGAAAAATATGGTGGAAACAAACCAAGCAAATGGTGGTTCACTGGTAGCTCTTGCTATAATTTTCCTTATAATTTTACTACTCTTCCCAGCATTTGCATTATGGCTTTTATACGTTGCTATACTGGTAATGATTATAACTGGAATTATCAGTTTAATAGCAGGTTAAAAAAGTGAAGGGTATTCAAGCCTAAATTTAAGGCTTGAATTAAATATTTTTTTAATTAATTAAATAATCTCTTTTTATTATTATTGGGTTTAATATAACCCTAAAATTTTGTTTACTCGTTGTATATTTTATAAATTGTTTATGGTTTGTGAATTCAATTCATTGATTTTTCCTTCCTCAGAATATTGATACAAACCAACATATCCTTGATTAGATTCTTCAGATGTTGGAGGTACTACAACAACAAATGTCATTGAAAGTTCTTTGCTATCTATCCATGTTCCTGAGTTTATATAGATATTTTCGTCCATATTCTCATTAAGTGAAGTTATTAGCCTAGCATCATGAGTATGTCCAAATATAACAATTCTCTTATTAGAATTAGGATTGATGAAAAACTGGTTTGCTGATTGATCATCTAAATGACTTGATAAGGCTGCTTTTAATATGGCTTCTTCTGGGGAAATTAAAATTGGAACCAGGTTATTTGTTTGTCTTTCTTCCCAATTTTCAACGATACCTTTATAGAGATTAACATCTATATGCTTATTTTCTGGATTTTGAGAGGGTAAAATATCTTTAATAGCATATGAATCAGTAAATCCATCAATTCCAGTATGAATTGCAGGTTCGTTGATCCCTTCTTTAACTGGGAAAGTATTAATTAATTTTTCCCATATTTTATAGTAAAGATAGTAAAAATACTGTTCTTCTCCAAGCCCATTTTCGACAACAGGAGGTATATCCATATCTATTTTGGGCCTTCCCTGAACTACTGAACTGGTTGCCATTCTTGTAAAGAAATATCCGGTTGGTAGTATGGAGTCTGTTTTGGTTACAGATCTGTTTGAATGATCAGGAGCACAAAAGAAATTGTACCTGTGACCATGTTCAATGATTAATTCTGGAAAATCATCTGGAGTGTATGCTCCTAAACCACGTACATCACGAGCCTGACTTATTCCGGGCATGATGGCCTCAATTTCATCAGCAGTTATCAATATATCATGATTTCCAGGTATGTAAGTCAGTTTTATATTTCCATCGGTTATTATTTGATTAAAAGCATCTATAACAGGTTTATTATTATGGGCCACATTTTTTACAAAGTCCATTTGCGTTTTACCTTTGAATGTGTCAACATTCATGGGAATAAACCATTCATCAATTAAATCGCCAGCTATAACCAGTTCTTTAATGTTTGGTGATATTCTGACCCAATTTAAAAACTTTATCAATGCATCTCTGTTCTTGGTGAGTTCAGAGTAAGCATCATCAGCACCTAAGTGTAAATCACTGATGCAAACAATCCATGATCTTTCACCATCCAAAGTCTCAACAGAATTTATATCTTTAACTGCGGGATGTTTCATGTTATTTGAAATGGAACAATTTGTTTCTACATTTAAAAAGGGTTCAACAGAGTCTTTTGATGTCAAGGGAAATTCCTCCTTAAATCCGATTTTATTATATAGTAATATAAATTCAAAGTTGATTTTGAGTTATCTTAGTATTGAACAAGGTTCATTATGTATTTTTGGTGTCAATTTTTGATAGTTTACATACAACTTCAAAATTGTGATTCAAAAAGAGTGGTAAGTTATTCAAAATTTAAAAATAGAAAAGAAAAAAACTTGGATTTAATTAAAACCAAACTTTTTAATTTATAAAAGAGTCTTTTTAAGGTCTACTCCATGGGAATCAACGGTGCTACCACATTTGTTACAACCTTTTATACTTGTATACACCTTCTTTCTGTTGTTTCCTTTCCTTTTATTACTTCTAACTATTCCAAATCCATTTTTTGTCAGGATAATATCTCCTTTTTTACAGCTACATTGAAAATATTCGTACCTAGGTAATATCATATTTTTCGCCTCTTTAGTTTATTTTAATTTATAAAAATGCTATAAAATCATTAAATGTTGGTTAATTTGTTTAATATGGGTTTGATCAGTCATTTAACTGTTTTTTTGATCTTTTTATGGATATGCGGTGATTATCAATATCGTCTGATCTGGATTTTAATTCATGTTTTAGATGTTCAATTTTGGTTTTTTCAATCAAATTTTTAGTGGTCTTTCTTTCAAGTTTTTCAATTTCTTCATTCAATTTAAGTTTTCGAGCTTCTAAAACTGTTATTTTTTTTTCATAATCTTTTATGCTTTGGTTCAAATTGTTTTGGGTGTTATCTACATTTTTTTCCATTTTTTCAACGCCTCTGGTGTTGTAAAGCATAATATTGAAATGTATTTTTTAACATATAGATTTTTTTTATATTTGTTTAATCATTTAATATAATCTTTAATATGGATTTATAGATAAAATTTTCTATTTAGAACGATACGAATATATTTACAGTTTGAATAATAATTATTGAACTTAACATTTAATCTCTTAATAAAATAAAAAATTATATTTTATACCAAACTAAAATAAATTTGAGGTTTGATAAAAGTTGTATATGAATTACTGTGAAAATTTAAAAATGGTTAATGGATCTTTTTATTGTATAATTAATAAAAATGAATTAGAGTGTAAATGCAAGAATTATAAACGTTTGCATTCAAAAAAATGGGATAAATGAACAAATTTTTATTTATGAGATTTGAATTGATCCTAACAAGGAATCATCAAAAATAATGGTTCGAGTTATAAATAGCTGTTAAACTTAAAAAAAGAATTATTGTGTATCCATTCATTGATCATGATTTAGAAGTCAATTTAAGTTTAACCTCTATTCTATTTTTTTTATTTTATTCTTCATGATAATCTTCTTCTGCATTGATATTCCAGATATTGTCCTTTGATACAACTCCATTCACTATGTTCTCTACTGTGGTGATGGCAGTTAACATTGAATGATCCATATTGTTGTAACGGTGCATACCATTTCTTCCTATGAGATAAAGATTTTCATACATATCTGTAAATTCCCTAATTACACTGAACTGGTCATAGGAACCGAAGTATGCAGGATATGTTTTTTCAACCTTCAAAACCATACTGTCTAAAACATCTTCTTGCCTAATAATTCCAATTTTTACAAGTTCTTGAACTGCGAAGTTGGTGAAATCTCTTTTTGACATGTTCCATAACTCATCACCTTCATTGCAGAAGTATTCAAGACCAATCCAAACATTGTTAGGATCCCCTACTAAATAAGGACTCCAATTGTTAAATATTTGCAGCCTTCCAATTTTTACATCTCTTTCTTGGATATATATCCAGTTATCTGGAACTAAATTGTTTATGGTTTTTAGTTTGGATTTATTTTTTATTTTTAGTTCGTTTAAAAGCAGACCCACAGTAATAAAATCACGGTACATCAAACCATCTGCCACTTCCCCAACTCCCTTTGGAACATTATCAAATGACTGTACTAGATCTTTAACAGGCATTGTGGATATGAAATAGTTTCCACTCCACCTTTCTGTTTTCCCATCTGACATTCCTATTGATTCAACGGAGGTTACATGTTTGTCTGTGGTTTCAATTTTAATTACTTCCTTATGAAGATGAATTTCTCCCCCATTTTCCAAAATCCTGGCTGCAATTTCCTCCCACATTTGTCCCGGACCTAATTTAGGATACATAAACTGCCCAATCAGACTTGTTTCAACATTTTTCTGAGCAAGGTCCGAATCCTTAGAAAATTTGGATTTTAAAGCGTTTTCTATAGTTTTTTGAATTGATAATCCTTTTATTCTTTGAGAACCCCAATCAGCTTTGATTTGATTGCATGGAACTCCCCAAACCTTCTCTGTGTAATCCTTAAAAAAAGTGAGGTAAAGTTCACGTCCAAACCTGTTAATGAAAAAGTCTTCAAGAGAATTTTCAGGTTTAGGGGGAGTTAAAACAGTGTTCAAATAACTAAATCCAATTTTTAAGGTTCTTTTAAAGCCAAGATTTTTGAGAGTGTCGTTGGTAAGTGAGACAGGATAATCAAAAAATTTTCTTAGAAAATATATCCTAGATACTCGGGATCTGTTTAGCATGACTTTATCTGTTTTTTCAGGATCCGGAGCTTTGAATTCTGTTATTTGTCCAGATTTTAATTCTTTAATCTGGCACAATTTACTTATTGGTACTTCCCTGTTAAGCATTAGATCGTCATGAGCTGGAGCACCTTGGAGAGGAAGTATATTCTGCCAAAACTTCATTATCCGATCAGATTTGGAGAAAAATCTATGCCCCCCAATATCTATCCTGTTACCCTTGTAGTTAACTGTTTTTGAAATACCCCCTATTTCTCCACTTTTTTCGAGAATAATAGGTTTAATATCGGTTTTATCCAATAATTCATAAGCAGCTGTTAAACCAGCTGGTCCAGCCCCAATTATAATTGCGATTTTTTGATCATCAGCCATTTAATCTTCTTCCTAAAAAAAATTATTCCAACCTGACATATTTACTCTGATAGCTGTTATAAATTCAACTATCTTGAAATTATTCAATATCACAACTATAAATCTGTGAAGTTAAAAATATTTCTACTGACTGATAATATAACACGCTAGATTTCAGTAACAACAGAAAAAAATCTTTGAACTTAGAAACCATAGAAGAAAATGAAATTTGAAAATAATATAATAGAATTATTTAAATGAAGTATTATACTACTTCCATTTTCAAGCATAAAATTTACAGGTTAGTTAAAAAAAACTTAAATAGAATATATTTTATACATAAATTGAGGGTGTTCTCCATGGAACTCTTGTTTTTGGAACAATCAAATGATCACCTAACCTGGAGAACATCCTCAAATAAAGAATATCTTAAATAAAACTCTTTTTATTATTAATTTTAAATCAAAAAATAGATAATAATCAATTAATATTAATTAATTCTAATTAAATTCATAATTTCATTTCTTTAAACCATGATATGACGAAGTAAGATAATTTTAATGAATTTTTTAAAAAATAAATTGATAAAAAAGTACTTCAATTTTTTTGCGAATCTAAATGTGTTCTACTTTAATTTTATTAATTTTAAACGACATAATTAAACCAATGAACTTTTGAGGGGTTTTAATTGTGAACAGACCAGCTGGAAATACTGAAACTAATCAAAATAAACCAGTTAAGAGAAAACCCAAGGTGGAAGGGGAAACTGCAGTTTTAGAAAAGATTGATGCTATGCCAGAACCATATCAAACAATGGGTAAAAAGATTCATAATATCATCAGAACCATTGTTCCTGAACTTAAACCAAGAACTTGGTATGGTATGCCTGCGTATTCCAAGAATGGTAAAGTTATCTGTTTCTTTAGAAGTGGAGATAAATTCAAAGAAAGATACATGACTCTGGGCTTTAACGAATCCGCAAAACTTGATGAAGGCAATATGTGGCCAGTAGCCTTTGCATTGACAGAACTCACATCAAACGAAGAAGAAATTATAAGAGATTTGATTAAAAAAGCAGTTAAAGGAAATTAGAATTAGTAAATATTAACCTAAACATTTAAAATTAAATTTCCCATAGCAATATGTGAAGTTTTCAGAAATAGTATGTCCAAATTAAAAGTTTCTATATGGCTTATGGGTGGTTAAATGCTGAAAATTTGGAATCCTGAAATTTTTCAGGGTCGAAACAAGAAAAAAGAATATTTTGAAGGTTGGTACTTCAAATCAGTTTCTAAAGACGAAAAAACAGCATATGCAATAATTGTTGGGGTATCTATTACTAAAGTATCTGTTAATTCTCATGCCTTCATAATGTTAATGGATGCTCGTAACCAGCTTTTACACTACTTCAGTTATCCATTATCAAGTTTCTGGGCTAATAATGACAAATTTGAGATCAAGATTGGTAACAGTAATTTCAGTGTTAACGAGATAAAACTTGATATCGAGGATGGTGAAACGTCAGTAAAAGGCCAAATGGAATTTCAAAACATAGTTCCATGGCCTGTAACAACCTTTTCACCGGGTGCCATGGGCTACTTTGCATTCATACCCTTTTTAGAATGTTACCATGGAGTTTTAAGTTTCAACCATAAAATAAAGGGATACTTAACAGTGAATAACAATAAAATTGATTTTAATGGTGGTAAGGGTTATATAGAAAAGGATTGGGGTTCTTCGATGCCATCATCCTGGATATGGATGCAGACCAATCACTTTGATGAGGAAGGAATATCCCTATTTGGATCCATTGCCAAAATACCATGGTTGGGGAGTTACTTCACTGGCTACATCTTTGGATTAGTTTACAATGAAAGGATCTACAAATTTACTACGTACAACCGGTCTAAGCTAGAACATTTAAGTGTTACAGATGATGATATTGAAGTAAAAATTGTGAATAAAAATTATATTTTACAGATAAGCGCCCTACGTGCAGAAGGAGTAGATTTACCAGCACCAAAGCTGGGAGAAATGACAAGCAAAGTTAATGAATCTTTAAGATCAAAAATAAATATAAAACTGTTCCAAAAGAGAAAGAGTACTAACAAATTATTGTATATGGGCACTGGGAGAAATGCAGGTTTGGAGTTTGTTGGAGATCTTGAAGAACTTCTGAAAAATCTGTAACTTTCATCAGTTAAACACAGTTTCATAGTTGTCCTAAAGATTTTCAAAATCACTCTTGGATTTCAAAAATTTGGACTATAAATGGTTAGACTAATCAATTTAAATAAATTTAGGAAAAAAATAAAATCCACTAGTCCTTTTTGTAAGATCCCAGTTTAAAATAAAAATAATACAAGTTTTTTTAGAGATTGTCATATATGGACAAGGGAGTATAGATGGTTTGGTTTATTTTGATAGTTTTCATCAATTTTTGAAAATTATAAAAATCAAGAAAATGCTTCCTAATCTGGATCAAAGATACTATCCCTGATCACCTTTAACATCATAACCATAAGAATTTATTTTTACAAGACATACAAAAAAAATTTGGATTAGAAAACTAACCAATTTAATTTTGGGATTAATATTAATAATGGTAAAAATAATAATGAATTTAATTTATTTTTGAATCGCATTTTCAATTGCATCCACAAGCATTTTTGGTTTTAGATCATCTTTCACAAGATAATTTTTTGCACCCCTTCCAACTGTACCCACCTCAAAGACATCCTCTTTAAATCCTGTAAGTACAATAATTGGAATATCTGGAGCGTTATATTTCATTATGTTAAATGTATCCATACCATCACTGTCAGGCAGTCCCAAGTCTAGTAACATAACATCAAACTTTTCCTTAATAAACATTTTTATGCCATCATCAAGTCTTTTACTGTGAACCAAATCATAATGATGTTTATCATCCATACTTAACATTTCCTTAATAAGCCTAGCATCTCCAGGATTATCTTCAACCAGTAACACCTTTATGATATCAGTATGGCTGTTAATTAAAAACACCTCATGTATTATTTACTGTGCTGACTAGTAATATAATTAACGCAACATTATTTATTTAAAAAAATATACCATCATTTAATTTAAAGAATGACCTAATTTTTCAGTTCTCATATTGAAAAAGAAAAGTTAGACTATGTAAAAATTGCAGAAGAAGCTCAAAAATCCTAATTTTTTTATAAGCCATGGTTTATTAAGGGAATAATATTTCAATGCTCAACCATGTAACTATCAAATTTATTTTCATTGATGTTCATGTTGTACAGATAAACTAATGTTAATCCAATAATAACCAGGTTAATACAGTACATCCAGAGTGAATTAATGTTATTATATGGATTTGATGAATCAATATGGATATAGATCAACCACATATTGAAAATAATAATTCCAGAAGTTACAAATTTTAAAATGATACTAGAAAAACCATACTTATTGGACGTAATATAAATCAAAATAAATGTAGCGAGAGGCATAATTATAAAACCGCTTAAATTTCTTGAAACACCACTAAAAAATAGTAATAATCCATTGATCACTATCGAAGTGTTTGAGTAGGGATAATACCTCTCCACAGATTCTATGTCATTAATGTATACGGCTAGACCAGAGAATTTCGGTGAAACCTTGCTATAAAATTTCTTATGATACCTAACATTAGTTACAGCATTAGCTCCTAAATCAAAGGCCATTTTTTTCAGCATATGAATATTATCATCAATGGAGTAACTTTCATCAACTTCAATTTTTTTCAAAATTTTAAAGGGTCTTTTAATATAATACGGATAGAGTTTAACATCTTCTAATTTTAAATCAACATTTTTATCCTGAAAATTTTGGGAATTGTCAGTATTTCCAAAATGATCCAAGGACATATTATAATTTCCATCTTTCTTTGAAATAAAGGGGGAATGTAAATCATCATTCTCGAAATTTTCAATCATATTCCTATCTTCAAATGTTTTACTGTAGATCACCGCAAACATTGTAAGAGTTACAATATACAGTGGATATGTGAAAAGATAAGATACGATTGGAAATATGTAAACCATTGTGTAAATGAATCCTAAAGGCAATATTCCAATGATAAAACTCGTCAATGAAATCTTTTTAGACAGTACTCTAAGCTCATTAAACGATTCTGAAATTGATAAATCCCTAAAAACAACAGATATTGGGGTGAACAAAAAAAATACTCCAAATATGATCATTATAACTATTAATATATAGAAAAAAAAGGAAAGAAACATAGATAATGTGTTATATATGTATATTGAGAATAATATTGGGAAGAGTCCGGCTATTGATAATATAACTGTTGAAATCAGTGTCAAAATAAGGACACGAATGAAATTTCCATAATGGTTGAGACGATCAGATGTGATGCGCTCATGATCAAAATTTTTTACAACATTTACAATTGATATAAGAATGAATGAGTTTAATATTGACAGTAAAATCAAAGAAACAAAACTTTCAACAGCATTTTCGAATGGTATACTGGAAATATTAAGGACGTTATACGATATAATTCCATCAAACAAAGTTATAAAAATATAAATTATCGTTCCAATAATCAAAATAAAAATTGTTCTAGGATTTCTGAGTACTGAACTAACTGAATCTATTTTAAAATTTCGAGAATTCATGTTAAACAACCTTCAAATAAAACTATGAGAGATTAATTCATGATTTAACTTAGTATATCTTGTATTATTCATATTCAATATGTATAAAATTTGATAAATTCAAATGGCTTGTTATCAAGTAATGCCTTAATAATTATAGGTAATGAAAACTGTTTAATAAAATTTTTCTTATTATGGCTTCTTATTTTTTTAATTAATTAATTCTAGAAATAATAAAATAATAAAATATGAGTAGATCCAATATAAATGCAAAATAACACTATAAAAGGGCTTGTTAAAATAAAAAAAATAATAAAAAAAAGATGGAAACAAAAAAAAATTGGTTTTATTTGAAGTGTTTATCTTCAAACCTTCTGATCCACCATAGTTCCTTCAAAATTTTGTTGCCATGTCCCCGGGGATTTTTAGTAATTTCTCGGAGTCTTTCAGGAGGCAAATGATCTAGTAAATCTTCCCATTCAACAAGATTCTTGTAGATGTCTTTTTTCACACCATATACTTCGATTTCAAATGATTCAAGAACCTCATCAATGTCATCCCCAACATTTAATCTGAAAATATGTTCGTTAATAACCATGGGCATGTTATCAACCAATTTTATCTGGGTTAAAATATAAGCCTCACTTACATCATTAAAGCTCATGTATTCCATGTCTTTAAATTCATCAAAAAAATCCTGATTATTCTCATTATTTCCAGTTGAGTAATAATTTCCAAGCTCCTTTAATAGCTCGGGTCTGGATTTTTCCAAAGCCAATTTGTAGGAGAGAAGTTTTTCAATGATACTTATCCTCTCTTGGTCATCTGCCATTTTTAAATCCACCCAAGACTTAAATAGCCTAAAAACTTCAGGTTTATTCGAGCTTAACACCATCAGACACTGGTAAATCTCTAAGCCAACCTATATCGCTCTTGTAAAGCATCCTAATATCACTTATTCCGAGTTTTAACATGGCCAATCTTTCTATTCCCAGACCAAATGCTAATACAGGTGTTTCAACACCAAGTGGTTCCAAAACTTCGGGCCTAAACATTCCAGAACCTCCAAGTTCTATCCAGCTCTCCTTTTGTGGCAGGTATATTTCACATTCAGTTGACAGGTAGGTGTAAGGGAAGTATGCTGGCCTAAATCTAACTTTAAATCCTAACTTGTGGTAAAACTCTTCAATAATTCCAAGGAGATTTTTGTAGTTAATATCCTCAGCAGCAACAATTCCTTCTACCTGATGAAATTCAGGCAGGTGTTTGTAAGTAATGGTTTCGCGCCTGAAAACCCTGCCCACTGAAAACATTTTAAGCGGGGGTTCATACTCCTTTAAAAATCTTGCAGATACGCAGGTGGTATGGGTTCGAAGTACAGACTGTTTTGCAACCTCACGATCCCATGAGTAATTCCATCCTTCAGACCCTGTGTTACCTCCATGTTCATGCACATCTGAAACCATCTTTACAATCTCATCATCAGGCAACTTTGAGTACTTTGGATTTTTGATGTAAAATGTATCCTGCATTTCCCTTGCAGCATGATCTTGAGGCTGGAATAAACAGTCAAAATTCCAGAAAGCAGATTCAAGTATGTTACCATTAGACTCTGTGAAACCCATGTTTAGAAAAACATTTCTTATTTCCTCAATTATACGGGTTAAGGGGTGGATTTTGCCGGGAAATGTTTCTGGATGTTCTGCATTTATATCGTAACTTCTAAATTTAAGAGACTTCCAAGAACCAGTTTTAAGCTGTTCATGTGTAAGTTGTGAAACAGTGTATGTGAGGTCAATCCCTTTATTAATAACTGCTTTACCATCTTCTGTTACCTTTAAAAGGTACTGGCTGTCTTTTTTAACATTTATTATTCCTTTTCTTTGTTTTAATAAGTTGAATCCAAGGTTAAAACTGTCTTTTATAATTTTGGTAGGATCCATTAAAATCTTCTGGGCATCAAGTAGTTTGTCCAGTGCTTGTTCATCATCGGACTGAACATTTAATGAATCTAAACCTTCAGGGGTAATTTCAACAATTCCCTGGTTAATTTTTGCCCATTTTTTCCTGACAAGCCATCCAATAGCAATTTTAACTTCTGAAGGTTCTAAATTGGTTTTCTGGCTTATATCCTTCATAGGAATGGATTTGTTGTCACCTAAAGATTTCAAAAGCTTTCGCTCTGGTAATCCTTCTTGTGCATACTGTTTACCGTTATCTGTTAGTGAAACCACATTTTTTTCGTCCTTTTGGACTTCTATAAGGCCTCTAGATTCTAGTATACCTGCAGCACTCATAACAGCTTTAATATTCATTTGCTGGGATTCCACAATTTCTTCGGGAATGGCTTCCAAACCAGCAGATTCGAGTCCCTTTAAAACTTTTTTTTCGTTGATGTGTAATTCATCAATAACTTTATCAATTTTATCTGCATTCATTTTTTTACGTCCCTTAATAAACCTAAACTATTATTCCTTAAAATTTGTGATAATCAGTTAAAATTCATTTTATATTCATCTAAAAGAGCAACCATAACTGAGGATGCTGTCAAATCAGCTGTTGTTCCAGGATTTAAGTTCTTCTCAACCAGATCATTATCAAAGTCCATAAGCATATCCATACCTTTATCCGTCAGTACTCCACCTTCTTTAACAATTAGACTGGCATCTGCTGAAACTTCCTGTGCAGTTTCTACCCCATATTTACGTGCTATCAAAGTGTCAGGATATATTGAGAGTATGGTTAAAAATGTTTGGACTGTGGCTTTATTTATGCCATGATCCCCTTTAACTTCCTTAAATGTTGGATAACCTAACTCAAATGTTATTGGCATGGTTCTGGTGATTTCATTTGCAAGCATGTCCCATTGGGCTGAAAGATCTAAAACATCGTACATATTGATGTTCTTTTCAATGAGTTCATTTTTTGCATTATCATTTGAAACATCTAATTCCTTTTGAACACCCATTCCCCCTGCTTCAGCTATATTGATGGCATCATAAAGGTTGACTGCATCATAGGGTGTTGTTGCCCTCAAAATTTCATCTACATTGTAGGGTATTTCATCCACATCTGTACTCATTCCTGCAGCAGCACATATTGGTGTTAAAAGCATTACTATGCCCAGATTGGTGTTGTTTTTTATCCATTTATCTGTTTCAACAACAGCCTCTTTAATGAGTTTCCCTAATTCTATCTTGGCCATTTCTCTTGGATTTGAACCATGGATCTTACCCAGTTCTGCAGCTTTTTTCATGGTGTCACCAATGACAACTCCACTTATTAAAAAGTCTTCAAATACCATGTCTGTAAAATCTCTTGTTCTGTGCACATTTCCAGGCTTTGGATAGCCACTAACCTCTAAAACTGATGCTATTTGGGCGGTTTTTGCTATGAAATCAGAATCCAAACTAATAACTCCTTTTTTTGATATATGTTCTAATGGATATATTGAATTTTTTCCATATAATAGTTTTATTAGAATCATTTGATGTTACAATTCCATAGAACTATGATGAATTAAATTTTTCCTTCTAAAAATTCAGGTGCAAAGTAGCTGATAATGAGATCTGCCCCAGATCTTTTAATTGATAGTAAAGATTCATAAATAGAGTCTTGTGTCAAGTATCCGTTTTCAATTCCAGCCATAAGCATGGAGTATTCACCACTAACCTGATATGCTACTGTTGACATTCTAAATTCTTTCTTAACATCTTTAATAATGTCCAGATACGGTAGGGCTGGTTTAACAATTATCATGTCAGCACCTTCAGCTATATCTAATTTAACCTCTCTCATAGCTTCCTCTGAATTTGCTGGGTTCATCTGATAAGTTTTCCTGTCACCAAAACTAGGTGCAGAACATACAGCCTCCCTAAATGGTGCGTAAAATGCTGAGGCATACTTTGCAGAGTAAGACATGATTATGGTGTCCTGGTAACCATTGAGGTCTAAAACTTTTCTGATGCTCGCAACCCTACCATCCATCATGTCCGACGGTGCAACAATATCGGCTCCAGCTTCAGCATGGCTTAAAGCAACTTTGGACAAGTAGTTTAAAGTAGGGTCATTTAATATTTCTCCATCCTTGATAATTCCACAGTGTCCATGGGAGGTGTACTCACAAAGGCACACATCTGTAACAACTACAAGGTCGGTTTCTGCTTTAAGTCTGCGGATGGTCTGTTGAATAACACCATTTTTATGGTAAGCCATTGATCCCTTTTCATCTTTAATTTTGGGCATTCCAAACAGGATAACCGATGATAATCCCATTAATTCAAGTTCTTTAAGATGGGTAACGGCATCGTTTATTGAAAATCTGAACTGTCCGGGCATGGTTTTTATTTCTTCCTTTTTACCATCCTCAAGTGCTTCATTAATAAAAATAGGATATATGAAATCTTCTGGATTTAATTTAGTTTCTGTTAGAATATTTCGGATATTCTGGTCCTTTCTAAGTCTCCTCATTCTTGTTACTGGAAATTCCATTTCTATCACTTTTTTTTTAATCTGTTCAAGTTTGATATTAATATGGAAGTCAGACTATAAAATTGTAGCCAAAAACACCATGGTTGATACTGGATTATTTGATTTTCACATCTACTAATTTTTCAACATGTTCTAGGGAACGATTCACAGTATCATAATCCATCAAAATAGTTAATCATTATGTTCCACAAGAATCAACACATCTTCCACATTTTCTGCATTTTGTTTCATCGATTTTTATTTCCCCATTTTCAATGATCAGGGCATCAACAAAGCATTTATTCTTGGCACATACATCGCAGAAAGTGCAAAACTCCTTATTATAACCAGTTCAATGCATTATGTAGGTTTTATTTAACTAATTAGCTTGTATTAAATCTATTAATGGATCATTTACAGCGTATGGTTTTTTACTGTAATATCTTTTGGCATGTTCAACAATTAAGGCATGATATTCGTTAAACAGTTTGTGATCTAGTGGTAAATTTGATTCAAACTGTTTTTTTATTTCCAAGTAACTATTTTTCTCAGTAACGAGTTTAAGTTGTGTAAATATTCTTCTAGTGTACGCGTCTACAACAAAGAATGGTTGTTTATAAGCATATAGCAGTATAGAATCAGCAGTTTCATTTCCAACACCCTTTACACTTAGGAGTTTTTTTCTTGTTGGAATTTCACCATCTAGGCTGATGAAAAATTCTGTGATTGTTTTGATATAGTTTGCCTTTTGATTTAAAAATCCTGCACATTTAATTGCTGTTTTAAGTGTTTCACTATCAAGATATAATATTTTTTCGGGATCTACAACATCCAGTTTTTTCAGATTTTTCAGAGCCTTCTCAGCTGATGTCCAAGCAGTATTTTGTGTTAGTATGGTTCCCAAAATTACTTCAAACCTTTGATTTCGGGTTTCAGGTAAATCATAAATTAATGGATGGTAGCCTTCTTGTGCACCAGTTTTATCAGGTTTGAAACCTTCAATATCTTGAAGTGGCCACCAACCTTGGGGTCCGTATAAATCGTATAATTTAATGTATATTTCCATGTAGGTGGGGTTATCATATTGATTTGTAATAAGAGTACCTCCAAACACTTTTTTTGGAATAGATCATATGTGATTTGAATTTTTATTTTAGATATTAATCAACCTCAACTTTTCCCCCTATTTATAGTTAATCCTTAATAATTATTCACGACAAAATATGTATAAATACCATACTGTTGCTATGTAATTTGTTGTTATTAAATTGAATATAAGGAGGGATAAATTACGAAAATTAGCTTTAAGACTTTAGGGATGCCTTTAGCGATCATTGCTTTTTTAGTGGTCATGCTAATCCCTTTACCAGGTTTAAGTTATCCTGGACATGCTGCGATCGCATTGTTAATATTTGCAATCATAATGTGGGCAAGTGAAGCTCAGCATTTGGCAGTCACATCTTTAATACTGCTATTCCTGCAACCTATTCTTGGCATTGAAAGTTTTAACAATGCAGTAATTGGATTTGCAAATCCAATCATATTCCTGATGATAGGAGGATTTATTTTGGCAGTTGCCATTGGTAAAAGTGGGCTTGCTAAACGGTTCACCTACTGGATGTTATCCAAGGTCGGAACAACACCTAACATGAGTATATTCGCCGCAGTTTTCAGTACAGGACTATTATCTGCATGGATAGAAAACGTAGTGGCATTTGCAATGTTACTTCCAATTATTAAAACCATAGTTCCATTATTTGGAATCAATGATCCTGAGAAGGGTAACAGTAACTTTGCAAAGGCAATGGTATTGGGTGCTTCATACGGTTCCCTTGCAGGCGGATTTGGTACAGAAATTGGTACAGCACCAAACCTAATGGCTGCAGCTTACACACACCTTCCATTTGCTAACTGGATGGTATTTGGATTTCCACTCGCAATAATCATGCTAATTGTAACTTGGAAGTTGTTAGGTTGGATCTTCCCACCCGAAGTTGATGGAATAGTAGGGGGAAAGGAAACCCTGCAAAAATCAATGAGTGTGATGGGACCTATATCAAAGCAGGAAAAAATTACAGCTGTGATTTTATTCTTCACCATAGGACTATGGGTAACAACAGGTATAACAGGTTTAGACAGTTATTCTGTGGCTTTGATTGGTGCAGCATTGTACTTCATATCTGGTGTTATTGACTGGAAAGATGCACAGGAAGGGGTTGACTGGGGACTTATCATATTCTTTGGAGGGGCATTGTCATTAGGAGCAGCCCTGCTTAACACTGGTGCTGCAGCATGGCTCATACACGATCTCATTGGTTTGATGGGAAACAACGTTTCAACACTGGCTATAATGCTCATGCTGATGGTCATTGCTGTCATATTCACTCAGGTAATGTCTAACATTGCACTTGCAGCAATTTTGGTACCGTTATCAGTGACACTAGCTGCTGCTCAGGGTCAACCTGTGGGTATTTATGCAGTGCCTGTAGCGATTTCTTGTTCACTTTCATTCATGTTCCCAATGGCAGATCCAACAGTTGCCATGGCATACGGTACGGGATATGTGAAGATCAAGGAAATCCTCAAAGCAGGAATTCCAATGGTTGTAATTGGAATAATATTCACAATAGCCGTAATTTTAACTATTGGAAAACCTTTCCTAGGTTAATGAACTGGAAGATAATAATGGGTTGTAAATTCATTATTTCGTATTCCCTTTTTTTAGGAAAAATTTTATAATTGAAAAAAGGAGGAGATTCAGATGCATAAAAAAATATTACTTCCTACAGATGGTTCTGATAATGCTATTAAAGCAGGTGAACACGCCATATCTCTTGCAGATATGAGTGGGGCTGAAATAATTATTTTAAATGTGATAGACACATCTTATCTTAATGCCATACCACAGCCTGAAGTCAGAGAATCTGTGGACAAAGAGCTTAGAAATGACATGGAAAATGCAGTCAAAATTTTTAAAGAAACTATTGAACAAAATCAATGCAATGGAACATGTAAAAATATCAGTTTTAAAGTCCTTTTACTGGAAGGAAATCCATCGGAAGTTATCCTAAAAACCATAGATGAAGAAGGAATTGATCAAGTGGTAATGGGAAAATCGGGTAAACACGGTTTAGAAAAAGTTTTATTAGGAAGAACAACTGACAAAGTCGTTAAAGAATCCCAAGTACCAGTAAATGTCATTTCTTAAATTAATTTACAAAAATTTCCATTTTTTTTATCAAAAGCTAATACTCACCTACAAATGAATCTAACAATTTCAACCTAAAATTGAATTCATTTTAATATTGAACTTAGTATCCATTTTTATTTTTAGATTTCAACTCAAGGATCAAACTAACGATTATATGATCCAAACTACCAATTATTATATTATACACAATTAACACAAAATTCTCAGTAAAAATAAAATTTTGACCAAATTATTTATTTTAAACATTCATGAAGTTTTAAAATTGAATGATAACAAAGTAGGTTGGTCAAGTTTTATTCATAATAAATTTTGGTCAATGAAATTATTAAAAAAAATAGGATGCGAACATGTCGGGAAATAGCATAGGTAAAATCTTCACTGTCACAACATTTGGCTCAAGCCATGGTACTGCACTTGGAGCGGTCATTGACGGATGTCCTGCTGGACTAGAACTTTCAGTCCAAGATATACAGAAAGAATTAGATAAGAGAAGACCTGGAACCAGCCAGATCACAACTTCCAGGAATGAAAAAGATCAGGTTGAGATTGTCTCGGGAATTTTCGATGGAAAAACAGATGGAACCCCTATCACTGCTCTAGTTTACAATGCCGACATGGATTCTTCAGCCTACGCAAATATAAAGAACAATCCACGCCCTGGACATGGAGATTACACATGGAGGGCAAGATACGGTACTTACGACTACCGTGGAGGTGGACGTGGAAGTGGCAGGGTAACAGTAGGTCATGTAATCGGCGGAGCAATAGCAAAAAAACTCCTAAACACTCTGAATATCCGGGTAATATCTCATGTTACTCAAGTGGGAAAAATCAAAGCTAAAACAGTTGATATTCAAGAACTCGAGACTAATATAATTCAGAATTCAGTTAGATGTGCAGATATTGAAGCTGCTGAAAGGATGGAAGCAGAAATAATTGCATCAAAGGAAGCAGGAGATTCATTAGGTGGAATTGTTGAAACTGTAGTGTTAAATTCACCTGCGGGATTGGGTGATCCTGTATTTGGAAAAATGGATGCGGAATTAGCAGGTGCATTAATGGGAATAGGTTCTGTTAAGGGTGTTGAAATAGGTTTAGGATTTAAATCAGCGGAATTAAAAGGATCTCAAATGAATGATGAATTTTTAATCGAGAATGAAACTGTAAAAACAAGAACCAACCATTCTGGAGGAATACTAGGTGGAATCACGACTGGAATGCCAATAACTATTCGAATGGCAGTGAAACCTACACCTTCCATATCTTTGACTCAAAAAACAGTTGACACAAGATCTATGGAACCTGTGGAAATATTAATTCAGGGAAGACACGATCCATGCATCTGCCCTAGAATAACACCTGTAGCAGAAGCAACAGTATCAATGGTTCTTGCAGATCAGATCATAAGGGCGGGTTACATTGATCCATGCAAACTTTGAAAAAATTAATGGGGAGGGAATATAATGGACTGGATAGTTGTTGCTAAATGTGATATTTGCAATCAAGAAAAAACCTATGAAGTATCGGGTAACACAGTTCCATATTCAATCGGAGACTTTATTGAGAATTGTAGTTGTGGAGGACAGTTTATTGTAGACGAGATCCTTGAAGTTGGTTAAACCCCAATACTATTTTTTTTTGATTACTATCGTTTAATCAATAACATACAAAGAATTAAAGAAATATAAAGAATATAAAGATTGGAATATATCCTAATCATATATCTGGTCTTACGGTTTAATTTTGTATTTTAGATCATTTTTCATCTTCACTGGTCATAAGTGTTGCTAGCCAACGTGTTTCATCGTACTTCTCAAGGTATTTAATTAATATGATTGTTAGTGGTATGGCTAATAAAAACCCTGAAGGTCCAAGTATCCATCCCCAAACAAATAAAGACACGAACACGACGTATATTGATAGTTGAAGTCCTTTCCCGGTTTGTCTTGGGAAGATTACGCTTTCGGCAATTGTGTTCACTATAATGAAGAGAACTGTAATTAAAATAGCTCCTTGGACACCATATTTGGCCCATGTAACCAGTATAGGGGGTATGGCTGCGATCATAATTCCCAGGTATGGTATGAAACCTAGGAAAAAAGTAAGAATTCCCCAAAGCAGTGCGAAATTAATATCAAAGGCTAAAAATATTCCAATAAATCCAATGGCAGCAAATAGGTTAACCTTAATCCTGATAATGAAGTACTTGATGAAAGTATCAACAAGGTTGAACAGCTCATTCACATTTTTATTATCCTTTCCAAGTCCCTTTTCTAACCTTTCTTTGAATTTAGGAATCTCGTAAATCATGAATATGGTTGCAAAGAATACGAAAACGGCAGTTCCAACAATATCAGTCACTGCACCCACTGGAAAGTGAGATATAATTGTCTGTGCAATGTAGTTGGCTTCCGAAGATAGGGCTGAAGAGGATTTTATTGAAAATGAGGGGAGTGCACTTACCATTTGACTCAAACTGAAGTACAGAATTTCAATAATGACAGCACCTAGTACTGCAAATCCAACAAGGGTGATTAGAATTGATAAATTGTAAGACAAACCCCTTCTATTTAACCATTTTAAAAATGGATATATCAAAATGCTGAAAAAGATGGCAAAAGGATCGGCCCTAAAATGGATGAAACGAGCTTAAGCCCTGCAAGGGCTAATAGTACTGCTACTAAAATTATAATATTATTCAGGTATCTGGGAATTTTTATATCATCAAACATCTTACATACTCCTATCTCTAAATTGTAAATAGTAAGTTCTGTTTAATAAAATTCCCTATTTGAATTTATATCATTATCTCCTGTGACATTTAGAAATAACCTTATATTCACATTAAATTGTTAACTAGTTTTGATGTTTTACAAGCTCAAAATTCAGAGAACTATTTAAAAAACATCGAGTGCTAGGGAGATTGAAGTTTGTTTAATATTTATGATATGAATCTAAAAAAGAAAAAAAAGTTGATTTTAGGTTTAATTTTCTTAAACTGAGTAATAAGCTGGGGCTCCGCCATAGGGTGAAGATGTACTCAAGGTTTTACCGCTCTTTGTGATTGAAACTACCAATGTTCCAGAACCTTCAGTTTTACGGTTTGAGGCTGTTACAGGGCCTGATAAGATACCCATATTGGTGGTTTGATCTCATGTACCTGATAAACCACGATACTATTGGATATTTATCACTAAGATTTATATCACTAAGATTTACCCTTAAAGTTAGTTATTAATTACACTCATATTTAATTTTATGTATATTCGAGTAATTTGATTAAAAAAATTAATGGACCGGACTTTTAAATTTTTGAAACCCTTTCAAGATCAATATGGTGGCCGTATCCCTTCTGTTCCTTTTTGATTCTGTACCTGTAACCAGTCGATTCTTCCAGTGCCATTGCAGCAGTATTGGTGTAGGGACATGTAGTGATCAGAACACCTTGTGTTTCAAGTTGTTTGCAGATTCCAAAGAAACGACAGTTCTTTATTTCAAGTTCCGCACCTTTTTCAGTAATATCATAGGAAATTCCCCCTGCAAACTTGTTTCTCAAGAAATAATCTTTCACAGATTCAAATGACGAATCACTATTTTTAAATTCAACACCTTCTTTCCTGAGTTCATTTACAAATACGCGTCCTATCTCGCGAGTTACAGAATAAGATCCCCTTCCAGATATGTTCCAAAGACCGTTGGTCAGTGCCAATATCATGAGTGCCATGGGTCCTTCACCATCTGAACTTGATATTTTATCTACGGGAACGAATTGCTCCATATCAATTCCACATCTGGGACAAACCCAGTCAGATGGAAGGTCATAAAAGTCAATGCCTGCTTTAATATTATTCTCTTCATCCCCAGTTTCAGGATCATAGATATAACCACAAATATCACACTTGTACTTCAGTTTAATCACCACATTTTGTTTGTATATATACGAACTAATTATATTTAAACCTTTAGAATAATTTGCGAAGAAACCTGAAAACTCAAAAATCACATATACTTTATTCAAGCCAAATAACAGCCACTAGATGTAGTTAAAGCACAGTGAAACTTGATAAAATTTATGAAATATTTAAAACAAGTTGACTGCAGTTGCTTTAAAGGATATATACACATCTTTTCCAATATTAAGCTCCAAATCTTCAAATGATTGGCGCGTAAGTACCAGTACAAAAGATTCTCCAACATCCACTGTGAGTTTAATTATGGTTCCAAGATCGAAGATTTCAGTAACTTTGCCTTTAAATTCATTCCTTGCACTGGTTGTTATCCTATCTGTTGATACTGTTATTGCTTCGGGCCTTATTGTTAAATGAACATTTCCAGTTTTATGTTCAGTGGATTCTATTATGATCTTTCCAGTGTTAACAAATGTTAAACTGTCCTCTCCATCTGTTGCAACTCCCTTTAAAATATTTTCAGTTCCAACAAAATCTGCCACAAATTCGTCTTTTGGACGTCTGAACACTTCATCTGTTGTACCTACCTGTGAAACAGTTCCCTGTTTAATGATGGCTATCCGATCTGCAAGTTGAAGTGCTTCATCGAAGTTGTGAGTGACTTGGATGATGGTGATATCAAATTCTTCGTGTATTTTTTTAAACTCCCTGATCAAATCTTCCCTGGTAACCCTGTCAAGTGCACTCAGAGGTTCATCCATTAAAAGCACTTTTGGATGGATAATAAGTGCTCTTGCAAGTGCAGTTCTTTGCTGTTCTCCACCGCTTAAGGTTCTGGGCAACCTATGTGCAAGTTGTGAAATTCCGAATAGATCCATTATTTCCCCAACTTTTTGTACTATCTCCTTTTTATCCACTTTTCTGAGGTTCAATCCAAAAGCTATGTTTTCAAAAACAGTTTTATGGGGAAACAACATGTAATTCTGGTACACAAATCCAACACCCCTCTTTTCTGGCGGTAAATATGTGACATCTTCGTTGTTTATGTATATCTTTCCAGAATCCGGAGCCCACATTCCTGCTATTAATTCAAGTAGCATGGTTTTACCCGAACCACTGGGACCTAAAAATACGAAGTATTCATTTTCATTGATTTCAAGTGTTACATCGTTGATTTTAAATTCTTTCCAGTCCTTGGAAAGATGTTCAATTTTTATCATAGGATCTCCATCCTTTTATTAAAAGTCTGACTACAATGAAAAGGGCTAAACAAATTGATATGAGAATAATTGCAACTGGTGTAGAATCTGAAAGTCCAAATTGAACAAATCTCTCATAAATAAGGGTTGAAGCTGCAAGAGGATAAAATGCCAAGATAATGATGGCACCAAATTCACTTATAGCCCGCGCCCAACATAGTATTCCTCCAACAACTATACTTCTAAGGGCTAATGGGAATGTTATCACAAAAAATGTTCGGAGTGTTCCTGCACCCAGTGTATGTGCAACTTTTTCCATTCTTGGATCAACACTTTCAAATCCTTCCCTAGCAGAATTCACAACAAATGATGCACTAACAAAGAGCATGGCTAAAATAATTCCAGAAATTGAATTGGTGAATATTATTCCAAACTTACTTAAGGGTGCACCTATTATTCCTGTGGAAGTGAAAATCAAAAGAAGTGCTATACCTGTAACTGTATGAGGAATAACAATTGGAATATCAATAATCGATTCAACCAATCCCTTACCAAAGAAATCATGTCTTGCAAGAATATACGCCAAAGGAACTCCAAATATGAGTGCAATTATGGTTGCAATCAACGCAGAATACACACTAACAAATAATGCTGAAATAACTTGAGGGTCATGTAAATTAGAACTTATAGCATCCAAATTTGATGAAACCATTAAATTTAAGATGGGTATAAGGATAAACAGAACCAAAAATGATCCCATAAGCGCGAAGAAAATGGTTGTATAATCATATCTTTTCATATAAACACTCACATAAACTAAATAAACATTAAATTAATCGTAAACATCCGATCCCACCATTATTCATTACCATTAAGGGCATATCAATGAAATCCATATATTAATAACTATATTTAATAATTGTTTCAATTATAAATCTATTCTAAAAAATTTATTCCCCATAACTTTTGATACATATCATTTAAATCCTCTAAATATTTAATAATATTAGATGATATGTATATTTAAATAATTCGAATATCCATGTTTTAAAAGTTTTTTTGCTAAATTAAATCGATTTAAATATTTGATTTTAATAAAAGTTACTTTTTTATGTGTCTAAGTTAATATTAAAACATAAAAAGAGGTGATAATATGAAAATCAGTGCAAGAAATGTATTCAAGGGTACTATTGAAGATGTGGAAGAAGGAGCCATTATGGCCAATGTCAAAATTACAATTGAAAGTCCAGAGATTATTACAGCCATAATAACTAAAGAGTCCATCAAAGATCTAGATATTAAAGAAGGCGACACAGTAAAAGCTATAATCAAATCCACCGAAGTGATGATAGCAAAGGACTAAAAATTAATGATTTAAATTTCTTTTTTTTTAACTTTGAATCTCAGTTAATGGAACAGATTGAGAACAAAATAAATTAATACAATGAGCAAAACTCACATCTCGGCATTTAACATCAAAACCCTAAAAAATTAACCCCCATCCATCCAAAACTATATTTTTATGCATTATTTCCCAATCTTAAGGGTTCTTGAATTTAATGCCACTATTATAGTACTTATTGACATAAGTATGACACCTGCCGCAGGTGTTAATAGAATTCCAAAACTGTAGAGTACACCTGCAGCAATTGGAATAGCAAAAATGTTATATCCAGCACCCCAGGTTAAATTTTCAAACATTTTCCTATAAGTCGACTTTGCTAGTTTTATAATGTAAACAGCATCAAGTGGATTACTTTTAACCAGTACAACATCACCAGTTTCAATAGCCACATCTGTACCTGCACCAATTGCAATACCCAGATCGGCCTGTGCAAGTGCAGGAGCATCATTTATTCCATCACCAGTCATTGCAACCAACAAACCATTCGATTGTATCTCTCTAATTTTAGCTGCTTTCTCTTCTGGCAACACTTCAGCATAATATTTGTCTAGCCCAATGTCCTTTGACACCCGCTCTGCAACCTCTTTTTTATCCCCTGTAATCATCATACACTGTATTCCCATGGATTTAAATTTAGATATTGCTTCTTTAGACTCTGATCTCACAATATCTGCCAATGCAACAGCACCAACAACCAAACCCTCCACTATAAGGAAAACAATAGTATATCCTTCAGAAAATAATTTATCTATTTTGTCATTAGAAATATCAATATTAATCTCCTTCAAATATCTTGGACTTGCCACCATGACACTTTTATCATTAATTTTACCCTGAATACCCTTTCCTGGGATGGATCTAAAATTTTCAACTTTAAATATCTCACTTGATGATTTAACTACACCTTCTGCAATAGGATGCTCTGAATATGTTTCAAGTGATGCGGCATACTTTAAAACATCAGTTTCATTATAGTCTGAATTTAAAGAAACAACTTCAGTAACACCAAACTTTCCTTCTGTCAACGTACCTGTTTTATCAAAAATAATGGCATTTATGGCTCTTGATCTTTCAAATGCAGCACGATTTCGTATTAAAAGCCCGTTTCGAGCTGATAATGATGTGGAAACAGCCACTACAAGTGGAATTGCTAGTCCCAGTGAATGTGGACAAGCAATAACCATCACAGTGACAGCTCTCTCAAGGGCAAATTCAAAACCAAAATTTGTGAATCCCAACCATGCTAAAAGCGTTACTAAACCGCCTGATAATGCTACAATTGTTAGCAGTATAGCAAAACGATCTGCAAGATTTTGAGTCTTGGATTTACTGGACTGGGCTTCTTCAACAAGGGTTATAACCTTCGAAAGAAAGGAATCTTTACCAATTTTTTTAATTTCCACCGTTATGGATCCATCCCCATTAATTGATCCACCAATTACATTAGCACCTAACTCCTTAAACACAGGAACTGATTCTCCAGTAAGCATAGATTCATCGATGGACGTATTTCCCTTAATAATCATCCCATCCACTGGTACTTTTTCTCCAGGTTTAATTATAACCAGATCCCCGATATTAAGTTCTGATATGGGAATATCCAAAATTTTACCATCAGAGAATAATTTATGAGCATTAGAAGGCATTAGTTTTACAAGTTCTTCAAGTGCACTGGATGCACCCATAACTGATCTCATCTCCAACCAGTGGCCAATGAGCATAATATCAATCAGTGTTGCAAGCTCCCAGAAAAATACTTCACCTTTAAGACCAAAAACAACTGCACTGCTGTAAATATAGGCACTGGTAATGGCAACAGATATAAGCATGTCCATTCCAGGGGTTTTGGATTTTATTTCATTGAAAAATCCTTTAAAAAATGGATAACCTCCATAAATATAAACAAATGTAGACAGGATAAAGAGAAGTAATAGATCACCGGTAAATGAGAAATTATTATTCAAACCAACTAATTCCTGAATCGTTGGAGATAAAACAAGGATGGGTACAGTAAAAATCAAAGATATCCAAAATCTCTTTTTTAAATCATCGATCATGCTAAAATGTACATGACTGCCTTCAAGTCTGTGCTTCTCATCAAGATCCCCTCCACACACCACACATTTTCCCATACTTCCATGATCCATATGTTCCATATCATGTTCAGAATTGCTATGTTTCAAATGTTACCCTCCAAAAATTGGATAGTTACTTGAATAATTATATATTTTAATTAATCATACGAAACAGCTCTAAATTGGTTAGCAATGACAATGTGTTGAAATATATCTTTAATGGATTTAATCTATCGAATTATATAATAAATAATTAATTTGATTAGATTGGTAACATTGGTTTATGATGATTTCTAAAAAATGACTTCTAATTTAATTTTATTACTATGGGAATAAATTTCTTTTGATTTTTTTAAATCATTTATTATATGATGTTGAATTTTATTAGAATTCTGAGATCAACTGGATTAACTTATTAAATTCTTCTGGACAGTCAGCCATGGGCACATGTGAAGATGGAATTTCATAATATTTCCATCCTGAACTATTCATATTAATTTCTTGCTTAACCATGTTACTGACGTCTTTAAACTCACTTTTTGTACATCTGATATACACCTTACTGAGTTTTCTAAAATTCTGGGGATTATAATATAATTTTTCAATGTATGGTGGATTTGGATCAGGAATTAATTGTTTGTGATCACCTTTATCAGGATATACCTTATTTAATACGTCTATTAAAGATTCTCCAGGATCAGGAAGTGCTGTGTCTAAATATACAACTAGATGGATCTTTTCAGGTATTCTTTCTGCAACTCCTGTTATTACAAATCCTCCATAGCTGTGCCCTATAAGAATGATGTTTTCCAATTTTTTATCAAGGATTAAGTCTGTTACTTGTGATATATGGTCTGAAAGGTTGGATGTCAACTCATCTTCAAGTGTTAATTTGTAGCCATTATGGCCTAAAGATCTTAGCATAGCTATAGTTCCATCCCAAATTTTTCCACCCATCCGACCATTATCTGTATGAATCGTCTGTCCTGACAGCATGTTCCAGGTTCTGGTGGACATGTCACCACCATGAACAAATACAAAATCCAAAACAACACCTCTTAATATTTACTAAGGTTTCTCTCATTGAAAAATTTTTCATATCTTAATATTTGTATTTCAAGATTCCATAACTATCATTCATTTTTCTAGTTGATTTATCTTAAGTCCTAAGTGTATTATACTCCATTCCATCATTGATTTAAGGATTGGCACCAATGCTATACCACTTTCTGTCAAAGAATATTCGACTTTAGGAGGAACTTCCGGATAAACTACTCTAGTTATGATCCCATGTTTTTCAAGTTCTCTGAGATGTTTGGTTATGGTCTTTGGATTGACATGGTACATTTTTCTTTGGAGTTCTGTGAATCTCAATGTTTGATTGTCAAGATGCCAAATTATTAATAAATTCCACTTGTTACCGACAATTCCCATTGCAACTACAAGTTCGCATCTATCTTTATTTTGGTTTTTCATTACTATCTGTCCATTACTTACTTTAACGAAATTATATTACTTTTATTCTACTGAGGTATATAAATAATTTACTCTATAAATTAGGGATAATCAATTTTAAGAGGTAAATATATGTCTACAATAAAAACTAAAGTAGTACCGTTTCAAGTTCCTGTTTGCATTGCAAGTTCATTTGTAAATGGAAACTTAGCTTCACAACTTATGGCTGTTTTGGACTATAAGCACTAGAACAGTTGCCTACATTTGCATAGCTTCTGTATATCTCCATGAATTTGAAAAGATCCACTGGCTGAAATATAAAAAATCCTATAATGGGAGGTAAAAAATGAAAGTAATAGGTTTCAATGGAAGTCCAAGAAAAACTTGGAACACAGCAACCTTATTAAAAAATGCATTGAAAGGTGCTGAAACCCAAGGTGCTATAACAGAATTAGTTAATCTTTATGAACTTGATTATAAAGGTTGTACCAGCTGTTATGAATGTAAAAAGATAAATGGGAAGAGTTATGGAAAATGTGCTTTGAAGGATGATCTAACACCATACCTTGATAATATTAACTCGTATGATGCACTCATATTGGGCTCTCCCAATTATATAGGAACCATATCTGGAATGGCTAAAATGTTCTTAGAAAGATTAGTATATCCCTATGTTACATACAGTGAAGATTTTCCATCGACTCTTTTTAATGATAAACTAAAAATAGGATTCATTTATAGTATGGGATCACAAGAGTCATGGATGAAAACAATGAACTATGATAAGGTGGCTTACGAACTCAAAGGTTTATTTGAAATGATTTTTGGAGAAACTGAACTACTAATCGTCAATGACACTTGCATGTTTGAGGATTATTCCAAATTTTTCAGTGAGAGATTTGATCCTGAAGCCAAGGCCAAAAGAAGGAGAGATATATTCCCCTTAGATTGCAAAAAAGCATTTCAAATGGGTATAAACTTGGTGAGTTATTAATACCGGAATTATCAAAATGAATACAACAGGATCAGAAAAATATGAGGTTGGGGATGTTGAGATATTTCGTATCAGTGAAACTGTTTTAAACAGCATGAGTATTGCTTCGTTACTTCCTGACTTTAATTTAACAAATGAATCAACAATCTCTGAAAATACTACCAATTTAGAGTCTGTCAATCTAAGCATCCATACATGGCTTCTAAAAACAAAGAAACACACAATAATTATAGATCCCGGAGTTGGAAACTGTAAGGAGAGACCATTCACACCTAACTTCCACCATCTAAATACTCCATTTCTCAAAAGGTTAAGAAAAACAGGTTTCAAACCAAAGGATGTTGATTATGTTTTAATGACCCATCTACACGTAGACCACATTGGATGGAACACAACATACTCAGATGGTGAATGGATACCAACATTCCCTAATGCAGAATACATATTTTCAAAAAAGGAATATGAGTTCTTCAATGATCCTGTTAACCATAACGATAGAAATAAAAGCAGTGTAATTGTACAAGGTGACAGTATTCAACCAATAATTAATGCAGAATTAGCTTCAATGATAATGGTAGATGATTATGAGGTTGTAGATGGACTTATATTTAAATCAACACCAGGACACAGCATTGATCATGCATCAATAACATTATCGTCCAAAGGAGAAAATGCTCTCTTTTCAGGAGACCTCTTCCACACACCAGTTCAGATCAAATATCCTGAATTAAATTCAATATATGATGCTTTCGAAGATCTAGCACTTCCTTCACGACATTGGGGAATTGAATATGTATTAGATCAAAAAGCTACCATATTCAGTTCTCATTTTCCCGAAAGCTCAGTGGGTCAAATAGTAAAAAATGACAGTGAATATGTGTGGAAATACATTTAGGCACGATTTTAGTTATGGTCTGGATGGTTCGTTGTGATTCCTTACATTTTTTAATGGGATAAAAACAACTCTTATTTTAGGTTATTAATCCAAATTAATACTTAAATTTACTTATAAATAAAATATTATTATTTAAATTATAAATATGGATTATAGCTACAATAATAACTCGAGCAAAGTTAATTTAATAGATTTTTTATCTTGTAATTGGTAATAAAATTTTTTAAGTTATAGTATTTTCCTCTAGTTATGTATTGAAATACGTTAAAACAGGACAAAAAAAGCTTCGGGAGGGATTTGAACACTTGATCATTTTGTCGTGGGTTCACGTGATAAATAATACTAATAATGTAAATTATTATTACTTATTATTTACATAAATAGAACCCAGGAAATTTGATACAATGAATTTGGAAAAAGATGAATCATATATAGATTTCGTATTAAACCGCAATCTTAAACCAGAATCAATTAGAAGTTACAAAAGAAAATTTGTTATTTATTGTCAAGTAACAGGTCTTTCACCCTCTCAATTGATAGAAGAAGCAGAATATGAAGAGGATAATGTACGAAGGATAAGAAAACGTAAAGTTAAGAAACATCAACAAGATCTACAAGACCATCTAATTGGAAAGAATTACAGTCCTAAAAAAATTGTAGACACTATAACTACTATTAGAGGATTTTATAAACATTTTGAAATTCAGATACCCAAAAGGAATTATAGTTACAACAGCCCGGATTTGAAAGAGGAAGATGTACCAACTAAAGAAGATATTAAACTTGCAATGGAAAATTCATCACTAAGACATTCTGTTCTTATCATTTTCATGTGCACATCTGGAATAACGTTAGTTGATGTTCTTAATTTAACAATAAAGGATTATTTGGATTCATTAAACATCTCTACAGAAGGTTTAGACCTCCAAAGTTTAGACTTTGAGAAAATCAGTGCAAGGAATGAATATGATCTTCAAACATGGAAAATTCAAAGGCAAAAAACAACCACAAAACATTACACATTTTGTACTAGTGAAGCTACAAAATATTTGGGAAGATATTTGGAACAATATCCTCCAGAAAGTATTGAAGATCCACTATTTAGGGGGAATACTGGTAAACAATTACGTGAAGATGTTTTTCAAAGATATTTAAGACAACTTAATAAAAAACTAAGTTGGCCTGTTTATAAAGCTAATAGTACATGCATAGTCATTCATTTCGAAAATACTTTTCAAATACTCTAGAAGCTGAAGGTTTACACCATCATTATATACGTCAATTAATTGGCCACAGGAAGGATCCTCTCACCAGGGCATACTTTTTTACCCCATTAGAAAGACTTAAAAAAGAATATCTTACACATATGTTATCATTATACTTTTTTGAAGATGTTAAAGTAAATGTAATAACAGACAAAAAACTTGAAGTCATGGAAAAGAAAATGAAAGAAATGGAACAGATGAAGAAATACATGGAAGACATTCTCACCAATCCCGTGGTCTTAAAGGAGCTTAATAAAAGTGATTAATTCAATTAATTTATAATTTAATAAATTTAATCATAGTACGTGGTGCACTGAATCTAATTTTGTTAACTAATTTAACTTATCATAATGTTATCATGCTAACACACTTTTTTGTAATATTATTTAGTAACAGAATCTTAAAAAAAAAAGAATTACATTATGGTGGAATGATAACTCCTTTCAAATAAATCATCATCTTCAGACATATATCACTTTTTACTCTTCTATAATTAATTCTTTTTATGATCGGTTTAATATACAATGATCGCAATTAATTTTTGTTTCTCCAAAAACAAAATTATCTCTTTCATTTTCATTTAGTTCTTTTAGTATTTCTGATTTAGGTACCTCATGAGACATTATAGCACATAATGGATCGGCAGGTTTTTTTACTAATGATACATGATCGAAATTAATATCTGAAATGATACTAAATGCTTCAACATTATCATAAAAATTTCCTATCTCATGATCACAATCTTTTTTTCCGCAAATGTTACATACATCGGTTAAATCTTGAGCTAAAACGTTATTATAAGTTTTCATGTTTATATGGGGGCATTTTAAAGTGTTCTCACCACATATTGAACATATGGTTATTGAAGATCCTCCAATGCTGAATCCCATAGTAGAATGAGACAGAAATACTGGACAAGTTTGGTTATATTGTCCATTACTAAATTCAAGTTGACAACCGAAAATATCATGGAGTTTTCGACCTATAATATACAATTTGTCTTGATATTTTTTGTCTTCAGTCCATAAGAAAGCTTCACGAATTTTTACAAGACTTTTTCTAAGTAATGATTCAGCTTCTTTCATGTTGTTTTTATAAACACATTCTTTTGCCTCTTCAATTAATTTATTTGCTGAAGCCATAGATTTTTGGGCAGAGGCATCACAAATATCTTTCCAAGGATCGTTATCAAATTTAGAATCTGATGAATTGTTCATATAATCATTGGATTTATTATCAAAATTGTCTATTTCATTTTTTATTAATTTTTGGACTTGTTCTGCTGAACCTTCGAGTTTAAATGTTTCGATTGTATCATTTTGTAGATCTGCATAACCATATTCCATTTTTAATGTATCTTGTGAATTATTTTTGATAAACTTATCATAAATCCATGTGCCCAATATGCCTAATACAATCGGAATAAGAATTTTGTCTGTAAAAATAAGTATTGGAAAAATAATGTCTGGATGAGCAGAGCGAAGGATAATTTCACGAATTTCTTTCCCGTCATCATATAAAGATGCGTTTATTTCATTATCTTTAAGAGTTAAAAGTATATCCTTAGTAATTGAAGTAAATTGGTTTTCATTATCTCTATATTCATGTAAAATCTTATTATTGGGAAGTAGAATTATATCTGATTTAGACATTTTAAGAGGTTCTGACATCAGACGTTTGGATTTGACATATTTTTCTATGGAAATTTTTTTTGGATTATTAATCATTTATTAAATCCCCTGGAGAAGTATCTAAAAATTTCTCAACAAAATATTTAAAAGAACTATTTCTTTCCATTGCTGTTTCTAAATTATAACATTTTCTTAAGATTTCTATCATGAAATCCATTCTAGAATCTTGATATTTATTAGGAATCAAATTGTCAAAATCTTCCTTTGTAATATTATCTGTATTTTCAGGGATAACTTCAGGTTCTAAGTCTTTAATACAATTTTCAACAATACCTGCTAAATACCAACTTTCAATTTCTTCCTTAACTACAATTATCTTATTATCAACAATATTGTATTCATTAATTCTTTTTTCTTTTCTTGTTGTACAACATTGATACGTGTGATTATCTAAATCCGTTACAAAAATATAATCTTCATCATCCCTTGATTCAATTCTTCTAACAAATTTCTTAATTATCATATCTTTTTTACTTGCATATTTAATAGGAAAAATTTTAATCGGCAATAATTTAGGGTAGATAATGTTCTCAAAAAATCTAACATCGTCATCTCCTTCGAGGAATATAAAAAGTTTAGTAATAGTCATTGTTCACCTAACAAATTATCAAACATATTATCAATATATAATTCTTCAATTCCAAGATCATGTTCTATAAATGATTTAACATCTTCATTTTCATTAGGCTTATAAATACTTGAAAATCCCTTTTTATTTCTACTAATAAAGAATATATTTTCCTTACTGGCATACTTTAAAAGTTCAGGACTATGAGTAGTAACAATTATCTGTTTTTTTGATGATGCTTCTTTCATCATTTCAACTAATTTAGAAATTAGATATGGGTGAATATTCCTCTCTGGCTCTTCAATTATCATAAAGGGTATATTTTCGTAATAAAGTGCGATAACTAAAGCTATAATATTAACTGTTCCATCAGAAAGTAAAGTGGCAGGTAAAAATCCTTTTGTCAAGTGTTTTTCTTTTAAAGTAAAAATTACAGATTTGTCTATAAAACTTTTAACGCCTAATTCCTCAACAAATGGAAGTAAGTCTTTAATCAAGTTATAAAATTTTCTTGATTGTTCTTCATCTTCTAAGATGTCTTCCAGAATTATAGCTATATTTTCTCCATTCTCTTCTAAACCGGGTTTACCTGTAACCTGTGTAGTTTTTTTGCAGGATCTAGGTTCAAAATCATATATTCCAACATCTTGAAAAATTTTCAACCAACGAACTGGAAGACCATTAAGAGGAGTATTTAAAAGAGGAACTATTGGAGATTCTTCTGTAATGCTACTTATAAGTTCAATAATTGAATTTGGTATGATAGCATCAACATCAATTGGAAGTTCATCTTCCGTGACTAGATCAGTTTTTATTTTGCCATTAATATTTGAAAGAGTGATTTGAGCTTTTCCTATTTTTTCTAAATCTTTTAAATATTTTCCGCCTTTTATACGTCCTTTATCATTTATTTTGTTTTCATCTTCTTCTAATTCAAATACATTGGAATTAAAAATTACACTTTCTTTCGCAATTTCATATCCTGGTTTTTCTTTCGAAAATTTTAGAGATAAATTATAAATAGTTTCAAAAATTTTTATTCCCATATATTTTATCTTTTTTCCACTATATTCTTTTCTTATACCTGTATCTCCTTTTTTTTCTAAATCCAAAGTAAATTTAAACTTATTATTTGTTGTGAAGCCAAAAGAAACATTTTCATTTTGATTAGATTCGAGATGTTGTAAATATTCAAAGCCACCATGTCTAGAAATTGCTGTGCCAATATCCATATTAACAATATCTCTTAAAAAATCGAATATATCTACAAAGTTTGATTTTCCTGAAGCGTTTGCACCGATAATAACATTAAAGTTATTAAGTTCTAAATCTAGTTTTTTGAAGCTTTTAAAATTTGAAACTTGAATTCTGGTTATTGTCATAAAATCCCTACTAAATGTTTAACATTCATAAGAATATTTTTAAGTCCTTTATTTTTATTGAATTTAAACATATATTAATATTTTAGAATGAATTGGTGTCACTAGACAAAGTTGACATTATTTTATAATTTATTTTTTGCTCTCTAAGTAAAAATGAAATCACACGATTATATAAATCATGGTTTGCAAAAAATTTAAAAAAGCTCATGATAGATTTAACAGTTTTTATTATATTTTTTTTACACTTTAAAGAGTTGATTTTGAAGATTGTTAATAATATAAATAATGAATCAAATAATAATTTATATATTATTAAGAGGTTTTGTTTGTGATTGATTTATCAAAAATGATTGAAGATGGAGAATCTGAGAAAACAGAGTTTAAAAACTCTTTATCTTTACATAACCCTATTTACACAGCTATTTCTGCTTTTTCCAATAAAGGTGGAGGTACAATATTAGTAGGGATAAATGATAATAATCAGGTGGTTGGAGTTAGTTTAGGTAAGAATACATTAGAAAATTTAGCAAATGAAATTCAGAGAAATACAGATCCACATATCTTTCCTACTATTACAGTCCTAAAAAAGGATAATTACAATGTAGTAATTATTGAAGTGGAAGAGAGTGAAGAAAAGCCAGTATTTTTCAGAGATAAAGCATTTATTAGGGTTGGAAAAACAAATCAAAAGTTATCATCATCTGAAATTAAAAGAATGATTTTAGAAGGTCATAGTGGCGTATACTGGGATGAAAAAATTTGTGAAAATGCTATAATGGATGATATTGATGTTTATAAACTCAAATGGTTTGTAAATGAAACTAATAAACAAAGAAACAGAGAGTTAGATCCTGAGTTACCTATTGAAGAAACTTTATATAAATTAGATTTAATTAAAGATGGTAAACTTAATAATGCGGCTGTTTTACTTTTTGGAAAAGATCCTCAAAGATTTATTAGACAAGCAGAAATACAATGCGGTAGATTTAAAGGCACAAAAGCGATTGATTTTGCTGATAGAAAAACTTTTTATGGAAATATCATTGATCAAAGAACAAAAGCCATAGAATTTATAAAAGATCACATCAATCTTGAAACTACTGTAGTCGGAACCGAAAGGATAGATGAATGGGAATATCCAATAGCAGCTATTAGAGAATCAATTACTAATTGTATTTGTCATAGAAATTACAAATTGAGTTCCAATATTCAAATAAGAATTTTCAACGATCGATTAGAATTTTGGGGATGTGGACCCCTTCCTGAGCATTTGACAGTTGAAGATATTGAAAAACCCCATAATTCTCATCCAAGAAATCCTTTAATAGCTAAACGTTTTTTTGATATCAAATTTATTGAACATTGGGGAACAGGAATAGAACGGATAATAAAAAGCTGTTTAAAGGCAGGACTTCCTAAACCTATTTTTGAGATAAAATCCGGAGATTTTGTTGTAACGATAAATAAACACATTCTAAGTGGAGATCTTTTAGATAAATTAAATTATAGGCAAAAAAATGCTATTAACTTCTTGTTAGAGAACGATAAAATTACTAATAAAGATTACATTGAAATAAATGAAATTGGTAAAACAACAGCATTGAAGGACTTAAACATCTTAATAGACCTAAAAATTATTGATCGTAAGGGATCAGGGCCTAAAGTATATTATATATTGCGGTAAGTGTTCGGTAAGTGTTCGGTAAGTGTTCGGTAAGTGTTCGGTATTCGGTAAGTTCTTTGTGAATATTTTTATTTCATTTTTTAAGAAGTTATATCTCTTGATTATAAAGCAAGGATGTTATGAATAGTAAATTAATCCTTTCTATCGATTTCATCTCGTATTGCCTGTTGACATGCATTTAGTAGTTTGAAATCAAGATTAGGAAATGTAGATTTTATTTTTTCTAAATAAGCTTTACTAAAAATATTTTCGACACGTTCTGCATCCCATTTCATAAATTGCATAGCAGATTCTTTCAAATCAGTCAGGTATGGATCTTCTATATTAAAATGTTCCATTAAAGTTAATATTCTTCTTTCATTTTGATTTAAATCAGCAGCCATATTTTCAACGTAATCTTGAGTTTTTTCTGCATAATGTAAAATATCTTCCGTTAAATAACTATAAACTTCTAAATCTGATAATTGAGGAACAATATCTGATAAATGGTTTAACGATTCATTTATATCTCTAGAAATATCAGATAAACTATTTTCAATTTCTTTAGTTGCCTCTTTGAATTTTTTTAAGAATTTATCACTTTCTAAATTTATAAACATTAATAACAGTTTATCTGGATCAATAACTTTGTTATGTCCATCATCTCGTATTTTATAAATTCCTTTACTAGTACAATATGGCTTGTTTTCTCCACTAGGAATTTCTATACGATAGAAAAGGTTTTCATCAGTATTTTCCTTAAAAATCTCTACATCTATAGAGTGAATACAATTTAAAGCTTTTTGTTTAATACTCATTTTTTCTTTATCTGTTCCTTTGCATCCAACAATTTTTGCTTTTTGTTTCCCAAATTTGTCTTTAATTTCTTTAATACCTACAAGTATTGATCCTCCATTTTTTGAATTAGCGAAGGCAACAAGATCTTCTGTTTCTAATCCAACTTCGCTTTGTTTCAATTCGACTTCATATCCTTCTTCGCGACTTAAGAGCGACTTTGCCTTTTTTGAAATAGTTTTAAATTCCATTTTCATAATAAATATGTAAAAAATATAATCACAACAAGATCAAGAATTATTCATGGTTTTTTTAAAGGGATTACTCTTTTTTCCAACCATCATAATCCAATTAGTTCCTTTAATTTTTTAAGCTTTTCATCCTGTATACTTTCTTTATTAATTTGGCTTTGTAGAAACCCTCATTTTTTTTATTTTTAAGTCCCGGTTTTTTGGATTTTTTTGGGTATAAAAATAATTTGTTAGTTTTAATTGTTGTTTTTCCTGTTTTCACTGGAAATTAAACTTGT